>Ga0209785_1000054_pt1 | contig 63352 bp, 56 predicted proteins | sample WorMetG1BERMUDA2_FD_187403 | JGI IMG/M metagenome (GOLD analysis project Ga0209785, IMG submission 187403) | Marine gutless worms symbiont microbial communities from Max Planck institute for Marine Microbiology, Germany - Inanidrilus... ...
CCGACGCGGCAGCGCCGACGTTGGCGCTGCCGCGTCGGCGACCGACCGAGCGACGGCGCGCATGCAGAAAAGGTGCCGCTCCGTCGGCAAGCCGTCGAGGACGGCGAACAGTCGGGACAGGCCGGCGGCGGCGCGCACGTCGCCGCGATCCCCGGAAAGTCCATCGCTGGCGCCGGTGAACAGGTCCGTCAACAGGCTGGCCAAGTCGTCCTGGTCGAGACGGGCCCGGGGGAGGGCAAGGCCGGCGAACCACAGGCCCTCGGCGGCGTGGCCGCGCACCCGGCAGGCTCCTGCGAGCTTCAGCGTCAGCGCCGAGTCGATGGCGCCGCCGGCGACGGCGCGGGCGAACCCCTCGCGCGCAACAACCCCCTCGGCCCCGGTTCCGATCAAAGTGTCGAGCGCGAGTTCGGCCACGGATGCAGGAGAAAGACTAGATAAACGACAGATGCTGGGGCGGCGGACCTTGCGGTGCCGCCAGCTCGACCTGGCCCTTCTGATAGGCGTCGAGGACTTCGTTGACCTTGTGCTGTAGACAAAGCGAGCCGCACATCTTCTGGGCATTGAAGTCGGGCGAGGCGAGATAGTTCATCACCTCCCAATAACGGTCGCTGGACCAGATGTCACGGAATCGCTGCTCGCAGATGTTGCCGATGTGGAATTTCTTGTAACGCTCGTTGAACAGCATGCCGCACGGCGCGACCAGCCCCGACCCCGAGAGCTGGATCATGAACGGCGGCCCGTAGCAGCGCTGATAGCTGCGCTTGTTGCCGGCCATGATCTTCGACCACTTGACGGCGACCGAGTACTCGGCGTCGGCCATCGCCTCGGCCTCGCGCAGCGTGTCGTAGATGCCGTCGTAGGCCCCATAGTCGACGCCCAGGTCGCCGTCCTCGTTGTCCGAGCAGTGCTTGATGATCAGGTAATCGGGCTGCAGCTCCTGGCCGAGGCGTGCCAGCGGCAGGATCTGGTCGGCGTATTCCGGCATCAGCACCATCTGCAGGCCGATGGTCACGTCGAGGCCGTCGCGGCGCTTGATCGCCACCATGTCGCGGACGTTCTGGCACACCCGGTCGAACCACTCCTCCTTGACACCCATGATCTCGGCGTAGCGGGCGCGCTCCCCGGCAGAAATGTTGATGCGCAAATAGGTGAGGTGCGGCAGCACCTCTTCGAGGCGACGTTCGGTGAGCACGAAACCGTTGGTGCCGCAGGCCATTGAGAGGCCAAGCTCGGAGCCGTACCGGACGGCGTCGACGAACACCGGCGAGATGGTGCTCTCGCCATCGGAGACGAAGCTGACACCCTTGACGTCGATCTCGGCGCAGTCTTCGAGGAAGTCGAAGATGACTTTCCGGTTGATGACCTTGCGGTCGTTCTCCTGGAGCATGGCGTAGCAGTACTCGCAGGCGTAGTTGCAGGCCCGGGTCAGCGCCATGTCGATGGTGATCGGCGCGACCCGCTCGCCCTGCTCCCAGGCGCGCACGCGCCCGGCATGCCAGGCGATCTTGGTGCCGTCGAGGATCAGTTCGGTGTGGTCGGTCATGCCGGTCATCGGGATTCTCCCGCATCACTCAAGCGGCGGATCACATTGGTGTCCTTGAGTTCCACCTGATAGAGCTCCAGCCGGGCATCGACCTTCTGTTTGATGCCCGCCTCCAACACCAACATGTGATGCTGCCGATCGCCGGCGGCAAGGCTGCCGTGAAAGCGGACGACGACGCGGACGCCGATTTCGATCGCCACAACCTCGATCTCGTCAGCGGGGAGGCCGTTTTCGGCGGCGATCTCGGTGGTCGCCTTGCGCAGCCTTTGGAGGCGTTCGGAGTCGGTGAGCGCGCGCCACTCGGTGGACGGACCGGAATCGTGCTCGTTGGCGATGGCCGTGTAACCGGTCTTGCGGCGGTAGTCGGCGAAGGAGGCGCGGATCAGCCGCTGCGGCCGGGCGAAGCGGGGATCGGCGGCGATCGGCGTGACGACGCCGGCCAGCGGGCGCCCGGCGGCGGGATCGCGGAGCGCGCGCTCCAGGCGGATGACGCCGTGATCGCTGGCCTCCTGCAGGGGCTGCCCCTCGATCAGCGCGCACAGCCGGTCGAGAAGTGCACCATCGACGGGGTCCGTGGCGCCCCAATGGCCAGCGCGACGGACGGTGTGATTGGCCGGATCGACGAGGAGAACGAGCCGCGCGGCTGCGTCGTCACCTTCAACTCGGACGAGGCCGGCGGCCTCACCAGGGTCGCCCGCATGATCGAGAACCTCGGCTGCCGCCGCGACCGCCGCGGCATAGTGCTCGCCGATCCCGTCTTCGCTGCTCTTTGCCGCGGGAGCCGCGGCATCGGCGATTGGCTCCGCCGGCGGGCGCAGGACCGTAGTCCGGCGGATACCGGGCAACTGCCGGTGCGCCGGCGTCTTGAGGCCGGTGACGACGAGCCGGTAGCCGGCGCCGTTTGCGTCAAGGGTCACGGCGCCATACTCGGATGCGGCAGCGCGCAGGGCGTCGGCATCAAGAGACGCGGCGGTGTCGGCACCTATGGCGATGGCGACGGCCGCCTCGCCTTCGGTGGCGGCGGCATCGAGGATGTTGCAAAGGCTCCGCACCGGGTCCTCGTCCGGCACCCAGAGCTGCAGGAACGGCGCATCGCTGGCCTCGAAGCCGCGCAGGCGATCGACGAGCCCCTGTTCGTAGTCGGCGATCAGGCGGTCGTAGTCGATGTCGGCACCAGCGCCGGTCATTGGAAGAACCCATTCACGGTGTCGGCGACGTAGCGGATGTCGTTGGGCTCCAGGAACTGGTGCACCGGCAACGAGACGATGCGCCCGGCCTGGCGCTCGGCCACGGGAAAGTCGCCGGCCGAGTGGCCCAGCGCCGCCGCCGCCGGCTGCAGGTGGATCGGCACGGGATAGTGGATGGCGCTGCCGATGCCATGGTTGGCGAGGTGTGTGCGGAGGTCGTCCCGGCGGTCGACCTGGACGACGAAGGTGTGAAAGGTGTTGAACTCGTCGTTGCGGCAGGGCGGCCAGAAGACGTGGGCGGGATCGGGCAGGTCACGGTAAAGGCCGACATTGGCCCGGCGCCGCTCGATGACACCATCGAGCAGATCCAAGCGGTGGGTCAGGACCGCGGCCTGGAGGCTGTCCATACGGTCGACGAAGCCCCATTCCACAACGGTGTCGCGGTCGGCGAGCCCGTTGTTGCGGAGTCTGCGGATGCGCGCCGCGATCTCCGCGTCGTCGGTCAGCGCATAGCCGGCGTCGCCCATGGCGTTGAGGTTCTTCAACGGATGAGCTGAAAAGCAGCCGACGTCGCCGAAGGTGCCGGCCATCCTGCCGGCCAGCTTCGATCCCATGGACTGGGCGGCATCCTCGACGACCCGAAGATCGTGCCGCTTCGCGATGGCGGCGATCTCGTCCATGCGGCAGATCCGCCCGGTGAGATGAACGGGCATGATCGCCCGGGTGCGGTCGGATACCGCAGCCTCGACGGCCGTCGGATCGACGTTCTGGTCGTCCAGCACGTCGGCGAACACCGGCGTCGCGCCCACGTGCACGACCGCCGCCGCCGAGGCGATGAAAGAGCTCGGCGGCACGATCACCTCGTCACCCGGACCGATGTCGAGCGCCTTCAAGGCCAGGATGAGGGCGCCGGTGCCGGAACTGACGGCAACCGCGTGGGCGGCGCCGGCGTAGGCCGTCAGCGCGACCTCGAACGCCTCGACATCGCCGCCGCCCACCCACATGCCGCCTTCGAACACCCGCTCGGCGATGGCCATCAACGCGTCCCGGTCGGCGGCGAATTGGGCCGCCATTTCGACGTAGTCCACGCGGCGCATCGATCTTCCTCAGCCGGCGGCGTAGTAGCCGCGAACCGTGTCGATGACGTAGTCCATCTCGGCGCGGCTCAGGTGCTGATCGACGGGAAGGGTGATGGTCTCCGCGGCGGGGCGTTCGGCGACGGGGAAGTCTCCTGCCCTATAGCCAAGGTGGGCGAGCCCCTGCTGGCGGTGCAGCGGAATCGGATAGTGCACCTTGCACTCGATGCCGCGGTCGCGGAGGTGCGCGTACAGCCCGTCCCGGCCCTCGGCGAACACCATGTAGAGGTGATAAACTATTTTCGAGTTAACATCCCGGCGGGGCAGGGTGATCTACGGGATTTTGGCCAGGGCGTCGTCGTAGTAGGCGGCGTTGGCGATGCGCGCCTCGGTGATCGCCGCCGCTTCGCCGATCAGCCAGTTGCCGACCACCGCCTGCAGGGAATCGAGCCGCGAGTTGTAGCCGAGGACGGCGATCTCGTCGCGGCTGACCATGCCGTGGTTGCGCAATAGCCGAAGTGTCGCCGCGAGGTCGTCGTCGTCGGTGACAATGATGCCGGCATCACCCCAGACGTTGAGGTTCTTCAACGGATGCAGGGAGAAGCCGGCGGCGAGGCCCCAGGTGCCGGCCTTGCGGCCATTCGTCGTCGCCAGAATGGCCTGGCAAGCATCCTCGATCACCGCCAACCCGTTGATCTCGGCGATGGCCATGATCCGGGGCATGTCGGCGACGTAGCCGGTGTAGTGGACCGGCATGACCGCCTTGGTCTTCGGGGTGATCGCGGCCTCCAGCTGGCCCACGTCCATGCAGAAGGTGTCGTCGCAGTCGATGAACACCGGCGTCGCGCTGATCTCGGCGATGGCGCCGGCGGTGGCGATGAACGTGTTGGCGGCGGTGATCACCTCGTCGCCGTAACCGACGCCCGCCGCCTTCAGCGAGAGCTTCAGGGCATCGGTGCCGGAGCCGACGCCGATGGCGTGGCGCGTGCCGATGAGATCGGCGAAGCGGGTCTCGAACTCGGTGACCGGCGCGCCGAGGGTGAAATCGCCACTTTCGACCAGCCGCCGCAGATCGTCCCAGAGCGAGCCCACGTCGGCGAACTGCTGGGGGAGGTACGAATAGCGGACCCGCATCCCGGACTCCTTCTGACCGTTCGGAGCCACTAGAAGGGGCCTCGGAACGAGGGATGGGGCACGTCGAGGGGCACGCCTTCGCGGGCCTTGGCGAGGGCGTCGCGGACGCGCCCGGCCGCCGACGCGTCGAGGCCGGCGAGACCTCCGGCGGCCTCGGCGATGTGCTCGGCGCGGGGATAGAACGCCGCGGCGAGGGACCGGGAACTGGGCGTCGGGTGGTCCGGCAAGCCGATGCGCATCGGCGCCGCGCGCAGATCGTCGAAGCAGGCCTCGGTGATCCGCTGGGCGATCTCGGCGCCGACGCCGAAGGCCCGGTTGCCGATGTCAACGGTGACCAGCCGGCCGGTTCGGCGCACCGACTCGGCGACTGCATCCAGGTTCAGCGGCCGAATGACCCGGAGATCGAACAGGTCGACGCCGATGCCCTCGGCGGCCAATGTGTCCACGGCCTGCATCGCCTCCAGGGTCATGTAGGAGACGGCGACCACGGTGACGTCGTCGCCGGCGCGCAACCGCCGCGGGCCGTCGAGCGGTTCCGCCGCCCAGCCCACGTCGACCGCGCCCTCGGTGTAGTGGATCCAGCGGTGTTCCAGCACGATCACCGGATTGTCGTCGGCGATGGCCGAGAGCAGCATGCCCTTGGCGTCGGCTGGCAGCGCCGGGGCGATGACCTTGAGCCCGGGAACGGTGGCGAACATCGCCTCCAGACTCTGCGAGTGCTGCGGCCCCTGGCCCCAGCCGCGCCCGACGACGAGGCGGATGACCAGCGGCACGCGGTGGGCGCCACCGGAGACGTAGTGCAGCTTGGCCGCACTGTTGACCATCTGCTCCATGGCGAGAAGCGAGAACTCGACCCGCTGGTGAACGACGATCGGCCGCTGGCCCATCATCGCCGCGCCGATGGCCATGCCGGTGAAGGCGTTCTCGGCGAGCGGCATCTCGATCACCCGCGACGGCCCGTGGGAGTTGACGAGGCCCACTGTGGTGCCGAACACGCCCTTGGGATCGGCGACGCCCTCGCCGATCACGCAGACGGCGGCATCGGTCGCGAGCGCAACGTCCTGCGCCTCGCGGATGGCCTCGGCGGCGGTGATGGTGCGCGGCTCAGGCATAGACGCCGTCCGCGCCGGTCGCCGGATCGGGGAAGGGGGCCGCGTGGGCGGCGGCAAAGGCGGCATCGATCTCGGCGTCGATCTCGGCGGCGATGGCGCCTTCGGTCTGATCGTCGAGCAGGCCGTGGTGACGCAACTCGGCGGCGAAGCGGCGAACCGGGCACCGGGCCTTCCAGGCTTCGAACTCGGCGGCCGGGCGATAGCCGACGTCATTGTCGTAGTTCGGCCCGCAGTGCTCGCGCCAACGGTAGGTGTCGACGACGACGACGGTCGGTCCGCCGCCGGAGCGGGCGCGGTCGACGGCTTCGGTGGCCATGGCCTCGACGGCGAGCAGGTCGTTGCCGTCGCCGGAAAGCGAAGGGAGTCCGTGGGCAACGGCGACATCGGCCAGGGGCCGCTGCGGCTGGCGGTCGCGGAGGTGCGTATAAACGGAAAACAGGTTGTTCTCGACGAAGAACACCACCGGCAGCGCATGCAGGGCGGCGATGTTGGCACTCTCGTGAAAGGCACCTTCCTCCAGGGCGCCGTCGCCGAGGAAGGCCATCGCCACCCGGTCCTCGCCGCGTTGTTTGAAGGCCAGCGCCGCGCCGACGCCGAGGGGAATCGAGCTGGCGACGATGGGCACGCTGGCCAGCACCCCGGCTGCCGGGTCGAACAGGTGCATGGAACCGCCGCGCCCGCCGCAGCATCCCGTTGCCTTGCCGCAAAGCTCGGCGATCATCGCATCGAGATCGCCCCCCTTGGCGAGATAGTGGCTGTGGCAACGGTGCGAGCTGACGATCTGGTCGCTCGGGCGCAGCGGCGCGCAGGCGCCGACGGCGGCGGCCTCCTGGCCGATGGAGAGATGCACCGGGCAGCGCATCTCCTGCTCGGCATAGCGCTCGGCGATGGCCTCCTCGACGGCGCGGATGCGCAGCATGGCCCGGTAGAGGCCGAGGAGCCGCGCCGCGTCCGGGCTTGGCGCATCGCTGGGCGCGGTGGCGGTCGTGGCCATGCCGGCGGTCATCGCAGGTTCGCCCTCTGCATCTGCTTGATGTTGAAATAGATGGGATTGCCGAGGGGATCGGACACCCGGCCGTTGTCGAACGCCGCCTTCAGGTCGCGGACCGCGTCGGCGATGGTGTGCGCGGGCTCGAAGCCGAGCGCCCGGCGCATCTTCGCCGACGAGACGTGATAGGAGCGGTCATCGTCGGTCGGCTCGACGACGATATCTACAGACCGGCCAAGCGCCTCGCGGACCATCTCGGCGATCTCCATCACCGTGTGGTTCTCGTAGCCGGCGTTGAAGATCTGGGCGTCGATCTTGTCGTCGGGCTGGCTGAGCAGGTTGAGGTACAGCCCGACCATGTCGTCGATGTGGATGTTGGGCCGCTTCTGGGCGCCGCCGAAGACGGTGATGCGGCCGTTGTTGACGGCATGGTTGGTGAGGATGTTGACCGTCAGATCGAGGCGCAGCCGAGGCGCGTAGCCACAGACCGTCGATGGCCGGACAACGACGGTGACGAACCCGGGACGCCGTTCCTCCGCCAGCACGTCCTCGCAGAGCGCCTTGTATCTGGAATAGTCGGTGAGCGGTTCCAGCGGCAGGTCCTCGGTGACCTCGGCTTCGTCTTTGATGCCGTACACCGACGACGACGACGCATAGATGAAGCGCTTCACGCCGGCCTCGCGGGCCGCGACCACGAGCGGCCGGAAGGCATCGTAGTTGATCGACTTGCCGAGCGTCGGGTCGAGCTCGTACGAAGGGTCGTTGGAAATGCAGGCGAGGTGGATCACCGCGTCGCATTCCGCCAGCGCCCGCGCCACCGCGGCCGGATCGCGCAGATCGCCCTCGACCTCGGTCAGCGCCGGCCCCCGCGAGGAGGCCAGCACGTCCCGTCCGTAGAGGTAGAGGTCCAGCACCGTGACCCGGTGTCCGGCGGCAATCAGCGCCGGCACCAGGGCCGAGCCGACGTAGCCGGCGCCGCCGGTCACCAGGACGTGCCACCTGCGTTCGGAGGTCATTCGGTTTCGAATTCCGGGCTGCCGTTCAGCGTCGCAATCATCGACGGCGTCAGCAGCCCGTGGCCAAAATCGGCGGCGACGACCACATCGAACTCGTCGGCGCGGTCGCGGATGATGCGGTCGATCTGGCGCTCGACGTTGGCCGCCGTCGGCGTGTCGTCCATGTCGTAGACCTCGAACAGCTTACGCAAATAGCTGCGGTCAATGAACCGGGTCTTGCGGGTGGTCGGCACGCCGCTGCGGCGGAACGCATGCAGCCGCACGTTGGGCTTCAGGGATTCGCGGATCAGCCGCTCGTACTCGTAGTCGTCGCCGATGGTCGTCACCACTTCGACCTCTCGGCAGAAATTGGCTGCGTGGTTGGCGGCGGCGAACATCCCGCCGGCGAACACCTCGCGGTCGTGGAACAGGGTGGCGATCATCGTCTCCTTGGGCGACTTGCCCATCGCCGAGACGTAGCGGTAGTCGTCGATGATGGCGTCGCCGACCATCAGCACCCGGTAGTCCTTGACCCGGTCGAGAAGCTCGAGCAGCGGCCCGAGCACGTCCTTCTCGCGCTGCGCTTCGAGGAATTCGTCGAGGGTCGGGTCGAATACCGAAAGGTGGCGGTTGATCAGCGACGACGACGAGAACGTCACGTCCTCGGTAAACGCGATTCGCCCACCATGTGCTTCGACGGCATTGCGTTCCTCGACGATGCCGCCGGTCACGTCGTCGTCGGGGTTCTTGTAATCGGAACCCTTGGCGTAGACGTCCGGGCGGATGGTGCGGATGGCGTCGATGGCCTTGGGAGCGTGCTGGATGCCGACGAAGTCGACGCATTCGAGGGCGGCCAGCATCTCGGCGCGCATGCGTTCGGAAAACACCGGCCGGCCCGGGCCCTTGGTGACGAAGGCGTCGGCGGTGATGGTGACCAGCAGCATTGATCCCTCGGCGCGGGCCTGACGCAGGTGCCGGAGGTGGCCGATGTGGATCAGGTCGAAGGTGCCGTGGGCGAGGACCACGGTGGCGCTGGTGGCCTGGGCCTCGCGGGTGATCGCGGAGAGCTCGTCGATGCTGCGGAGCTTGTCCAGCGGGCGGCCATTGGCTGCATCGGCAACAGGCGTCGTCAGGCCGGGCGTGTTGTTCATGCCGGCTCTCCGTCGCCGAGATAGCGGAACCAGTCTGCCGTTGCCTCGCGGATGGCCTCGGGCGACCATACCGGCGCGGCGCGCCAGTGCTCGATGTTCGCCAACATGATGCCGACGCCGTCGGCGAAGGACACCCCGGGCCGCCAGCCGAGGCGGTCGCGGATCAGCGCCGTGTCGGCGTGGGTGCAGTCGGGCTCGCCGGGACGCTTGGGCAGGTGAACGACGGGGCCGCCGAGAAGATCGACAAGCCGGTTGACGCTCTCAGGAATTCCCGAGCCGACGTTCATCACCGCGCCTTCGAGATCCGATCCGGCGGCGGCAACGAACGCCGCGGCGACGTCGGAGACGAAGGTGAAATCCCGCGTTTGGGTGCCGTCGCCGACCACGGTGAACGGCTCACCGGCGAGCTTCTGGGCGAGAAACACGCCAAACACGGCGCCATAGGTGCCTGCTGTCCGCGCCCTAGGCCCGTAAACGTTGAACAGCCGAAGCGACACCGTTGGCAGGCCATAGGTCTGGTGCCAGTGGCCGACGTATTGCTCGCCGATGTATTTGGTCAGCGCGTACGGATACATGGGCCGGGCCGGCGCCGTCTCTGGCGTCGGATAGGCGTCGGGGATGCCGTAGCACGACGACGAGGCGGCGTAGACGAATCGCTTCACCCCCGCCTTCCGCGACGCTTCGAGGACGGCAGCGGTGCCGTCGACGTTGGCGCGGTGGTAGTCCAGCGGTTGCTGGATCGATGGCACGATGTCGGCCAGCGCCGCCAGATGGAACACCCAGTCGGCGCCAGCGAACAGCGGTGCGATGGCCTCGGCGTCGGCGACGTCGGCGGTCCGCACGGCGAGTGCCGGATGCCCGACGAGGGCGGCAAGGTTGTCGGCGGACGCGGTCGAGAAGTTGTCGACGACGGTGACCCGGTGGCCGTCGGCGATCAACCGCTCGACCAGATGGCTGCCGATGAAGCCGGCGCCGCCGGTGACGATCGCGTGCACGGGTTCAGGGTTCACTGGCGCGGGTCCCTTCGGCATCGGCGTTGCTGCGCTGCGCTCCGGCGGGGCGCGAGCCGCCGAGCACCGGACCGCATCCTGGGGCGGGCAAGGTTAGCATCGGATTAACCCCCGACCAAGGTCAGCACCCCTCGATCAACTCGGGGTGGCGGGCGAGGAAGTCCCGGGCGACGCGCGGTGCCAAGCCGACGTTCATGGGATCGGCGGCGACGCGGAAGGCTGATTGGCGGCGTTCGTCCTCGGCGGAATAGATCGCCCGGGCGTCCAGCACGTCCAGCATTTCCAACGTCGCATCTGCGATATCCTCTGGCGTGTTGTCGACGACATCGAGGCCTTGGCGGTCGAAGAACGCCGGCTCCATCGCAGCGAACAAGGGCGGCGCCAGAGCTTCGGCGATGCTCAGCAGCCGTCCGTCGTTGCGCAGGCGGATCAGCTTGGGCAGGAAGATGTCGCCCCGGCAGTAGGGGCACGGGCCCAGCGGGAACCAGTTGGTACCCAGCGTCGGCACGCCGAAGGCGACGGCGGTGCTCGACGGTCCCGAGGCCATGCCGAGATAGAACCGCGCGGCGGCGATCAGATAGACGTCCATCCAGTCGGCGCGAACCTCGCTCAGCGCATAGTCGATCACGCCTTTCATCACCGGTAGCCGCGTCATCGTCGGGTCGCCGAGCCGCACCACCCAGCCGCCGCGCCGGATGATCGCCTCGATCGCCGGCAGGTAGGTTTCGATGTCGGCGTTGCGGTGGCGGTTGTGGTTCCATGGCCGGTCCTCATCGAAGAACCCGGCCTCGCGCACATGCAGCGCGACGAACCAGGCGTCGTCGGGGACGCCGAGACGGCTGAGGACAGCACGGCCGCGGCGGGCGTGGTCCTCCGAAAGGGTCAGCAGTGGCCCCCGCCCGTCCGCCTCCTATATCCCCTGCACGGCGCGGTGCGCGACGTCGCGGTGCAGGGTGCGGCCGTCCGGCAGGGTGTAGTAGTCGCAGAAGATCATGCTGGCGCCGCGGGTTGCTCGCATCTCGTCGATGGACGCCGAGTCGGAGACCACACGGACATGGGGTCCCCAGCAATCGAGCAGGGATTGGTTGACGATCTCCTCGGCGGGGGCGAGGAGCATTGGCTCGGCGCGGTCGATGAGGCCAAGCTCGCGGACCTTGAGGTAGAGGTCGATCTTCGCCGCCATCTCGCCGAAGTAGCGGCAGATCACCGTTGCCGGTGACAGCAGGTGGACCAGAGGCGCGCCGACTTCGCGGGCGTTGTCGCGGGCGTTGCCGTAGAGCCGATCGATGCCGGCGCGGTAGGCGGTGGACGATTCCTCGTAGCGGCCCAGCCGGAACAGCACGTCGCCCAGGCGGAAGACGAAGTCGATCACCGCCGGATAGTGGGGGTGGGCGAGGGCGTAGACCTCGGCGGCCTTCTCGGGCTCGCCCTTCAGCAGGTGGATGTGGCCGAGCCCGTCCAGGAGACGTGCCGCGTCATCGTCCCAGACGCCGTGGGCCAGCGCGCGGCGGATGTAGGGCTCGGCGTCGAGCTGGGTCTTGCGCACCGACATCATGATCAGGCCAATGCGGCGGTTGATCTCCAGTCCCTTGGGATCCTGGCGGTACTCGTCCAGCAGCCGCGCCTGTTCGGCGAAGGTGACGTCAGGCATCCCCGCTCCCTTCGGTGCCGTCGACGCGTTCGGCGAGCACGAGACGGATCAGCAGCGCCTCCTGGAGGCCGTGGTCGTGGACCATCAGCGGCACCGGCCGATACTCCGACGACACGACGCGATAGCCGCAATCGGGCAGGATGCTGTCGTAATTGTGGATCATCAGCACGCCGTCCCAGTGCACCGTGTCGACGGGGTTGGCGGCGAAATTCGGATAGTCGAGGGTCGGCACGCAAATGCTGAAGTACTCGGCGGCGAGGATTTTCTCGACGCCATGGTCGTGGCAGCACCGGTAAACGGTCTTCAGCGCCTCCGGCAGCATCACATCGGCCGTCCGGCAATGGGCCAGCAGCGTCGTTCCCGGCCGCTCGGCGAGGGCGCCGAGCAGCGCGTTGAGGTCGGAGGAAAACATCAGGTTCGGCGCCTGGAAATTCGCCCGGTTCAGTTCGGTCGCGGTCTCGGCGATGTCATACCCGGCCCACGTCGTTTCCGGATGGCGCCCGGCGAGGGCGGCTTCGCGAATTCCGCAGAGAGTCCCAAAATTGACGACCTTCCGCAGGTCCGGTTCGGCGGCGATCAGCGCCTCGATCCGCTCGAACATCACAGTGTTGGTCCAGGCATTGACCGAGCGCAGAGCCTTTTCCTCGGCGCAGTCTTCGCGGTGGGTTCGCCACAGTGCACTCACGTGGTCGGGCTGGGTGTAGGCTGCCGGCGAGCCGATCTGACCGAACGCGCCGCCGTCAACGCGCCGCCGGGCGATGGCGTCGGCAAGCTGCGCGCTCCAGTCGCGGTCCTCCTGCTGGCGCCGGCGGATTTCGTCGGCGGGAGCGGCGGCAAAGGCGCGCGCGACGGCGACGCGGGACTCCACGATTTCGCCGGCACAGAACAGCGCCGCGGCGCGCTCGAGCAGGATCGAACGGGCGTCAACGCGCGCGGCGACGCCGCGGTCGAGGATATCGGCGGCGCGCCTGTGGTCGCCCTCCAGCATGGCCAGTTTGGCCAGCATCCGATAGGCGAAGCGGACAGGACCACCGAGCCCGGCAAGACGGTCCTCGTCGTCGGACTCCGCCGGCCGGCTGCCGATGAGACCGCGCACCGCAAGCTCGAGGCCGAGGAACGACGGGCTAAACTGTCTTAGTTCGGGCGTCGCTGCAGCCTCAAGGCGCGCCGCCGCGGCCGGAGGATCGGCGGCCAAGGCGTCGACGGTGTCCTGCATAGCGTCCTCATGGGCCGGATCGGACAGGCGGTCGAGGAACCGGACTAATCCGCGAAGGCCCTGGATTGCGTAATCCGTTGCCGGCGCCGGGGCGAAGGCGGTGGAACGCACATGTCTCCAGACGGCATTGGTCAGCGGTTTATCGTCGGCCGTCGCGTCAGGCTCGCCGCCGAGGGCAAGGAGGGCGCCGGCATGGATTCCGCGCAGGGACTCCGAGGGTCCATGGCGTGAAATCCCGTGAGCGGCGATATCCCTTGTGGCGGCGAGGTCGCCCCGAGTCGCTTGTCTGCCGGCGAGGATTGCGCAGGCAACCGCGCTTTTTTCGGGCTGCTCGCCAAGACGACGTTCCAGCTCCGCGGTGGCCTCCGAGTCCTCATCGGAACGGAGCGCCAGTTCGAGGGTGGTTGCCATCGTGCTGTCGCCTTCGGCGCGAACGCGTCCAATCAAGGACCGCGCGGCGTAGCGGTCGTCGCTAAACGCTTCCAGGATGGCGTCCACGCTGGCGTCCTGGGCCTCCGCCGTCAGCGACCCGGCCGCGGCCAACACCTTCGCCGTGCCGGCGATGTCAGCCGGCGTGATGGGACCGTCTAGCGCCGCCGCCAGCGAGTCACGCAGTAGGCTCGGCCAGCCGTCAGCGAGGTACGTTGGGCTTTTCATGCCGAGGGCGAGAAACCAATGTGCGTCGCCGAAGCGGCCCTGGACTTGGCAGATGCGGGCCAGCTTCAGGGCGAGCAGCGGGTCGGCGACGCCCGCGTCGATGGCGCGTTCGAGCCCGTCCCGCAACTCGGCAGCCCGCGGGCCATCCGCCGCCAGATCGGCGAGGTCGAAGGCGTCGGCGGTGCTCATGACCGCGCCCCGGCGAGGAACGGGCGGATGTAGTCGTCATCGCCGAACCGCCCGCGATAGCGCTCTATCTCGTGGTGCAGATCGTCGACGAAACCGTGGCGCTTGATGAAGGTCAACACTCCGAGCACGAAGTCCCGTTCCACGTAGCGCTTGGCGGCAATTCGCTTCAGCACCTCGACGGCGTCGGCGATTTCTCCCCGCTGTTCGAGGACGTCAATCGCCGAGCCGATGCGCGCATACGCGCGGTCCGAGGGCACCACCGGAAGGCCGGGCTCGGTGAGGATGGCGGCGACCATACGCATGATCCGCACCTCTTTGTCGAACGCCGGTCCTCGCGTGGCGAGGGCGGCATCGAATCGACTGCGATAGCGGTTGTAGAGCCGCCGGTCGTAGACGTTTTGGTCCTCGATCTGGCGGAGGATCGTCTCTGGGTAGCGTTCGCGTGCCGCCGGGGCACGGCCGTCGCTGAGAACCTGGCGGTTGAGCGAGAACAGCGGCCCGCATCCCAGCGTCCCTTGCAGGTCGACCATGCTCTCGACGAACCTTTCGCGCATCAACACACAGGAGAAATGGGTCTCCAACGTCTCGACCGCCTGCTCGTAGTAGGCCGCTGTCGTCGCCATGTTCGGAGATACCGGGCGCTCATTGACGAAGTCGAAGGGTTCCGGATCGGCCTCCATGTGGCCGAGGCCACAAATTCGCCGGACCATGCCGTCGTGCGATTCGAAGTCCTCCGCGAGCCATCGGGCGCAATCGAGCCGCCGGCCCTGAAGCGTGCAGTACCGCTCGTAGCGCGACAGCAACCGATCCACCGGATCGCGCAGCATGGTGAAATAGACACACGGGCGCGGCACATGCCGGTGCGCGCCGTAGAAGAAATGGCCCATGTAGATGGGATGCGAATCCCTAGCGGCGGCGGTTCGAAACGCATCGTAGGAGACGTATTCATTGTCGATCGTTCCGCCGAGCTTGAATGCCGCCTCGAGGCCGAACTCCTCCTGCAGGATGGCGCAGACCGCGAGACCCGCCGAGCGCGACTGGTGAAGGAAGATCAGCGCCTTGCCGCCGAACGGGTCCGAAACCAGGGTCATTGGTTCGCCGTCAGGTCGAGAACAGCCCGGGCGCGGTGACGCCAGGTATGGCCGGCCTCGAGGCGTTCGCGGGCACGCGCGACCCGTTGGGTGTTGTCCCCATCGAGCGCGCCGCGGATCGCGGCCCCGAAATCGGCCGGATCATCGACCAGTTCGACGGTGTCGCCGAACGCTTCCACCCAGAACGATGACCACGTCGAAACGACGAGCGCGCCGCGAGAAATCCCCTCGAACACCCGCTCGTGAGAGCCGGTCTGCGCCGACATGGCGTTGACGACGACTTTCGCGCGGCGAATGAGCGCCATGACGTCCCCGGTTTCGAGCGGGCCGGCCAGCGTGGCCCGAGGGTTCCGCTCGGCCAACGATTCCCAGCCCAAGCCACAGATCACAGCGCCGGGTATATCGAGCATGGAAAGCGCCGCCTGCCATCGGGCCACCTGGCGGAGATAGTAGTCGACATGATCGGCCATCAGCAGCATCGCCACTTCGTCCGGCCGGGCAAGACGCTGACCAAACACCGTCTCGGTGATCGAGCCGATGTCCCGTTCGGGCGCGGCATTGCAGGCATCGACGATGTCATTCAGCAGGGATTCCTTGTAGCGGCCGAACCTTTGCCACCCTTCGCGCAACGCCTCGGGCGGCTTGCCGTAGTGAAGGCTTGCAGCGAGCACCGCGGGCACGTCGCGCTCCGTCCATGCCAATGCCGGTTCCGGCGTCGCACCGTGCGGTAGGCAGTGGATGCGCGCGGGGACGCTGTCGAACCGCTCGGCGATGCGGCGGGCGAACGGCAGGTGGGTCGGCGAGAAAACACTGGCCTGGGCCTTCGGCAACGCGGTCAGCACGTCCATCATGTAGATCGCCGAATGGTAGGGCGGGTCGGCGGTGTAGAGCACCAGGGGGATTCCGCCGAGGCCGGCATCCCGGAACCGCGCCGGCGGAACCTTGAAGTTCAGATTGACCACGGCGCGGACCGCGCCCGCGCGGGCCTGCTCGCCGGCCGCGGCGAGCCCGTCGGCGGTGATCCACAGGTCGCGGACTGCATAGCCCTCGGCCTCGAATCCCCGGCCAAGCTCGTCGATCATCCGGTGCATGTAGCCGTGCCGCGACACCCCCTTGACCACATAGACGGTTGCGGGCTCAGCGGCCACGGACCGCTCCAACGATGCGCAATAGCTCGGCGGCCCGGTGATCCCATGTGTGGGCGGCGAGGAATGCCTGGTGCCCGCGCTCTGCTTTCGCCTGCGCCTCGTCGGGATGGGCGGTGTAGTAGGCGACGGTGTCGGCGAGGTCCTCCGGTTCGGCGAGGAAATGGACGGCATCCGCGCCGAACGCCTCGCGCAGGAACGTGGACTGGGTGGAGATCAGCAGACAGCCGTGGGCGGCGGCATCGAACATGCGTTCGTGGCTGTCGTAATAGTCGGGGAGCAGGTTCACGGCGATGCGTGCGCGCCGCATCAGGGCTTGGACGGCGGCGGCGTCGTTGGCGCCGGAGAACGTTGCTCCACCCGCGGAGGCCGCCGCCAAAGGGCCCCAGCCGTCACCGCAGATCACCGCGTCCTGCATGTCCGCGAGCCCTTGGACGGCGCGCCAACGCACGCGTCCGCGTAGGTACATGTCGACGATCTTCATGTGGGGGCAAACCTGGCCGGCCGACAGGTTCTCGTCGCCGGCCAGAACGTCGATGGCGGCATGCTCCAAAGTCTCGTGGGCGCCGTCATCGATGCGGGCGACAATGGCCTCCAATGCCGCGGCCCGGTGCTCTCCGTACCGCTGCCAGTCGGCCCGTTCCGCCTCAGGCTCCCGTTCCAGGCCATAGTTGCCGGTGAAGACAATGGAGATATCGCGTTCGCTCCAGGACACGGATTTCTCGATCGCCGCGGCGGCATGGGGGAGGACGTGGGTGGTCCGGGGCCTCGGGTGGAGCCGGTCGGCAAATCGGGCCTGGCTCTCGCTCGTATGGCTCAGGTGCACCAACTCGAACTGGCCGATGATCTGGTCGCAAAAGGGAAACACCGCGTATGGATGGTCGAGCATATAGAGGAACACCGGCGTTTCGCGCAGCCAGTCGGCGCCGTTGACGAGGACGTTGAGCCCGACGTTCATTGACACCAGGAGACCGATCCGACCGTCGAGCGCGAGAGCCTTGAAAGCGCGGGCGCTGGCCGGTTCGGAGGTATCGAAATCGATGCAGTCACGACCCTGTGCCGCGATCGCCGCTTGCAGCCCGTCCGTCAATCGGTGGACGTTGTTGTGAGCGGCAACACCCCGTACGAACGCGATCACGGTGTCCGGCATCGATGGTCCCTGGTAGGCGACGTTGGCGATTTTCGCTATTAGCTGATTCGTAAGCCGGCACCACTATTGCCCGGTTTCACTCTCGGATTGGTTAACGAATTTGCATCGGGACCGATGAGGACCGGCGCCGTGGCAGTGCGCATCATACCCCGGCTCGAGATCAAGGGGCCAAACCTGGTCAAGGGTGTTCGTTTCGAAGGACTGCGCGTGCTCGGCAAACCCGAAGCGTTTGCCGCGGCGTATTACGAAGCGGGTGCCGACGAACTGATCTATGTCGACGCCGTGGCCAGTCTTTATGAACGCAACAACCTGCTGGAGATCATCGAGCGGACAGCCAGCGAGATCTTCGTGCCGCTGACCGTCGCCGGAGGTCTGCGGAAACTCGACGACATCCGCGAAGTCCTGCGCGCTGGCGCCGACAAGGTGGCCCTGAACACCGCAGCAATCCGTCGGCCCGAGCTGATTTCGCAGGCGGCGCAAAAGTTCGGCTCGTCGACCATCGTAGTCTCCATCGAGGCCATTCGTCACGGCGACGGCCGTTACGAGGCCTATACGGATTTCGGCCGCGAGAGTTCCGGCGTCGACGCCATCGAGTGGTCGCAGCGCGCGGTCGAACTCGGTGCCGGGGAACTGCTGGTGACGTCCATCGACCGCGACGGCACGGGCAGGGGGTACGATCTGGAGTTGACCGGTTGCATTGCCCGTACCGTGCCGGTCCCGGTGATCGCCGGTGGCGGCGCGGGCAAGTCAGGGGACGTGCATGACGTCATCACCGAAGGTGCCGCCGACGCTGTCAGTGTCGCATCGCTCCTTCACTATCATCTCTCCGGTAGGACTGCCGCGGATGACTCCGCTTTCGCCGCGGAAGGCAACATCGAGTTCCTCCGCGCCGGCGGCGCCAACCCGCGAATCGACGCCTGTGACTTGAGCGAATTAAAGCGGCTCTTGGCGGACAGGGGTGTAAGCGTGAGGCCTACACAGGAGGCGGCGTGATGGTGCGAGTCGCCGTGGTCGATTATGGGCTCGGCAATCTCTACAGCGTCTGCCGGGCCTGTGAACACGCTGGCATGGAAGCGACGATCACCGGTTCGGCCGATGATCTCGCCGCCGCCGACGCCATCGTGCTGCCTGGCGTCGGTGCCTTCGCCGACGCAATGGCGGCGCTAAACGAGCGCGGACTGAGCGAAGCCCTGAGACACTTGGCCGCCGACGGCAAACCGTTGTTCGGCATCTGCCTCGGCCTGCAGCTCCTGATGACCGAGAGCCACGAGTTCGGCATTCATCCGGGGTTGGGGCTGATCGACGGCGTCGTCGAGCGGCTGCCGGCAAACGGCGGTCGAAAGGTCCCGCAAGTGGGATGGAGTGCAATCAATCCTCCCGCCGGCGTCGACTGGACCGGCACGGTACTTGATGGTGCTGCCGACGCGTATGTCTATTTCGTCCATTCCTACTATGTCCGCCCTGCGGACCCGTCCGTGGCGTTCTCCGAATCCCGGTTCGGTCCATTGGTTTTTTGTTCCAGCGTTCGCCGGGGCAATGTCTTCGGCTGCCAGTTTCATCCCGAACGCAGCGCTTCTCAGGGTCTCGCCATCTATCGCAATATGGCGCGTCTGCTCACCGACGGAGGGTGCTGGTGACGGCGCACGACGGCCTCGAGGCTTATTACGGCCTGCCCCGGCAGGTGACGTACTGCAAGCGCTGCGTCATGTCGAACCAGCGCCCGGCGTCGACACCCGAGTTCCGCCACGGAACCGACCGCAGGGCGACATTTCTAAGGATCTGGGACGACGGGATCTGCGATGCCTGCCGCTATGCCGAGCGCAAAGCGGAGATCGACTGGGACGCCCGCGAACAGGAGCTGGTTCGGCTCTTGGATGCGCACTGGCGATCGGACGGCGGCTACGATTGCCTGGTGCCTGGAAGCGGCGGCAAGGACAGCTGTTATGCCGCCCACGTGCTCAAGTACCGCTATGGCATGAACCCGCTGACGGTGACGTGGCCGCCGATCCTCTATACCGACGTGGGTTTGCGCAACTTCCGCGCATGGGTCGAGACCGGCGGCTTCGACAACGTCACATTCAAACCCAACGGACGGGCGCAGAAGCTGCTGACGCGGCTGGCCATCGAAAAGCTGATGCACCCGTTCCAGACGTTCATCCTCGGCCAGAAGAACCTGGCGCCGAAGACGGCGATGAAGTTCGACATCCCGCTGGTATTCTCCGGCGAACCCGAGGCCGAGTATGGCAATCCCATCGCCGAGACGAACTCGTCGCTTCGCGACAAGTCTTACTTCTCGATGCAGGACTTGTCGGAGGTTCTGCTGGGTGGTGTTTCCGTACCCGAACTGTTGGAGGTCCACGGACTGTCGCTCAACGAGCTGTCCGCGTACCTGCCACCCGACCACCGCGAGCTGGAGCGGAAGCGGATCGAGGTGCACTACCTCGGTTATTACCTCAAATGGACGCCTCAGGAAGCCTACTACTACGCGGTCGAGAACTGCGGATTCGAGGCCAACCCCGTGCGGACCGAGGGAACGTATTCGAAATACAACAGCCTCGACGACAAAATCGACGGCTTCCACTACTACACGACGTGGATCAAATTCGGCCTCGGCCGCGCCACCTACGACGCCAGCCAGGAGATCCGCAACCGTCACCTGACCCGCGACGAGACCGTCGCGTTGGTGAAGCGATTTGACGGCGAGTTTCCCGAGCGTCATTTCGCCGAAGTGATGGACTACATCGGCATGACGCAGGATCAGTTCATGGGCCTTGTCGACGGCTTCCGCTCGCCGCACCTGTGGATGAAGGAAGCCGGGGAGTGGGTCCTGCGCCACCCCGTGTGGGAAGGCCAGAACTAGCGAGTGCCGCGGCGATGAATGCGCCCAGGACGCCCTTTTCCGACGGAGATTTTGCCCGCTTCACCGTGGCGCCGAAAGTGCCGATGGCCGAGGTGCTGAGGCTGATCGACGTCAACGGCGAGGGCGTCGCCCTGGTGATCGACGAGGATCGCCGGCTCACCGGAATCGTGACCGACGGCGATATCCGCCGCGCCATACTTGCCGACGCCGACTTTGCCGAGCCGGTCGCCCGATTCGTGGACAGGAAGGCCGACACCGCCTGGGATCATCCGCTGACAGCGCCGCTTGGCACGGCGCCGGACCAGCTGCTTAGCCTGATGAACGTGCGCCTGATTCGTCACCTGCCACTCGTCGACAGTGACGGACGCCTCGCCGGGCTGGCGCTCAAGAGCGAGCTGGAGGCGGATCGTGAACTTCCGGTCAGCGCTGTCGTCATGGCCGGCGGATATGGCGCCCGACTGCGCCCGATGACTGATGCGGCGCCCAAACCGATGCTGAAGGTCGGCGACAAGCCGTTGATCGAGCACGTGGTCGGCCAGCTCCGCGACTCGGGCATCCGCGACGTCTGCGTGACCACCCACTACCGTGCAGACCAGATCCGCGAACACCTCGGCGACGGCAGCGGCCATGGTGTCGACGTGCGCTACACCTTCGAGGAAGAGCCGCTCGGCACGGCCGGCGCACTGGCGATGTTGGCCGGAACGCAGCGGCCGTTGCTGGTGGTCAACGGTGACGTCCTCACTGCTGTCGACTACCGGGCGATGCTCAGCTTCCACCGCGAGCAGGGAGCAGAACTGACGGTCGGCGTGCGCCGCCACGTCGTTTCGGTGCCGTTCGGCGTCGTCGAGGCCGAGGGAACGCGGGTCCGCGGCATCGTCGAGAAGGAGGCGACCATTTTCATCAACGCTGGTATCTACCTGCTGGAGCCGACCGTGCTTGATCACATCCCTCAGGGCCAGCGCACCGACATGACCGAAGTGATCGCCAAGCTGGTCGCCGCCGATGCCGTGGTCGTCAGCTTCCCCATCCACGAAGACTGGATCGACGTCGGTACAGTCGAGGACTTCGCCCGCGCCGGCGTTGCCAGGGGCGCGTCGTGAGCCTCAGCGGACGGAACGTGCTTGTCACTGGCGCCGACGGCTTCATCGGCAGCCACCTCGCCGAACGGCTGGTAGACGAGGGCGCTCGCGTAAGAGCGCTCGTCTGGTACAACGCTTTCGGCCGGTCCGGCTGGCTGGACGACACCGACGTCCGCGGCGACATCGAGATCGTCGCAGGCGACGTTACCGACTCCGAGTCCATGCGTGCCGCTGTGGTCGGCACCGAAATCGTCTTTCACCTCGCCGCACTGATCGCCATCCCTTATTCCTACGCCGCACCCCGCTCGTACCTGCGCACGAATGCCGAGGGGACGTTGAACGTGTTGCAGGCAGCCAAGGACACCGACGTCGCCCGCGTCGTTCACACGTCGACGAGCGAGGTCTATGGCACCGCCCGGAAGGTCCCAATCACCGAAGACCATCCTCTGCAGGGGCAGTCGCCCTATGCCGCCTCGAAGATCGCCGCCGACAAGATGGCCGAGGCCTATCACCTGTCATTCGGTCTGCCCGTCGTCACGGTGCGTCCCTTCAATACCTACGGACCGCGGCAGTCGGCGAGGGCGGTTATCCCGACCATCGTCACCCAGGCGCTGAGGGGCGGCCCGGTGCGGCTCGGAAACCTGCATCCGACCCGCGACCTCACCTTCGTTGCCGACACGGTCGACGGCATGGTGCGGGCGGCGAGCGCCGAGGGCGTCGAGGGACGGACCCTCAACCTCGGCACCGGACAGGAAATCAGCATTGGCGATCTGGCGGAAGCCATTGGCCGTCTGCTCGGACGTCCACTGGAGGCCGAGGTCGAGAGTCGCCGCGTGCGGCCACCGGCGAGCGAGGTCGAGCGCCTTTGCGCCGATGCGGGCCAGGCCGCCGACATGCTGGGCTGGCGGGCGGAGGTCGATCTGGAGCGGGGACTTGAAGCGACCATCGCCTGGATCGGCGACAACCTCGACCGATATCACCGGGACGGATATGTCCTCTGAGCCGGATCACCGGCGGATTCCGCTGTCGGTTCCGTCCCTCGAAGGTAACGAGCGCGCCTATCTTGCCGAGTGCATTGAGACCAACTGGGTCTCTTCTGCCGGACCATTCGTCGGCCGATTCGAGGCCGCCGTCGCCGAGGCCGTTGGCGCCGATCACGCCGTCGCTACGACCAGCGGCACTGCGGCGTTGCATGTCGCATTGCAGGTCGCCGGCGTTGGCCAAGGGGATGCCGTGGTGACGTCGGCGTTGACCTTCGTCGCCACCGCCAACGCAGCTTGCTATCTCGGCGCCGAACCGGTGTTTGCCGACGCCGACGCTGAAACCTGGCAGATGGACCCCGACATCGTCGTCCGCTACCTGACCGATGGATGCGAGCAGCGGGGAGGCGGGGTGCACGATCGGTCCACCGGGCGGCGGGTCGCCGCCGTGCTGCCTGCGCACGTCCTTGGACATCCGGTCGACATGGAGCCGATCGTCGCCGCCGCTCGAGCGCTACGGGTGCCGGTGGTCGAAGACGCCGCCGAAGCCCTCGGTGCGACCTACCAGGATCAGGCGGTCGGTACGCTTGGCGACATCGGTTGCTTCAGCTTCAACGGCAACAAGCTCGTCACCAGCGGAGGCGGCGGCATGGTCGTCACGAACGATCAAAATGCCGCCGAACGTGTCCGCCACCTAACCACCCAGGCGAAAAGTGATCCCGTCGAGGGCATCCATGATACCGTTGGCTACAACTACCGCCTGACGAACATTCAGGCAGCGGTGGGCTGCGCGCAGATCGAGCATTTGGCCGACTTCGTCGAGTCTCGGCGTCGGGTTGCCGAACGCTACCGGACAGCCTTCGCCGGTATTCCTGGACTCGCGTTCATGCCCGAAGCCACCTGGGCGCTCAGCACCTTCTGGCTCTCGACGGTGCTCGTCGATGCGGATGAGGCCGGCATCGACCGGCGGGGCTTGGCTGCGAGACTCGACGCCGCCGGAATCGAATCCCGGCCGTTGTGGCAGCCGCTGCACCACAGTCCCGCGCATGCCGGCGCCAAGGCTTTGGGCGGCGCCGTTGCCGACCGGCTGAATCGTGACGCATTGAGCCTGCCGTCGTCCGCGTCCCTGACCGAAGCGGATCAGGGCCGTGTCATAGATACCGTTCTCGCGTCGGTGCGATGAGGGTTCCCGAGCGCTTCACACACGACTGCGCCAACTGTTGCGGCATGTGCTGCGTGACGCTGAAGTTCGAACGCTCCGACGAGTTCGCCATCGACAAACCGCGGGGCCAGCCGTGCCCGAACCTGAGTGCGGACAACGTCTGCACCATCCACGACCGTCTGACCGAGGAGGGGTTCCCGGGGTGCGTGGCGTGGAGCTGCTACGGGGCGGGCCAGCGCGTCCAGGCGATGTACCCGGGAGTGACGTGGCGGGATGATCCGAATCGGGCGACGGAAATGTTCGATCGCATGATGCTGGTCCGTGTGGTGCATCGGCTGATCATCAAGATCATCGAATCGTCCGATGCCCCGGATGGCGATCCGCTGCCGCCGGCAGCCCGGATCCTCGACGACCTCGCCGGCGATCCCACACGGTTGCCGTCGATCGCCGATCCCGAGGCGGCCGAGTCGATCATCCTCGATATCGTCCGCGAGGCCCTCTCTGACGATCGATCCAATCCGGCATGACCAAAGGGTCCACCGGACTTGAGGGCGGCAAGAAGTTGATCTTGCTGGCCAACGTGAGGACCGCGAGCAACTCGATCATCGCCGCTTTCCAGGAGGCGCTGGGCGGCGAGGCCGTGTTCCACCTCCGTGCGGGATTTTCCGATGGTCCCGGATCGTATGGCGATTTCCTGCGGTCCGCCCGCCGAGATGTCCATGCTGTCTACGCCGGGCACTTCGTGTTCGGGGCTCACTGCCGCCTGGGTTCGCCCGTCGAATACGTCACCACGGTTCGCGAGCCCGTCGACCGCGTGTTGTCGCAGATCTCGGCCATCCGTGCCGCCTCGGGCGCCGATCTCGACGTCCCGGCGTGGCTCGACCGCTACCCCGAGGCCAACAACGGCATGGTCAAGCGGCTCTGCGGCTACGGGCTGATGCCGGGCTCAAGCCATGTCTACGACGGCCTGAACGACCGGCTGCTGGACGGGGACGTCGAGGTCGGCGATTGGCACCTGGAGCAGGCGATTGCCCATATCGACCAGTTCTTCCGGTGCGTCCTGCTGTTTGGAAGGCATACGGAAAACCTGCTTCTGTTGGAGCGGACCTACGGCACAGGTCCGCTGTTTCTCCCTGCACCGGCATTTCGTCAACACGTCGCCGCCAATGGGCCGCGAGGGCGTCCCGGCGCCGGTCATTCGGGAGATCGAGGACCGCAACCGCCTCGATTCGAAGCTGTACGAGATCTGCCATGCACGGTTCGAGGCGCTGATTGCCTCCCAGGAGTCAACGTTCGCCGAAGCGGTCGATACGATGCGCCTCGTTGGCTTGGTGCTCGGCGGCGGTGATCGGGGCGTGCTCTCCGACGAACAGCTGATGGGGCGCCTCTACGCCCTCGCCAATCTGCTATTTGAGCGGGGAGAAGGGGATCACGCCGTCGCCGTTCTACAGCGATTCTCGGCGAAGAGGGTGATTGGGGAGCGATTCTGCCGCGGCGTCCTGCGCTTGATCGGCGAACACGGTAGCGACGACGCTTTCGACCGCGAGGCGGCGGGCTATCGGGCCCGTTTCGGAGAGGAAACATTCCTTTCCGAGGTTTGCGAGTCTCGCGAAGGACGCCGCAGCGGTCCCTGATCAGCGCCTACGCCCCGGCGAACGGGACGTGATGGCCGTTAACCACAGATTCAAAAACGCGTGTCAAAATCAGCAGCGATGTGCTAAACTTCCTAATCGCGTGAGAATCGCGCGTAGGAAAAGTCGCTTCCTAGAAAAGGTAGAGCCCTTAATGGCTGACATTACGCTTTCGGAAGCAGTACGTTCTAACCTGCTTTCCCTCCAAAGAACCACAGGTCTGATCGACAGGACGCAGGGTCGTCTTTCGACCGGCCTCGAAGTTGCGAGCCCGATCGATGACGCCATCTCGTTCTTTCAGGCGAGGTCGTTGAGCGATCGTGCTGGCGACTTGAACGCTCGGAAAGACGGTATCGATCAAGGTGTGAGCGCCCTCGAAGCAACACTTGCCGCGACCGACGCTATTGAGGATCTGACTAACCAGCTCAAGGGTATCATCGACTCCGCACGAAGCGGTGACAAGTCGCAGCGGGCTGAGTTCGACGATCAGATCACTGAGTTGGCCAACCAGGTCCAGAAGCTGGTCGACGACGCGTCCTACCAGGGTCTGAACCTGCTCAACTCAACGGCATCGACCCTGTCGGTGCGGTTCAGCGACAAGGCCGACTCGAAACTGGACGTTGACGGCGTCAACTTCAATATCAGCTCGTACTTCCAGGACACGGCTTCGGCGGCCGCAAGCGCGGGCGCGGCGAGCCTCGTGCTCACCGCCCTTGGCTTCACCGCGGGCGGTCTGTCGAGCTTCAGCCTGTCCCTGGCCGGCGAGCTGGCGTCGTTCAATGACATGGCCAACCGGGCGACGACGGCGCTCGACAACACCATCAGTAACCTCCGCGCCCAGGCGGCATCGATCGCGACCAACGCGGCGATCCTCAGCGTGCGCCTTAACTTCACCGAGGAGTACGTGAACGTCCTCGAGGGCGGTGCCGCCAAGCTGACGGTCGCCGACCTCAACGAGGAAGGCGCCAACCTCCTGGCGTTGCAGACCCGTCAGCAGTTGGGTATTCAGTCGCTGTCGTTCGCCGGTCAGTCGGAGCAGTCGATCCTCGGCCTGTTCCGTTAGTCGGCGCGAATCATTTCGCTTCTGTCGAGGGGGCTTCGCGCCCCCTCGATTGATTTCAGGACACAGGCGAGCGAATTTCGCGGAACCCGGCCAATGCCACTGAAGCTCCAAATAAAGAAGGGACAGAAAATAATAATAAATGGGGCGGTGGTCGAGAATATAACGTCGCACAACGTCTCTCTTCTTGTGATGAACAATGCAGCTATTCTCAGGGATTCAGATATTTTGACCCCTGAGCAAGCCGCTACACCTGCGAGCCGCATTTATTATGCACTGCAATGCTTATATTTATTTCCAGAAGACAGAGAAGAGCATTTACCGCTTCTTAACCAGTTTGCTCTTAGTTATCTTGAGGCGGCACCGAGTTCTCGTCCGATTGTCGACGGGATCCGGAAGCTCGTGGATGAGGGGGGGTTGTACCAGGCCCTGAAGAAGGGTCGCGAACTGATCGCCCACGAACGGAAGGTTTTGTCCCATGTACAGGAAGGACGCGATAAAGAAATACGCGGCGCTACCAGCGGCGGGAAACCCGCGCGAGGCTGAGGCCTGGGCGATGAGCCAAGCTGCGCTCCGGATGATGAGCGCCAAGGAGCAAAATGACAAACAGGCGATGGTCGATGCCGCGCGCTTGAACTGGCGCCTTTGGACGATCATCCAAGCCGATCTGTTGTCCCCCGAATCCTCCGTGCCCGATGATATCCGCTCCAACATGCTGTCGCTGTCCAATTTCGTCGACAAGCATACGGTTGCCTTCCTCGCCCAGCCACAGCCGGAGAAGCTGGACGTCCTGATCAACATCGATCGCGAACTGGCACGCGGTCTCTACGATCGCCCGGACGCGCCGGCCGAGGAGACCGGCGGTGCCGCCCCCACCGAGACTCCGCCGACGGCGACCACCGCATGATGCAGGACTCTGCGGTGCGGAACGGGGATACGCCAGGGTCCCTGGAACAACTGCACGACCGCGTCGCCGGGGCGGCCGATTCCGGTGCCTGGGATACCGTCCAGAAGGAATGTGACGCGTATTTCGCTGCCGGCGGCCATTCGGCGGAAGCGCACTACCTGAGCGCGTTGTCCGCGTTCGCCGGTGGTGACTTCGCCGCGGCCCTGGCCCATGCGCAGCGGGCGATGGCCATTGACTCCAATGTGCGCGAATACGCCGAGTTGCTCGCCGTACTGTCGGCGCTGGTCGGGAACATCCAGGACAGCAGCTACTACGGCAAGCTGGCCACGGCGTTGCCGTCTGCCGATGCCATCGGGCGGCTGAAACTTCCGGACGGACTGCCGGACTTCTCCATGGCGTACCTTCGCATCGAGCGGCGGCCTCTCCTGCGCCGTGCCGTCGCGGCGATGGAGCTCGGCCAGTGGACCGAAGCCGAGAACTGGTTCGGTCAGCAGTTCGATATCGATCCGACCTGCCGCGAGGCCTGTCTGGGCCTTGCCCAGTGCATGTATGTCCAGCGCAAGCACCGCGCCGCGATCGATGCCTTGCGGGCGGCCGCCCACGCGCTTCCGGGCGACGCCCTGATCGCCAGCAATCTCGGCGCGGCGCTGACCGCGGTCGGCGAATTTGCGGAAGCCCGTGCCTGCCATCGCTTCGCCGTTGCCGCGTCGGACGATCCCGCCGTGCACGCCCAGGCGGCAATCGACGGCATTCACGATCCAGAGCAGACGCTGGTTGCGGCCGCAGCGCAGTTCCGCGCCTGGGGCGAGCGGTTCGGCACCGAGGTCTTCGGCGTCCCGCCGCAGCGCGTCCGGGGTACCCGCCGCCTGACCCTCGGCTATGTGGTCGGCGGCGTGCCGCGCAATCTCACCGCAGCCGGACTGGCCCGCGTCTTGAGCCGCCACGACCGCGAGCGCTATCGGGTCGTCGGTTTCGGCTTCGGACCGCTGAGCGCGCCGTCGAACATGGTGCTGCAGAAGGCGTTCGAAGGGTGGCACGACGTTCGCGACATGGACCCGCTGACCTTCGGTTCCGTGGTCCGCGCCGAGGACGTCGATATTCTGGTCGACGCCAGCGGTTTCAACTCGCCGCGCCTGATTGCCGCCTTCGGGGCTCGGCTGGCGCCGCTGCAGGTCTCGTGGCTGGGGGCGCCGGCTGGAACCGGCCTCGCCGGCATGGATGCGATCCTCTCCGATTCGGTGATGGACCCCGAGGAAGAAGGGCCATTCCCCTACCGCGAGAACGTTGCCCGCCTCGCGCTCGGTACGCCAGTCGCCGAGAGGGAGGCGCCGGTGGCCGGCCACGGGCCGATGACGGACGAAACCGTCAGCCTCGCTGCAGACGCCACCTTGGGTGACCTCAACCCGACGACGGTGGGAACCTGGGCGCGGCTGTTGCACGCCTGCCCGAACACCAAGCTGGTGCTTCGGGACCACGACTTCCGCAACGACGACAACAGCCGCCGGCTGATCGGTCTGTTCGGGGATTTCGGTGTTTCCCATCGCGTCGACTTCGTGTCGGACAGCTCGAACACCGCGTTCGTTGGTCAGGCGGACATCTGCTTGATGCCGTTCCCGGCCTCGCGTTTGGACGTCGCCCTCGAGGCTTTGTCCGCTGGGGTCCCGGTCATCTGCTGGCGGGGCCTGGGCCGTCATCACCGGCTCGTGGCAAGCGCGTTGGCGCACATGGGATTCGCCGATGGCTTTCTCGCCGCGTCGCCCGAGGCCTACGTGGAGCTGGCCCGATCCTGGGTCGACGACGCGGACCGGCGGCGCGCCGCCCGCAACGACATCGTCGGGCGCCTGGAAGCCAGCGCCTTCTTCGATCCGTCCGCCCGGGCGCGGGACCTGGAGGCGGTATACGACGAGCTGTGGCAGCGCTTCGGCGAGGTGGCGGGCTGACCCGCGAGACGGAGCTGTACGAGCGCAACAGCGCCGCCTTCCGCGAGCATCAGCCGGGCGTCTGGGCGATGCTCGAACGGATCGCCGCGCCGGTTTCTTCGCTGGTGCCCGGCGAGGACGGACCCGACAACATCGACCTCGGGGACGTCCGGCTCTATCCCGAACCGGCGAGGGCGTGGACCGAGACGCAGGTCGGCGCCTACTTCGAAAACCCCGACCGAATCGGCTTCGACGATCCCAGCCACTGCAACATCTCGCCGGTGTCGAAGCTGGTGCTCGCCGACATCCGCCGGTTCTTCCGCGACCGGGTGACGGCCGATTTCGACTCCTACCCGGTGATCGACATCGGTTACGCTTTCGTCTTCGGCGTCGGCCTAGGCTACCACGTGCCGACGATGATCGAGCGCCGCGCTTGCCGCTATCTGATCCTGATCGAGCCGGTGGCCGAGTTCCTCCTGCATTCCATGCGGGCGATCGACTGGGCCCAGGTGTTCAGCGATGCCGAGGCCGCCGACATCCGCATCCTGTTCATCGTCGGCGAGACCCCGGAGGATGCCCAGAAGGGCATCGAGAACATCATCATCCAAAGCGGCGATACCTTCCTCGACGGATCCTTCGCCTACGTCCACTACTACTCCTGGGCGCTGCAGCAGGGCCGCGCGCTGCTCAACGAGCGGATCAAGAACTTCTACGTCTCCGCCGGGTTCTTCGAGGACGAAATCCTGATGATGAAGAACTCCTATGGCAACTTTCGCCGTTGGCCGTTTCACCTCGTCGACCGCCGGCCCTTCGTCGAGCAGTCGATGCCGATGTTCGTCGTCGGCTCGGGTCCGTCGCTGGATGCCGACCTTCCCTACATCCGCCAGTGGCGGGACCGGGCAATGGTGTTCTCGTGCGGTACTTCGCTCGGCATCCTGCTGAAGAACGGCATCCGCCCCGACCTCCACGTCGAGAACGAGAACACCCAGCCGCTGGTCGAGAACCTCCGCCGATGGAAGGCCGAGTACGGCTTCGAAGGCATTACGCTGGTGGCTTCGAGTACGGTCGTCCCCGAGGTCAGCGGGCTGTTCGACAAGAGGTGGTTTTTCTTCCGCTGGGCGCTCAGCTCGAGCACCGTACTCAACCCCAACACCGAGCCGGTGCTCTATGCCGACCCTCTGGTCGCCAATGCCGCGGCGGCGATCTCGGCGCAGGTCGGGTTCCAGACCGTCTATCTGTTCGGTGTCGATTGCGGCCGCCAGGTCGACGGCGAGCACCACGCTAGCGACGCCGTCTACTACGACGATGCCTTCGAGATCGACCCCAACGACCGCCCCGATGTCGGGTTCGAACGCCTCGTGCCGGAGAACTTCGGCGGTACGGTGCTGACGTCGCGGACGCTCGATCTGTCGCGCCGCACCCTGGCGACGTTGCAGGTGATGCGGGATTTCACGCTGTTCAACTGCTCCAACGGTGCCCGTATCGAGGGCGTGCGTCCCAAGACCGCCGCCGCCATCCACGTCGACACGCCGCCCGGCCGCCAGGAAGCCGTGCTGGCGCGGATCGAGGCCCAGATGCGCTATTACGAGGCCGAAGGATTCCTCGCCGAGGTCGACCTGGAGCCGGCCATAAACGGCTGCGACGAGTTCGCCGAGCGCTTCGCCGAGACCGTCGAAGCGGCGAAGGCCGAGGACGACAGCTTCTGGGCGGTGAAAAAGCGGCTCCTCGATTTCTGGGCCGATTACGGCGAGACCTGCCAGTCGGTGCTGAAGATCATCGGCGGCTCGTTCAACTCGATCCTCCGCCTCGGTGCCTTTGGCGGTAACCGACTCTTAAACGAGGCGACCCGGCAGGCCTATCTCGGCGCCTTCCTCGACAGCTACCGAGATGCCTGCGTGTGGATGGCCGGCGAGACCCGCACCCTGCTCGCCGAGATGGCCGAACGCCGCGACGAGCTGACCGTCGTCGGCGTCGCCCCGGAGCCGCAGGAAGATCCGGCCGAGGGAGCCGCCAGCGGCCCGGATGAACACGCGGCGCAAAGCTAACGACCCGTCGTCGTCGCTCGCGTTTTCTCGATTGGTTGGCTACGCTGACCGCCGCGAGACGAACCGGCGCGGGGACCACGGTGGAGCGGAAGCTTGCGGCAATCCTCTATGCCGATGTCGCCGGTTACAGCCGCCTGACGGGCGCCGACGAAGAGGGCACGCACCGGGCGCTCGGGACGGCGCTGGACCGGCTTTCGGAGTGGGTGGAACAGCACGGTGGGCGTGTCTGCCATACGGCCGGTGACGCCATCCTTGCCGGGTTTACGACCGTCTCTGCCGCCGTCACCTGTGCGGTCGCCGCGCAGGGGGAGTTCTCCGCCTGGAACGCCGATGTCCCGGAAGACCGGCAACTGCGCTTTCGCATGGGGATCAACCTCGGCGAGGTGATCGCCGACCGCGGCGAGATATATGGTGACGGCGTCAACGTCGCGGCGCGCCTCGAAACCCTCGCCGAGCCGGGCGGGGTCTGCGTTTCGGGGGCCGTGTTCGATGCCGTCGACGGCAAGCTTGATCTGAGTTTCCGCGACCTCGGGCCGCAGCAGGTCAAGAACATCGCCAAGGCGGTTCGGGCCTATGGCGTGGTGACGGATGGTTCCGCCCCGACGGGAATCGCGCCGGCTCCCGCTGGGCTGCCGTTGCCGGAGAAGCCGTCTGTCGCCGTCATGCCGTTCAAGAACATCTCTGGCGACGCCGAGCAGGAGTACTTCGCCGACGGCGTCACCGAGGACATCATCATGGCCCTGTCGCGGGTCCGCTGGTTCTTCGTTATCGCGAGGAATTCGACCTTCGTCTACAAGGACAAGGCGGTCGACGTGAAGCAGGTGGCCGCCGACCTCGGCGTCCGCTACGTGGTCGAGGGCAGCGTCCGCCGCGGCGGCGACCGGGTGCGGGTGGCGGCGCAACTCGTCGACGGGGTCAGTGGCGGCACGGTCTGGGCCGAGCGATACGACCGGGCGCTTGCCGACATCTTCGAACTTCAGGACGACATCACCGAAACCATCGTCGGCGCCGTGCTTCCGGAACTCGGCCGTGCCGAACGGGAGCGGTCCCGGTCGAAGAAGCCGGAGAACGTCGATGCCTGGGACATCTACCAGCGCGGCATGTCGCACCTCTACCACTACACCAAGGACGATCTCGCCGAGGCGCGCGCCCTGTTTGCCGAGGCGATGGCGATCGACGCCGGTCTCGGCTTGGCCTACTCGGGCCTCGCCGAGGCGTACTACTACGAGGTGGTCTACGGCTTTGCCGACAATGCAGACGACAACCGCGCCAAGGCCATCGAGGTGGCCCAGCGGGCCGTCGCCCTGGACGCTGAGGACGCAGGCGCGCGCTGCACTCTGGGTCGCATCCACTACCTCCGGCGCGAATATCCGCCGGCGATCCGAGAATTGGAAACCGCGTTGCAACTCAATCCGAGCCTTGCGCTCGCGCACTACGGGCTGGGCGCGGCGCTCGTCTTTTCGGGCCGACCCGCCGACGCCTTTCCGCACCTGGAGCGGGCGATCCGGCTGAGCCCGCACGATCCCAATATGGGATCGTTCCTGGTCCGTATCGCCGATGCCAGTTACTTCACCGAGCGCTACGAGGAGGCGGCAGAATGGGCCATCAAAGCCCTCGGACAACCGAACTTCCAGTGGTCTCGATATGCTGTGCTCATCGCCGCCCTCGGCCAAATGGGCCGAACCCAGGAGGCGGCGCATTACATCGATGAAGTGACGTCAAAACGGCCCGATTTCTCGGTTGCCTTCGTGCGCACCTCGCACCTGTTCGGTAACCCGCAGAAAATGGACCACTTCCTCGAGGGCCTTACGAAGGGCGGCCTCAAGGCATAGTCGCTGGGAGTGCTACGAAAGTTTACGCCGTCAAGTCGATGAAGGCGGCGGAGAAGCGCTCGTTGATGAACGGCGCGAACAGCTCGGTGTAGTTCACCTGCTGGGAAATGGCCAGGGTGATGGAGTTGGTCGCGGCGGTGAACTGGCGGGTCAGTTCGTCCTGGGCCTTCTGGATCTCGATCGCCTGTTCGATGAGCAGGTCGTTGGACTCCTTGGTCAGCCCCTCGAGGGTCTGGATCGCCCGCTGCTCGTAGAAGATCGCCACCGACTGGGTGACCTCGTAGCGGGTGAGCTCCAGGTCTACCGCCTCTTTGGCGGCGTTGAGGGCCGCGATAGCGCGGTCGCGTCCGTCTTGGGTCTCCAGCCCGTCGTAGAACCAGGAATCCACCACTTGGAGATCGTCGCGGAAAATGGTGCCGGTGTACTGGGTCGGTGATCCCGTGTCGGGGCCGACGGTGAAGGTGATCGCGTCGCCGACCAGGCTGTCGAGCTGCAGCCCGTTCTCGAAGGCGCCGGCCTCGTTGGCCGGCATATCGGGAAACTCGTCATAGCGTTTGAGGTTGCGGGCGTCCCGGTCCGGCACCCACCATTTCCCTTCCGAGTCGACGATGTAGTAGTCGGACCCTAGGTGGGCGCCCTGCACCGACGTGGTCGCGCCGGTGGGGCTGATCTCGTAGGTCAGCTTCGGTTCGGCCACGCCGAGAAGATTGGGTGCGGTGCCGTCCTCGGCCAAGTTGACGAACCCGGCGAGCAGGGAATCGAACACCGCGGCGTAACCGGCCCAGTTGGTGTCCCCGGTCGACACCTGCTCGGCCTTGACGATCCGCGAGATCATGCCGTCGAGGCTGCTGCGGATGTTCTTGACCCGGCCGACGACATCGGCGAACTGCGAGGACGCCTCGCCGGCCTTCTCCTGGACCCGCTCCCAGGGGCGCTTTTCGACCTCGATCGAGCCGAGTTGCTGGCCGAACTGGGCCTCGACCTCGCTCGTGCGCACGGCCGCCTTGGCTTCGAAGTTACCTTGAAGCTGCGACAGCAGCGTCGCCAGCGCGAAGTCCTTGCTGGTGAGCTTGTCGAGAACAGTGACCATCGTGTGAGCGCCCGGTTTTCTGCGCGAATCAACGTGTTATTCTACCCGATCGCACGCCTTGGGTAAAGTTGACCAGCAGCGGAGTTGTGGACGGCGGTGGCGGCTTCGGACCCGGATCGCGTGGTGCTGTTCAAGGGCGCGTCCCAATACGGCAGCGTCAACGCCATGGTCGGCGAACTGCCCCAGGCGTTCGCGCGGCGGGGCCTGCGCCCGGTTGTGGTGGACATGACCGAGGATGCCCTGAAGCGCGACCTGGAGCCGCTGCTGGAAGACGGCGCGGTGGCTCTGTTCTGCTGCGTCAACGGCATCGGCCTGCCGTCCGACGGGGCCGGTTTCTATGCGCTCAGCGACGCCCCCGTGTTCGCCTATTTCGTCGACCACCCGGTCTATCACCTGGATCGGCTCCGCGCCGCCGTTCCGCGCCTCACCGTCAGCTTTCCCACCGCCGACAACGTCGCCTGCTGCCGGCGCATGATCGGCCCGGTGCCGCCCGCCTGTCACGTCGCCCATGGCGCGGCAGCCGTCGCCGAAACGCCCTGGGAGGACCGCGACATCCCCGTGCTGTTCGCCGGCACCTGCCATGGCGGCCCGCCCGAGGACCAGCGCCGGGCCTGGCGCGGGCGGGGCGACGGGGAGGCCAGGGTCCTGGGCGCGATCGTCGAGGCTCACGACGTGGAACCGGAGACGCCGCTGGAGCTGGTCATCGCGGAGGTCACTGGACTCGACGAGGGCGACGGCGCTGCGCTGGCACCCGTGTTCATCGCCGCCGACACCTACCTCCGCGACCGGGCGAAGGCCCGCGTCGTCGCCGCCCTCGCCGGCACTGGCGCCGTCGTCTGTGGCGAGCACTGGGGCTTCCTCGCCGGTTCCGTGCCGGGCGTCCGCTTCGAAGGCGCGCGGCCAACGACCGAGGTCAAGCCGTTGATGCGCAAGGCGAAAATCACCTTCAACGCGCTGCCGCCCTACTATGCCTCGCACGAGCGGGTGTTCCAGGCGATGGCCGCCGGGTCGGTCGCGGCGTCGCCGCGGTCGCCGCTCTGGCGGGAGACGTTTCCAGCGGGGGAGATGATCGAGTTGCCCTATGGCGAGGCCGGGGTCGGGGAAGTGTTGCGGGCGGCGCTGGCCGACGACGGCGGGCTGCGGCGGATGGCCGAGGCGGGACGGCGGGCGTTCGCCGCCGCCCACACCTGGGACCACCGGGCCGGCGCCATCCTCGATGCCATTGCCGGCGGCGGGAAAGTCCTGCCCGCCGGGCGGGAGGCACGCGCGTGAAGAAGGCCATCGTCACCATGGCCGTGGGCGAGGCCTACGTGCAGGCCTTCGAGACCCACGCGCGGCCTAACTGGGTCCGCTATGCCGACCGCCACGGCTACGACCTGTTCGTGCTGACCGAGCCCATCGACACCCGCTCGCAGCGCTCGATCCACTGGCAGAAGCTGCTGGTCGGCATGCTGCCCGAGATCAAGGCCTACGATGTCGTCGTCTGGCTCGACGCCGACGTGATCATCAACGCCCGAACGGCGCCGTGCGTGGTCTCGCAGGTGACCAGCGACCGCATCGCCGTCGCCGACCCGCCCGAACGGGTGAGCGCCGCCGAGACCGTCTCCGAGCGGTTCCTCACCTTCGCCATCAAGTTCAACACCGAGATCGAGGGCGGCGTTCCGGCGCCGCTCCACGTGCGCAAGCCCCGTGCCGAACTCGCCTACCGCCCGCCCGGCGACCTTCGCGCCATCGAGCGCTCCATCAACACCGGGCTCATCGTCTTCCGCCCGGCGCTGCACAACGCGTTCCTCGCCAAGTGTTACGCCAAGGGCCATCCCGACGCCGCCGACGGCTCCTTCGAGCAGACGCCGATTTCCTATGAGCTACAAGCCGCCGACATGGCCGAATACATCGACGGGCGGTTCAACGCCACCTGGGCCGAATACGCCGCCGTGCACTACCCGTTCCTCTACGACTACGCGTTCATCAACGCCAACCAGGACCTCGCCCGGAAGTGCGTCAACGTCTTCTACCACAACAACTATTTCTGCCACTTCGCCGGCGCCGGCCGGCACAGCATCACCAAGACCATGCTCGAACTGGTCGACCAGGACGCGTCGCATGTGATGGCCGCTCTCGCGCCCGACTTCTGGGCAAGGCGGGGGGAAGTGTATGCGGATGTGGAGGAGGAGTGAGGCTCCTCCAATCCCGCCCCCCCGCCGCGGCGCTAGCGCGGTCGTAGAAGGCAGCGAGAGCGGCGATTTCGTGAACCATCCCGTGCTCGGCGTCGAAGCGGCGGATTTTGCTGCGAAGTCCCGAACCGCAGAGGTGGTTGCGGTAGCCGTCCGGGTTCTTTGAGCTTTTAGTTGTTTATATCTCAGTATAATTCGATCTATGATCGTATCATGCGGCTGAGGACTTTGACGCTGAGTTCGTCCGACAAACCGAGCAAATGATGTCCAGATTCAGGTACGGACCAATGCGTACCTTCTTGAGTGCATCGCGAGTTGTCGCGTTCAAACTCACGTTCGTATTGTCAGTAGTGTCTGCATCGGCCAGTGCTGACGTGATCTTGACAGCTACTGATCACAGAGCGGTCACCGTAGACCTCGCTGACTCGACCGCAACCGGGGTCGTACCGTTCTTCGATCAGTTTTTCTTGGAAGTTGTCGGCGAGGAGGCGGCTTCGGGGTTTTCTGGACCGCCGTTGGCGCCGTTCTACCTCGACTACACGATCAATCTCACGACGCTTGGCGGCACGATCGTGCACAGCACGGAAGATGACGACTTTGTTGTCACCACAGTTGCTGCTCCCGGCGCCTTTACCCTGGCGCCGTCAAGTTCGGTATCGCCGCTTATTCCGGATGAGATGCCGTTCGCGCTATTCGTCGACGATCCGTCACTGGTGACAGTGACATTCCAGGATCCCGCTGGATTGATCACCGATCTGACCTCATCGTCGCTTGCCCTTGATGAGGGGGCGTTGGCCTTCATCGGCGATCCGATGCTCGATCCGACGCTGCTGGCTTCCGGGGAATGGTGGATCTACATCAACAAAGATATCGGATATGTCAGTTCCCGGCACATGATCTATCTCAGCGCCGCCGAGCCGCCCACGTACATAGTTTTCGGGGTCGGGTTCATTGCGATCGGGCTCCTCGCTCGCCGATCTTCGATTCCGGCCAAAATACGGCGTTCACGGGGTTTTCGCCGGTCTCAGTGAGGGAACAAGTACGTCAGGCCCGCTCCCCCGCCGCGGCAATTGCCCGTTCGTAGAGGTCGATCAGCGCCCCAATCTCCCGGTCCATGGCGTGGGCGGCGTTGAAGCGGCGAAGGTTGGCGCGGACCTGGGCGGTGTCGAAGGCGGCGAGGCGGGGGACGGCGTTCGCGATCTCGGAGGAGTGCAGGGCGAGGCCGAGGCCGTTTTGTTCGACCAGGGCGGCCATGCGTTCGTACTCGGCGTTGACGATCACAGGCAGGCCGGCCTCGATGTAGGCAAACACCTTCGTGGCCATGACGTTCCTGCGCTGAATGTCGCGCATGCGGAAGGTGTCGTGGTCGCGGGCCAGGGCGGCGAAGGCGCCGTACTGGGGATCGTCGGGGTCGATGGGGGTCTGTGGGTTGGAGAGCACGTCGATGGCCAGCCCCTGGCCGAGGAGGGAGGAGAAGGCGCGGGGCATGCCGACCTCGGGGAACAACTCCGGCGGGTGCTCGGCGTCGGCGGGGACGAGGCCGCCGGCATAGACGAGGCGTAGGGGGCCGTCTTGCCGCGTGGGCGCCGGCGCGTCGGCATCGGCGGGCGCGAACGGTTCGCACGGCCAGGCCTGCATCTCGATGGCCGGCGGCGGTTCAACACCGTGTTCGGCGGCCAATTCTTCGCAGACCTCCTCGGGGAAGCGGGTGACGATGCCGTCGGCGCCTTGCAGGATGGTCCGCTCCATGGCGATGTCGAAGTCGACCATCGCCGCCGGCCATTTGAGGCACAGGTCGGCCCGCGCGGCGTAGAGCGAGGTGATGTCGTAGAACTCGCAGACCACCGCCGCCCGGCCCCGGTTCTCGATGGCCAGCCGGCCGAGCACGTAGGTCCACATCCAGCACTGCACGTGGAAGACGTCGGGGTGCAGGCGGCCGAGCAGGGTGCGCATCAGCCGGAGGCTCTGCTGGGTGTCGGCGAGGCCGTCGAAGTGGTCCTCGAACAGGCGGCGAAGGTGCGCCGGCAAGGGCGAGACGCTCAACAGGAACGCGCGGTATCCGCGGCGCCGGAGCGCGATGGCCTCTCGCAGGATGACGAAGTAGGGCATCATCGCCACGAACATCACGGTGCGCGCGCCGTCCGCGCCGCCGTTGGCCTCCTCGATGAACGGATGCAATGGACCCGCAATCACCCGGGCGTCGTGGCCGGCAAAGGCGCCGGCGAACCCGGCGTCGCGGGCGATGCGGGCCAGCGACAGCAGCGCCGCCTTGCGCTCCGCCGCCGCGGCCTCGTTCTCCATCAGCGGCACCAGAGAGCGCTCGATTGTCGCCTTCTGGGCCGGCGGCGAGGCGGCAGCCACGTCGGCGACAAAGGCCCGGGCCATCTGCGCGTCGCAATGGGGCAGCGCGTCGTCGCTGGCGAAGTAGGCGTCGTAAACCCGCTCGATGTCTGTGGGGCTCAGGGGTGGCGGTGCCGGGTTCATGGTGCCTTGCGGGGCGGGGTGCGGATGTTCACGGCTTGTGGCCGATCACCGAGAACACCCGGTCGGTGCGAATCGACTCGGCCATGTCCTCGGCCACCAGGCCTTCTCCGACGGTCCTCTCGACGAGCCCGGCGGCCTCGATCATCGCGCTCAGTTCCCGCCGCGATACCGGCCAGCCGTAGCGGGTGTCGTGGGAGTCGCCGAGCACCGGCCGGGGAGGCGGCGGCGCGTCGTCGCCGCGGCCGAGGAGGTGCATCAGGAAATGCCCGCCCGGCTTCAGGGTGCGGCTCATCTCGCGCAGGTAGCTGGCGATGATCTCCGGCCGGGGGACGTGCTGCAGCACGCCGAAAGAGAAGGTGATGTCGAAGAAGTCGTTCTCGAACGGCGCCAGGTCGAAGCCGTTGCAGCGGGCGGCATGGACGTTGGCGAACGCCCGGCAGGTGAACAGCGCCTCGGCGACGTGGTCCTCGACCACATCGACGCCGTAGGCCTCGCCGAAGGTCTCGGCCAGGGCATACAGCAGCCGGCCGTTGCCGCAGCCGACTTCGAGGAGGCGCAGGGTCCGGGGATCGCGGCCCTGCATGACGTCCTCCCGGCCGAGGATCAGCCGCTCGATGTCCTCGCGGCCCGACGCGACGTAGGAGTCGAGTGTGTGGTCGTCTTCGAGCTTGTGGAACTCGTCCATGCGGCCGGCATGGCCGAGGATGTCCCAGGTGTCGGCGACCCGTTCGACAACAACCGCGGAGACGAAATCCTCGAACGCCGGCCACCGACCCCGCAACCGGAACAGCAACCGAACGAACCGCGCGAGGCCCGCCGGCGGGCCGATGGCGAAGGCGTCCAGCACGGTCGCCATGTTCTCCTGCGGATCGACGCCGTCGGGCAGCAAGGGCACGCTCAGAATGACTCCCTTCTCCGGAAGCATGCCGCCCAGCACCATCAGCGACTTGCGCAAGCCATCAATGCTCGGCGGTGGCTGGCTCAGGTATCGGGTCAGAAGGTCTTCGGTTTGCTGCCAGAGAGCGGCGGAGACGACAATGGCGTCACATGCCGGGCTGAATGCGACGGCCGCGGACCCCTCGGACAACTCGCCGATCAGCGCATCGAGACGGCCGAGGTCGATGGTCGGTCGGGCCAAATCGACAAGCACGACGGCGCCGTTGCCGATCTCGCGAACATGGCGGCCGAGATCGTCGATCAGCGGAAGTCCGCTCAGCGCGGTCGTCTCGACCCGCAATTGCTCGGCGGCCGCGCGTTGGGCGAGGGAGGCCGAAGCGGCGGGCACGAGGAGTCGGCACTCGGCATCGGGAAATCGGTCGCGCAGCACTCCACAGAAGAGCGAAAACAAGGACTCGCCACCGACCGGAAACAGGACCTTCTTCGTGAATACCGCAACGAAGGTGACATTGGTCATCGGCTGGGTTCCGCGGTTGCCGCGCTGCGTGCATCGGCACCGGTTCGGGTCAAGTGCCACCTCCGCCGATTCCGCCGACGTCCTTGAAAATGCAAGTCATTCCCCCCCATACTGGTTGCAGGCAGTAGGCCTGGATACACGTTCTAGAAGGAACGCTATCATGACCGCAGAGCGCGTGCGGCGGATTCTCTTCACGGTGATGCCCTACGAGGGCGAGGTCCGCGATCGCGTTACCGCCAAGTTCTACAAGAACAGTGCCGTCAAATACATGCCGCTCGGCGTGCTGAGCATCGGTGCCTGCCTGCCGGAGCGCTACGAGTTCGCCGTGTTGGATGCCGCCAGCCGCAACCTGACCCTCGACGAGACCATCGCCGAAATCGAGGCCTTCGCGCCCGACGTTTTGGGCCTTTCGGTGGTCACCTACCGGGCGTGGGCGATGGTGCAGATCCTCGAGCGCACATCGGTGCCGATCAAGGTCGTCGGCGGTCCGCACACCAAGTACAACCACGAGGCCATCCGCCGGCAGGGCGCCCATGCGGTGTTCGTCGACGACGCCGAGGTGACGTTTCCGCAGTGGCTCGCCGACGGCTGCCCCGAGGGCACGTTCTTCGGTGGCTCGGTGGAACTGGATTCGCTGCCGCTGCCGGCGCGGAACCTGCTCGACCTGGACGACTACCGGATCGAATACAACGACGATCTGTTGTTCCGGGTCGGCAACCTGCGGCTGCCCATGTACAGCTCGAAGGGCTGCCCCTTCGCCTGCATCTAGTGCGACGTGCAGCAGAAGGTGTTCAACTTCAAGAACCCGAACAAGTGCGTCGCCGAGTTCCAGGACCTGATCGGCCTGGGCGCGACCTCGATCCATGTGCTCGACGATGCCTTCAACATCCGCAAGGACCGGGTCGAGGGCATCTGCCGGGCGCTGGTCGAGAACGACATCGACGTCGATTGGAGCGCGCGCGGCACCGTCGAAGTGCGGGAAAGCGTGGTTGCCGAGTTGGCCGCGGCCGGTTGCAAGCGGCTGCACGTCGGCATCGAGAGCCTCGATAACGAAACCCTGATCTATTTCAAGAAAATCAGCCGGTTCAAGCACATCCAGCGGTTCGCCGAGCTGTGCAACAGGTACGGCATCACCATCCTCGGCTATTTCATCATCGGCGCGCCGACCGAGACCGAGCAGTACCGGCGCGACCTGCCGAAGATGATCGAGGACCTCGGCATCCGGCTTCCGTACTTCAACCTGCTGACGCCGCTGGCGGAGACGCCCTACTACTTCGAGCAGCTGGCCAGCGGCACCCTCGACCGCGACTACTGGAAGGAGTTCTGCGACGACCCGGTGCGCGATTTCGAGATCCCCGACAGCCGGCCCCTCGACGAGGAACTGGAACTCCGCGCGGTGATCGACAGCTACGTCGACCACTTCAAGCGCTTCGACATGCCGGTGTTCGTTTCCTGAGAATTCCCTAGGACCGCCGCCCGTCGACGGCGGCGTCATAGAGCGCGATCAGCCGGCCGATCTCCTGGGCCATGCCGTGGGTTTCGTTGTAACGGCGCACGTTGGCCGCGGCGGTGGCGTAATCGAACTCCTCGAGGATCGAACCTAGGGCCGGGAGCTCGTCCGAGGCGACGGCGAGCCCGAGCCCGTGCTCGCGGACGATGCGCGCCATCTCTTCGTATTCGGCGCTGACGATCACCGGCAGCCCGGCTTCGAGATACGAGAAGATCTTGTTGGCGACGACCCCCGTCCGCTGGCCGTGACCGATCCGGAGAACGCTGTCGTCGAACACCATCACGAGAATGCCGAAGTCGTAGGGCGCGAGGGTCTCCGACAGCTGGTCTGGCGGCACACCGTCGAGGACGCGCATGCACGGGTAGTTGCGGCCGAGGGTCAGGAACGGCGTGTAGGATGGGTTCTCGTCGCTTACCGGGCTGTGGGGATTGCCGAGGATGTCGATGGCGAACCCCTGCTCGAGGAGGCGACGGAAGGCCCGCGGCATGCCGGCCTCTGGAAACAGTCTCGGTGGATGGTCGGCGTTCACAGGGATTGTCGTGCCGGCATAGACCAGGCGCACGATGCCGTCCGACTGCGACGGCCTGGTCTCGGCATAGGCGGTGAATTCCGGGCACGGGTAGGCGTACATCGCCGTCTCCGGCGGCATGGCGCCGTGGCGGTCGCGCACCTCGTCGACCACGTGAGGCGGAAACCGATGCACGATGGCATCTGCGTTGTGAAGGATGTAGCGCTCCAGCGCGATATCGAGGTCGACCTGCACAGCCGACCACAGGCTGCACAACGCTTCGCGGCCGGCGTAGACCGAGGTGATGTCGTAGAAATCGCAGACGATGGCCGCGTCGCCCCGATGCTCGATCACCTGGCGGGCGAGCACGTAGTTCCACATCTTGCATTCGACGTGGAACACCTCCGGCCGCAGCAGATCGAGGATGGCATCCAGAACCCGGTAGCTGCCACACGCATCGGCAACGGCGACGAAATGGCGCTCGAACACCCAGCGAATCTCGGCATCGATGGGCGCGAGACTCAAGAGGAAGGGATGATGGCCCTCGCGCACCAGGTACATGGCCTCGCGCAGGATGGCGAACTGCGGCCGATCGGTGACGAAGACGATCCGTCGGCCGCTGCTTCTCTCGGCATTGACCTCGGGAGCGAACGTACCCCTGTCGGCAGCGATGTCGGCTTCGAGACGCCGCAGGTGGTCTTCCAGCGCCGGACGGCTGGCGAGGCTGCGGGCGATCTTGCTGGCGATGCCAAGGACGATCGGCGGTGGCGGCCATTCGAGGAACTTGAGGATGGTCGATTTCTCGCCCGGATCGATCTCGTCTCCGAAGTCGGTGAGCACCCCGCGAATGAAGCCAAGGGCCTGGGTCCGGCCGCAACGTGGAAACATGTAAGCGTCGACGATCGCACGGTAGACCTCGTCCAGCTTGTCGTTCGGCGTTGGTGGCGGCGCGGCGCGGGTTGCGGTCATCTCATCGGTCCGCGGTGTGAGCGCGATCGGCGGCGGCATCGGTGATGCGATCGTAGAGCGCTGTCAGGCGGCCGATCTCGCGGTGCATGCCGTGATCCTCGTTGTAGCGGCGGATGTTGGCGACCGCCTCCGCGTAGTCGAACGATTGCAGCCGCTCGGCGATCTCGCCAATCTCCGACGAATGGATGGCGATTCCGAGCCCGTTGTCGACAACGCGGCGGGCCATGGCCTCGAACTCGGCGTTGACCACGACCGGCAACCCGGCCTCGAAGTACGTGAACAGCTTTGTCGTGGTGATGTCGGTGATCTGCCTTCCCGAGGTGCGCAGAACGCTGCGGTCGATTAGCGTCAGCACGAGGCCGAAATCATAGCCCGCCAGCGTCGATGTGACGCGTTCGGGCGACTGCCCCGGCAGGAACCGGAAGCGCGGGAAATCGCGGGCCAGCGCGTGGTAGTCGGCGTACTCGGCGAGGTCGCCGAAGGGGCGCAGCGGGTCGTGCAGGATGTCCACCGCGTAACCCTGGTCCAAGAGCAGGCGGATCGACTCGATCTGGTGATAGAAGCTGAACATGTCCGGCGAATGGTCGTCATCGCGGGGGACGATGCCGCCGGCATAGACGAAGCGAAGCACGCCGTCCGCCTGCGAATGTTTGGTCTCGGTGTAGGCGATGAACTCGGCGCACGGATACGGTTGCATCTCGATTTCCGGAGGCATCGCCCCGTGCCGCTGGCGCCACTCTTCGATCACCTGTGGCGTGAACCGGTGCAGGACCGCATCTGCGTTGTGCAGAATGTGCCGCTCCATGGCGAGGTCGAGGTCAACCATATCAGTCGGCCAGCGGGACGCGAGGACTTCCCGTTCGGCGAACACCGAGGTGACGTCGTAGAAATCGCAGACGACGGCCGCGCCGCCGCGGTGATCGATGGCCAGCCGGGCCAGCAAGTAGTGCCACATCATGCACTGGACGTGGAAGATGTCCGGTGTCAAACGCGTCAGCAATGCGCGGAGCAGCCCCCGGTGCGCGAACGTGCAGACGGTCGCATCGAAGGTCCGCTCGAACACCTCGCGCACGGTTGGCGGAAACGGCGCCAGGCCGGCCAGGAACACCCGGTGCCCGGTGCGTTTGAGATACATGGCCTCGCGCAGGATGGGCAAGTAGGCACGATTGGCGAGGAAGACGATCCGGCGTTCCTCGGTCTCGCGGTTGACGTCGGCGATGAACGCGGCGAACGGTCCATCCAACAGCCGGGCGAAATGCCGGTCCAGCATCTCCGACCGCTGCGGCGCTTCGATGGAGCGGCAGAGATCGCCCATAAACTCCTGAAGCTGGAGCGCGTTGGGACCGCTCTTGAGGAACTCGGTGAACCGCCTGAGCATGGGCTCGCGCAGCGGCGGCGGCGCCAACTCGACCCTTTCGAGGACGAAGGCGGTCGCCGTCTTCGGGTCCCAGACGCTCATCTCGTCGCTGGCGAGGATCTCCTGGTAGCGCTGTTCGAGGGCCGCGTCGTCCAGCGGCGAAGACAGCTCTGGGGATGAGGGACTCATTCGCGACGTCCGGGCCGGAACGGCCTCATGGATGAAACAAGGAGCATTGTCATAATGCTATGTTTTCACCGATTGAGGAGTCCTTAAGGGGCGACCACTCGCCCGAGGGAGCCGTGTGACGGTCCGACCGACGATGCCCGACGCAAGCTTGCGCAACCGCATCCCGACGACCGAGATCGGCGACCTGTTTCCCGGCGTCGCCGATAACCTGCCGCTGCAGGCGAGCAGCCATCTGTTCACCTACGGACGCGAGTCGATGCCGTTGCTGCTGCCCCACGAGATGCTCGTGCTGGCCGCCATCGCGCGGGTGCGGAATCCCAAACGCATTGTCGAATTCGGCACCGCCCAGGGCAAGAGCACCTATATTCTCGCCGCCAACAGCGCGCCGGACACCGACGTGATTACGGTCGACCTGGAGCCGGCGTACCACGAGGACTACACGGCGAAGTGCCTGCGCGGCGATGACACCGTTGGCGGCTGCTACAAGGCCTCACCCTATGCCGACCGGGTCCAGCAGGTGTTCAGGCGGCCCGGAGAGACGATGCCGAAGGATTTGGCGGAGGTCGCTGGGGCGGTTGATCTGGTGCTGATCGACGGCGACCACAGCTACGACGGCATCCGCGCCGACACGGAGACGGCGCTGGCCATTGCGGCGCCGTCAGCGGTGTTGCTTTGGCACGATTTCTACCTGATCCCGGAGACCTTGGGCCGCGGCCCCGAGCGGCAGGGGGTGTTCCAGTACCTGAACGATCTGGCGCGAGAGGGCGGGATCGTCCTGCGCCACTTGGTCGGCACCTATCTGGTCGCCGGGTGCCGCACGTGGACCGAAGACCTTCCCGGCGAGGTCCTTCAGCCGGGCGCGTTGGAACCGCCGTTCGGCGGCCGGATCGTCCGTCTCGGTGCCGCCGCATCGGCGGTCGGCGGGTCATGAGCAGCCGGGCGGCGAGCCTGCGCGTCCCAACGCGGCGTCCCGTCCGACTCGTGGCGCCGGGCGATCTGGACATCCAGCCGCTGTCCGACGTGCTGGCGTCGCCGCCGGCACGACGGCGCTGGGACGGGGCGCTCGCCGATGCCGGCGACGTTTACTACAACCTTGACTATCTACGGTCGGCAGCCATCCACGAGACCGGCGGCGTGCACCTGGCCCTGTTCGAGCATGCCGAGGGACTTGTCGCCTATCCCTTCGTGCTGCGGCCAGTGCCGGAGCTCCCCGGAGTTCAAGTTCCGCAGCATGGCTGGACCGACGTCATCACGCCATTCGAGTTCGGTGGCCCCTTGGCTGTTCCGGCAGGAGATGGCGCCGATGCCGACGCCTTGCGGGCCGCTTTCATCGCTGCTTTCGATGCGTACCTACGGGACGTCTATGCGGTCAGCGAATTCGTCCGGTTCCACCCGCTTTTGGCGGCGGATGTCGGCTGGGGACCGCATTACGACATTCGTCACAGCCGCGACAACGTGGTCATCGACTTGACCACGGACGAAGAGTCGATGCTGGCCGCGCAGAGCCGGCGGACCCGCCGCTACGTGCGCCAGGCGCTCCGGCGCGGCGTACAGATCGAGCGTGCAGCCGAGCCGGTACAGCTGGCGGCGATGTTTCACGACCTCTACCAGGGGACGATGAACCGGCTCGGCGCCCACGCTTCCTATTTCTTTCCCCGGAAGTACTTCGACGCGCTGTTGTCGCTCAGCCCCGAAACGGTCTCGCTCTATGTCGCTCGCGACGATGCCGACGAAGTGCTCAGCGCCGGGGTGTTCGTGCACGGCCGGCGGTTCTGCCACTACCACCTTGGCGGTACGCGCCCGGAGTTCGGCCACATGCATCCGACCCACCTGCTGATGTCGACGGTGGCGACCGACATGATGCACACCGGTCGCAGCGATTTTCATCTCGGTGGCGCGGCGCAGAATCAGGAAGGTCTCTACACGTTCAAGTGCGGCTTCTCGGAAGGGCGGGCCGCCTATTCCGTGGGCTGCCGCGTTCTCGAACCGGGCGCGTTTCAGGCCCTGTGCGAGGCCTGGGATCGCGCCAACCCTCATAGACAACCGGGCAGCTTCTTTCCGCGCTACCGGTACGCCTGACAGCGGCCGGATCGGACCCGCTGCATGAGCTTCGCCGTCTACGCGATCGTCTCCATGGGCCGGTCGGGCTCGACCCTGCTCCGGAACGAGCTGTTGAAACCGTTGTGGGTGAGCTGCCTGGATGCCGCTGGCTGCGCCACCTGGATTGAGCGCAACCAGCGGCCACTGATCGAGGACGACGCCGATACGTTTGGCGCCCGCTATCCCGAGTTCGTCCAGCAATGGAAGGACCTCAAGCTCTGGCAGTTCGACATCAAGTGGAACTTCGCCAGGCGCGACGAGGACCGGCTGTCCGCCCTGGCCCTGAGCCGTCGGCTGATCGTCAAGGACGCCCTATGGGTTTTGGGCCGGCGCGATCCGGAGGTGTTCCGCAACCTTCGGCTCATCCACCTGCTGCGCGATCCCCGGGCGATCGCCGCCTCCTATTGCAGGCCGGTGGGGAGGGAAAGCGCGCCACGGATCTTCGGCGGCGGCGGAGCCACGGGCCTCGACGTTCGTGTCGCCGGGATGCGCCAATTCGCCGCCAACTTCGGCCTCCGGGGAAACCTGCCGAACACGGAAGCGCTGGCCTCATCGCCTCGCCACAAGGCCGCATCGGCAATCGTGCGTGCCCATTTCGAAACCCTGACAGGGTTCCTCACCCGGCCCGGCGTCGGCGAAACCGACATCGTCGTGCGTCTGGAAGACCTGTGCGACGACCGTGGCGCGACACTCGGCCGGTTGTTCCAGTTCATGGGCGTCGACGTAGAGGATATGCCGCAGAACAGTGCGTTCTTTGTCGATGCCGATGAGGAGGGCGGTATCCGTATGGCCGAGGACACCGCCGGATCGCGCAGCGACGCCTGGCGGAAGGTCTTTTCTTCGGACGAGTTGGAAGACGTCTGCGCCGACCTGGATGGTGTCGGAAAGGCCTGGGGCTACTGATCGAGACCGGGCGCTGTTCGCCTAAGGGCCAGGTGCTTCAACACCGGATGGATGACGTGGTAGGTCGTCGCACCGGCGTCATCGCGGAATGCGTCGGCGAAAGCGCCCGTGTCGCGGCGCCCGCGCAGAACTTCGCTGAGCAGATGGGCGCGGATCATCGGGTCGCCGACGCGGTCGATGTCGACGCCTTTCGGTGGCGGGTACCGGCGGCGGGCGAGGACCGGTCCGGCATCGATGCGGTTGCCGAGCCAGAGCGCCGTGGCGCCCATCGATCGTTCCCGCAGCAGGCTGTAGTAGAAAGCCGTGCTACCCCGGTAACGCGGCGCGTAGCCGCCGTGAATGTGCAAAAACCGCTTGCCGCAGCCGAGCAAGGCCTTTCCGAGAATGACACCCCCTAAACCGAAGTAGACGATGGTGTCCCCGGGCGCGTCGGCGATCGCGGCAACGATATCTGGGTTGTTGACGTCGGCATCGGCTTCCCAGCGCGCGACAAGGGCTTGCTCGCGGTCCAGCACCTCGATCAGCGCCGCTGCATCCTCGGGCGCGAACTGCTCCGGGGGCAGCGAGAGCAGCGCATCGGTGAGCTTCAGCAAGGCCGACAGATACCGGAGGTCGTTGGCGCCTTCGGCCACACGGGCAAGACAGGTAGCGAAACGCACGTAATGCTCGGGGCCGGCCAGCGACGCGTCCGGGAGGCGTCGCCCGTCTGCCCCGTAGGCCGCGAACAGCCGCCGGAACATCTCGAACTTGACGACGAGCGTATCAAGCCGGGCGACAACGTCCGGCGGCGGCGATGGACTCGTTCGCAAGTCCCTCAGACTCGCCTCCAACAGGCTCATGAGGTCGTCGGTGCCGCCGGTCGGTTCCCCTGTCGTACCGCAGTCCGCTGTCCGCTCGGCGAGGCGGGCGCGGCCAGAATCGCGGCTTGCCCGCCAGCCTTCCAGGAAATCGGGGGACGCGCAGTCGGCATAAAAGTAGCGCTCCGGTTCGGCAAACAGGTCGCGGCCGGTGTAGGGGTAAGGAGCGGTCACCGGGCTGGTGCCTCATCGATGGTGCCGATCGCGGCGAGGATTCGGGAGACGATCGTTTGGGGCGGGTCGAGGACCTCCGGTGGCGCGATCCGGAAGTCGGGTTCCGATGGCGCCTCCCACGGGATGTCGACACCGACGACATTTGCTCCTTCGGTGCCGCAGCTGCCATACAGACCCTTGGTGTCGCGGCGTTTCAGTTCGTCCATCGGCACGTCCAGGTAGACCTCGAAATAGCGGCTGAGATGCGCCCGGTTCCACGCCCGCGATTCGGGGAACAGCGAGAGAATCGACGTCACCACGTGCAGTCCCTGGCGGTCTAAGGCGCGGCACAAGCGGCAGATGCGGTCGGCATTGACGCGGCGGGCGTCGATGCCGTGGCCGAGGTCGTCACCCCAGACGGCGCGCATTTGGTCGCCATCGAGGAAGACCACATTGCCGCGGTCCTGGCGCAGGCGCTGGGCGAGCAGCGAGCCGACCGTGGTCTTGCCCGCTGCCGACAGTCCGATGATCCAGATGACCATTGCCACCGCGTCTCCGCCGTCCCTTCCGTCGGGCGGAGTATGATCCGAAACCGCGACGCGGCGCATCCGTTTCTGCTAGACTGCAGACGGTATTCAGGGGGCTGACACCGCCGCCGCAAGAATGCGGTCAGGCGCAAAACAGGGAGAACCCGGGCGATGCTTCAGGTGCGGCCCGCGCTCGCGTTGATCAATGTCATGGTCGACGGCGATTTCCAGTTCGAAGGGGAAACCCCGCTCGGCGTCGGCGCCATCGCTGCGTTCCTGCGCGAGAACGGTTTTCGCGTCGATGTCCACCAGTGCTACGCCAACCGGGGCGACGACGAACTGGACCGCGCGGTCGAAGTCGAGGCCGAGGTCTACGGCTTCCAGCTCAACATGAGGAACTTTCTCAAGGTTCGCGAGGTGGCACGGAAGATCAAGGCGGCGCGGCCGGACGCGCTGATCGTGCTCGGCGGCCCGTTTCTCTCGTTCGCCGCTGGGCCGATTCTCGAGAACGAGACCGCATTCGACTGCATGGTCGTCGGCGAGGGCGAACTGACCATGCTGGAGATCATGAAGGAGGTCGCCGACGGCGGCGTCGATTTCGTCGGCGTCGAGGGCATCGTCTGGCGCGACGGCGACGGGGATGCCGTGCGCAATCCTATGCGCCGGCTGATTCCCGATCTCGATTCACTGCCATTTCCGGCCCGTGACTACCTGGACGACATGGGGCGCGATCCCGTCGACGGCGGCATCGGCGAGAGCATCCGCATCGCCACCTCGCGGGGCTGCATCGCCAATTGCAGCTTCTGTTCGGTGAACTTCTACACCCGGCTGCAGAAAGGCAAGGTCTGGCGCGGCCGGTCGGCCAGCCACGTGGTTGACGAATTGGAGGAACTGGTCCGGACGCAGGGCGTCAAGCTGGTCAACTTCTCCGACAGCTCCTTCGAGGACCCGGGCTGGAAGGGCAAGGAACGCGCCAGGGAGATCTGCGAGGACATCATCGCCCGCGATCTGAAGCTTTCCGCCAAGGTGTTCATGCGCTGCGACACCATGCTCGGCGACGAGGATGAAGACCTGCTCAGGCTGTGGAAACGGGCCGGCATCGACATCATCGTCGTCGGCGCCGAATCGGGCTCGGATTACGAGCTCGACTTCTACAACAAGCGGGCCAACGTCGAGCAGAACATCGCCACGATCAAGCGGCTCAAGGACATGGAGCTGTTCTATGTCTACGCCGGGTTCATCATGTTCGGGCCGAACTCGACGATGGAGACCTTGCGCGACAATGCCGAATTCCTGCACGCCGCCGGGCTCAGCGACAATCCGGCCGAGATGTCGAACACGCTGATGGTCATCCGCGACGCCAAGGTCTACTCGGTGCTGAAAGACGAGGGGCGGATCATCGAATCCGACCAGTTCTGGGAGCCGCCGACCTACACCATCCTCGATCCCAAGGCGGAGCGCGCGGCGAAACATTGGGACGGCATCTTCTATCGCTATCCGCTGACCAACCGGCTGAACAAGGTCCAGACCAACATCGAAAACCTGATCTGCCGGATGACCAACCCGATGAACGCGGATGTGCTCGAAGAGCTTGGTCCCGAGTTCGATGCGTTCAAGCAGGCCTATGCCGAACGCCGGCGCCAGCTGGCCGACGCCCAGCACGGCTATTTCGTCCGCGTCCTCGACATGATCGACGCGGAGGTGTCCGACGAACACCTGAAGGCGTCGGCCGACGAGTTCTTTGGCCTCGCCTACGAGTTGCACGTCTCACGCTACGAAGCGCTCTACGACGCCTTCGTCGGCCGCGTGGCTGCGACGGGCACCCCACTTACCGGGCTTGTCTTCCAGCATTTCCGCCCCAACGTAGTCGAAGACCGGATTAAACGGATCTAGGGGCGACGGTGATGGACATCCTGGGCTTCGGGAAGCTCATCTATCACTACGACAAGCTCGAAAAGCTCAAGCGAAATACGTTGCAGTTTCCTGTCCACGCGACGGTCAGCCTGGGCAACTTTTGCAATCACCGCTGCCTGTGGTGCACGGTCTACGCGGCGCAGCAGAAGGACGTCCAGCACATGGACGGAGACCGGCTGATCGCCTTCCTCACCCGCGCGCGGGAGCGGGGTCTCAAGGCCGTCGGCTATGTCGGCAACGGCGAACCGACGGCACACCCCAAGTTCCGCGAGATCATCCACGCGGTCCACGAGCTCAGCCTCGAACAGGGGATGTTCACCAACGGCTATCTGCTCGACCGGGTGTTCGACGAGGCCTTGGAGTTCTTCACCTACATCCGGATCAGCCTGGATGCGGGCACTGGTGCGGTCCACGACGCCATGCACGACGTCGACGGCCACTTCGAGAAAATCATGGCCAACCTCTCGATCCTGGTTTCAAGACGGGACGGGGAGGGGCCGACCCTGGGGATCCAGTACGCGGTGCACCACCGCAATCTCGACGACATGCACGAGGCCGCGCGCCGGGCCCGTGATGTGGGTGTTGACTATTTTTCAATTAAACCCGTTTTTAACCGGGGAGCAGTTGGCGAGCGCATCGAGAAGAATCGCCTGACCCTCGATGACCTGTCCCCCGAGGTGGCGCGGATTCGCCGCGATTTCGAGTCGTCGGCGTTCGCCGTTCACTTTCGCCCGTTCCAGGTCCTATCGGAAGCAGCCGATCACAACGTGCTGACCTACGACCGTTGTGTCGCCGGGTTCTTCAACGTCAACGTCTACGAGGACGGCCGCATCGTCGGTTGCGGACCGCACCAGGTCTCCGTCGGCGTGATGGAAGACGACCTCGACGACATCGAACGGGCCATCCGTGACGCCTCACATGCTCTCGATCTGAGCAAATGTCCCGGCGGCTGCCGTTACCATGCGTTAAACCATCTCGGCGATACTGTCCTCAACCCCGAGCGGGCGCGGCAGTATCACGCCAACTTCCTGTGAGTGCCGTCGCGCACGGTTCGATCGAACGCGACCACGGAGCGCCCGGCGCGATGAGCGGACTCGCCACCATCAATGCCCTGCTGGCCGATGAGGACGACCGGCTGAACCAGGCGTTCGAGGCGCCCCGATGGCCGGTGACCCTGGTGGTGTCGCCACCGCGCGCCGGGTCGGCTCTGTTCCAGCAACTGGCGCTGAGCTGTACCGGGATGGACACCGTCAGCAACGTTCTCGCCCGGTTCTGGCGGGCGCCCTATCTCGGTGCGTTGCTGGAACGGGACCTGAAGGACCCGAACTACGTCAGCCACCTGAAGTCCTACGGGTCGCACTACAATCCGGTCGGCGCACATGAACCGCACGAATGGGGCTGGTTCTGGCAGCACTGGCTGAGGCTGGAAGGCGACGACCACTACTGCGCGCCCGACAGGCCCGTCGACGCCGCCGGGCTGAACCGCAAGCTGGCGGCCATCGAAGCGGCCAAAGAGGCGCCGCTGCTGTTCGACAACGTGTTCGCCTGGTGCAATCTCGACGTCGTCGTCGGCATCCTGCCGAGGGTTTTGCTGGTGGTGCTGAAGCGCGACCCCTATTACCTCTGCAACTCGATCCTCAACGCCCGCGCCGACCGGTACGGTGACGTGCGCGCCTGGCACAGCCACCGGCCGCGCAACATCGACGATCTGCTGTCCATTGACGATCCGGTCGCGCAAACCGTCGCCCAGGTCTGGTCGATCCTCGGTGAAATTGACGCCTGCGTGGCGCGGGTCGATCCCGCCGACGTGTTCACCGTCGAGTACCCCGACCTGGTCGGCAAGCCGCAGGAGGTGATGCGGAGGTTCGTTGCCTTCCTTGCCGGGCTCGGCGTCGAGGTGGGCTTGCGCGATCCGCTGCCGGAGTTTCCGCAGCTTCGCAATCGAAACACCCCGGAGTTCGTCAATCCGCTGTACAAGGAACTGCTCGACGGCTGTTTCGGTGGCACCTTCGGAGCCGAACCGCGATGACCGGTGACGACAAACGCCGGCCCTACGCGGCGCAGGACCAGTTTGCGCTGGAGAGGGATTTCCGCGGCAACCCGCTGATGGCGGCGGTGAAGCTGGCGCGCTACAAGTTCCCGGCGCGGCTGATCGCGCCCGAGGACCGGGTTCTCGATCTCGGCTGCGGCAACGGTTATGGCGCCTACTTCTACGCCACCGTCGCCCGCGAGGTGGTCGGCCTCGACCTGCACGCCGACCTCGACGGCGCCGCCCACCGGGGACTGGCCCGCGAAAACCTCGCCTTGGTCAAAGGCGACATCCTCGACCCGCCGCTGGAAGTCGTCGACGCGACCTTCGATGTCATCGTCGCGATCGACGTCATCGAGCACTTCTACCGCGACGACGGCGCGCGCATTGTCGCCGACTACGCGGCGCGGCTGAGCGAGCGCGGCATGATGATCCTCGGTACACCCAATCGGGGGTCCGGCGCCTACCGCTCGGAAGCGTCGCGGCGCGTCCACATGTACGAGTACGAGCCCGACGAGCTGCGGTCGCTCTGCGACCGGCACTTCAAGCGGACGCTCCTGTTTTCGATGAACGACGAGGTCGTCCATACCGGCTTCGCCAAGATGGCATGGTTCTTCTATGTGCGGGCGTTCAAATAGCCGCTTGCCGGCGGCGCTGATAGAGTTCGGGATCGCGAAACGAGGTCACGGCCACCGATGACGGTTGCGTTCGGTACCAAGGCGGAAACCCTGGAGCGCCTGGAAGGGCGGTTGGCGTCGGCCGTCGTGCTTCCCCAGGTCCGCGTCACCGTCGACGACTGGCGGCGCGACCGGCAGGCTGCAGTGGATGCCGTTGTCGGCCAGCCCTGGGCCGGCGAGGCGGTCATCGTGCGCAGCAGCGCCAGGGCCGAGGACCGCGTCGGGACATCGATGGCCGGCCGCTACCGCTCGGTCCCCTCGGTCGCGGGCGGTGATGCGTTGGCCGCAGCCATCGATCGGGTGGTCGAGTCGTTCGACGGTGCCGACGACGGAGACCAGGTGCTGGTCCAGCCGATGCTCGGTGACATCGCCTTTTCCGGTGTCGCCTTCGGCCGCGACCCGAATACGGGCGGACCGTACCAGGTCATCGCCTACGATACTTCGGGGCGGACCGCCGAGGCGGTGACGTCGGGGGGCTCAAGCGGTGTCGAGACCTATGTCCGCCACCGGCGCGCCGAGGATCCGGCCGATCCGGCGCTGGCACCCGTCATCCGGCTCATCGAGGAGCTGGCAGCGATATTCGGCACTGACGCTCTCGACATTGAGTTCGCCGTCGGTACCGACGGCACGGTGATCTTGCTGCAGGTCCGCCCTTTGGCGATCGGCGACGACGGAGGCGCCGGTCTCGACAACCACGCCGACACGGTCGCCTCGATCGCCCGCAAGATCGAACTGATGAACCGTCCCAATCCGTACCTGCTTGGCGGGCGGGCGGTGTTCGGCGTGATGCCCGACTGGAACCCGGCGGAGATGATCGGCGTGCGGCCGCGGCCGCTGGCGCTGTCGCTCTATCGCGAACTGATCACCGATTCCACCTGGGCCTATCAGCGGGACAACTACGGCTACCGCAACCTCCGCAGTTTTCCGCTGCTCGTCGATTTCCACGGACTTCCCTACATCGACGTGCGGGTCACCTTCAACTCGTTCATCCCCAAGGACATCGGGCACGGCCTCGCCGAGCGGCTCGCCGACTACTACCTCGACCGGCTGGTCGCAGCGCCGACCCTGCACGACAAGGTCGAGTTCGAGATCATCTTCTCCTGCTACACCCTCGACCTGGCCGACCGCCTCGGCGTACTTGCCGAGCACGGTTTCTCCGAAGATGACTGCCGCTGCCTTTCGGACAGCCTCCGCACACTGACCAACCGCATCATCCGCAACGAGGGCGGGTTGTGGCGCCGCGACCTCGACCGGGTGCACGAGCTGGAGGCCCGCCAGAAGGCGATCATGGCCAGCGGCCTCGACCGGGTGTCGCGGATCTACTGGCTGCTGGAGCACGCCAAGCGGTACGGAACGCTGCCCTTCGCCGGGCTGGCGCGTGCGGCGTTCATCGCCGTCCAACTGCTGCGCTCGCTGATCGCCGTCGGCGTCCTCCGCAGCGACGAGCACGACCTGTTCATGACCTCGCTGGACACCGTCGGCTCGCGCCTGACTCGGGACTTCCGTGACCTGAGCCGCGAGACCTTCCTCGCCCGCTACGGCCATTTGCGGCCCGGCACTTACGACATCCTGTCCGCGCGGTACGACGAGGCCCCCGACCTCTACTTCGACTGGTCGAACCGAGGGCCCAACGGCGGGACGGCGAACGCGCGATCGTTCGCCCTCTCCATCGCCCAGCTGCGGCGGATCGAGGACCTGCTCGCCGAGCACGGATTGGAGCATTCGGCGGCCGGCCTTTTGGAGTTCATCAAGGCCACCATCGAAGGCCGAGAGCTCGCGAAGTTTGTGTTCACCCGCAGTGTCAGCGACGCGTTGTCCCTGTTCCAGGACCTGGGGCGCGAGTTCGGCTTCTCCCGCGAGGACTGCGCCTACGCCGACATCCGGGTGATCCGCGATCTCTATATCGGCAGCGGCGATCCCGCCGAGGTGGTGGGCCGGAGCATCGAGGCCGGCAAGCGCCGGCACGCGCTGACCCGCTCGCTCAACCTGCCGCCGCTGATCGTCGATCCCCAGGATGCCTGGGCGTTCCATGTCCCGCGGTTCGAGCCCAATTTCGTCACCCAGCGCGAAGCCATCGGCCCGGTCGCCACCGACATCTCCCGCGGCGGACCGCTGGACGGCGGCATCGTGCTGATCCCCAGTGCCGATCCCGGCTACGACTGGATCTTCTCGCGCGGCATCGCAGGCTTCATCACCCAGTACGGCGGAGTGAACTCACACATGGCGATCCGGGCCGGCGAGCTGGGCATTCCGGCGGTGATCGGTGCCGGCGAGGCCCTGTTCAGCGAATGGGCGGCGGCCGAAATGCTGCTCGTCGATTGCGCCAACCGGCAGGTCCAGGTGCTGCGTTGACCCTTGTTGCCGTCAGTCAGCGGGTGGTTACCGACGCCCGCGACGGTGAACGCCGTGACGCCCTGGATCAGCGGTGGGCGGGATTCCTCGCCGCCTGCGGCCTCAGGGCCCTGCCGGTTCCCAACCGCCCCGAGGACGCCGTGGACTTGGTGGAGACGGCCGGCGCGAGGGGCGTGCTGCTTACCGGCGGCGGCGACATCGGCACCCTCGGCGGCAAGGATGCCGAGCGGGACGAAACCGAGGCGCTGCTGGTCGGTTGGGCCCGCTGGCATGGCTTTCCGATCGTCGGCGTCTGCGCGGTATGCAGGTCATCCAGGCGCTGTTCGGTGTCCCTCTGGTCCCGGTGTCCGGCCATGTCGGCAACCGCCACCCGGTGATCGCCAATGGCGCATCCATGGAGGTCAACAGCTACCACGGATTTGGGACGACGCAGTCCGTTCCCGATCTTGAGCCCTGCGCGGTCGCCGAAGACGGCGTCGTCGAGGCTGTGCGCCATCGGCACGAACCGATCCGGGGTATCATGTGGCACCCGGAGCGCGAGGCAGCCATCAACGAAGCGGATGTCGCGCTGTTCCGGAACGCGTTCGCGGCCGGGCAATGAGGGGCATGATCCTCGCCGCCGGGCGCGGCCAGCGCATGGGCGCGCTGACCGCGGACCGCCCCAAGTGCATGATGGCTTTGGCGGGGCGGCCGCTGGTGGCGTGGCAGCTCGATGCGCTTCGCGTCGCCGGTGTTGGCGAGATCGCCATAGTCCGGGGATACCAAGGCGACGCCATCGACGCCGATGGTTCCGCCGTCATCGACAATCCGCGCTGGTCCGACACCAACATGGTCGCTTCGCTGCTGTGTGCCGGGAACTGGCTCGACGGCGCGGGGAGTGTCATCGCCTACGGCGATATCGTCTATCGCAGCGGCCATGTACGGCGGCTGATGGACAGCGACGCAGACATCGCCATCACCCGTGATACCGAGTGGCACAGCTTGTGGTCCCGCCGGTTCGACGATCCAATGGTCGACGCGGAGACGTTGCAGTTGAGATCGGACGGAACGGTCCGCGACATCGGCCGGCGGCCGCACTCCCTCGACGAAATCGACGGCCAGTACATGGGGCTGCTCAAGGTCACGGCCGAAGGATGGCGGTACATCCGGGAGTTTGCCGAGGCTTGGCCGCAGCATCTCCAGGACTCCGCCGACATGACGACGCTGCTCCGCGCTCTCGTCGAGGCCGGCATTTCCGTTGCCACCGTCACCGTGGCCGGCGGTTGGGGCGAAGTGGACTCGGCTGGCGATCTGGCCCTCTACGAGAGGATGTTGGAGGAGGGGTCTCTGGTCCTCGACTGATGGCTTGCTCAGCCGATGCGTTCCTTGAGGTCCATGGCCCGCGCCAGGGTGCGAAGCCGCCGTTCCACCGCTTCGCCAAGGAACACGGCGCGGTCTTTCGGCAATTCCAGGGTCAGGCGAGTCTTGGTCACCTTGAGCTGCGTCTGCGACAGCAGCCCCGGAGCACTGCCGGCGAGGGTGTGGGCGAGGCGCAAGGCCAGGCCGACGATGCGGGCGCGCTCCAGCTCGGCATCGTCCAGCAGGTTGTGAACCGGCGCCACCATCGGGTCGTCGACGTCACCGTTGTATCGGACGAGCACGGCAAGGGCCAACTGCACCCGCGCCTCGTGGGTAAGGCCGGCGTAGGGAATCCGGAGAACCCGGTGATAGGCGTGGACGGCGCGGTAGTCGGGATGCTCGCTCCAGCCGATGTCGGAAAGCAGACAGGCAGCGTGACGCAGCCGCTTCTCTTCGTCGGTTTCGGAGGCGAACAGAGGCGTCATCCAGTCAAGCAACTCCCGGCCGCGGATGGCGAACCGACCGGTGCGCTCGGCTTGGCTTTCGCAGGCGCTGATCAGCGGGTCCTGGTGGCGCAGATCTTCCGGCAACAGTTCCAGCATCTGTCCTTCGCGCATGCCGAAGCCCGAGAACACGACTTCACGTGGACCGGCGATTTCCAGTAGTGCCGCCAATGCCATGGCCGCATACGGCAATGCCTCTACCCGGTTCTTGGCGACGCCGGACAACCGGTCGAGGGTGCTTTGACTCAGCCCGGCGACCAGGTTGGCGAGCCGAAGCGCATCGAAAAAACCGATGGTGTAGTTGTCGATGACGTGGAGGGGATGGTGGGTCTGGTCGATCAGCACCCGCGCCAGGGCGCGCCACGATCCGCCAACGGCGTAGATCGCCCGTCCGCCCATCTCACCCAGCCAGGGGACGGTCCCCAACTGGGCATCGAGGATTTCGCGCGCCTTCTTGTGGTCGCCACCCGAGTCCTCGGCGAGTCGGAGGTGGCCGAGCGGCAAGGTTGCGTATTCTCCGATGGTGCCTTGGTTCAATCCGACGAGATCGAGGCTGCCGCCGCCCAGGTCGCCGAGCATGCCGTCGGCGTCCGGGACGCCGCTCAGCAGCCCGACGGCGGCCAGGCGCGCTTCTTCTGCGCCGCTGAGCACATGCACCGGCAACCCGCTGGCGCGCTCGACCCGACGGGTGAAGGCCATTCCGTCGTCGGCATCGCGGACCGCGGCGGTCGCCACCATTGCCAGGCGGTCGACTCCCATCGCCACGGCCAGCCGCACGAACCGGCGGACACTGCGCAGCGCTTCCGTCACGCCGTCGGGGTTGAGCTTGCCGGTGGTGGCAATGCCGCGGCCGAGGGCGCACTGCGCCTTCTCGTTGAACACCGGAATAGGAAGCCGCGTCGGCGCCTCGTAGACGACCAGACGCACGGTGTTCGAGCCAATGTCGACGACGCCGACGCGCCCCGCATGGTGCGCGGGCTCGGCAATGGTTCCCATCTCGGCGATCGCTGCGTCCCCTGGCGCGGCCATCGGTACGACTCCCGTCGGCGGCGGGCGCGACCATACCATGCCCCGCTTTTCAGGCAATAGCCGGCATTACGCCAAGCCTTCCCGAGACAACGGCTTCGAACGTGTTAGAATAAATCCCCCGCGAGGGAGGGAATGCCGATGTTCAGAACGGCGGAACTGGGCCGCAAAGTGCCCAAGAAGGAATTCAACGAGCAGGCGCCGGCGTTGCGCGCGGAACTCCTGGAAATCCAGCAGAAGCTTCGGGAAGAGAACTTTCCGGTCATCCTTGTCTTCGGCGGCGTCGACGGTGCCGGCAAGGGCGAGACCGTCAATCTGCTGAACGAGTGGCTGGATCCACGCTGGCTGATCACCAAGGCCTACGGTCCGCCGTCGGACGAAATGGTCGAGCGGCCAGAATACTGGCGCTATTGGCGCGACCTGCCGCCGAAGGGCCTGATCGGCATCTTCCTTAGCTCGTGGTATTCACGCCCGATCCTCGATCGCGTGCAGGGACGCGCCGGTGACGCCGATTTCGACGAAGCCCTTGACCGGATGGTGGCATTCGAGAACGCACTGGCCGACGATGGCGCGCTGATCCTCAAATTCTGGATGCACCTCGGCAAGGACGAGCAGAAGGCGCGGTTCAAGAAGCTTGAAAAGAACCCGCTGACCAAGTGGCGGGTCACCCAGACCGACTGGGATCACTGGCATCAGTACGACGATTTCATCGCCGCGGCCGAACGGGCGATCATGAAGACCAGCACCGGCCATGCGCCCTGGCAGATCGTCGAGGGCCTCGACGAAAACTACCGATATCTGACTGTGGCGACGTCCGTGCTCAACGGCATCCGTAAGCGGGTCCACGAGGCCAAGGTCCAGCGCAAGCTGAAGGAGGAGCTGAAAGCGCAGAAGGAGCCGAGCTCCGTCGCGGTCGGCGACGTCATCGAGGTCGACGCGGGCGCGACCGTGATCCGGCTCCCCAAAATGACGGTGCTCGGCAGCCTCGAGATGGACCAGGCTTTGGAGAAGAAGGAGTACCGGAAGCAGCTCGAGGCCTATCAGGGCAAGTTGAATCAGCGCTACCGCGAGGCCAAAGAACTGGGGATCTCGACGATCCTCGTCTTCGAGGGTTGGGATGCGGCCGGAAAGGGTGGCGCGATCCGCCGGGTGACGGCGGCGATGGATGCCCGAGACGTCCAGGTTATCCCCATCGCCGCGCCGACGGACGAGGAAAGCGCTCAACACTACCTCTGGCGGTTTTGGCGGCACTTGTCGAGGGCCGGCCGGGTGACCGTGTTCGACCGGAGCTGGTATGGCCGGGTACTGGTCGAGCGGGTCGAGGGCTTCGCGACCGAGGACGAATGGAAGCGCGCCTACGCCGAGATCAACGATTTCGAGGAACAGCTCGTCAACCACGGCATCGTGCTCTGCAAGTTCTGGATGAACATTACCAAGGACGAGCAGTTGGCGCGGTTCAAGGCCCGCGAGGAGGTGGCCTACAAGCGCTGGAAGCTGACCGACGAGGATTGGCGGAACCGCGAGAAGTGGGACGACTACGACATCGCCGTCAACGAGATGGTCGAGAAGACCTCGACCACGTTGGCGCCGTGGACCCTGGTCGAAGGCAACGACAAGCGGTTCGCCCGGGTCAAGATCCTGAATACGGTCAGTGACTGGCTGAGGGCCGGAATCGAACGGCAGCGCAAGCTCGAAGACAAGGCGTGGCGCCAGCAGAAAACAAAGAAGACAGCATGAAGGATACAACGGACGATGCCGTGGCGGTGCCGGACGCTGCAATCGAAGACGAGAAGCTGGCCAGTGCAAAAAAGGCGCCGCGCCGCGCTTCAGCGCGGACCAAGAAGGCCGCGCGCCCACGGACCGCCGACAAGGCCGCACCCCAGGAGTCGGGCGGTACAAAGGTCGACCTCAGGAGCCCCGAGCTCTATCTCAATCGCGAGCTGACCTGGCTGGCCTTCAACCGCCGGGTCCTGAACGAGGCGTGTGACCGGCGGACGCCGCTTCTCGAGCGGGTCAAGTTCCTCGCCATCGCCGCGTCGAACATCGACGAGTTCTTCATGAAGCGGATCGGCGGCCTCAAGCAGCAGGTCGGCGCCGGCGTCCACAAGCTGACCGTGGACGGCCGCACGCCGACCCAGCAACTGGAAGAGTGCTGGGAGATTCTCGCGGAGTTCCGCCACGAAAAGAAAGTGGCGTATCTCGCCCTGATGGAGGATCTCCGCCGCCACGGCATTCGCATCCACGAGTTCGCGCGTCTTTCGAAAGACAAGCAGGACGCTGTCCGCGAGGTCTATCGCCGCAACATCTTCCCGCTGGTGACACCGCTGGCGATGGACCCGGCGCACCCGTTCCCGTTCATATCCAACCTGTCATTGAACTTGCTCGTCACATTGCGCTTCCCCAACGAGCCGGAACTCACCATGGCGCGGGTCAAGGTGCCGGTCGGTGCCGGCGTGCCCCGGTTCCTGCGTGTCGGCACCGAGCACAGTTTCGTCATGCTCGAGGACGTCATGGCGCACTCCCTGGAGGAGCTGTTCCCGGGGATGGAGATCGAGTCGGCCGAGGTGTTCCGAGTCACCCGGAACGCCAACACCGAACGCGACGAGGAAGAAGCCGACGACCTGCTGGCGATGATCGAAAGCGAGCTGCGCGAACGCAAGTTCGCACCCATCGTGCGGCTGCAGACGGATGCGCGGATTAATCCCACTCATCGGGGCATGCTCGCGGCCGAGCTCGGCCTCGACGAGGAATCCGAGGTCTTCGGCACCGACGTGATGATCGGCATGCGCGACCTGATGGAGCTGTCGTCTCTGGACATCCCCGAGCTGCGTTATCCCACGCACCAGGCGATCAACAACGTCATGCTGCAGGACCGCGACAACATCTTCCACATCATCCGCGAGAACGGTCCGATCCTGCTGCACCACCCGTACGAATCGTTCGCCACAACGGTGGTGCGGTTCGTCCGCGAGGCGGCCGAGGACCCCAAGGTCTACGCCATCAAGATGACGCTGTACCGGACTTCGGCCGACAGCATGATCATCGACTACCTGATCGACGCGGCGCGCAACGGCAAGCAGGTCGCCGTCGTGGTCGAGCTGAAGGCCCGGTTTGACGAGGCGGCCAACATCCAGTGGGCGGGGCGCATGGAAGAAGCCGGCATCCACGTCACCTACGGTGTCATCGGCCTGAAGACCCACGCCAAGGCGGTGCTCGTGGTGCGCCGCGACTACAACGGGCTGCGCCGCTATTGCCACGTCGGCACCGGCAACTATCACGCCGGAACGGCGCGGCAGTATTCGGACCTCGGCATGCTCACCTGCGACGAGCAGATCGGCCTCGACCTTTCGGAGCTGTTCAACTACCTGACCACCGGCTGCCGCCCGGCGCGTGACTACCGCAAGATTCTCTCGGCACCGAAGATGATGAAGAAAGGGCTCTTAAGCCGGATCGACCGGGAGATCGCCATCCATACCGCCCGCAAGCCGGGACTGATTCGGTTCAAGACCAACGCGCTTGAAGATCCCGACATCGTCGAGGCGCTGTACCGGGCATCGCAGGCGGGCGTGCAGGTCGAGCTGGTTGTCCGCGATACCTGCCGGCTGCGGCCCGGTCTTCCGGGCATCTCGGAAAACATCACCGTCGTCAGCATCATCGGGCGGTTCCTCGAACACAGCCGGATTTACTACTTCCAGAACGGCGGCGACGAGGAATACTTCATCGGTTCCGCCGACGCCATGCACCGCAATCTGGACATGCGGGTCGAAACGCTGACGCCGGTCGAACCGCCGACTCTCCGCCGAGAACTCCGCATGCTGTTCGATGCCCAGCTCGGCGACCGGCGGGGCGGCTGGGACATGCAGGCCGACGGCACCTATGTTCAACGCCGTGCTGAAAAGGGGCGGACGGGGCGATCTTGTCAGGAAGTGCTGATCTCCGCGGCGAAGCGGCGTGCCGACACCGCCCGCCGGCTGCGCAAGGACAAGCCCCGGGCGTTTGCCCGCCGGGCGCCGAAGTAGACCAGCGTCGACTCCGAGCCGTGCGCCGTATCCTCCTGTTCCGTCACGCCAAGTCGAGCTGGAAAGACACCTCCCTCGACGACATCGACCGGCCGCTGGCCGGACGCGGACGCAAGGCCGCCAAGGCGATGGGGCGCTACGTCGCCGACCACGACCTTCGCCCGGCGATTATCCTGTGCTCGACGGCGGCCCGCACCCGCGAAACCCTGGAGCGCTCAGGCAAAGCCCTTGCCCGCAATGTGCCGACCCGGTTCGAGGACGGGCTCTACCACGCCGGCCCGACGGCGCTGCTCGATCGCCTCCGCCGCCTGGATGACACCCTGCCGTCGGCCATGCTCATCGGCCACAATCCTGGCCTGGAAGAGCTGGACACCTCGAAAAACTCTAACCTATTGGCGGCGTGACGCCGGAGTTGGCACCGGGCGGCCTGTCTTGTCGGCCTTTCGGGCCGGTTTTCCGGTTTTCGATGTCGGTTTCGGGTGTTTCGGA
>Ga0209785_1000055_pt1 | contig 63274 bp, 49 predicted proteins | sample WorMetG1BERMUDA2_FD_187403 | JGI IMG/M metagenome (GOLD analysis project Ga0209785, IMG submission 187403) | Marine gutless worms symbiont microbial communities from Max Planck institute for Marine Microbiology, Germany - Inanidrilus... ...
ACCCAATGGTCTGAAGAACGGGAAATTCGGCTTCAAGCCGGTCCAACGTTCGGGGCAAGCTCAACCGCGCCAAACTCTAACTTAGACCGTGGACCACTCAATGGGGGCAGGCCAATCTGGCTGGGCGTATTTCTGACGTCTTCTGCCGTCATCTCTCCCGATCCTGGTTGTTTTCGACACGCCGGGTGAGCGACACAAGGCGCGTCGCCACGGTTTCCTTTTGAATTGCGATCGTTTCCGGATCGTCGCGGTATCCGTTGCCAATCCGGCGAACGGCGTTCGCCAAATCCCGCAGTTGCGCGGGAACGGTGCCCTGTTCAGGCGCTAGCACGCAATTGGCACGCATCAGCTGCTATCCCCTTGTTTTTTGGTGCCAGCATTTGCCAAGGGATGCACAGCCAAGCCATTGGCGCTCTTAGAAAGGCGCCCCGATGGCATTGTAGAGGTCAGGGGTTCGATTCCCCTCGGCTCCACCAGTTTCGAAAAGGCCCGGCCAGCAAGCGCCGGGCCTTTTTTTGACCGCGTGCGGCACGGCGCCAAAACGCTTTTCCCTGCGACGGGCTGTGATAAGGTCTTGCGGCGCAATCGACCGGCTCCGCGATACCGCACCGGTCGCCAGATCCAAGGGGGATGCGATTGGCCAGCAAGACCGCCCAGACGCGGCCGGCTCCGGACGCCGCGGGTTTCGACCCGCTGCTCGCCGGCGACCTGCGCGATCCCTTCGCCTTCCTCGGCATGCATGGCGACGGCGCCGGCGGGCAGGTGGTGCGCGTGTTCCGGCCCGACGCGCGGCGAATCGACCTGCTCGACGCGGCCAGCGGTGGGAAAATCGCCGGCATGGAACCGGTCGGCGAGCCCGGCTGCTTCGTCGCCCGCCTGCCCGGGCGGGACGCGCCCTTCGCCTACCGCCTGTCGCTGACCCGCGATGACGGTGTTCTCGAATGCGAGGATCCCTACCGGTTCGCGCCCTATCTCGGCGAGATCGACCTGCACCTGCTGGCCGAGGGCACGCACAAGCGCAGCTTCGACCGGCTCGGCGCGCAATTGGTCGAGCTCGACGGCGTCGACGGCGTCAACTTCGCCGTCTGGGCGCCGAACGCGCGCCGGGTCAGCGTCGTCGGCGATTTCAACGACTGGGACGGCCGGCGCCATCCGATGCGCTTCCATCCCGGCTGCGGCGTCTGGGAGATCTTCCTGCCCGGGCTGGATGCCGGGGCGCTGTACAAGTACGAGATCGCCGCCGCCGACGGCACTCGGCTGCCGCTGAAGTCCGATCCCTACGCCTTCCGCTGCGAGCATCCGCCGAGCACCGCCAGCATCGTCGAGCCGCGCGGCGGCTACGTCTGGCAGGACGACGACTGGATGCGCGCGCGGGCGCCGCGCCACGGCGCCGGATCGCCGATCTCGGTCTACGAGGTGCACCTGGGCTCCTGGCGCCGGGTGCCCGAGGAGGACAATCGCTACCTGACCTACCGCGAGATGATCGAGCAGCTGGTGCCCTACGTGCAGGAGATGGGCTTCACCCACGTCGAGCTGCTGCCGGTCAACGAGTTTCCGTTCGATGGCTCCTGGGGCTACCAGCCGATCGGCCTGTTCTCGCCGACCAGCCGGTTCGGCACGCCGGACGACTTCCGCGCCTTCGTCGACGCCTGCCACGCCGCCGGCATCGGCGTCATCCTCGACTGGGTGCCCGGGCACTTTCCCGAGGACGCCCACGGGCTCGGCCTGTTCGACGGCACGCACCTGTACGAGCACGCCGATCCGCGCCAGGGCCGGCACATGGACTGGGGCACGCTGATCTACAACTTCGACCGCACCGAGGTGGTCAACTTCCTGATCTCGAACGCGCTGTTCTGGCTCGAGGAGTTCCACATCGACGGCCTGCGCGTCGATGCCGTCGCCTCGATGCTGTACCTCGACTACAGCCGCGAGGACGGGCAGTGGATCCCGAACGAATTCGGCGGCAACGAGAACCTGGGCGCCATCGCCTTTCTGAAGAAGCTCAACGAGGTGCTCTACGCCGAGCATCCCGGCACCTTCACCGTGGCCGAGGAATCGACGGCCTGGCCGATGGTGTCGCGGCCGACCTTCTTGGGCGGCCTCGGCTTCGGCTTCAAATGGAACATGGGCTGGATGCACGACACCCTGGGCTACGTGTCGAAGGAACCGATTCATCGGAAATACCACCACGATCAGTTGACCTTCGGCCTGCTCTACGCCTTCCAGGAAAACTTCGTGCTGCCGCTGAGCCACGACGAGGTGGTGCACGGCAAACGCTCGCTGCTCGGCCGCATGCCCGGCGACCAGTGGCAGCGGTTCGCCAACCAGCGCGCCTACTACGCCTTCATGTGGACGCATCCGGGCAAGAAGCTGCTGTTCATGGGCGGCGAAATCGCCCAGGAGATCGAGTGGAACCATCAGACCAGCCTGGACTGGCACCTGCTGTATGATCCACTGCACGCCGGCGTGCGGCGCCTGATCGGCGACCTCAACCGGTTGATGCGCGAGACCCCGGCGCTGCACGAGCGGGATTGCGATCCGGCCGGGTTCGCCTGGATCGATTGCACCGATCACGAACAGAGCGTGCTGTCGTTCCTGCGCCGCGGCCAGCGGGACGAAGACTTCGTGGTCGTGGTCGCCAACTTCACCGCGATGACGCGCGGCGGCTACCGTGTCGGCGTGCCGCGGACCGGCCGGTACGTCGAGGCACTGAACACCGATTCGACGCATTACGGCGGCTCGGACGCCGGCAATCTGGGTGACGTCCGGGCCGAGACCGAACCGATGCACGGGTTCGAGCAGTCCCTCAGCCTGACCCTGCCGCCGATGGCGGTGCTGGTGCTCGAATGGACCGGCGAGGCCTAGGACGGTCATGACGCAGGCGGTCTGGCCCGGCAAACCCTACCCACTCGGCGCTACCTGGGACGGCCGCGGCACCAACTTCGCGCTGTTCTCGGCCAATGCCGAGAAGGTCGAGGTCTGCCTGTTCGACGGCAAGGGCCGCAAGGAGATCGAGCGCGTCCGCCTGCCCGAATACACCGACCAGATCTGGCACGGCTACCTGCCCGAGGTCGAACCCGGGCAGCTCTACGGTTTCCGCGTTTCCGGCCCCTACGACCCCGAGCACGGCCACCGCTTCAACAACAACAAGCTGCTGATCGATCCCTACGCCCGCAAGCTGTTCGGCAAGCTGGTGTGGAACCGCGCCAACTACGGCTACCAGCTGGAAAGCCGCAAGGGCGATCTGTCGTTCAACCGCCAGGACAACGCCCGCTACGTGCCCAAGTGCGTGGTCACCGAAACCGGCTTCAACTGGCGCGAGGACCATCGCCCCGACGTGCCCTGGCACCACGTGCTGATCTACGAGCTGCACGTGCGCGGCATGACCCTGCGCCACCCGCGGGTCGCCGAGGACCGCCGCGGCACCTTCTCGGGCCTGGCCCAGCGGCCGGTGATCGAGCATCTGAAGTCGTTGGGCGTCAACACGGTCGAGCTGATGCCGGTGCACCCGGTGGTCGACGAGCGGCACCTGGTCGACAAGGGATTGACCAACTACTGGGGCTATAGTCCCTATGCCTTCTTCGCGCCCAATCAGAGTTACCTGGAATCCGACCAGATCAACGAGTTCCGCTACATTGTGCGGCGCTTCCACGACGCCGGGATGCAGGTGCTGTTGGACGTCGTCTACAACCACACCGGCGAGGGCAACCACCTCGGCCCGACGCTCAGCTTCAAAGGCATCGACAACGCGTCGTACTACCGCCTGAAGGCGGACGCGCCGCGCTACTACGAGGACGTCACCGGCTGCGGCAATACCCTGAACGTGCCGCATCCGCGGGTGCTGCAGATGGTCATGGACTCGCTGCGCTACTGGGTCACCGAGATGCGCGTAGACGGCTTCCGCTTCGACCTGGCGACGACGCTGGCGCGCAACAGCGCCGGCCACTTCCATCCGCAGAGCCCGTTCCTGACGGCGGTGCGTCAGGACCCGGTGCTGTCGCGGGTCAAGCTGATCGCCGAGCCATGGGACCTGGGCCCGGACGGCTATCAACTGGGCAACTTCCTGCCCGGGTGGTCGGAGTGGAACGATCAGTACCGCGACACCGTGCGCCAGTTCTGGAAGGGCGAAGGCGGCGTCATCGGCGACCTCGCCTTCTGTCTGACCGGCTCGTCGAACCGCTTCGAGCGCAGCGGCCGGCGGCCGCGCGCCAGTATCAACTTCGTCACCGCGCATGACGGCTTCACCCTGCGCGACCTGGTCAGCTACGAACGCAAGCACAACCAGGCCAACCAGGAAGGCGGGCGCGACGGCACCGACAACAACAACAGCTGGAACTACGGCGTCGAGGGGCCGACCGACGATGCCGAGGTCCGCGCCCTGCGCATGCGCCAGAAACGTAACTTCATCGCCTCGCTGCTGCTCAGCCAGGGCGCGCCGATGCTCAGCATGGGTGACGAACTGGGCCGCACGCAGCAGGGCAACAACAACGCCTATTGCCAGGACAACGAAACCAGCTGGGTCGACTGGGAGGGCCTGGACGAGGACGATCTCGACTTCCTCGCCTTCGTGCGCGAGGTCGGCGCCATCCGCGCCAAGCACCCGGTGTTCCGCCGGCCGCGCTTCTTCCACGGCCAGTACGGTTCCGGCGACCCGGTCAAGGACATCACCTGGCTGTCGCCCGAGGGGCGCGAGCTGACCCATGACGAGTGGCACCTGTCCTACGCCCGCTGTTTCGGCTTCCACCTGGGCGGCGACACCGGCGAATACCTGTCGCGCGGCGGCCTGCCCGAGGTCGACGACCGATTCCTGGTGCTGCTGAACGCGCATCTCGCGCCGATCCCCTTCCGCCTGCCCGAGGATTCGCTGGGCGCCCGCTGGCGGGTGCTGCTGGACACCGCCAACCCGCAGATGGCCGAGCGCGAAACCAGCTTCCGCGCTGGCGAAAGCTATCCGTTCCAGGACCGCTCGCTGGTCCTGTTGATCCACGAAGGGCCCGAGCGGGGCGGTGGCGAGCTGCCGCATCCCGAACTGCCGTTCCAGGCCGAGAAGGACTGATGAGAGGGGACACGGCTGCCGACCTCGACCGCCTGGCCGACCTCGCCGGAGTGCAGAACAGCTACTGGGACATCCACGGCGTGCTGCACCCGACGCCGGCCGAGACCAAGCGGGCCATCCTGGGGGCGCTGGGGTTCGCCGTCGACTCGGCGGCGGACCTGGCCGACAGCCTGCGCGAATTCGAGCAGGCGCCCTGGCGCCGCGGCCTTGCCGCCGCGACCGTGCTGCGCAATGGCCACAATGCCGGCCTGCGCATCGAGTTGGCGCTGCCCGAGGCGGATGTCGGCCAGCTGCTGCGCTGGCACATCGGCCTCGAGGACGGCGGCGAACTGGCCGGCGAGGCCGCTCTCGGCATGCTCGCCGTAACCGGTGCCAGGGCCTTCGATGGCGAGGCATTCCAGCGGCGCCAGTTCGAGGTCTGGGATCCGGTGCCGTGGGGCCACCACCGGCTGACGGTCGAAGTCGGCGGGCGTCAGATCGGTACCGCGCTGATCGTGGCGCCGGCGGCGGCCTGGCTGCCGGCGGCCCTGGCGCGGGGCGAGCGGCGCTGGGGTCTCTCCTGCCATCTCTACGCCTTGCGCCGGCGCGATGACTGGGGGGTGGGGGATTTCTCCGCGCTGGGCGACCTGCTGGGCGGCACCGCCGGGGCCGGCGGCGGTCTGGTCGGCATCAACCCGCTGCACGCGCTGTTTCCCGACCGGCCGCAGGCGGCCAGCCCCTACTCGCCGTCCAGCCGGCTGTTCCTCAACCCGCTGTACATCGATCCCCAGGCGGTGCCCTTCGCCGGCGCCTGTTTCCGGGCGCTGCAGGCGGACGAGTCCTTCAAGCGCCTGCTCGCCCGCGCCCGCGCCGGCAACCTGATCGACTACCCGGCGGCGGCGGCGCTGAAACAGGCGGCGCTGGAGGCGTTGTTCGCCGATTTCCGCGACCTGCCGGCGGATGCCCAGGCCGGGTTCGAGGCCCACAAGGCGGCGGCCGGCGAGGCACTGCACCGCTTCGCCGTTTACCACGTGCTGCACGAACATTTCGCCACGCTCTCGTGGCGTGACTGGCCCGACCGGTTCCGCCGGCCCGACCGACCCGACGTCGCCGAATTCGCCGCCGCCCACGCCGAGCGGGTCGACCTGTACACCTTCCAGCAGTGGCTGGCCGAACAGCAGCTCGCCGCGGCCGCCGACTCGAATCCTGGGATGGGTCTTTACCGCGACCTTGCCGTCGGCGTCGACGCCAACGGCGCCGACGCCTGGACCGATCCGGACTTGATCGTCGGCGACGGCACCTTCGGCGCGCCGCCGGACGCCTTCAACGCCGACGGCCAGGACTGGAGCATGCCGCCGGTGCACCCGCACCGCCTGGCAGCGCGCGCCTACGCGCCGTTCATCGACATGCTGCGCGCCAACATGCGCCACGCCGGCGCCCTGCGCATCGATCACGCCATGGGGCTGATGCGGCTGTACTGGATTCCGCCCGGCGCCAAGCCGACCGAGGGCGCCTACCTGCGCTATCCGATGGACGACCTGATGGGCATCCTGGCACTGGAAAGCCACCGCAACCGGTGCCTGGTCGTCGGCGAGGACCTGGGCACGGTGCCCGACGACTTCCGCGCCCGCATGGAGGCCGACAACATCCTGTCGTACCGGGTGTTCTATTTCGAGCGCTGGCCATCGCGCCTGTTCCGCCGTCCCGAGGCCTATCCGCGGCTAGCCCTGGCCACGGCGACCACCCACGACCTGCCGACCATCGCCGGGCACTGGAACGGTGCCGATCTGGACCTGCGTCAACGGCTCGGCATGGCGGCCGAGGACGACAACGGCGACGAGCGCGAACGAATCCGCTCGCTGCTGCTCGACGCGCTCGACGATCAAGAACTGGCCCCGTACGGCCTGGATCATAAGGGCGGTGCCGACGAGGCGGCCCTCGCCGCGCTGACCGAGGCGGTGCTGCGCTATCTCGCCCGCAGCCCGGCGCTGCTGACCATGCTCAACCTGGACGACCTGCTGTTCGAGCCCGATCAGCTCAACCTGCCCGGCACGGTCGATGAGTACCCGAACTGGCGCCGGCGCCTGGGCAAGGATATCGAGGATCTGACCGCCGACCCATGGGTCGCGCGCGTGCTGAAGGCGATCTCCGAGGACCGCGGCTTCGGCCCGCTCGACGATCAGGATACCGGAGAGATGCCCCAGATCTCGCGCGCGTAGGCGTGGATGGTGCGGTCCGAGAAGAAGCGGTCCATGAAGGCGACGTTGAGGATGGCGCGGCGGGTCCAGTCCTCCTGGTCGCGATAGGCGGCGTCGATCCCCTCCTGGCATTCGACGTAGGCGCGGTAGTCGGCCAGCAGCAGGAAATGATCGCCGCCCGCCACCAGGGCGTCGTAGATGCCCCTATAGCGGTCCGGCTCGTCGGGTGAAAAGAAGCCGTCGCGGATCATGTCCAGGGCCGCGCGCAGTTCGTCATCGGCGTCGTAGAAGCGGCGCGGGTCGTAACCCTCGGCGCGCAGCGCCTGGGCACCGGCGGCGTCAAGGCCGAAGATGAAGACGTTGTCGGCACCGACGGCATCGCGGATCTCGATGTTGGCGCCGTCCAGGGTACCGATGGTCAGGGCGCCGTTCAGCGCGAACTTCATGTTGCCGGTGCCCGACGCCTCGGTGCCCGCGGTCGAGATCTGTTCCGACAGGTCGCTGCCGGGAATGATCACCTCGGCGCGCGAGACGTTGTAGTCGGGATAGAACAACACCTTGAGCCGGCCGTCGATGGCGCGGTCGTGGTTGACCGTCTCGGCGACGTCGTTGATCAGGCGCACGATCAGCTTGGCCACGTCGTAGCCCGGCGCCGCCTTGCCGGCGAAGAACACCGTGCGCGGCAGCATGTCGCCGCCACCACCCTCGCGCAGCCTGTTGTAGCGGGTGATCACGTGCAGCAGGTTGAGAAGCTGTCTTTTGTATTCGTGGATCCGCTTGACCTGCACGTCGAACATCGAGTCGAGGTCGACCGTCGTTTCCAGGCCGCCGGCGATCATCCCGGCCAGGCGCTCCTTGTTGGCACGCTTGATCGCGCGGAAACGCTCGCGGAAGTGGGCGTCATCGGCCATCGGCGCCAGCTTTTCGAGTTCGTTCATGTGCTTCGGCCAACGATCGCCGATCGCCTCGGTGATCAGCGCCGACAGCGCCGGGTTGGACTGCAGCAGCCAGCGGCGCGGCGTGATGCCGTTGGTCATGTTGATGAACTTGTCCGGATACAGCGAATCGAAGTCGGGAAACATGTTGGCGCGCAGCAGCTCGGTGTGCAGGGCGGCGACGCCGTTGACCTTGTGGCTGCCGACGATGCTCAGGTGGGCCATGCGCACGGCCTGGGCGCCGTCGTCGATGACCGAGACGCGGCCGAGGATGAAGCTGTCGCCCGGCGCCTGGCGGCGCACCTGGGTCAGGAACAGGTCGTTGATGCGGAAGATCAGGTCCAGGTGCCGCGGCAGCACCTTGCGCATGGTCTCGATCGGCCAGGTTTCCAGCGCCTCGGGCAGCAGGGTGTGGTTGGTGTACGAGATGGTCGCCCGGGTGATCTCCCAGGCGGCCTCGAAATCCAGTCCGCGCTCGTCGATCAGCAGGCGCATCAATTCGGGCACCGCCAGCGCCGGATGGGTGTCGTTCAGCTGGATCGAAACCTTGTCCGGCAGGTTGGAGAAATCCGCATGGGTGCGGGCGTGACGCTCGAGGATGTCCTGCACCGAGGCGCTGACGAAGAAGTACTCCTGCTTCAGGCGCAGTTCCTGGCCGTGCTGGTTCTTGTCGTTGGGGTAGAGCACCTTCGAGAGGTTCTCCGAGCGGGTCTTGTCGCGCACCGCCTCGACGTAGTTGCCCTCGTTGAAGTAGTCGAAGTTAAAGTCCTGGGTCGAGCGCGCCGACCACAGGCGCAGGTTGCCGACCGATTCGGTGCGGTAACCCGACACCGGCACATCAAAGGCCATGGCCAGAACCTCCTCGGCGTCGACCCACTGACTTTCCGTCTGTCCCTGGGCGTTGCGGAAATCGAGGATGCGGCCGCCGAAGCGGACCGGGAACATGACGCCCGGCCGCTCGATCTCCCACGGGTTGCCGTAGCGCAGCCAGTTCTCAGGGTGTTCGACCTGCTCGCCGTTCTCGATCTGCTGGTTGAACATGCCGTATTCGTAGCGGATGCCGTAGCCGATCGCCGGGTAGTCGTGGGTCGCCAGCGAATCGAGGAAACAGGCGGCCAGGCGACCGAGGCCGCCGTTGCCCAGCGCCGCGTCGGCCTCCATCGCCTCGATCTCGGCGTAGGACAGGTCGAGATCCTCGAGCGCCGCCACCGTGCTGTCCATCACGCCCAGGTCGATCAGCGTCTTCGACAGGCTGCGCCCGATCAGGTACTCCATCGACAGGTAGTAGACCCGCTTGACGTCCTTCTCGTAGTTGGCCCGCGCCGTGCGCACGGTGCGCTCGCTCAGCGCGTTACGCAGCAGGGTGGCGAGCACGAAGAACCAGTCGCGCGGTTTGGCCCGGTCCGGATCGACGCCGACGATGTGTACCATCGCCTCGAGCAAGGCCCGGCGCAGCGCATCCGGCCTGGAGAAGGTTTCGACGATCTGGTCGTCGAAGGTGATGTCGGTCTGGTCTTTCATGGTCGGCCCTCGTTGCCTACGCGATCTCCTGGTAGAGCTCGCGATAGCTCTGCGCCGCCCGCCCCCAGCTGTAGTCCATGCTCATGCCACGTTTTTGTATCTCGCGCCACAGTTTCGGCGCCGTGAACAGGTCGCGCGCGCGCAGCAGGGCGCCGGCCAAGTCACCGGCGCTGACGTTATCGAACACGAAACCGGTGCCGCCATCCGGATCGCCGGCATCGCGCACCGTGTCGGCCAGGCCGCCGGTCCGCCGCACCACCGGCAGGGTGCCGTAGCGCAGGGCGTAGAGCTGAGTCAGGCCGCAGGGCTCGAAGCGCGATGGCACCGCGAACAGATCGCTGCCCGCCTGCACCAGGTGCGCCAGCTCCTCGTCATAGGTCAGTTCCGCCGCGACCTGATCGGGATGGGCCGCGACGGCGGCGCGGCAGCGCGCCTCCAACAGCGGATCGCCGGTGCCGACGATGACCAACTGGTAGCCGGCCTCCAGCGCCGTCGGCAGGGCGTCGAGCAGCAGGTCGACCCCTTTCTGCTCGGCCAGCCGGCCGACGAAGCCAAGCAGCGGCGCGTCCGCGTTCGCCGGCAGGCCGAAGCGCTGCTGCAGCGCCTTCTTGGCGCGCACCTTGCCGCCGAGGCGGGCGGCCGAATAGCGCGCCGGGATCGCCGGATCGTTTTCCGGGTTCCAGATCTCGTAGTCGACGCCGTTGAGCACACCGCGCAGGTCGAGCGCGCGCGACCGGATGACCCCGTCCAGCCCCTGGCCGTGCGACGGCGCCTGGATCTCGCGGGCGTAGGTCGGGCTGACCGTGGTCAGGCGATTGGCGAACACCAGGCCGGCCTTGAGAAACGAGACGTTGCCGTGGAACTCCAGCCCGTCGAGGCTGAAATGCTGATGGTCGAGGCCAATCCGGGCCATGACCTCGGCGCCGAAGATGCCCTGGTAGTGAATGTTGTGGATGGTGACCACGCAGGGCGGCACCGGATCGCCCCACTGCTCCAGGTACACCGGCACCAGGCCGGTCTGCCAGTCATTGGCATGGATCACGTCGGGCTGCCAGCCCATCATCGCGCCGCCGATGCCGATCATCGCCGCGGCGCGGGCCAGCAGCGCGAAACGCAGGTGGTTGTCCGGCCAGTCCTGGCCGTCGGGGCCGATGTAGGGGCCGCCGGTGCGGTCGAACATTTCCGGGCAGTCGAGCAGCCAGACCTTGACCCCGCTGTCCGGCATCAGTCCCGGCAGCAGACGGGTCTCACCGGTGCCCAGTGGATCACCGAGCCGCACCGCTCGGCCCTTGACCTGCATCTTCTCGCGCGCCTCGGGGTAGGCCGGCAGCAGCAGGCGCACGTCCTCGCCCAGCCCGCTCAGCGCCTTCGGCAGGGCGCCGGCGACGTCGGCCAGGCCGCCGGTCTTGACCAGCGGATAGGCTTCGGAACTGACGAACAGGATTTTCATGCGGACTCGGTTTCGACCCGGCTGCTATTGCACGCGGCGGGAATATGGCACGGGACGGCAAGCGCGAGAACCGAAAAAAGTGTCACATTAAACCGCGGCCGAGCGTGGTATGGAGAGATTCCACGTGCCAAAACCGTGAAGCATGATACCTTCGAATTCAGCGCAATTCGCTCGGGTGTATTCAAGTCCGGAGGGGGGAACGAAATGGACCTGCAGGAGCGTAACTACGATCTCAATACGGCCCTGAAGAACACCTTGGCGCTGGTCCTCGCCGGCGGCCGCGGCAACCGTTTGCTCAGCCTGACCGACAAGGTCGCCAAGCCGGCGGTGCCCTTCGCCGGCAAGTTTCGCATCATCGATTTTCCGCTCTCCAACTGCATCCATTCCGGCATCCGCAGGGTCGCGGTGCCGACCCAGTACCGCGCCCATGCCCTGATCCAGCACGTGCAACGCGGCTGGGGCTTCCTCAAGTCGGAGATGCAGGAATTCGTCGAGGTCTGGCCGGCGCAGCAGCAGACCGAGGAGGAGAGCTGGTACCGCGGCACCGCCGACGCGGTGTACCAGAACATGGACCTGATCCAGGCGATCAACCCGCAGTACATCCTGGTTCTGGCCGGCGATCACGTCTACAAGCAGGATTACAGCCGGATGCTGGCGCAGCACATCCGCCGCGGCGCCGAGGTCACCGTCGCCTGCGTCGAGGTGCCGCGCCAGGAAGCCACCGCCTTCGGTGTCGTCGACGTCGACATCAACGACCACATCATCGGCTTTCTGGAAAAGCCGGCCGACCCGCCCGGCATCCCCGACCGTCCCGACTACGCCTTCGCATCGATGGGCATCTACGTGTTCAATGCCTCGTTCCTGTTCCAGCAACTGGCGCTGGACGCGGAAAAGGCGGCCAAGGCCGAATCATCGCGCGATTTCGGCAAGGACATGCTGCCGGCGCTGGCGGCGCGGACCAAGATCTTCGCCCATCGCTTCGGCGGCAGTTGCGTGATGACCGAGGGCATGGCCGAGCCCTACTGGCGCGACGTCGGAACCGTCGACGCCTATTGGGAGGCCAACCTCGACCTGACCAGCGTGACTCCGCAGCTCGACCTGTATGACCCTGCCTGGCCGATCTGGACCTCGCAGGAGCAGCGCCCGTCGGCCAAATTCGTGTTCGACGACGACGAGCGTCGTGGTGAGGCATTGGATTCGGTGGTTTCGGCAGGATGCATCGTCTCCGGCGGCACCGTTCGTCGTTCGCTGCTGTCCAACAACGTGCGGGTCAACTCCTTCGCGCTTGTCGAGGATTCGGTGCTGTTGCCCAATGTCGATGTCGGCCGCAACGCCGTGATCAAGCGGGCCGTGATCGGACAGGACTGCAAGATCTCCGAAGGCATGGAAATCGGTGTCGACCTGGCGCTGGACGCCGAGCGATTCCACGTGACCGACAAGGGTGTGGTTTTCCTGACCGCGCCGATGCTCGAGGGACTGGCCTGATCGATCCGGCCGCCATGCCCATTTTGTCGAATAAGATCACGACGCAGATCCTAAATCCAGCATAACTGATGATGACCGGTCGCTTGCGACTTGTTTGCAAGTCGTTGTGCCGGCGTGTGAATTCGCGTCGAGCGGTATATCCGCCGCGCAATTTGATGGTCGCGCAGTCTTGCTCGGTAATCGTTCTGAAAAACAGAGTTGATGATCTGTCGCCTGCAATTGCGCATGTGCTGCGCGAGCCCGGCACCGGCCGGGTGAATGGATCGTGAGAGCGAGTACCCGACATGGCCGACAACATCGACCCCAACCTGCCCGAAAACGAAGACGAAGACGGCGAGCGGAACGACAACAATCGGACCGCCAACGACGAACAAATTCTCGACGATCTGTCGGTACTGCAGAACGTCGCCCGCGCCGACCTGGACGCGGTCGAGCACGGCGCGCCGGACGGTGATCAGAGCAGCGGCGAGGATCCGAACGCGCTGTCGACCATTCACCAGGGCAGCGGCACCGATCCTGACAAGCTGATTCGCGACACGATCGATGAAGATGCGCCGACCGACGAGGACGGCCGCATCGACCCGGCCAGCTTCGACCCCAACGGACCCGATCTTCCGGGCATCGATTCCGATCCCCCCGGCAGCCGCGGTTTCGACGGCACGCCGCCTGGCGAAGGCGGCGATGGCACCGCGTTTCCGACTTCGGGCGGCGGCAGCGGGCCCGACGACGATGACGAACCCGAAGAAACGTCTCCGCCGACGGCGCAGACTCCGTCCCTGAGCGCCGACGACGTCAGCGGTGACGAGGACAGCGCCATCGCGCTCGACATCGACGCCGCGCTGCGCAACAACGACGGCGGTTCGGAAACCCTGTCGGTGACCATCACCGGCGTGCCCGCCGGCGCCGCTCTTTCTGCCGGTACGGACAACAGCGACGGTTCCTGGACGGTCGATCCCGGCGACCTGGCCGGCCTGAGCATCACCCCGCCGGCCAACTCCGACGCCGACTTCGATCTCAGCGTCACCGCCACCTCGCGCGAGGCCAACGGCAGCATCGCCAGCAACAGCAGCACGTTCCACGTCGACGTCGCCGCCATTGCCGACGCGCCGACGCTGAACACCAGCGACGCCGCCGGCACCGAGGACACCGCGATCGACCTCGACATCGCCTCCGCCCTGACCGACCTCGACGGTTCGGAAAGCCTCAGCATCACCGTCTCCGGCGTGCCCAGCGGCGCCAGCCTGTCCGCCGGCAGCGACAACGGCGACGGCAGCTGGACTCTGTCCAGCGGCGATCTCGACGGCCTGACTATCACGCCGCCGCTGCACAGCGACGTCGACTTCCAGCTCGGCGTCAGCGCCACCTCGACCGAGGCCGACGGCGGCGACACCGCGACCACCCAGGCGACCATCGACGTTTCGGTCACCGCCGATGCCGACGCCCCGACCCTGTCGGCCGAGTTGGGCAGCGGCGAATTGACCTCCGGCGGTTTCACCGTCACCAATCACGATTCCGACGCGCTATACGACAGCAGCTACGGATACGTCCTGCTCGACGGCGACGGCAATCCGACCAGCGGCGAGGTGATATGGGGCAACGTCAAGGATCACGCCGGCGAGTCCTTCACCCTCGACGGCGTCGACCAGGACAGCGTGCTGTTCTTCCTGATTCCCGACGGCGCCGGGCAGAACCCCGGCCTCGACGACAACACGCCGATCACCGTGGCCCAGGACAGCGACGGGGTCTGGCAGGTTCTCGACGGCGACGGCAACCCGCTCGGCGTGCGCCCCGGCAACACCGTGCACTTCAGCGAACCCGCCTTCAACGTTGGTGGCGCGACCTACGTCGGCACGACTTCCGGCACCGGCAACCAGAACTGGGAAGACCTGGACGCCACCCACAGCGCCAACGACGCCGATCAGAACGACGCCAACTTCACCGTGATCTTCGAGCCCACGGGCGTGGTCGGCTTCGAGCTCGACATCGCCACCGGCCTGGTCGACACGGATACCTCCGAGGCGCTCGAGGTCACGGTTTCCGGCCTGCCCGACGGCGCCAGTCTGTCGGCCGGCAGTGACAACGGCGACGGCTCCTGGACCCTGAGTGCGGCGCAGTTGTCCGGGCTGACGCTGTTCGTCGTGGCGACCAATTCGGAAGCCTTCGACCTCAACGTGACCGCGACCGCGACCGAGGGCGCCAACGACGACAGCGAGTCGACGTCGGTGCTGTTGAGCGTGCCCATCGCCGACGTCTTTGCCGATACGCCGACGCTGACCGTCGACGACAGCAGCGGCACCGAGGACGGCCCGATCGGTCTCGACATCGCCGCCTCGATCGGAGACTTGGATGGTTCGGAAACCCTGAGCGTGGTCATCTCCGACGTTCCCGAAGGCGCCGTTCTGTCCGCCGGCACCGACAACGGCGACGGCAGTTGGACATTGACTCCCGAGCAGCTCGAAGACCTGACCGTCACGCCGCCGCCCGACAGCGACGCCGACTTCCGCCTGACCGTCAAGGCGACCTCGACCGAGAGCCACGGCGGCGACAGCGAGGAAGTGACCGGCTGGGTCGACGTGACCGTCGACGCCAGCGCCGATGCGCCGACCCTGACCGTGCAGGACGCCAGCGGCACCGAGGATCAGGCGATCTCGCTCGACATCACCAGTGCTTTGACCGATACCGATGGCTCGGAAAGCTTGAGCATCACGATCTCCGGCGTACCCAGCGGCGCCAGCCTGAGCGCGGGCACGGACAACGGCGACGGTTCCTGGACGCTCGACAGCGGCGACCTCTCCGGCCTGACGATCACGCCGCCGGCCGACAGCGATGCCGATTTCACCCTGAACGTCACGGCCACGAGTACGGACGGATCGGACACGGCGTCGACGCTTGGCACGATCGACGTCTCGGTCGCCGCCGACGCCGACACGCCGACGCTGACCGCGAACGACGCGACCGTGGTCGCGGAATCCTCGGGCGACGACACCCTGACCGGCGGCGCCGGCAACGATATCATCGACGGCGGCGGCGGTTCGGACACGGCCGTTTTCTCGGGCGATCGCGCCAATTATACCGTCACCGACAATGGCGACGGCAGCTTCACGGTGGTCGACTCGGTTGGTGGGCGCGACGGCACGGATACGGTGTCCAATGTCGAAACCTTCCAGTTCGCCGACAGCTCGAACAGCTCGGCCAATGTCGAGAGCTTCAACGTCGTGCCGGCCTCGGTGGACACGATCGTCGGCGGCTTGGGCGACGACACCCTGTATGGCGACAGCGATCGGGACTACATCAGCGGCGGCTCGGGCGACGACAAACTGTACAGCGGCGACGGCGCCGACAGCCTCGACGGCGGGTCGGGCAAGGATACGCTGGAGGGCGGCGCCGGCGACGGCAACGACGTCATCTACGACGGCGAGGACAACGACAAGGCCTACGGCGGCGACGGCAACGACACCTTCTATGCCGGAGGCGGCGACGATTCGTTCTATGGCGACGCCGGCAACGACATATTCATCTTCGGTGACGCCACCATCGAGGAAAGCGGCTCATGGACGGCGCAGCTCGACGGCGGCGACGGCGACGACACCCTGAACCTGTCAGGAATGGGCGACAGCTGGACCATCCACGTCGACGGCGGTCCCGACATCGTCAGCTCCGACCCGGCGTCCGAATACGAGACCGGATCGGAGTTGTCCGGTACCGTCGAACTGGAGGACGGCTCGACGATCACCTTCGAAGGCGTCGAAAAACTCGAATGGTAGTTCCGCGATCGGACCACAAAAAGGCGGACCCGGTGGTCCGCCTTTTTCATTCTTGCCGACTCGTTTTCAGCCCTGTGGCCGCGAGGCCAGGGCCCGGGGCGCGTCGTTGCGGGGCATCGGCCGTCCCTGGGCCATGCCGTAGATCGGCCGCGGCTGCGGCATCCGGGCCAGCACCCAAGGCGGCGGGATGCGCCAGCCCGGGGCGGCGATGCGCGGCGGCGGCGCCGGCCAGGGCGCACGGGCCATCATCGGCGGCCGCACGTGCCGCGGCGGCGGCGCCATGACCGGACCGCGGGCGAAGGCGGTATAGCGAGGCACCGGAACCGGGCCATGCGGGGCGCGATAGCGCGGCGGTGCCATCCGCGCCATCATCGGCGGCGGTACCATGCGCGGGGCGCGGGCGTACTGCGCCGGTACGCGCGGGCGGAAGTGCCGCTGGTACCAGGCCATGCGCTGCGGCGACGGCCGGGCGTAACCGCGCGGCGGCGCCCAGGCGACTGGTCGCGGCGCGACCCAGCGCGGCGCCAGTGCCCAGGACGGCGGCGGTCCCGGCGGCATCGCCCGACGCTGCGCGAAACGCGGCGGCGTGCGCGGCGGCACAAACCGGGGCGGTGCAAACCGGGGCGGACCCATTCGGGGCGGCCCGATTCGAGGCACCGCGGCCATCGGCGGCATTGGGCGCGGCATCATCGCGGCCGGGTGCCGCGGCGGAACGAACATGCCCGGCGGCGGCGAGAAATACATGGCGGGTGCGGGTTTCGCGTCGCGCGCCGGGCTGCTGGCCGTGGCGCCGCCCAGCCATTCGGTGGCGGCGATGGTCAGGGCGAAGGCGCCGGAGAACGCGAGTCCGCCGAGCAGGTAGCGAAGTTTTTTGGGCACTTCCATCCCCCTTTGTTTTTGACGTAGAAGCCTTTGCACAACCATAGATCAAGGACTCTAATTTTCGGTTACCCCAGCGGGGCATCGACGTGCCGAAAAATTCGTTCTTTTGCGGCGGCCCGCCGCAGCCGAATCTGTTATGGTCGCGCCATCGCAAACATGCTCCAGGGACGACGGACCACACGTGCGCGACAAGCCTCAAACACCGTTCAGCTACCGCATGCTTTCCGAAGCGCAGGAAAGATCGCTCGTCCGGTTCCTCCAGGACATCACCGAGCGCAACACACCGCTCGCCGAGCAGCTGGTGGCGCATTACCTGGCCAACTATCCCGAGTCGGTCGAACTCCGGCTTGCGGAAATCCGGCTGCGCTTTGCGCGACATGATTTCGAGGGCTACCGTGACCTGCTGCTGGCGCTAAAGGCGGATCCCGTGGCGTCGAGCGCCCTGTCGCAAATCAATTTCCAGCTTGGCCTCGCCTACATGCGCCTCGGAGACGACGAGACGGCGCTGGACGTGTTCCGGCATTCGAATAGGGGACGCGGTGGTTGCGAGAGCGCCCACATCGTCGGTTGCTGCCTGCACCGATTGGGCGAGCTCGAACCTGCCATCCAGGCCTTCCGGGAGTCTCTCGCCACCGCACCCGCGAATACCTCGGTGCGCGTCTGGAGTACGGTCGGCTTGATGCTGGCCTTACGCGACATCGGCCGCGAGGGTCATGCCGAAGAGGTGGCGGCTGAACTTCATGGCGCCATTGCCGCACGGCCGCGGTTTGCCAGTTCCTCGATCGTTTACCGCGGCAACCAATTTGATTTCCATGAATGGCGGCAGTTTCGCGACAAGGATCTGCTGCACGACGCGATCGCCGAGTTCAAGGCGGCGAAAGGTCCGGCGGCTTTCGGCTTCGAGCCGGAAACCTACGTCATGCCGCGAGACAGGCAGGACCTGCGCCGGGCGGCGTCGGCGCCGGGGGCCGCGCCCTTCTGGCTGGCCAAACCGCGCAACCTGTCGGGCGCCCAGGGCATCGCGATTTCGAGCGAGCCGAGCGAGATCGACGGCGTCGACGACTACATCGTCCAGCGTTACATCGAGAACCCGCTGCTGGTCGAGGGACGCAAGTTTCATATGCGCCTCTACATGTTCATCGGCTCGGTCGAGCCGTTGCGCGCCTACCTGTGGCAGGACGGCCTCGTCAAGTTCGCCCCTGTTCCCTATGTGCTGTCCTCCGAGACCGTCGCCGACAGCAGCCGCCATCTGACCAATACCGAGCGCAACCGCGAACATCCGGACACCTACGTTCCCGACGCCGGGGCGCCCGAGGATTCGGGCGCGGTGTGGAGCGTCCGCGCGCTGCTCGATCGCCTACGCGATCAGGGTCGCGATGTCGGTCGAATTCGCCAGCTGTGGCAGGAAATGGCGCGTGGCTGCCCCGATGTGGTGGCGCATTCGGGCCTGTTCGCGCACCAGGCCGCCGCCGCGCCCAGCCGTGCCTTCGGGCCGAAAGTGCTGGGTCTGGACGTGATCATGGACGATGACCTGATGCCATGGTTGATCGAGATGCAGCGGGCGCCGGGGATGGCCAGCGACGTGCCCATGACCGAAACGATCAACAGCCGCCTGTTCCGGGCTTGCGCCGAATTGACCTTGCGCGACACGTTCGGCGGACCCGCCGAGGTCGATGCGACTCCCTGGATCGACGCCTTCGATCGGCTCTGAACCCTTCATGTTGTGGCGGTTCTTAGTCCGCTGGCAACATGTTGGACGTCAGGGGGCCGTCTGTTTCACCTGTTGAATCCTGGCGCAATTCCGTCGAAATTTGGGGAGCCGGCAGCGTGCCGGCGTCACAATCTGCGCGCCGAGACGCCGTCGATCGGGTCTCCGGTGCGCCGCTCGCTCGATCCAGAGGAGACCGCCATGACCCGAATCACCGGATTCAACAACCCGCTGTTGCTGGGTTTCGACCATTTCGAGCGCATTCTCGACCGCGTCTCGAAGTCCGCCGCCGAGGGATATCCGCCCTACAACATCGAACAGACCGGCGAAAACGCCCTGCGCATCACGCTTGCGGTGGCCGGTTTCTCGATGGACGACCTGCAGGTCACCACCGAGGACGCGCAACTGGTCATCCGCGGCCGCCAGGAGAAGGACGATCCGGACCGGGTCTTCCTGCACCGCGGCATCGCCGCGCGCCAGTTCCAGCGCAGTTTCGTGCTCGCCGAAGGCATCGAGGTGGTCGGCGCCTTCCTCGACAACGGCCTGCTGCACATCGACCTGGAGCGCCAGGTGCCCGAACCCGAGGTGCGCACGATCAAGATCGAATCGCCCGCCGGCAAGTCGCCGGGTACCAAGACCATCGATCTCGACCCCAGCGAGTAGGCGAAAGAAAACCGGCCCCGAGGGGCCGGCGGTTTTCTCCGATCGTCGAGACGGTCAGGCGGCGCGGCTGGCCGACGATTCGGCGAGCAGCGCGTACAGCGCCTCGGCGCCGTCCGTGCCGCGCAATTTCTCGCACACCGATTTGTCGCGCAGCAGGCGCGACACCCGCGCCAGGACCTTGAGGTGATCGGCGCCGGCCGTCTCCGGCGCCAGCAGCAGGAAGATCAGATCGACCGGCTGCTCGTCGATGGAATCGAAATCTACCGGCTTCTCCAGCCGCGCGAACAAGCCGTGCAGGCGGTCCAGGCTGGCCAGCTTGCCGTGCGGAATGGCGATGCCGCTGCCGACGCCGGTGGTGCCCAGGCGCTCGCGCTCCATCAACACGTCGAAGACAGCCCGCTCGTGCAGACCGGTCAGGTCGGCGGCCTTGCGCGACAGCTCCTGCAGCGCCTGCTTCTTGCTTGTCGCGCGCAGGTTCGGGATCACGCTCTCGGCGGTGATGAGGTCGGAAATCTCCATGTGAGAACAGTCCCTTAGTTAACGTTTGGGATTCAGGCGTCCGGCTGGGCGTCGGCCGGGTCGATCCAGCCGATGTTGCCGTCCTTGCGGCGGTAGACCATGTTCAGGCCGCCGTGCGCGCGGTTGCGGAACATCATCGCCGGCGCGTCGGCCAAGTCCATGCGCATCACCGCCTCGCTGACCGACAGGGTTTGAATGTCGTGGGTCATTTCGGCGATGATCGCCGGCTGGCCGTCTTCCGGCACTTCGGCTTCTTCCGGCTCCGGCTGCAGGATGCTGTATTGCGCCAGCACCTGCTCGTCCGGATCGCCGCCCTTGTGGTGGTCGCGCAGGCGCCGCTTGTAGCGGCGCAACTGCTTGCCGATGCGCTCCAGGGCGCCGTCGAAAGCGCCGTAGGCGTCACCGCCGGAGCCGCTTCCCTGGACCAGCATGCCGCGGCCCGGGTGCACCGAGATGTCGGCGCGGAACGAATGCGCCTCACGCGAGAAGGTCACGTTGGCGTCCAGCGCCTTTTCGAAATATTTGGTAACGGTGTCGTTGAGGCTTGCTTCGACGTGGTTGCGCAAGGCGTCGCCGATGTCCAGTTGTTTTGCTTTTACCGATGTTTCCATGGATAAGCGTTCCCGCCCTTTCTATAAGTCCAACAGCTTTGATGGTGCCTGCCGGCTCACGACCACGTCCGCCTCGGCGATGCCGTGTCCCGTCCCCTCAATTACCAGGACAGACCCGAGGTCCGGGCGCGCGAAGGCCCGGAAATCAGTTGCCTGCTCAAGCTGAGTCAAGAGTCGCAATCGTATTACCACCACAACCGATCACATCTGCGCCGATTTTAACCGGCGTCGCTGTACCGACGAGGGTATCCCCATGGACTCCCTATATTTTGCCACCGTTCGACGGGCGATGTCGACCGACTCCTGGCGCAGGACCTCGACAATCTTGTCATCCGACATGATGGCTTTCGGCGATTCCGCGTCGATCAGGGCGCGGATCCGGTGGCGTACTGACTCCGCGGAATGGGATTCGCCGCCGGACGAGCTGCTCAGCGCGGTGGTGAAAAAGTATTTCAGCTCGAAAATGCCGCGCGGTGTCGCCATGAACTTGTTCGACGTCACCCGGCTGACCGTGCTTTCGTGCATCTCGATCGCCTCGGCGATGTCGCGCAGGACCAGCGGGCGCAGATGCTGCACCCCCTTGGTGAAGAAGCCGTCCTGCTGGCGCACCAGCTCGGTGGCGACCTTGAGGATGGTGGTGGCCCGCTGGTGCAGCGACTTGACCAGCCAGTTGGCCGACTGCAGGCGTTCGCTGATGTACTGCTTGTCTTCCTTCGAGCGCGCCGCCGAGTGGATCTGCGAATAGTACTGGTTGTTGACCAGCACGCGCGGCAGGGTGTCCTGGTTCAGCTCGATGATCCAGCCGCCCCCGGGTTTGGCCCGCATCAGCACATCCGGCGTGATCGGCTGCGCCACGTTGTCGTCGAACACGTGCGCCGGCTTCGGATTCAGCGCCCGGATCTCGCCGATCATGTCGGTGAGGTCCTCCTCGTCGACGCCGCAGATGTCGAGCAGGTCGCGCATGCGGTGTTCGGCCAGCAGGTCGAGGTTGTCGAGCAGCGCCTGCATCGCCGGATCCAACCGGTCCAGCTCGCGCAGCTGCAGCGCCAGGCATTCGGCCAGGTTGCGTGCGAAGATGCCGGCCGGATCGAAATGCTGCATTTTCTCCAGCGTCTCAATGATCTGCTCGACCTCGCAATTCAGCACCCCGGCCATCGGTGTCAGGTCCTCGGGTACGTAGCCGGCCTCGTTCAGCGAATCGATCAGGTGCAGGCCGATGATTCGGTCGACCGGTTCGGTCAATTCGAGCGACAGTTGGCCCAGCAGGTGGTCGCGCAGGTTCTCAGTCTCGGAGACATGGTTTTCCAGGTTGGAGCCGGATTCGTCATATCCGCCCGAGGAACCGTTGGATGTCGCGTAGTCGCTGAGGTTGGTGTCCGTGTGCGTCTCGGCGGCGGCCTCGACCCCGAGATCGGTGGCGGTGTCGTTGTTGTAGAGGTTGTCGTAGTCGACGTCCAAATCCGCCGTTTCCGCCGATTCGACCGAATCCTCGCGGGTGAAATCGATGCTTTCCAGCGCGTCCTGGTCGTTGTGGCCGGATTCGTCCTCGGGCGGGTCGGGAACCGCCTCGGGCGCCTCGCCGGTGGCCATGCGCTCGAGATCGTCGCGGTTGCCCTCGTCGCGCTCCAGCAGCGGATTCTCTTCCAGCTCCTGCTCGACGTATTCGGTCAGTTCGAGATTGGAAAGCTGTAACAGCTTGATCGCCTGCTGCAACTGCGGCGTCATGACCAGGCTTTGGGTCTGGCGGAGATCCAGGCGCGGGGTCAGCGCCATGGCAGAACTCCCACGCGCAGTCGGGGGCCGATCACGTCGTGCCGGAAGTGTTGTTCGTGCTTAAAGACTGAACCGGTCACCCAGATACACGCGCCGGACATCCTCGTTGCCCACGATGTCCGAAGGCGCTCCCTCCATCAGCATCATTCCATCGTGGATAATATAGGCCCGGTCGATGACATCCAGGGTTTCGCGCACATTGTGGTCGGTGATCAGGACACCGATGCCGCGGTCCTTCAGGTGCGCGACCAGGTCGCGGATATCGGCGACAGCGATCGGATCGATGCCGGCGAAGGGCTCGTCGAGCAGGATGAAATTGGGATTCGAGGCCAACGCCCGGGCGATCTCCACGCGTCGGCGTTCGCCGCCCGACAGCGCCATCGACGGGGTGCGGCGCAGGTGCGAGATGGAGAACTCGGCGAGCAGCGCGTCGAGGATCGATTCGCGCTTGTCGCGCGACTTCTCGATCACCTCGAGCACCGCGCGGATGTTGTTCTCGACCGTCAGGCCGCGGAAGACCGAGGCTTCCTGCGGCAGGTAGCCGATACCCAGGCGGGCGCGGCGGTACATCGGCAATTCGGTGATGTTGTCGCCGTCGAGCGAGATGTGCCCGTGATCGGGCGGCACCAAGCCGGTGATCATGTAGAAACAGGTGGTCTTGCCGGCGCCGTTGGGGCCCAGCAGGCCGACCACCTTGCCGCGCTGCAGCGACAGGCTGACGCCGCGCACCACCGGCCGTTTCTTGAATCTTTTGACCAGGTTTTCGGCGAACAGACCGCGAGGTTCGGTGGCCGGGGCTTCCGCGACCAGGCGCGGTCCGCCCGACGGGGCCTCGTTCGCAGTTGCAGCAGGATCGGTCATCCCATTCCCTTACCGGAAGTTTGGTTCGCGATCAACGCAGTTTCGTGATTGCACACGGAATTTGCGGAGTTTATCGACGCGACCGTTTATTTTTCCTTAGCGGCTCCCCCGCCCTTCTGCGCGCCCCTCGATTCCGGCCGCAGGGTGCCGCTGACCCGGCCCTTGCCCTGGCCCTCGCAGCCGCGCAGGCGGCTGATGCCGGTATTGAGGTTGACCTCGGCGCGACAGCCGTTGAGCACGATTTCGCCGCGCTTGATCTTGACCGCGCCAGTCAGCGTGGCAACCCCGCTTTGCAGGTTGTAGACGCCGCGGTCGGCGGTGACGTCGTCCTTCTCGGTGACGATTCGCACGTTGTCGTAGGCCTCAACCCGTTCGATCTCGGTCTTACCGGCCTTGGTCTCCTTCAGATAGGCGGCCAGCACCTGGGCCCGCAGGGTTTTGCCCTGGCGCACCGCGACGGCGTTTCCGCGCGCGACCGCGAGGCGTTTCGTGGTCCAGTATTCGAGCTGCTTGTCGGCCTTGATCTCGTCTTCGGCGGTGACGAAGCGGACCTTCTTGCCGGTCAGCACCAGCACCGACTGGTCGACGTCGAACACCGCCAGATCGCCATAGGCGGTCTCCCCGGGTGCGATGATCTTGACCCCGCCGCTGGCGTCGAGGCGCCAGATCTCGGATTTGCCCGAGGTTTCGCGGTAATAGGCCTTCAGGCTCTGCGCCTGCACCTCGACATCGTCGCGCACGGCGCGGGCGTTGCCTTCGGCCAGGAAGATCTGGTTTTCCTGCTGCCACTCGATGCCGTCCTCGGCGTAGATCTCGATCGGGCCGCCGTCGGTGCCGCCGAAATCCAGGTTCTGCGCCATCACCGGCAGCGCCAGCAGCGCCAGGGCCGTGGCCAGGGTGGTGGTCAAGGCGGCGCTCACGAAGCGCGCGCGGATTGCCGTCACGATTTGGGCTCCTTTGCGTCCGGGTACAGCGTCAGCTTGCTCTTGCCCAGGAAACGGATCGTCTTTTCGCCGTTCTTCAGGCGGAAGCCCTCGGCGTGCAGCACGCCGAAGGTTCCCTGGCCCGAAACCGGCTCGTCGCCCCAGGCCAGCCCCCGGGACAGGTCGACATGGGCCACCGAGGTGCGGAACTCGTAACCGGAATCGTGGAACAGGTCGACCGACCCGGTCAGCCTCAACGCCTTGCCGGCGCGGTCGAAGCGGCCTTCGTCGGCGGTCAGGAACACCCGGGTGCCGTCGTCCAGTCCCATGTCCGCCTTCGGCATGGTCAGTTCGATGACCTGGCTGTTCAGGGACAGGTTGTTGGCCTCGTCGGCGCTGACCGCGAACGGCCGGCCCTGATCGTCGGCGCCGAGATAACGGGCGTTGACCACGCTGGGACCGCCCTTCTCCATGGTGCCGAGGATCAGCGACTGGATGCTGATCATCTCGGTCTTCGGTTTCATGTACGGCCAGGAAGCGACCAGCACGATCAGCGCGATCGCGATCGCCGGCAGCATCCACTTCATCACCGCGACGAAACGGCTGTATGCGATCGAGCGCCGGCGCGGCCCGCTGGCGCTGAACAACTTGGTGCCGGACCGCCCGCCCGCCGTCTTGGCCGCTTTCGCCGCTGGCGCGGGGCCGGCCGGGGCCACGTCGGAACGGGCGGTTCCCTCGGTCACACCACGCCCGCCCGCAGACAGTCGTGGATGTGCAGGATGCCGACCGGTTTGCCGTCGGCGACCACGAACAGGTTGGTGATCGAGCGCGCGTTCATCACCTGCACCGCCTCGGTGGCGAAGTCCTCGGGCGCGATGGTCTTGGCGCCCTCGGTCATCACCTTGCCGGTCGGATGGTCGAGCAGGTCGCCGCTCATGTGCCGGCGCAGGTCGCCGTCGGTGATGACTCCGGCCAGGGTGCCGTCGGCGGCGACCACGCCGAGGCAGCCGAAGCTTTTCGCGGTCATCACCACCAACGCCTCCGACATCGGCAGGTCGGGCGCGACCAGCGGCAAGTCGTCGCCGCCGTGCATGATGTCCGAGACCTTGATCAGCCGCTGCCCCAGCTTGCCGCCCGGGTGCAGCTGGCGGAAATCGTCGGCGGAGAACCCGCGCCGCTCCAGCATGGCCACGGCGAGCGCGTCGCCCAGCGCCAGCATCATCGTCGTCGAGGTCGTCGGCGCCAGGCCCATCGGGCAGGCCTCCTCGGTGTTCGGCAGCATCAGCGCGACGTCGGCGGCTGTGGCCAGCGTGCTGCCGGGGCGGCCGACGATGCCGATCAGCGGGTTGTTGAACCGTTTGGCGTAGGCGACCAGATCGCTCAACTCCGGCGTCTCGCCGGAATTCGACAGCGCCACGATGACGTCGTCGTCGCCGATCATGCCGAGGTCGCCGTGGCTGGCCTCGGCCGGATGCAGGAAGAACGCCAGCGTACCGGTCGAGGCGAGCGTCGCCGCGATCTTGCGCGCGACATGGCCGCTCTTGCCCATGCCGGTGACCACGACTCGGCCCTCGGCCGCCGCGATCACATCCAGCGCGGCGACGAATCCGCCATCCAGCTGATCGGCCAGGCGCGCCAGGCCTTCGGATTCCAATGCCAGGACCCGGCGCGCGCAGGCCACGTCCTTGTCGATGCTGATTTTGTTCATGAGTCCGCCAGGCATTGAGTCAGGTGGGAAATATCCGCCGAACCGGCGGTCAGTATGCGCCCGCGCCGCCCGATTCGTCAACAAATTCAAAAGGTTTTCAAGTCCCGTTAAAACCGGGCCAGATCAACGCCCTAGTGCGTCAGAACCTCTTCGCCCCAGCCCGCGATGTCGAGCTCGGCGCGCGTCGGCAGGAAGTCGAAACAGGCCTCGGCCAGGTGCGTGCGTCCTTCGCGCGCCAGCCGCGCCGACAGTTCGTCGCGCAGGCGGTGCAGGTACAGCACGTCCTGGGCGGCATACAGGCACTGCGCCTCGTTGACCTCGTCGGCGCCCCAGTCGCTGCTCTGCTGCTCCTTCGAGAGCTCGATGCCGAGCAGGTCGCGGCACAGGTCCTTGAGCCCGTGGCGGTCGGTGTTGGTGCGCGCCAGCTTCGACGCGATCTTGGTGCAGTAGATCGGCGCCACCTGGACACCCAGGTAGTGACCCAGAACGGCGACGTCGAAACGGGCGTAATGGAAGATCTTGGTTACACCGGGGTCGGCCAACACCGCGCGCAGATTGGGCGCGTCGTACCGGTCCTTGGCCAGCTTGACCAGATGCGCGACCCCGTCGCCGGCGCTGAGCTGCACCAGGCACAACCGGTCGCGCGCCGGCAGCAGGCCCATGGTCTCGGAGTCGACCGCGACGCTGTCGCCGAACGACAATCCGTCCGGCAGGTCGCCATGATGCAGTTCGTAAGAGATATCGTTTGATGTCACGGCGTGGGGGCCTCCGTCCGTGCGGAAACAGCCGTAAATGGTGCCCAGGAGAAGACTCGAACTTCCACGACCTTGCGGCCACAGGTACCTGAAACCTGCGCGTCTACCAATTCCGCCACCTGGGCTTCTGGAAACAACGGCGAATCTCGCTATCCGCCGCTGAATTAAAGGTCCGCGCCGCACTTGTCAACCCGGCTTTCTGTTGACGCCGTGCATCAACGGGTTTAAGGCAAGGGCGACAGGGCCGGACAGACAGGGGAAACGGGATCATGGCAATCAGCGCGGATCGCAAGGTCATCACGGTTTTTGGCGGATCGGGCTTCGTCGGGCGGCACCTGGTGCGCCGGCTTGCGGCTGATGGCATCATCGTCCGGGTCGCCGTGCGCGACACCGAGGACGCGCTCTACCTGAAGCCGATGGGCGACGTCGGCCAGATCGTCGCCGTTGCCGCCGACGTCTGCGACCGCGCCACCGTCGACCGCGCCGTCGCCGGATCGGATGCGGTGATCAACCTGGTCGGCATCCTGGCCGAATTCGGCAAGCGCACCTTCGACCGCTACCACGCCGAGGGCGCCGCCAACGTCGCCGCTGCGACCCGCGACGCCGGCATCGGCAAGCTGATTCACATGTCGGCGCTGGGCGCCGACGCCGGATCCGACTCCGACTACGCGCGGACCAAGGCCGAGGGCGAGGCGGCGGTGCGCGAGGCCTTCCCCGACGCGGTGACCTTCCGCCCCAGCGTCATCTTCGGCCCCGAGGACGGCTTCTTCAATCTGTTCGCCGGCCTGTCGCGCTGGTCGCCGGCGCTGCCGGTGTTCGGCTGCCCGGTGGTGCCGGGAGTAAGCCTGGGCGGCCGGTTCGGGGTCGAGGTCGATCTCTACGGCGACGGCGGCACCAAGTTCCAGCCGGTGTTCGTCGGCGACGTCGCCGAGGCCATGCACCGGGCGCTGGACAGCGACGAGGCGCAGGGACAAACCTACGAGCTGGGCGGCCCGCGGGTGTACAGCTTCAAGGAAATCATGGACCTGATGCTGCAGGTGATCGACCGCCGCCGGTTCCTGGCGCCGGTGCCGTTCGCCATGGGCGAGTTGATCGGCCTGCTGATCGGCTGGTGGCCGCAGCCGCTGCTGACCCGCGATCAGGTGGTCCTGCTGAAGAACGACAACGTGGTCTCGGGCGAGCTGCCCGGCCTCGAGGATCTGGACATCGTGCCGAGCCCGGCGGAACCGATCCTGCCCACCTACCTGGAGCGTTTCCGTCCGGCCAAGCGGCAGTCCGAACGCACCGCCTGACCTGCCTCACAGCCTTCGAGGGCGCTCGTTGGGCGCCACCTCAGGCTGAGGTTTTCAGAGGCCCCCTCGCCCTGAGGAGCCTCGCCGGGGCGTCTCGAAGGGTCGTTGCTCAGCCGCCGAACTTCTCGCTGATGTAGGCGAACAGCGCCCGCATGCCCATGGCCTCGCCGCCTTCCGGGCGGCCGGGGCGGGTGCGGCTGTTCCAGCCCATGACGTCGATGTGCACCCAGGGAATGTCCGCATCGACGAAGGATTCGAGGAACAGCGCCGCGGTGATGGCACCGCCGAATCCGGTCTCGGCCGAGTTGGTCAAATCGGCCGTCTTGCCCTCGATGTGGCCGCGGTAGTCCTGCCACAGCGGCATCCGCCACAGGTTATCGGCCTCCGCCTCGCCGCCGGCGAGGATGCCGGCGGCGGTGGCGTCGTCGTTGCAGAACAGCGCCGGCAGCTCGGTGCCCAGCGCCACCCGCGCCGCACCCGTCAACGTCGCGATGTCGATGATCAGCGCGGGATCCTCGCTGCGCGCCTCGGCCAGGGCGCCGGACAGGATCACCCGGCCCTCGGCGTCGGTATGGCCGATCTCGATGGTCTGGCCGTCGCGGGTCGGGATCACGTCCAGCGGGTACATGGCGTTGCCGGCGATGGCGTTCTCGACCGCCGGCACCAGCACGCGCAGGCGCACCGGCAAGCCGGCGTCCATGATCATCGCGGCGAGCCCGAGCACGTGCACCGCGCCGCCCATGTCCTTCTTCATCAGCTTCATGCCGCCGGCCGGCTTGACGTTCAGCCCGCCGGTGTCGAAACAGACGCCCTTGCCGACCAGGGTCAGCTTCGGCGCGTTCTCGTCGCCCCAGCGCAGGTCGATCAGCCGCGGCGGCCGGGCGCTGGCGCGGCCAACGGCGTGCACGGCGGGATAATTGGCCACGAGCAGGTCGTCGCCGACGATGCAGTCGATGGTGGCGCCATGCGCCGCCGCCAGGTCTCGCGCCGTCTGCTCCAACTCGGCCGGGCCCATGTCGCCGGCCGGGGTGGTGATCAGGTCGCGGACCAGGTGCATCGCCCTCTCGGCTCGGGTCACGGCGTCACGCTCGGCGACCACGGGCCACAGCAAGGTGGCGAACTTGGCCGGCGATTTCTTGTAGCGCTCGAAGCGGTAGGTGCCCAGGGTCCAGCCGAGCGCCATGCGGGTCGCAGCGGCGGAGTCGAGCGGAGTCACCAGCTCCCAGGTCCCTTCCGGCAGCGCCGCCGGCAGGCCGGCCCAGTCCCACAAGGTGTCCGCGTCCGGCACCACCGCGACGGCGACGGCGACGCCGCCGTCGGCCGCCGGGACAAGCGTGCTGGCGCCGGGCTTGCCGGTGAAGCCGCTCCGCTCGAGCCAGCTCCGCGCGTCGGCCTCGGCCAGCCAGGCGTCCCAGTCGCCAGCGCGGATTACGGTCAGGGTAAGCGCGTTGTCGGGACGCTCGTCGGTCAGGAATGGCGGCACGGCGGAGTCTCCTCGGGCAGTCGGCTGCGGGAGTTCCGGCATAGCCGCATTCGCCGGCGAAGGGAAGGGGTCTAGCGGTTGTTGCGCGCCTGCGCCGTCGCCTCGGCATCCACAGCGGAGCCGTCGGCGGCGAGTACGACGCCGAACATCTCGCGTGCCTGCTCGAGCGTGTAGTAGCCGTGGCGCACGTCGCGCAGTACCAGTTGGGGATCACGCGCATACGGATCGCCGTAGCCGCCGCCGCCTGGCGTGCCGACCTCGACCCGGTCGCCGGCCTTGACGCGGATGTCCTGGTCCTTCGACAGGTGCGGCGGTACGTAGGAGCGGCCGGCGCGGTGGATGACGACGTCGTTGGGCAGGCCGTCGGCGCCGCCGAGCGCGCCCTGCGGGCCATAGCGGCCGTGGTCCATGACGAACGAGGCGCTGGCCTCGCCGCGGCGCAGTTCGACCGTGTATTTGACGCCGAAGCCGCCACGCCGCTCGCCGGCGCCGCCCGAGCCCTCGCGCAGGCCGTATTCGTGGTACAGCACCGGATAGTACTGCTCCATCACCTCGATCGGGGCGGTCTTGGAGATGCCGATGGTCGAGCAGCCGTTGGTCAGGCCGTCGTGCCCGGCGTTGCCGCCGTAGCCGCCGCCGCTGATCTGGTACATCACGTAGTCGCGGGCCTTCTCCGGATCGTGGCCGCCGAGGGCGAAGTTGCCGCTCGATCCGGCCGGCGCCGCCGTGACCACGTCGGGGATTGCCTGTACCAGGCCGGCGAATACGGCCTCGGCGATGCGCTGCGAGACCTCGGCGGCGCAGCCCGACACCGGCCGCGGGTAGGTGGCGTACAGGAAAGTGCCGACCGGGTCGGTGATGTGCAGCGGCTCGAAGGTACCGGCGTTGATCGGCACCTCGGGGAAGATGTGCTTGATCGCCAGGTAGACGGATGAGCGCGTCGTCGCGATGACGCTGTTCATCGGTCCCTGGCAAGGCGGGCTGGAGTCCGACAGGTCGAAATACAGATCGCCGTCGCGCTTGGTCACCTTCAGATCGATTTTCAGCGGCTCGTCGACGACACCGTCGGAATCGACCCAGGCGACGCCGTGATAGTCGCCGTCCTCGATCCGCGCGATCTTGCTGCGCATCTGCTGCGCCGCGCGGCCGCGCAGCTCGCCGATCGCCGCCTTGACCACGTCGGCGCCGTAGCGGTCCAAGAGCTCGGTCAGGCGCCGCGCGCCGACCTTCAGCGCCGCCTCCTGCGCCTTGACGTCGCCGATGCGCTGGTCGGCGACGCGGATGTTGGAGCAGATGATCGCATAGATCTCCGGATCCATCTCGCCGCGCTTGAACAGCTTGACCGGCGGCAGGCGCAGGCCCTCCTGCTCGACGGCGGTGGCGTTGGCCGAGAAGCCGCCCGGCACGGCGCCGCCGATGTCCGGCCAATGGCCGGTGTTGCTGAGCCAAGCGAAGATTTCACCCTGGTAGTAGAACGGCATGGCGAAGCGCACGTCCATCAGGTGCGTGCCGCCCAGATAGGGGTCGTTGACGATGTAGATGTCGCCTTCCTCGGGCGGCAGGGCGCGGCCGTCCTTGATCATCTCGATCAGGGTCATGGTCGAGAACTGCATGGTGCCGACGAACACCGGCAGGCCGAGCTCGCCCTGGGCGATCAGCTCGCCGGTGTCGGCGGCGTAGATGCCGTCCGAGCGGTCGTCGGCCTCGGCGATCACCGGCGAGAAGGCCGAGCGCGAGAAGCTGAGGTCCATCTCGTCGCACACCTGCTGCAGGCCGTTCTGGATCACCGCCAAGGTGATGGGATCGATCTCGCTCATGGTCACTACTCCCTAGGCCCCGTCCACGGTGATGATCAGGTTGCCGTCGGCGTCGCAGTCGACTCGGTTTCCGGGTTCGATCACCGTCGTCGTGTCCATCTGCTCGACGATCGCCGGGCCGTCGAACGACACGCCGTCCGGCAGGTGGTCGCGCCAGTAGATTGGTGTATCAACCCAGGCACCGTCGAACCAGACCCGGCGGGTCGCGACCTGTGCTTCCGCCAGCGTCGACTTGTGCCCGTCGGGGTCGATCAGCACGCGCAGGTCGACCTCCGGTCGGCGGCCGATCACCGATGTGTTGAGATTCACCAGATTGGCCCGGATCTCGGGCAGTTCAACCTGGAAGCGGTCGAAGTAGGCCTCCTCGAACAGCGCCCGAAGCTCGTCCTTGCTGACCGCGCTGTGCGGCACCGTGACGGTCAGCAGATGGGTCTGGCCGATGAACTGCATGTCGGCGGACAGCAGCACGCGCACGTCCTCGATCTCGACATCCTCGGCATCGATCAGGCGTCGGCCTTCCTCGGCCTGGTGCGCGAAAACGGCGGCGACATCGGCCATGTCGACGGCCTCCAGCGGCCGGTTCACGGTGTTGACGAAATCGTGGCGCACGTCGGCGACGACGCAGCCCAGGGCATTGGTGATGCCCGGCCGGCCCGGCACCAGCACCTTGGGGATGCCGAGCTCGCGGGCCAGCGCCACCGCATGCAGCGGGCCGGCGCCGCCGAAGGCGAACAGGGCGAAGTCGCGCGGATCGTGGCCCTTGGCCAGAGACACCATGCGGATGGCGCCGGCCATCTTGGTGTTGGCGATGCGCAGGATGGCGCCGGCGGCGGCATCGGCGTCCAGGCCCTGCGGGTCGCCGATCTGGCGCTTCAGGGTGTCGCGGATCTGCTCGACCGAGACCGGCGCGTCGACCGCCAGCAGTTTCTCGGGATTGAGCCGGCCGAGCACCAGGTTGGCGTCCGAGATGGTCGGCTCGGTGCCGCCGCGGCCGTAGCAGATCGGCCCCGGGTTGGCGCCGGCACTGCGCGGCCCGACCTGCAGCAGGCCGGCGTCGTTGATGAAGGCGATCGAGCCGCCGCCCGAGCCGATGGTGCGCACGTCAACCATCGGCACGTGGATCGGCATGGCGTATTCGACCTCGATCTCGTGGCTGACCGTGGGCACGGCGTTGAGGATCACGGCGACGTCCGACGAGGTGCCGCCCATGTCGTAGGTGATGACGTTGGGGATGCCGGCGCGCTTGGCGGAATAGGCCGCTGCCATCACCCCCGACGCCGGACCCGACATCACCGTCTTGGCCGCTTCGTGCGCGACCAGGCGAGCCGACACCATGCCGCCGTTGCCGTTCATGACCAGCAGGTCGCGCCTGAAGCCGCGCCTCGACAGCTCGGTCTGCAGCCGGTCGACGTAGCGGTGCAGGATCGGCTGCACCGAGGCGTTGACCGCGGCGGTGACCCCGCGTTCGTATTCGCGGTATTCGGACAGCAGCGCGTGGCCCATGGTGACATAGTCGTTGGGCCAGATCTCGGCGGCGATCTCGGCGGCGCGCCGCTCGTGCGCCGGGTTGGCGTAGGCGTGCAGGAAATGGATCACCAGCGCCTCGCAGCCGGCGTCGAACAGTGCGCGCACGGCGGCACGCAGGCCGTCCTCGTCCAGCGGCGTGACCACCTCGCCGGCGGCGTCCATGCGTTCGGCGACCTCGAGGCGCAGGTCGCGCGGGATGATCGGAGTGAAGGTGCCGAACATGCCATAGGGCTGCGGCCGGGTGCGGCGGCCGACCTCGATGACGTCGCGGAAACCCTGTGTCGTGATCATGCCGCAACGGGATAGCCGACGCTCCAGCACGGCGTTGGTGGTCGTGGTGGTGCCGTGGACGATGACGTCGAGACGGTCGAGTTCGACCTCGGCCTCGTCGAGCGCGTTGAGCACGCCGAAGGCCTGGTTCTCGACCGTGGTCGGGGTCTTGGCCAACCGGATGTGGCCGCCGGTGTCGAACAACACCATGTCGGTGAAGGTGCCGCCGACGTCGATGCCGGCGATGCGCTTGCCGTCGGACAGATCTGCGGCGGATCCCTTGGCGCTGTCTGCGCTCATGACGCGGCTCCCTATGGTTCGCGGCGCGCTTCGGCGGCGAGACCGATCCCGCGCGGCGGCTTTCCTTTTCGGAAATTTGTTTGTATACAAATAAAAATGAACCGGGCCGTTTCGTCAACCAAATTCGTGTGCGACGCCCCTTGGGTTGATCTCATCGCGGCCAATTCGCGGTCTTCGTCAGGGGCCGGTAAATCGGCTCTGCCGTGCCTGCCGCCGGACGATCACGAATTTGCCAAGAGTCGCAATTAATCCACGATAGGTCGCTATTTTGGTTATAATTCACAGCATCAACAGCGGCTTTAATTTGTTTGTACACATACAAATCTCTGAAGCATGACATTCAACATGCAGAGGTGCAGCATAGGCCGCCAAGGGGGGGGCGGTCGTTTTCGGAGACCCTGAGTCATGACCGCGCAAGCAAAAGTCCATGAAGACCCTCCGGTCCCAATCACGCCGGAGGTCGATTTCGTACGCATCCGTTTCGCCGGTGATTCCGGTGACGGCATCCAGTTGACCGGCACCCGCTTCGCCGAAACCAGCGCCCAGTTCGGCAACGACTTCGCCACCTTTCCCGACTACCCGGCCGAGATCCGCGCGCCGGCCGGCACCACCTACGGCGTCTCGGCATATTCGATCAACATCGGCAAGACCGAGATCCTGACCTCGGGCGACCAGCCGAACGTGCTGGTGGCCCTGAACCCGGCGGCGCTGAAGATCAACCTGCCCGACCTGCGCTCCGGCGGCACCATTCTGGTCGACGCCGACTCGTTCACCGCCAAGAACCTGGCCAAGGCCGGCTATGAGAGCAACCCGCTCGAGGACGACACCCTGGCGCAATTCACCACCATCCCGATCGGCATTTCGTCGATGACCAAGGCCGCGGTCGCCGACCTGGGGATCGGTGCCAAGGACGCGCTGCTCTGCAAGAACATGTGGACGCTCGGCCTGGTGCTGTGGATGTTCGGGCGCGGGCGCAAGTCGGTGGTCAACTGGCTGAACGACAAGTTCAAGAACAAGCCCGAGATTGCCAAGGCCAACATCGCGGCGCTGCATTCCGGCAACGCCTTCGGCGAGACCGCCGAGATGGGCACCACGCTGCGCCGCTACTCGATCCCGCCGGCGCCGGTCGAGGCCGGCGTCTACCGCACCGCCACCGGTGCCGACACCCTGGCCTGGGGGCTTTACGCCGGGTCCCGCCTAGCCGGGCTGAAGCTGGTACTGGGCTCCTATCCGATCACCCCGGCCTCGACCCTGCTGCACATCCTGTCGCGCATGAGCCACCTGGGCGTGACCACGTTCCAGGCCGAGGACGAGATCGCCGCCGTCTGTTCGGCGATCGGCGCGTCCTATGCCGGCGCGCTCGGCCTGACCACCAGTTCGGGCCCGGGCGTGGCGCTGAAGACCGAGGCCATCGGCCTGGCGATCAGCGCCGAGCTGCCGTTGGTCATCGTCAACGTGCAGCGCGGCGGCCCCTCGACCGGCCTGCCAACCAAGACCGAGCAGGCCGACCTGCTGCAGGCGGTGTTCGGCCGCAACGGCGATGCGCCGGTGCCGGTGATCGCGGCCAGTTCGGCCAACGACTGTTTCGACTGCGGCATCGAGGCGGTGCGCCTGGCGACCCAATTCATGACGCCGGTGATCCTGCTGACCGACGGCTACATCGCCAATGCCGCCGAGCCGTGGAAGATCCCCGATCTGGAAAGCGACGCCTACGAACCCTTCCCGGTGCAGTTCCGCACCGACCCCGAGGGCTTCCACCCGTTCCTGCGCGATCCCGATACGCTGGCGCGCAACTGGGCCATTCCCGGCACCCCGGGGTTGGAGCACCGCATCGGCGGGCTGGAGGAGGACTACGATTCGGGCAACGTGTCGTATGACCGCGAAAACCACCAGCGCATGACCGACGCCCGCGTCAACAAGATCCTCGGCATCGCCGATCACATCGCTGAGCAGACGGTCGATTGCGGCGAGGAGTCGGGGCCACTGGCGATCCTCGGCTGGGGCTCGACCTACGGCGCCATCCGCATCGCGGTGCGCCGCTCGATCGCCGAGGGACGAGCGGTTTCGCACGTGCATCTGCGCAACATCTGGCCGCTGCCGCGCAACCTGGAAGAAGTGTTGTCGCGCTACGAGCGCATCATCGTGCCCGAACTGAACACCGGCCAGTTGGTGACCCTGCTGCGCTCGCAATACCAGATCGCGCTCGAACCGATGAACAAGGTGAACGGGCAACCGTTCCAGGTGTCCGAGATCGAGGACGCCATCACCGCCGCCCTGGAGGGCTGAGCCATGAACGTATCGACTCCGCAAGACAAGCTGACGGCCAAGGACTATGCGTCGGATCAGGAGGTGCGCTGGTGCCCGGGATGCGGCGACTATGCCATCCTCAAGGCGATGCAGAAGACGCTGGCCGACCTGAAGGCCAAGCGCGAGGACACCGTGTTCATCTCCGGCATCGGCTGCTCGTCGCGCTTCCTCTACTACATGTCCAGCTACGGCTTCCACACCATCCACGGCCGCGCCCCGGCGATCGCCACCGGCATTAAGCTGGCCAATCCCGATCTCGACGTCTGGCTGGTCACCGGCGACGGCGACGGCATGTCGATCGGCGGCAACCACATGCTGCACGTGCTGCGGCGCAACGTCGACATGCAGATCCTGCTGTTCAACAACGAGATCTACGGCCTGACCAAGGGGCAGTACTCACCGACCTCGCGGCTCGGCACCCGCTCGCCGTCGACACCGGGCGGGTCGATTGATTCGCCGGTCCATCCCACGACCTTCGCGCTCGGCTCCGGCGCCCGCTTCATCGCCCGCTCCACCGACAAGCTGATGAAGCACATGCCGGTGATGTTCGAGCGCGCCTTGCAGCACAAGGGCGCCTCGTTCGTCGAGATTCTGCAGAACTGCATCATCTACAACGACGCCGTGTTCGAGGAGTTCACCGACAAGAGCCAGTCGCCGGAGACGACGCTGATGGTCGAGCACGGCAAGCCCATGGTGTTCGGCAAGGACGGCGAGAAGGGCATCCGCATCAAGCCCGGCACCCTGGTGCCCGAGGTGGTAACCCTCGGCGAGGACGGGGTTTCCGAGGCCGACCTGCTGGTCCACGACGAGACCGACGCGACGCTCGCGCATATGCTGACCACCCTGGCGCCGCCCGAGTTTCCGCTCGCCCTGGGCGTACTCTACTGCGATCCGACCGAGTCCTACGAGAACCGGGTGCACGGCCGCGTCGAAGACCTGCCGGCCGAGCAGATCGTCGACCGCGCCGCGATCAAGGCCGACATGGACAAGATCTTCCTGCAGACGGGCACCTGGACGGTCGAGTAGACGTCGTTTTGCCTTCGCTGGCGAACCCGCGGGCAAGGTGCTAAAAGCGCTCCTTGCCCGTTTTCGCCAGCGAAGGAACCATCCGCCATGTTCATCAACGGCACCTGGACCGAGGCCACGCCCGGGAACGCCTTCGACGTGCTCAACCCCGCCGACGGCTCAGTAATCGGCCAGGTCCACGACGGCGGCGGCGAAGCCGCCCATGCCGCCATCGAGGTTGCCGCCGAGGCTTTCCGTTCCTGGTCCAGGACCACCGCCTATGAACGCTCGGCGATCCTGTACAAAGCCTATCAGTTGATGATCGAGCGGCGCGAGGATCTGGCCCGGACGATGACGCTGGAGCAGGGCAAGCCGCTGCGCGCGGCCCGCACTGAGGTGCAGTACGGCGCCGACTTCCTGCTCTGGTTCGCCGAGGAGGCCAAGCGCGTCTACGGCGAGACCATTCCGTCGGCCCGCGCCGATCAGAGATTTATCGTTGCGCATCAACCGGTTGGCGTGGTCGCCGCGATCACGCTGTGGAACTATCCGGTATCGATGATCACGCGCAAGGTCGGCCCGGCCCTGCCCGCCGGCTGCATCGTCGTGCTGAAGCCGGCCGAAGCAACGCCGCTCTGCGCCATCAAGGTCTTCGAATGCCTGATCGACGCCGGCGTGCCCGCGGGGGTGATCAACCTGGTCACGGGGCAAGACCCGGCCCCGATCGGTGAGGCGTTCGTCACCCACCCCGAGGTGCGCAAGCTCACCTTCACCGGCTCGACGGCGGTCGGCAAGATGCTGGCCGGCAAGGCGGCGGCCAACATGAAGCGCGTCTCCTGCGAGCTCGGCGGCCACGCGCCGTTCCTGGTGTTCGCCGACGCCGATCCGGTGCATGCCGCCAAGGGCGCGCAGCTGACCAAGTTCCTCAACACCGGTCAGGCCTGCATCAGCCCCAACCGCATGCTGGTGCACCGCTCCATCGCCGAGCAGTTCATCGACGTGTTGCGAGAGCGCGTCGGCAAGCTGCGCGCCGGCAGCGGGCTCGAGGACGGCATCGCCATCGGTCCGCTGGTCAACGACGCCGCCGTCGCCAAGGTGGCGAACCAGGTCGAGGACGCGGTTGGCCGCGGCGCGATCCTGCATTGCGGCGGCCGGCGCCTGACCGAGGGCGGCCTGGATAAAGGCTTTTTCTACGCCCCCACGGTGCTCGGCGGCGTCACCGAGGATATGCTGATCTACCGCGAGGAGACCTTCGGCCCGGTCGCCGCGGTGACCGTGTTCGACGACGATGCTCAGGCGCTGGAGATGGCCAATGACACCGACTACGGCCTCGCCGCCTATGTCTATACCCGCGATGTCGGCCGCGCCATGCGCATGTTCGAGGGGCTCGAGTTCGGCATCATCGGTATCAACGACATCAACCCGACCTCGGCCGCCGCGCCGTTCGGCGGCATGAAGGACAGCGGCCTCGGCCGCGAGGGCGCGCGCGAGGGCATCATGGAGTACCTGGAGACCAAGATGGGCGGGTTCTCGATCTGACCCGGCCACGTCGGGGGCGTGGGGCGGCTGTCAATCGGCGTAGAACGGCCGAAAGCACTCGACCACCTGCTCCCGCGGCGTCGCGATCGTCGCAATCAGAGGATGCGCGCGCATGGTCTCCAGCCAGGCCTGCAGACGACGCAGCCCCGGCGGAATCTCGATGCCGCGAAACTCTTCGATCGCAGCGAAACGGTTGAAGAAGGGGTAGAAGGTGATGTCCACCAGGCCGATGTCTTTGCCCATCCAGTAGCGTGATTCCAGTTCTTGGTCGATGAATTCAAGACAGGCCAGCAACCGGGTCTTCAGCTGATTGCGCTTGTCGCCCGGCGGCGCCTTCAACAGATTGAAGTACGCGGGCATGAACCGGCTGTTGCAGCAGTCGATCCAGAATCGCGCCGCCGCCCGCCGACCCGGCTCGGCCGGCAGCAGAGGCGGGTCGGGGAAGGCGTCCTCGAGGTATTCGTTGATCACGCTGCTTTCGTAGATCGTCTCGTCGTCGTGTTTCAGCACCGGCACGCGGTCGTAGGGCGAAAGGAGTTCGGGGAACTGCGATTTCTGATCCAGGTCCATCTCGAGGATTTCGAACAGCAGTCCCTTCGCCGTCAGCGCCAGGATGCAGCGCTGGCTGAACGGACAAAACTCGGCGGTGACGAGAAGCATCGGAAGTCCGTCCCTCGAAACAATCGACGGCCGGGATGGTAGCACCCTTTTCGGATCAGCGGGGCGCCGTCAGCGCATCTTGCGCAGCAGCCGCAACAGGGTCGCGCTCTCCGCCGCCGACAGCGGAGACAGGGTCTCCGCGGTGATGGCGAAGGCCCGCCGCACCGCTTCGGTGGCCAGTTCGGCGCCCTTGTTGCTGAGCCGCACGCGCAGACGCCGGGCGTCGCCGGCGTCCTTCCAGGTCTCGACCAGGCCGCGCTTGGCCAGCCGCCCGACCACGCCCTTGATCGTCGCCGCGTCCATCGCGGTCATGCGGCCGAGCTGGTTCTGCGAGCAGTCCTCGACCTGGTAAAGTTTGGCGATGGCGGCGAACTGGGTCGGCGTCAGGCCCTCGGTCGACCCGCCCTCGGCCATCAGGTCCGCGAAGATGGTGGCGTGGCGCTGGCTGACCTGGCGCAGGATGAAGCCGACCTGGTCATCCAGGATGTAGGTATCGGGATCCGGAACCTTGGCTTTGCCGCTGGCCATGGTCACACCGCCAGATAGGCGTCGCGGGTGTCCGGATTCGCCTCCAGTTCGGCCATCGAGCCGTCGAAACGCATGGCGCCTTTCTCGATGATGTAGGCGCGGTCGGCGACCAGGCGGGCGAAGTGTAGATTCTGCTCCGACAGCAGCACGGTCAGCCCCTCGGTCTTCAGCGCCGCGATGGTCTTGGCCATCTGCTCGACGATCACCGGGGCCAGGCCTTCGCTCGGTTCGTCGAGCAGGATCAGCCGCGGGTTGCCCATCAGGGTGCGCGCGATGGTCAGCATCTGCTGCTCGCCGCCGCTCATCCGCCCGCCGGGGCGGCTGCGCATCTCGGCCAGGTTGGGGAACAGCTCGAACAGCCGCTCGGGCGTCCATTCGGGCACGCCCTCGCGCGGCGCCTGGCGGCCGACCTCCAGGTTCTCCATCACCGTGAGCTCGGTGAACACGCGGCGGTCTTCCGGAACATATCCCAGCCCCATCTGGCACACCGCGTGGCTCGACCGGCCGCCGATCTCCTCGCCCTGGAAGCTGACATTGCCGCGGGCCGGACGGACCAGGCCCATCACGCTCTTCATCGTCGTCGACTTGCCGGCGCCGTTGCGGCCCAGCAGCGCCACGACCTCGCCGGCGTCCATGCGGAAGGTGACGCCGTCGAGGATCTGGGCGCGGCCGTAGAAGGTGTCGAGGCCGTTGACGTCAAGCATGCTCCGCCTCCTCGCCTTTAAACGTGCTACCGCCGCCCAGGTAAACCGCCTGCACCTCGGCATCGTTGCGCACCTCGGCCGGCGAGCCCTCGGCCAGTAGGCGGCCGCGGTTCAGCACCATGACCCGGTGCGCGTGCGCGAATACCACGTCCATGTCGTGCTCGGTGAACAGCACGCTGATGCCGCGCTCCTTGACGATGTCGGCGGTTAGGGCCATCAGCTCGATACGCTCCTGCGGCGCCATGCCGGCGGTCGGCTCGTCCATCAGCAGCAATTTAGGTGCGTGCGCCAGCGCCACCGCCAGCTCCAGGCGTTTGAGGTCGCCGTAGGCGAGGATGCCGCAGGCCCGCTCGGCCTGGTCGGCCATGCCGACGCGTTCGAGCAACGCGTCGGCCTCGTCGACGTAGAGGTCGGCGGCGCGGGTCCAGAAGGCGCGGATGCGGCGATGGTGCGAGATTAGCGCCATCTGCACGTTCTCGCGCACGGTCATCGAGGCGAAGGTGGCGGTGATCTGGAAGGTGCGGCCGATCCCCAGGCGCCAGATCTGCCGCGGCGACTTGCCGATCAGCTCGGTGCCCTCGAACGTCACCGCGCCTTCGTCCGGCTTCAGCTGACCGTTCAGCATGTTGAAGCAGGTCGTCTTGCCGGCGCCGTTGGGGCCGATCAGGGCCAGCAGTTCGCCGGCGGCGAGCTCGAATCCCAGCGCCTCGACCGCCTGCACGCCGCCGAAGGACTTGCTCAGGTTTTTGACTGCGAGAACGGTCATCGCGCCGCCTCCTCGACCCGTCCGGTCCATCTCGCCGGCAACAGGCGCATGGCGAACCCGGCGATGCCCTCGGGGGCGAGAATGCAGATGCCGAGGATGATCGCGCCGAAGATGATGCGCCAGTAGTCGAAGCGGGTGATCCAATCCTCCAGCAGGGTGAACGAGACCGCGCCGATCACCGGCCCGGCCAGCGTCTGCACGCCGCCCAGCAGCACCATGATCAGGGTGTCGATCGAGCGCTGGATGGCCAGCTCGTCGGGGAAGATGCTGCCCTTGGAGAAGACGTAGACCCCGCCCGCCAGACCGGCGAACACGCCGGCGATGACGAAGGCCATCCATTGGTGGTTGCGCAGGTCGATGCCGATGGCGTCGACGCGGAGGGGAGAATCCCTGCCCGCCCGCAGCGTGTAGCCGAACGGCGCGTGCACGATGCGGCGCAGGGTGTAGATGCCGCCGATGGTGAGCACAAGGACCACGTAGTAGTAGACGGTCTTGGAGCCGGCCCAGGCCGCCGGCCAGATGCCCAGCAGGCCGTCGTCACCGCCGGTGACGTCCTGCCACTGGAAGGCGATCGACCAGACGATCTGGGCCACCGCGAGGGTCAGCATGGCCAGATACACGCCGCTGAGGCGGACGCAGAACCAGCCGAACAGCAGCGCCGCGGCGCCGGCGGCGACGGGCGCGAGCAGGATGCCGACCTCCATGCCGGCGCCGGCGTACTTGACCAGCATCGCCGCGCCGTAGGCGCCGAGTCCGAAGTAGGCGGCGTGGCCGAACGAAACCATGCCGCCGGTGCCCATGATGAAGTGCAGGCTGGCGGCGAACAGGGCGAAGATCAGAATGTCGGTGACCAGCACCACGGTGAACTCGTCCATGATCCAGGGCAGCGCCAGCAGCAGCGCGACGAGGGCGAGGCCGAACTTGACCGCCGGTCCGGTGGCCGCGCGCAGCGGCGCCTCCAGCGGCCCGGCGGCGTCGCGCATCGGTGCGTCCGGCCGTCCGAGCAGGCCCCAGGGCCGAACGATCAGCACCACCGCCATGACCAGGAACGCCAGCACGATGGTGATCTGCGGGAACACCAGGATGCCGAAGGCGTTCAGCTCGCCGATCAGCACCGCGGCGAGGAAGGCGCCGGGCACGCTGCCCATGCCGCCGATCACCGTGATCACGAAGGCATCGGCGATGATGTTCAGGTCCATCAGCAGGCTGATCGCCTCGCGCGGGATCTGGATCGCGCCGCCCAGCCCGGCCAGGGTCGAGCCGACGAAGAACACGCTGGTGAACAGCCAGGACTGGTTGACGCCCAGGGCGCCGACCATCTCGCGGTCCTGGGTCGCGGCGCGCACCAGGGTGCCCCACCGCGTCCGGTAGAACAGCAGCCAGATGCCGGCCAGCACCGCCGGGCCGATGACGATCAGGGCCAGGTCGTACTCGGGGATCGGTTCGCCCATGATGCGCACGGCGCGGTCGAGCCCCGGCGCGCGCGGGCCGACCAGGTCCTCGGCGCCCCAGAGCCACAGGGTGACGTCCTGGATCACCAGCACCACACCGAAGGTGGCGACCAGCTGGAACAGTTCCGGCGCGTGGTAGATTCGGCGCAGCAGCAGGATCTCGATCATCGCGCCGATGACACCGACGATCAGCGAGGCGACGATCACCGCGCCCCAGAAACCGAGGATGCCGTGCGGCAGGATCTGCACGATCGTATAGGCCAGGTAGGCGCCCAGCATGTAGAACGAGCCGTGCGCGAAGTTGACGACCCGGGTCACCCCGAAAATGATCGACAGCCCCGATGCGACCAGGAACAGCGACGACGCGCTGGCCAGGCCGGTGAGGAATTGGGCGAGGTAGAATCCCATGATCGTCCGCAAAATCGATTAAGCCGAAATCTGGAGGTCGGGAGGAGGACGTCGCCCTCCTCCCGCGTGGGCGCGGCTCAGTTGGCCGGGCGCATCTTCTTCACTTCGTCGTCGCCGGGCAGATAGTCGGCGCCGTCGGCGTAATGCCAATCGACCATCACGCCCTTGCCGTCCTTCAGGCCGGTGCGGCCGACCCAGGCGCCCATGGTCGCCTGGTGATCGATGGCGCGGAAGGTGACCTTGCCCGAGGGCGAGTCGAAGGTCAGACCCTTCATCGCTTCGACCAACGTCTCGGTGTCGGTGCTGCTGGCCTTCTTCAGCACCGCGGCGACGGCGAGGAAGGTGTTGTAGCCGACCAGCGAACCGGTCTTCGGCGGCTCGTTGAACTTGGCCTGGTAGGAGGCGACGAACTTGTCGTGTGCCGGATCCTTGATCGCGTACCAGGGATAGCCGGTGACGATCCAGCCCTCCGGTGCCTCGCTCTTCAGCGGATCCAGGTATTCCGGCTCGCCGGTCAGCAGGCTGACCACGGTGCGGCCGTCGAAGGTGCCGCGCAGACTGCCTTCGCGCACGAACTTGGCCAGGTCGCCGCCGAAGGTGACGTTGTAGATGCCGTCGGGCTTGGCCGCCTCGATCGCGCGGGTGGTGGCGCCGGCGTCGATCTTGAACAGCGCCGGCCACTGCTCCTCGACGAACTCGACGTCGGGTTTCAGTTTCTTCAGCACCTTCTTGAACGCGGCCACCGCGTCCTTGCCGTATGCGTAGTTGGGCGCGATGGTGGCCCACTTCTTGGCCGGCAGCTTGGCCGCCTCGGAGGCCAGCATCGCCGCCTGCATGTAGGTCGACGGGCGCAGGCGGAAGGTGTAGCGGTTGCCCTTGGCCCAGACCACGGCGTCGCTCAGCGGCTCGGCGGCGATGAACAGGACCTTGTTCTGCTTGGCGAAGTCGGTCACCGCCAAGCCGATGTGCGAGAAGAAGGTGCCGGTCAGCATGGTCACGCCTTCCTTGCGCACCAGCTCTTCGGCGATCTTGACCGCGTTGCCGGGCTTGCCGGCGTCGTCTCGGCTGATCACCTCGAGCGTCTTGCCCTTGATGCCGCCGGCGGCGTTGATTTCGTCGACGGCGAGCTGCCAGCCCTTGCGGTAGGGTTCGGTGAAGGCGGGCAGTCGGGTGTAGCTGTTGATCTCGCCGACCTTGATCGAATCGGCGGCGGCGGGGGCCGGGCTCCACGATGTCGCGGCGAGGACCGCGACGCCGAGCGCGGCGAGCAGGTGTCGTCTGAGGATCATGTCGAAGTCTCCCTGTTGTGGTTTTCGATCGAATACAAACTCGGCCGGCGCACGTGCCTCAGCGCAGACCGTCTTCTCCCTTGACGTCTTCCTTGGCCAGGCCGCCGACGCGGGCGTGCACCCGTCCGCCGGTGGTCATGACCAGGGCGAGGATCATTTCGTCGGCGCGCGGTCCGTCCGACACGCCGACCTCCATGGCGTCGAAGTGGCTGCGCACGTAGGCGGCGTTGATGTGGCCGATCGGCACGTCGAGCCGGCCACCGACGCCGCCGACCTTCATCGCCGAAGGCACGATGGCCTTGGCGTCGCCGAGCAACTCGCGCATGGCATAACCGCCGGGCACGTGCCACAGGGCGCCGTGCTCGCTTTCACCGCCCTCGCCGACGATCACGCCCTTGCCGTAGCTTTCGATCAGGGCTGGATCGCCTTCCAGGGCATCAAGCAACTGGCGTGACGTTTCCAGGCCGAGCGGCTTCAGGTCTTCCATCATGCCGGCGATGTCCTCGACAAAGCCGCCGGCGAAGGGGTTGGCGATCACCGCCAGGGCGGCGGCGCGACGGGTCGGTTCGGCCGCGTCCGGTCCGCCTTCGTGCAGGATCTCCTCGGCGGTGATGATCTTCTTGCGGACTCTAACCTCGGGCATGCGGGGCTCCTTGTCGTTGAACTTGGCGTGATTTCGGGGCGGCGGCACCGATCAGGCGCAGGCCGCCCTGCAGGAACAGCGCGGCGCCGGCGATCAGGCCGCGCTGGCGCATGCTCTCGGCGACGAGGGCGCCGCGGTCGAGCGCGCTGGTGACATCGGCCTCGGACAGCGGGCCGACCTCGACCACCACCAGACGTTCGCCGAGATCGCTGTCCGGATCGAGGCTGTTGGCCGCCACCCTTTGCACCGCCGGATGCGGACCCGTGTCGACAGCATTGGCGATCAGCGTGGCGGCGGCGTCGGCGGCGGCGGCGTCACGCGCCAGGACCGTGACCGCGTCGGCGATGCCCAGCGACAGGCTGCGACCGTGGCGGCCGCTGGTGGCGACACCGCCGATGCCGTCGTCACGGGCCAGGCGGACCATGCCGCCGAGTTCGGGCCGGTCGGGCCGCTGCACCAGGCCGACGTTGAAGCTGGCGCCGGATCCGAGGTGGAACGCGATATCGCCGCCGTTGTTGACGTAGGCGCGGTCCAGCGACCGGCCCGACGTCATCGCCGCCAATACTTCGTCGGCGACGGCGCCGGCGACGGCCGCCATCGGTGTCACGAATGATTCGGTCGCGTGCGGCAGCACCGCCGTCTGCATGCGCCGTGCTGTCGTACCGGCCAGTGAACCGTCGCCCGCCGCCGCCGCCCGGCGCAAGGCGGGCAGTTCCTCGACCAGCTCGGCGAGCACGGTGTCGAACCGCGCCCGCGCCTGATCGTAGGCGGCGCCGGCCTCGCCACTCTCGCCGCCGGCCTCGACGATCAGGTCGATCGGTCCGTGCTGCAGATGCAGCCGTCGGCCGTCGGCGAACATGGCGGCGTGCGGTCCACTCATCGTGTCACGCTCCCGGGTTCCACTTGAAATGGCTCTTGTCCAGCGGCCAGGGATTGTCCTGGCGGCGGTTGACCTGGCGCTGGTCACCCGAGCCGACCACCCGCTCGATCGGCACCACGTGGTCCATGTGACCGCCCAGTGTCTCGTAGTCGGCGAGGCTCATGGTGAACTCGATCGGCGCCACGATCGCCGGCGTCGGCACGTAGCCGAACGAATTGGTCGGCATGCGGGTGACGTCGACCATGTAGGTGATGCCGCCGCCGGGCCAGACGTAGACCGGCGCGCCGCCGGCGGAGACGTAGGTCAACGTATCCTTGACCGACTTGGTCAGGCGCACCGGATTCTCGGTCACCCCGGCACGCAATGACCCGCCGGCGCCGCCCATGAACAGCACCGAGCACAGCGCCGGTTCGCAGTTCTCCTGCACGCGCTCGACCGAGGCGATCAGTTCCGGGGTCAGGTCATGCTCGACCGGTTTCAGCTCGTCGTCGAGGATGTAGTAGCCGGTGTGTTCGCCGGTGGTGCTGACCATCATCATGGTGGTGCCGGGGCGCGCCTTGGCCGGCTTGAAGTCGTTCAGGATGGTCAGCGGATCATCGATATCGGTACCGCCCCAACCGGTGCCCGGCTCGGCGACCTGGAAATATCGCCCGGGAGTCGAGCGGCGACCGCGGATCGAGATTCCGGTTTCCTGGATGCCCAGAACCTTGCCGGCCTGGTGCTCGGACAGAACCCCGGTGATGTGGTCATCCACGACCACCACCTCGTCGACCAGCGCCTGCCACTGCTTGGCGAACATGCCGATCGCCGCCGAGCCGCAGCCGACCCGCATCAGCTCCTCGTGCACGCCGTTGACGACGGGCGGCTTGCCGGCCTCGATGATCACGGTGCTGCCGTGGTCGATTTCGACCTCCACCGGTTTCAGGTTGCACAGGTCCATCAGCGCCTGGCAGGTCACCCGGCCCTCGCGCTTGCTGCCGCCGGTCAGGTGGTTGACGCCGCCGAGCGACAGCATCTGCGAGCCGTATTCGCCGGTGGTGACGTGGCCGATGGCCTCGCCTTCGCAGCGCACGATCGAGCGTTCCGGACCGAGGTGGCGGTCGGTGTCGATCTTCACCTTGACGCCGCAATAGCTGTAGATGCCCTCGGTGACCACGGTGACCATGTCGACGCCGTCGACGTGGCTCAACACGATGAAGGGGGCGGGCTTGTAGTCGGGATAGGTGGTGCCGGCGCCGACGGCGGTGATGAAGCCCTCGCCGGCGTGCACCAGGTCGCCGTCCCAGTCCTGGGTCTTGCCCAGGAACGGCACCATCGGTGTGCCGTGCTCCTTGGCGTTCTCGACCACGGTCAGCGGGTCGACCCGGATCAGGTGCCCGTCCTCGTTGGCGTAGCGGTCACAGGCCCCGGCCTTGCCGTCCAGGATGTAGCACATCACCGGGCAGGCGTCGCAGCGAATTTTATCTGTTGTTTCAGTCATTTGCGTCGTCCTTTACGGCGGCGAGAATCGCCGCCCGCACCTGGTCCGGGGTCGCCGGCACCCGGCGCAGGCGCGCCCCGGTGGCGTCGCGGATCGCGTTCAGGATCGCCGGCGCGGTCGGAATCAACGCCTGCTCGCCGATGCCCTTGGCGCCGAACGGGCCGAGCGGCTCGGCGTCCTCGATGATCAGGCTCTCGATGGGCGGCACGTCGCCGATGGTCGGGATCAGGTAGTCGTGCAGGTTCTCGCTGCGCCCGGGGATGTACTCCTCCATCAAGGCAAGCCCGATGCCCTGCGCCGCGCCGCCCTCGATCTGGCCCTCCAAAAGGGTCGGGTTGATCGCCCGGCCAACGTCGTGCGCCGCGGTCAGCTTCAGCAGCTTGACCGCGCCCAGTTCCAGATCGACGCGCAACTCCATCATGTGTGCGCCGTAGCCGTAGGTGGCGTAGGGCACGCCTTGGCCGTTCTCGTCCAGCGGTTCTGTCGGCGGGTCGAAGGTGCCCTCGCCCATCAGCACGAAACCGTCTTCGTCGGCCGGCATCGACGCCGGATCGACCACGTGTTGGCCGACCGTCAGGCGACCGCCGGTACAGGCGATCGCCGCCTCGGTGGCGGCGTTGGTCAGGCGCAGGATCTGCTCGCGCAGGTCGCGGCCGGCCAACTCGGCGGCCTTGCCCGAAACGAAGGTCTGGCGCGAGGCCGAGGTCTTGCCGGCGTCGGGGGTCTGGTCGGTGTCGGCCTGCACGATCTGCAGCGCGCCGACCGCGACGCCGAGACCGTCGGCGCAGATCTGCGCGATCACCGTGTTGGCGCCCTGGCCGATGTCGACGGCGCCCTGGAACAGCACGAGTTGGCCGTCGCGGCGCAGGCCGACCTTGATGGTCGAGGGGTTGGACATCGAGGTGTTGCCGCAGCCGTACCACATGCCGGCGACGCCGACGCCGAAGCGCGTGCTGCCGCCGCGGGCGTTGGCTGTGGCGGCGACCACGCGGGCGCGGCGCCAATGCGGCCGCAGGGCCTCGAGGCAGGCCTTGAAGCCGACGCCGGCGTCAAGGTGCTGCCCGCATACCGTGGTGTCACCGGCGACCAAAGCGTTGCGGATGCGGAATTCGAGCCGGTCCAGGCCGACCGCGTCGGCCAGTTCGTCGTACAGCGATTCCTGCGCGATCGCCGACTGCGGTACGCCGAAACCGCGAAAAGCCCCCGCCGACGGTCCGTGCGTGTGCACGGCGCGGGCCTCGGCGCGGTAATTGGGCAGGCGGTAGGGACCCGAGGCGTGCACCGGCACCCGGTTGGCCACGGTCGGTCCCCAGGAGGCGTAGGCGCCGGTGTTGAAGTCGCCATCGAAGTCCATCGCCAGCAGGTTGCCGTTCTCATCGGCGCCGACCCGTACCTGCATGCGCGCCGGGTGGCGCTTGGTCGTCGACATCATCGACTCGGGCCGCGTGTAGGTCATGCGCACCGGCCGTCCCGTTTCCCAGGCGGCCAGCGCCAGGTAGGGCTGCACCGACATGTCGAGCTTGCTGCCGAAACCGCCGCCGGTGGCGGTGGCGACGATGCGCACCGCTTCGGGATCGAGGCCGAGGACCTCGGCGACGCCGTCGCGGTCCATGTACGGCGCCTGGGTGCAGGCGTGGATCTCGATGCGGTCGCCGATGCGGCGGGCGTGTCCGGCCTCGGGTTCGATGTAGGCGTGCTCGACGAAGCCGGTCTCGAAGCTGCCCTCGACCACGTGCGCCGCCGAGGCCAGGGCCGTGTCGGCCTCGCCCCGGCGCACGAAACCGCTGATCATCAGATTGCCGGCGCGGTCCGCGTGCAGCGGTGCTCCGCTCCGGGCCGACGGCATATCTGTCAGCTCGGGCAATGGCCGCCAGTCGACCGGGAAAGCCTCGAGGTCCAGGGCGTCGACGGCCTCGGCCTCGCCGACCACCATGGCCACGGCCTCGCCGCGGAAGCGCGCGGTGCCGTCGGCGAAGACTGGCTGGTCGGCGAACGGCGGCAGCACGCCGAAGATGTTCGAGCCGGGCACGTCGGCGGCGGCAAACACCCGCAGCAGCCCCGGGTGCGCGGCGAGGAAGGCGTCGGTGTCGCCGATGTCGAAGTCGGCGTGGGCGAGCGGCGAGCGGATCACCCGCACCACCAAAGCATCGGCGGGGGCGCCGTCGTCGCCGAATACGTCGGTGCCCAGGACCTTGGGATCGCCGTCGACGCGGTCGACGCGGCTGCCGACGGCTTGTCCGGACGATGCCACGAGGCCGGCCTGATCGCGGTGGGCGTCCATCACCGCGGTGATGATCTTGCGGTAGCCGGTGCAGCGGCAGAGCACGCCGCCGAGCGCGTCCTCGACCTCCTCGGCGCTGGGCTGCGGATTGCGGTTCAGCAGTGCCGTGGCGCTGACCAGCATGCCCGGCGTGCAGATGCCGCATTGCGCCGCGCCGTGGCGCAGGAAGGATTGCTGCAGCCGGTTCAATTGGCCGGCCTCGGCCAGACCCTCGACCGTGACCACGTCGCGGCCGGCGACGCGGGCCGCCGGCACCATGCAGGCGCAGACCGGCTCGCCGTCCAGCAACACCGTGCAGGCGCCGCAGTCGCCGGCGTCGCAACCGACCTTGGTGCCGGTCTGTGCCAGCTCGTCGCGCAGCAGGCGGGTCAGCCGGCGCATCGGCGGCACCTCGGCGCTGACCGCGCGGCCGTTCAGGGTGAAGCGGACGGATACCTGCTGCGGGGTCATGCCGCGCCTCCGGCGCAGCGGCGCAAGGTGCGCGCGATCAGGGTCCCGGCGGCATCGAGCCGGTAGGCCGCGGTGGCGCGCACGTCGTCGATCGGGCTCAGCGGCGCCAGGTGGTCCGGGGTGACGCGCGTGCCCAGGCTCGCGTCGAACGGGGCGCCAGCCAGGCCGGCTTCCAGACCGGGCAGCCGTTGCGCCACCGGCGAGCAGGCGCCGACCGCGACCCGGGCCTCGGCGACGGTGCCGTCGCCGGCGGGCACGATCAATGTCGCGACCATGACGATCGAGATCACCAGATAGCTGCGCGCGCCCAGCTTGAGGAAATCACTCAGCGCCGTGTCGGCGGCCTTGGGTACCAGGACGGCGGTGACGATCTCGCCGTCGCCCAGGGCCGTGGCGCGGTTGCCGGTGATGAAGTCGCCCAGCGGCAGCCGGCGCCGGCCGGACGTGGAGCGGAGCTCGACCTCGGCATCGAGGGTCAGCAGCGGCGGCACACCGTCGGCGGCGGGCGAGGCGTTGCACAGATTGCCGACGACCGTCGCGGCGTTCTGGATCTGGATGCCGCCGACCTCGCGCGCCGCCAGCTTCAGCCCGTCGAAGCAGGCCGGCAGGGGCGTGCGGATCAAATCGGTCCAGGTGGCGGCGGCGCCGATGCGGACATGCTCGCCGTCTTCGGAGATGCCGCGCAGCTCTTCCAGGCCGGCGATGTCGATGACGTCGTCGCGCAGCGGCCGGTCGCCCTGGGCGGGATAGAAATCCGTGCCGCCGGCGATGATCCGGCGGCCCGGCGTCGCCGCCAGGTCCAACGCGTCCTCCAGGGACGGTGGATTGAAATAGGCCATCACAGCCTCCCCGCAACGCCTTCGTGCGATCCGTCCGGCGGATTCTTGGTGAAGGCATTTTGTTTGTATACAAATAAAATGAACCGCCGTGGGCCGATCTGTCAAGACCGATTTGACGGCCTGCCCGACTCGGGCTCGCGGTGCTACGCCGGCAGGCTGTGCATCGGCGGGAAGGTCTTTTTGCGCTTGACCCGGCCGAAGGCGAAGCTGGTTTCGATCGCGGCGATGCCCGGGATCTTGTGCAGTTTCTCGCGCATGAACAGCTCGTAGGCGTGCAGGCTGGTGCTGACGATGTGCAGCAGGTAGTCCATCGTGCCGGTCATCAGATAGAAGTCGAGGATTTCGTCGATTTCCTGGACCCGGGACTCGAACTCGCGCACCGTCTGCTCGCCGTGTCGTTCCAGGCGGATCTGCACGAAGACATCGATCGGTAGGCCGTATTTCTGCGGATCGACCAGGGCTGTGTAGCCCTGGATCACGCCGCTTTCCTCGAGCAGGCGGACTCGGCGCAGGCAGGGTGACGGCGACAGGTTGACCCGCGCCGCCAGGTCCTGGTTGGTCAGGCGGCCGTTCTCCTGCAGCTCGCGCAGGATCTTGCGGTCGGTGGAATCCATGGCGGCGCTCCTTGTTGGCAGATTCTGCCAACATAGGGCCAAATCACAGCAGACTTAGCAAGCACATTGCGCCAAGGATTCGATAAAATATTAGGCAACCTGATCAATCACACGCCCGCACCAAAAGGGGGGACGGCCATGACCGACACCGCATCCGGCACCGCCGGTTTCGCCACCCGCGCCATCCACCACGGCTACGACCCGGCCGCCAACGAAGGTGCCCTGACGCCGCCGCTGCACCTGACCTCGACCTTCGCCTTCGAGACCGCCGAGCAGGGCGGCGAGATGTTCGCCGGCACCCGGGCAGGCCACGTCTACACCCGCATCTCCAACCCGACGCTCGACCTGCTGAAGCGGCGCATGGCCGATCTGGAGGGGGCCGAGGCCGGCCTGGCCACGGCGTCGGGCATGGGCGCGATCAGTTCGGTGCTGTGGACGCTGCTGCGGGCCGGCGACGAGGTCATCGTCGACAAGACGCTGTACGGCTGCACATTCGCATACCTGCGCCACGGGCTCAGCAAGTTCGGCGTCACCGTGACCCACGTCGACCTGAGCACGCCCGAGAACCTGCGCGCGGCGATCGGGCCGCAAACCCGCGTGGTCTACTTCGAAACCCCGGCGAATCCCAACATGCGGCTGGTCGACATCGCCGCCGTCGCCGCCATCGCCCATGAGCACGGCGCCCCCGAAAACGGCACCAAGGTGGTGGTCGACAACACCTATGCGACGCCGCTGCTGACCCGGCCGGTGGAGCACGGCGCCGACATCGTAGTGCACTCGGCGACCAAGTACCTGGGCGGCCACGGCGACCTGGTCGCCGGTATCGCGGTCGGAAGCGCCGAGGACATCGCCGAGATCCGCCTGGCCGGGCTCAAGGACATGACCGGCGCTGTAATGGCGCCGCTGAACGCGATGCTGGTGCTGCGCGGGCTGAAGACGCTGGAACTGCGGGTCGAGCGGCACTGTTCGAGTGCGATGGCGGTCGCGCGCATGCTGGAGGCGCACCCGGCGGTCGCACGCGTGCTCTATCCCGGACTGGAAAGCTTCCCGCAGCACGACCTGGCCAAGCGGCAGATGCCCGGATTCGGCGGCATGATCGCCTTCGAACTGCGCGGCGGCATGCCCGCCGGCATTGCCTCGATGAACGGTCTTTCACTGATCCGCCGTGCCGTCAGCCTGGGCGACGCCGAGACCCTGATCCAGCACCCGGCGAGCATGACCCACTCGACCTACACGCCGGAGGAGCGCTGGGAGCACGGTATCGCCGACGGCCTGATCCGCCTGTCGGTCGGCCTCGAATCGCCCGCCGACATCATCGCCGACCTGACCGGCGCGCTGGATGCCCTGGCCGGACCGGACCGTCTGGCCGGATGACACTGTTGCACCGGCAGGGCGGTCTTGTAGACGACCTGCTTCAGGGCGAAGCTCGACTTGATGCTGGCGACCACCGCGATGCCGGTCAGGTGGTCGAGCAGAAAGCGCTCGTAGGCGGCCAGGTCGGCGGCGACCACGCGCAGCAGGTAGTCCGCTTCGCCGGTCATCAGGTAACATTCCATGACCTCGGGCCGCTTGCGCACCGCGGATTCGAACTCGGTCAGGGCGTCGCGGCCCTGCAGTTTCAGGCTGACATGGACCAACACGCTGACCGGAAGGTCGACCGTGCGCTGGTCGACCAGGGCGGCGTAGCGCTGGATCACGCCGCGCTCCTCCAGCGCGCGCACCCGGCGCAGGCAGGGCGATTGCGACAACCCGACCTGATACGCGAGTTCGACGTTGCTCAGGCGGCCGTCTTCCTGCAGCCGGCGCAGGATACGGCGGTCGATATCGGTGAGGGTGTCTTTTGGCATGATTCGTCTTTTTCTGGACTGAATTCGGTGAATATCACCCATATACTTCCATTAATCAGCAAATTCCGCAAGGACGTACCGGACCGTTCGCGGATAGACTGCGCTACGCTATGCTGGACCCCGAGGTGCCAGCCGCAAGAATGCCAGTGGGATTGAGGGAGGGCAGGATGGCCCCAGACGTCACGTACACGCCGCCAGTCACCGAAATGCCGTCGGCCGAGACGCTCGAGCGGCTCGGCGAGTTGCAGCGCAAGGTCCTTTGGCTGTCGCAGTGGATGATCCACCACGCCAACCACGTGCGGCCCAACGACGACGGGCTCAAGGTCGGCGGCCACCAGGCCTCCTGCGCCTCGATGACGGCGATCATGACGGCGCTGTATTTCCACGTGTTGCGGCCGCGCGACCGGATCGCGGTCAAACCGCACGGCGCGCCGGTGTTCCATGCCATCCAGTACCTGCTCGGCAATCAGACCCGCGAGGCGATGCAGAACCTGCGCGCCTTCGGTGGCGCCCAGTCCTATCCGTCGCGGACCAAGGACTTTGATGACGTCGACTTCTCGACCGGCTCGGTCGGCATGGGTGTCGCCATGACCTCGTTCGCCAGCCTGGCCCAGGACTACATCGCCGCGCACGGCTGGGGCGGCGGCGAGCCCGATCGCATGAACTTGGGCCGCATGATCGCGATCATGGGCGATGCCGAACTCGACGAAGGCAACATCTTCGAAGCCCTGCTGGAAGGCTGGAAGCACCAGATCCGCAACACCTGGTGGATCGTCGACTACAACCGCCAGAGCCTCGACGGCGTCGTCACCGAAGACCTCAAGGGCCGCATCCAGGGCGTGTTCGACACCATGGGCTGGGACGTGGTCACCATCAAGTACGGCGAGCAGCAGCGCGCCGCCTTCGAACGTCCCGGGGGCGCCGCGCTCAAGGACTGGATCGACCATTGCCCGAACCAGCTCTATTCGGCGCTGTGCTTCGAGGGCGGCGCGGCCTGGCGGGCGCGGTTGACGGAGGATCTGACGGCGGATGCGGTGGCGCTCGAACTGATCGAGTCATACGACGACGAGTCGCTTGCGACGCTGATGACCAACCTCGGGGGCCACGACTTGACCTCGCTGCTGCGGGCCTTCGCCTCGATCGACCATGACCGCCCGGTGTGCTTCCTCGCCTACACCGTCAAGGGCCACGGCACGCCGCTGCAGGGACACAAGGACAACCACGCCGGGATCATGAACGATCCTCAGATGGAGGCCTTCAAGGCCGAGATGGGCGTGCGTGAGGGCCACGAGTGGGAGCCGCTGGAAGGTCTGCCCGAGGCCGAAACGCGGGCCTTCCTTGCAGCCAACAAATTCAACGCCGAAGGCCGGCGGCGCTTCACGGCGCAGCGGATCCCGGTGCCCGACGGCATTGCCCCGCCGGACATCGCGACATTGTCGACCCAGGAAGGCTTCGGCCATCTGATGAACGACCTCAGCCGCGGCGACAGCGCGCTGGCCGCGCACATCGTCACAACCTCGCCCGACGTCGCCACGTCGACCAACCTGGGCGCCTGGGTCAACCGCCGCGGCCTGTTCGCCGGGCGGCCACTCGCGGACACCTTCAAGGACCGACGCATCCCGTCGGCGCAGAAGTGGGTGCGCTCGCCCGAGGGCCAGCACCTCGAGCTGGGCATCGCCGAGAACAATCTGTTTACGCTGCTCGCTGCGCTGGGCCTGAGCCACTCCTTGTTCGGCGAGCGGCTGATCCCGATCGGCACGGTCTACGATCCGTTCATCCAGCGCGGTTTGGATGCGCTGAATTACGCCTGCTACCAGGAGGCGCGGTTCATCATCGTCGCCACGCCGTCGGGCATCACCCTGGCACCCGAGGGCGGCGCGCACCAGTCGGTCGGCACGCCGCTGATCGGCATCGCCCAGGACGGTCTGGCGGCGTTCGAGCCGGCCTACGTCGACGAACTGGCGGCGATCCTGGCCTGGTCGTTCGACTACCTGCAGCGCGACGGCGGCGGCGCCGAAGAAAAGAGCTGGCTGCGCGACGAGACCGGCGGCTCGGTCTACCTGCGCCTGTCGACGCGCAAGCTCGATCAGATGCATCGCACGGTTGATGACGAGTTGCGCCGGCGCATCATCAACGGCGGCTACTGGCTGCGCGAGCCGGGTCCGGGCTGCGAGGTGGTGATCGCCTACCAGGGCGCGGTGGCGCCGGAGGCGATCCAGGCCGCCGGCCTGGTCGGCGAGGATCGGCGCGACGTCGGGGTTCTGGCGATCACCTCGGCCGACCGGCTGAGCGCCGGCTGGCACGCCGTGCGCCGGGCCCGCCAGCGCGGTGACAAGGACGCCGTGAGTTACGTCGAGGAGCTGCTGGCACCGCTGCCGCGCCACGCCGGACTGGTCACCGTGATCGACGGCCATCCGACGACGCTGAGCTGGCTCGGCGGCGTCTACGGCCACACGGTGCAGCCGCTGGGGGTCGAGCACTTCGGCCAGAGCGGCGCCATCGACGACCTCTACCGCCACCACCGCATTGACACCGCCGCCATCGTCGACGCGGCGCAGGCGGCGATCACCGGACGGCCGGTGCGCTACGCATCGGCCTGAGCCGCAGGCTTACTGCACCTCGCGCTCGGCGAGATGGATCTTGCGATCGGCGTCGCGGTCCGCGGCCATGCGAATGAACTCGGCGATCTCGTGTTCGGGGTCGTCGGGATCGACCATGGTCGCCAGGTCCTGCAGATTGACCAGCAGGACATATTTGACGCGGTCGCTCTGGTTGGGCACCGAGCGGTGCGCGATGAAGCTGTTGATCAGAACCCCCTGTCCCGCCGACAGCTCGATGGTCTCGGTGGCCATGCCCTCGTAGACCGACGCCTCGACGCAGGTATGCTTGAGGTCGCTGAAGTCGTAGTCGAGCGGGCCCAACCTATGGCTCCCCACCACGACCTCCATGGTGCCGCTGTCGGCATCGACCGGGCGCAGCGGGACCCACAGCCGCCAGCTTTTCTCGCACCTGATCGAGCCGAAGTCCTGGTGCATCGGCAGCAGGTACAGGTCCTCGCCCGGCAGGTCGGCGCGCAGCGTCGACCAGAACAACGGTGTGGTCTGCCCGCTCCAGTCGAAAAACCCATCCTTTTCGAGGCGGTCGTTGACCCCGCTGCACATCTGGTGCAGGACCCGCAGGTATTTGGCCAGCCCGAACACCAGGGTGCGGTAGGGCCCGCCCTTCTTCATCACGTCGATGAACGGTTCGGCCGAGGTCAGCGGAATGTCGTATTTCGCCGCCTGCGCCCGCGCCGCCGCGTCGATCGCCGTTTCGAAGCATGCCAGCGCGTCGGTGTCGACCAGGCCGTGCAGGACCGTATAGCCGCGCTCGTCCAGTTCGTCGAAATCGATGCCGGGCATGATCGGACCTCGCTTTTTTCGATTCCCGCCGGCGATAACGCCTACTGCACCTCGCGGCCGGCCAGGTAGGTCTTGCGGTCGGCGTCGCGCGCCGCGGCCATGCGCATGAAGCCGGCGACCTCGTCATCGGGATCGTCCGGATCGGCCATGGTGGCAAGGTCCTGCAGGCTGATCGCGAGGATGTACTTGACGCGATCGCTGGCGCCAGCGACCGAGCGGTGGGCGACGTAGTTGTTGAACAAAACCCCGTGCCCGGCCGGCAGCTCGAGCGTGTCGATCGGCAGATCCTCATATTCGGCCGGATCGACGCAGGTTTCCTTGGGATCGCTGGTGTCGTACTTCATCCGGCTGATCTTGTGACTGCCGACGGCGACCTCCATGGTGCCATGATCGCGGTCGACCGGGCGCAGCGGGATCCACACCCGCCAGCTCTTCTCGCACTTGATCGAGCCGTAATCCTGATGCATCGGCAGCAGGTAGACCTGTTCGCCCGGCAGGTCGGCGCGCAGGGTCGACCAGAACAGCGGCGTGGTCTGCTCGCTCCAGTCGAAGAAGCCGCCTTTCTCGAGCGTCACGCCGACGTCGCCGCTGATCTTGTGCAGCACGTAGAGGTACTTGCTGAGCCCGAACAGCAGCGAGCGGTAGGCGCCGCCCTTCTGCATCACGTCGATGAACGGTTCGGCCGCGATTAGCGGAATGTCGTATTTCTCCGCCTGCGCCTGTGCCGCGGCGTCGATCGCGGTCTCGAAGTTGGTCAGCGACTCGACGTCGACCAGATTGGGCAGGACGGTATAGCCGCGCTCGTCCAGTTCGTCGAAATCGATACTGGGCATGATCAGACCTCGCTTTGCTCTGTGCCCGCCAGCGGTGCGATTTCGCCGATGGGCCTGGCCGGATTTCCGGCGACGATAGTGTACTCGGGCACGTCGACGACCACCACCGCGCCCATGCCGATCACCGCGAAGCGGCCGACGGCAATGTTCTCGCGAATCGATGCGCAGGGCCCGATGTGCGCGCCCTCGCCGATCCGTGCATAGCCGCCGCAGAATGCCTGTGCGCCTAAAAACACGTGGTCGCCGATGTTGCAGTCGTGGCCGATGAAGACACTACCTCGGACGCCGACGTGGCGACCCAGGCGGCTTCCGGGCTGGATATGCGCGAAAGCACCGACGTGGCTGCTAAAGCCGATGTGGACGTCCGGGGCGATTGCCGTGCGCGGATCGACCAGGGTCGCCCATCTGTCGTCCGGTACGCCAAGGCGCTCGACCAATGCCGCCCGCGCCGGCATCTGCTTGACCTTGTGTAGTGGGGCCAGGAATTGAACATCGGCGGGCTGGCCCGGCCAGTCGGCAAACCCGCCGAGGACCGGCAGGCCGTGGACGTCGCTGCCCGCGGGCATCGTGTCGTTGAGGTAGCCAAGCACCCGGGTTCCGGCGCCGGCGTAGGTCGCGGTGACGGCACGGCTACCAGGACCACCGAAGATGACCAAACGCCGCTCATCGCCGCTCATCGATGGCCCCCGATCGACCGGTCGATCTCCAGCAGCGACTTCAGATAGGTGCCGTATCCGGAGCTGCTCAAGCTCTCGGCCAGGCTGCGCAGGCTGTTGTCGTCGATGAAGCCCATGCGCCAAGCGATCTCCTCGACGCAGGAGATCTTCAGGCCCTGGCGCGCCTCGATCAGTTCGACGTAGTTGGCGGCGTCGAGCAGTGATTCGTGGGTGCCCATGTCGAGCCAGGCCGAGCCGCGGCCGAGCGCCTTGACGTAGAGATCGCCGCGCTCCAGATACAGCCGGTTGAGGTCGGTGATCTCCAATTCGCCGCGCGCCGAGGGCTGCAGGCCGCGGGTCATCTCGACGGCGTCGCCGTCGTAGAAGTAGAGCCCGGTGATGGCATAGTTGGACTTGGGCTCGGCCGGTTTCTCCTCGATATCGACCGCACGGCCCTCGGCGTCGAACGCGACCACGCCATAGCGCCGCGGGTTGGCGACGTTGTAGGCGAACACGGTGGCGCCGCCGGTCCTCGCCGCCACCGCGCGCAGCCGCCTGGGCAGGTTGTTGCCGTAGAAGAAGTTGTCGCCCAGAACCAGGCAGACCGGCGCACCGGCCAGGAATTCGGCGCCGATCAGCAGCGCCTGGGCGACGCCGCCGGGCTCCGGCTGGGCCGCGTAGGTGATGTTCAGGCCCCACTGGCCGCCATCGCCGAGCAATCGGGTGAAGGCGCCGATGTCCTCGGGCGTCGTGATCACCAGGATGTCGCGGATTCCGGCCAGCATCACCACCGACAGCGAATAGTAGATCATCGGCTTGTCGTAGACCGGCAGCAGCTGCTTGCTGACCACGCGCGTGACCGGGTACAGCCGGGTGCCCGAGCCTCCGGCCAGGATGATGCCTTTTTGCGCCGCCGATGGTGCGGGGGTCATGGTTGGCCCCGCATCGGCGGTTCAACGGCTGCTCTGGGTGTCGTCGCGAGCATGACGCCAACCAGTACACGACATATTTCTCACTCTTATTTCAGTGCCTTGACGCGGCACTGCCTAGGCGCCGTAGAAATCAAGCACGGCTGCAACGACGGTATCGACCTGATCTTCCGTCATGCCGTTGAACAGGGGCAGGCGCAGCAGGGCCGCGGACACCGCCTCGGTCACCGGCAGCATGCCCGCGCTATACCCGAATCCGAGCCCCATCGGTGCCGTATGCAGCGGCACGAAATGGAAGGTGGCGCCGATGCCGCGCCCGCGCAGGTGCCCGATCAGGTCGTCGCGGGTTCGTGGGTCGGCGCAGATCAGCGACATGATGTGGGCGTTGCCTTGGCGATCCTGCGGCACGGTCTGATGGCGGACCAGCCCGCGCTCGACCAGCGGGCGGAGCCCCTGGGAATACCGGGCATGCAGCACCCACCGCGCGTCGGTCGCCGATTGCACGTGCTCGAGCTGGCCGAATAAGAAGGCGGCGTTGAGCTCCGAGATCTGGTAGGACGAGCCGATGCCCCGCCAAGTGTACTTGTCGACCCGGCCGTCCATGAAGGCACGACGATCGGTGCCCTTGTCGCGCAGGATTTCGGCGGTATCGATGTAGACCGGGTCGCGGATCACCAGGGCACCGCCCTCGCCGCAGCCCAGGTTCTTCGATTCGTGAAAGCTGATGCCGCCCAGCGCGCCGATCGCACCCAGCGGCCGGTCGCGGTGGCCTGCGCCGATCGCCTGCGCCGCGTCCTCGATGACGACCAGGCCGTGGCGCGCGGCGATATCGGTGATCGCGTCCATGTCGCAGGCGACGCCGCCGTAATGCACCGGCACGATCGCCCGCGTGCGCTCGTTGACCGCCGTCTCGACCAGGCGCTCGTCGAGGTTCAGGGTGTCTTCGCGGATGTCGACGAAGCGCGGTACGGCGCCGCGCAGGCAGAAGGCGTTGTCGGTCGAGACGAAGGTGAAGGACGGCATGATCACCTCGTCACCCGGGTTGAGATTGAGCAGCAGGGCGGCCATCTCCAACGCCGCCGTACACGACGGAGTCAGCAGCACCCGCGGCACACCGAGCAGATCCTGCAGCAGTGCCTCACAGCGGGTGCCGAACGGACCGTCGCCGCCGCCCAGCTTGCCGCTGGCGATGACTTCGGCGACGTAGGCCTCCTCCTCACCGAGCACGCCGGCGTGAAACAGGGGGATGGACTGGCTCATCACGCGTCCTCTTCGTCGATGCGGCCGGCAAACCGGGCCGGTACGCCGAGCACGATGGTGCCGGGCTCGACATCCCGCGCGGCCGCCGAGCCGATACCGACCAGGGCATAATCACCGACCGTGATCCCGTCGGCGAGCGTACCGTTGCTTCCCAGATGCGCGCCGTCACCCAGCTTCGAGCCACCGTTCAGCGAGGCGTTGGGACCGACGAAGGCAAAATCGCCGATCACCACGTCGTGGCTGATGCAGGCGTTTGCGCGGATCGAGCAGTGACGGCCGATTCGGGCCTCGGGCAGGACGGCCACATTGGGCCCGATGTAGGTGCCGACGCCGATTTCCGCCGTTTCGGCGATCGTGGCGGTCGGGTGGACGACACGGACGAACCGGTCCTCTGGGATCTCCAGGCCTTCGATGCGCCGGCGTCGCGCGCGCATCTGCTTGGGCCGCAGGATGGCGGTGATGAACCGGGTGTCGGGCGGCTGTTCCCGCCAGGCGTCGAACGGACCGAGCACGGACGCGCCGTCGATGGTCTCATCGCTGCGCATGATGTCTTTGAGGAAGCCGATACAGGCCACGTCGGCGCCGGCCCGGGCGAGGTCGCGGATCGCCTGCAGGATGATATGGCCGGTGCCGCGGCCGCCGATGATCGCGATGCGCGTGGTCATGCCGGTCAGTCCCCGTAATTGCCCATCAGCCGGCGCAGCGGACCGGGAATGCGTGGTACGAATGTCAGCGCCAAGGCGGCATGAATCCGCGGTTTTCCTGGATCCAGCGACAGCGAGCGGCGGAAGTAGCGCCGCGCCATGCCGGTTTCGCCGGCCGACAGATATTGATCGCCCTTGATCGCGAAGCAATGCGCCGTGCGGCGGCGTTCGGCCGTGGCCAGACGTCCGGCGTCCGCCTTCTCTCGGCACAGCGGATGATCGAAGACATGGCGCAGGGTGGGCTCGAGCTCGTCGATGTTGAGCTCGCGACGAGCGCGGTCGATGAAGCTCTTGGTCATGTTGTCGGGATGCTGGCGGTATTCCAGGACCGGACCCTCACCGACGAAGCGGAAACCGCCCTGGGTCGCCAACAGGCACCACATGGCCCAGTCGTTGCCGATTCCCGACAGTTTCGGCAGTGCGCCCCCCGTCGCCGCCAGGTGGCGGACGGAGATGCAGGCTTGTCCGGGTGTGGTGATGAACTGCTTCTCCAGGGCGGCCAGGAACACGTCGCCCGAGGGTCGATGCAGGAACAGCGGACCGCGCTGGGAGCCGAAGCGCCTTCCTTGCGGATCGATGAACACCCGGTCACCGTAGGCCACGGCCAGGTCGTCGTCGGTGCGCATCGCCGCGACAAAACGCTCCAGTGCGTCGGCGGCCAGCCGGTCGTCGTGATCCAGGAACACCACGTACCGGCCCTGGCAGGTATCCAGGCCGCGCTGCCGCGCGGTGGCGGCGCCGGCGTGATCCTGCTGCAGCACGCGGAAACGGTCGCCTAGGTTGCGGCGCAGGATGTCCATGGTCCCGTCGCCGGAGCCGTCATCGACCGCGATGATCTCCCAGTCTGCAAAACCTTGCTTACGCACGCTCGCCAGGGTCTGGTCGAGAAAGGCCTCGCCGTTGAAGGTCGGTATCACAATGGAAACGGTGGGCGTCATCGAGGGTCCGTCGCTGCGGTTGGGAATCCGGCCCGTTCCATCGGCTCGCAGGAGAACCGATACTGCAAACCGATAGCCATAAATGGTAAACATTCAGCTACACGCAGATCAATATGAGGAGCGGTCGTGAAACGATTTCTTGTCACCGGCGCTGGCGGCTACATCGGTTCGACCCTGGTTCCCCTGTTGCTCGACGCGGGCTATGCGGTACGCGCGGTCGACCGCTTCTTCTTCGGCCGCGAGCATCTGGCCGCGCACGACCGGCTCGAGGTGGTGATCGAGGACAGCCGGCGGCTGGCGCCGGAGCACTTCACCGACGTCGACGCGGTGATCGACCTGGTCTCGATCTCGAACGATCCGTCGGGCGAGCTGTTCCAGGAAGCCACCCTGCACATCAATCGCGATTCGCGGGTGCGTACCGCCGGCATGGCCAAGAAAAAGGGCGTACCGCGCTATATCCTGCCGTCGTCCTGCAGCATCTACGGCTTTCAGGAAGAGGGCGTGATCGCCGACGAGACCAGCCCGACCAATCCCCTGACCACCTACGCCCGGGCCAACGAGATGGCCGAGCAAGGAACCCTGCCGCTGGCCGACGACGGTTTCTGCGTCGTCGTGGTCCGTCAGTCGACGGTCTACGGCCTGTCGCCGCGCATGCGCTTCGATCTGGCCATCAACGGCATGACCTTCGGTGCCTGGAAGACCGGGAAGCTGCCGCTGATGCGCGACGGCAGCCAATGGCGGCCGATGGTGCACGTGCGCGACACCTCGCGGGCGCTGATGTTCATGCTCGAGGCCGACGCGGCGGTGGTCAGCGGCCAGGTCTTCAACGTCGGTTCGGCCGACAACACCTACCAGATCGGGCCGCTGGGCGACATCGTCGCCGCCTGCGTGACCGGAGACGTCGAGATCGAATGGTACGGCGATCCCGACCACCGCAGCTACCGCGTCGCCTTCGACAAGATCGAGGCACTGGGCTACCGCACCGAGATGACCGCCGAGGACGGCGTCGCCGAGATCTGCCGCGCCCTCGAGGCCGGCGCCATCGACAAGACGACGCGCACTTTGACGCTCGAATGGTACAAGGAGCTGGTGCGTTGGCACGGTATCATCCGCGAGGTCGAGATGTACGGCGGCATCGTCGAGATCTGAGCCGCGGCGAGAACACTACAAACCGGCCGGACGACCTGCTAGCGCGGATTCGATTTAATCCTGGTCGTATCCTGCGGCAGCGAAGAAGTTCTCGCATTCGGTGGGCGTGGCTTTCTCGATCCCTTCGGCGATGGCGCTCCACAGTTCCTCAATGGTTCTCGCGGCGGCCTTTCGCAGCCACGCCTTGAGCTTGGCGAAGGCCATTTCGATGGGATTGAAGTCGGGAGAATAAGGCG
>Ga0209785_1000056_pt1 | contig 62344 bp, 55 predicted proteins | sample WorMetG1BERMUDA2_FD_187403 | JGI IMG/M metagenome (GOLD analysis project Ga0209785, IMG submission 187403) | Marine gutless worms symbiont microbial communities from Max Planck institute for Marine Microbiology, Germany - Inanidrilus... ...
TGGCCACTCTTCTTCTGAAAGTTTCCTGAAGACACATTTCTAAAGCTCCTTTTCTCATCTCAGCAACTCCACCGGTTTGCCAGCGCTGCAATGTCCGGATGGATACACCAGAGAGCTCACAAAGTGCCGTTTTACTGACTCCTTTGCTGTTGCCATCTTCCACAGGATCAATCAATAGATCAATTATTTCCTGATAACGCCGGGGATGACTTCGAGGCATCACCCCCGCATCAGCCTGAGAAATTCCTGTTCATCAACAATCTGTATGCCACGTTTCTCGGCTTGGTTGAGCTTTCCGCCCGCCTGTTCTCCGGCCAGCAGATGGGTCGTTTTTCCGCTCACCGTTTCCACAGTGCGTCCTCCGCCCTTTCTTATAATTTCCCTGGCCAGTTCACGGGGTCTGAACTTCTCAAAAGAGCCCGTAACACACCATACCTCTCCGGTAAACGGGCCATCAGTATTCATACTATCTGCAGCTTCCGCTTTGACAGTTAGCCCCCATTGGGTGAGCTCCTCGAACATCCTGATATTTTCCGGGAGTGAAAATTCAGCCACCATCTGCCTGGCGAGCAGTTCCGCAAAACCCTCCACCTCTGCAAAGGACTGCCAATCGCCGCGCGATGCGGCCTCTAAAATCAATTCCAGTGTATTGAACCCGCCCTGAACAAGGCTCTCTGCGGAGCGTCTCCCGAGCCCCTCTATTCCGGCTGCTGAGAGCAGGGAAACCAGAGACCGCTTTTTAGCCGCTTCAAGCCCCCTGATGATTTGCTCCACTTTCTTCTCCCCAAACCCCTCCTCTTCCACCAGCTGAGTGTAATCAAAGGAGAAAAGATCTTCAGGTTTGTGGAGCTCAAATCGGGAGAAAAGGAAACGGACAGTCTTCTCACCAAGACCGTCGATGTCCAGCCCCTGCTTACCGCAGAAATGAAGCAACCTTCCGATTTTACGGGCCGGACAGCTGCGGTTGGGACAGTAGTGGTGAGCCCCCTCTTTCACCAGTGCAGTAGAGCATACCGGACACACTTCAGGCATATTCCAGAGAGCCCCCTGCCCCTTGCGGATCACACTGTCCACCGACGGGATAACATCCCCCCTTTTAGAGACCGATACACGGTCTCCGCAGGAGAGGTCCACCTCTCTGATATAATCAAGGTTGTGCAGCGTCGCTCTGCTGATCACAGAGCCTGCCAGAGCAACCGGTTCAAGCTCAGCAACAGGGGTGGCTCTCCCGTTTCTGCCGATCTGCAGGGTGATGGAGAGCAGCCTTGTCTGAACCTGAGGAGGTTCAAATTTATAGGCGATCGCCCATCTGGGATGATGCGCGGTATACCCGAGCTGTTCTCTGATCTCATTTCGATCCACTTTGAGCACCAGACCGTCAATCTCATAATCCAGTTTCTCCCTTCGGGCAGTATACCCCTTCAGGTAGGCGCCAATATCATCCAGGGTTCTGCTGTTGCCGATAACGCTTTCAGGGAAGAAAAATGCAATGTTCGGATTCATGCGGAAGCCCAGTTGCCGCAGCTCCTTGAGCATCTCCTGATGCGACCATGGGCCGTTTCCCATGAAGCCATCGTAGATGAAAATTTCCAGGGGGACTCTGGCTGCGCTTGAAGATTTCACGCTGCGCAGAATACCGGCCGCAAGATTTCTGGGGTTGGCGTACACGCCTCCGGCCTCTTTGTTATACCGGTCAAACGCTTTCTGAGGGATGAAAATTTCCCCTCTGACCACCAGCGACACCGCCCGGGTAAGCGACAGAGGTACTGAGCGGATTGTTTTAACATTGGCTGTGACGTCGTTTCCCACCCGGCCGTTACCCCTGGTTACCGCACGAACCAGCTGTCCAGCCTCGTAATAGAGAACAATTGAAGAGCCATCTATTTTCTCCTCAATACTTATAGCGGGCAGCGCTCCTGTCCTTTTTTCCACTCTCTCCAGCCAGGCGCGGATCTCCTCGCCTGTATAGGCCTTATCGAGGCTGAGAACAGGGATGGTGTGTTCCACCTCCGGGAGGCTGTTGTCCAGATCAGAGCCCACCCTCTGTGTTGCGGAATCCGGCAGCAGCAGATCCGGGTACCGCTTCTCCAGATCTTTCAGTTCATCAAAGAGGTCATCGTATTCTCTGTCCGATATTTCCGGCGTTGCCTCGACGTAATAGAGGTGGTCGTGTCTGTTGAGTTCTCGGTTGAGATGAGCGATGCGTTCCTCTGCTTCTGCCTTGTGCATACAGTAGAGGATAATAAAAAAGGGTCAGAAGAAAGAAAAAAAAGCAGCCATAAACGATATCGGAAGAAGCTTAAGAGGTCGCACCGTCTTCGGATGGCAGACAGTACCCCGCTCTTCTTAAAGGTGAAGCTTCCGGCCAGATCCAGCGCATAGAGGAGGTCCATGGCTAACCGAAGTACTCTACCCCGGCTTCAAAGATCTGCTGATCCTTGTTACCAGGTACATTTCCGGCTATATACGATCCGATCCTCTCGGAATGGCCCATCTTCCCGAACACTCTCCCGTCCGGGCTGGTTATCCCTTCGACAGCGAGAATGGAACCGTTAGGGTTATATTCTGCATCCATGGTGGGGGTGCCGGCCAGATCCGTGTACTGGGTGGCAATCTGCCCGGCTTTCGAGAGGGCATCTGCGGTGCCCTGGTCTGTGAAAAAACGGCCCTCACCATGGGAGACCGGGATGGTGTGCAGCTCCCCTACCTGCGTGCGGGAGAGCCACGGGGATAGGGTGCTGGCGATCCGGGTCAGCACCATCCTGCTGACGTGGCGGCCAATGGTATTAAAGGTCAGCGTCGGTGCCTCTCTGCATGGGGCCATGATCTTCCCGAAGGGGACCAGCCCCAGTTTTATCAAAGCCTGAAATCCGTTACAGATGCCGAGGATGAGTCCGTCTCGTTCTTCCAGTAAAGAGGTGACCGCATCGCGGATAAACGAATTGCGCATGACTGCGCTGATGAATTTTCCAGACCCGTCCGGCTCATCACCTGCGCTGAATCCGCCGGAAAGCATCAGAATTTGCGCGTTATGTATGCAGTCCGCGAACCGGGATACAGATGCGTCAATATCCGCGGGGGTAAGGTTCTGGAATATTGCGGTCTCCACCTCAGCGCCGGCTCTGCTGAACGCTCGTGCTGTGTCATATTCACAGTTGATGCCAGGAAAAACCGGGATAAACACCCGGGGCTTTACTTTACAGCCTGTATACTTTTTAAAAGGAGGCACGGCCTTCGCAATTTCCGCCGGACCATCGGCTGCCGGAGCTCTGGCCGGGAAAACCGTGTCCAGAGTGGCCTGCCAGCTTGCCACTGCCTCCTGGAGCTCTATCTGCAGTCCGCTTCCCAGAAGCACAGATTCCGCTGTTGTTGCTCCGAGATCTCTCCAGCCGCTGTTTAAGAAAACCTTTTCCGGTGCCACTCCAGATTTGAGCTCCAGGATCAATGAACCTGGTTCCAGAGCGAACCACTGCTCTTCCGGGAAGGACGAATCAAATCGAAAACCGAGGTTGTTGCCGAAACACATTTCCGCAACAGCCCTTCCGGCACCGCCCCAGGGGAGTGCCCTGGAGGCGAGCACCCCGCCCTCGCTGATCAGATTGGTGACAGAATCGTATATCGCCAGGGGATCCCCGCTCTCCGGCATTTCATTATCACCCCGCCTCATCCGGATCTGGATGACCCGACTGCCTGCCTCTTTGAACTCCGAAGAAACCGCTCTGGAGGCAGGGATAATTCCGACGGCAAAGCTCACCAGTGTGGGCGGGACATCCAGCTCTTCAAAGGTGCCGGACATGCTGTCTTTCCCGCCTATGGCGGCGATTTTGAGCTGCCTCTGAGCGTGATAGGCTCCGAGCAACGCCGCCAGAGGCTTGCCCCAGCGCTCCGGATCATCTCCTGGACGTGCAAAATATTCCTGAAAGGTGAGCCGCAAAGAACCGGCAGAAGCGCCCAGGGCCACCGCTTTAGCAACAGAGGAGAGGACCGCATAATAGCCGCCGTGGAAGGGACTCCAGTCCGCGATCTCCGGGAGATATCCGTAGGTCATGACAGAGGCGGTTTCGGTCTGCCCGGTTGCAACAGGGATTACGGCGACCATGCCATCAACAGGAGAAAGCTGTCTCTGACCGCCAAGAGGGAGAAATACAGAAGAGGCACCGATGCTGCTGTCGAACCGTTCGACAAGGCCCTGCTTGCTGCAGCCGTTGAGATCACTCAGGATCTCCTTAAGGTCAGTGAGTTTATTGGTCCCGTTCTTAAAGGGAGAACCGTCCTGTTTCGGGCATGTCACAGTGACCGCTCTGCTGCGCGGGACTCCGTGAGTGTTGAGAAAAGATCGCTCCAGATCAACAATGGTTTTACCCCGCCAGTACATCCTCATCCTGCCGCTGTCTGTTACTTCAGCCACAACAGTTGCTTCCAGGTTTTCCTGTTTCGACGCAGCAATGAAGGTATCCACATCCTCCGGTCGGAGCACCACAGCCATCCGTTCCTGAGATTCGGAGATGGCCAGTTCTGTTCCATCCAGACCACTGTATTTGAGTGGGAGTCTGTCCAGCTGGATATCCAGAGAGTCTGCCAGTTCTCCGATGGCAACAGAAGCCCCACCTGCTCCAAAATCATTGCAGCGCCTGATCAAGCGGCTGACCATCGGATTCCGAAACAGACGCTGGATCTTGCGCTCTGTCACCGGGTTTCCCTTCTGTACTTCAGACCCGCAGCTCAGAATAGAACCGGCATCATGCGCCATGGAAGAGCCGGTTGCTCCGCCGCAACCGTCCCGGCCAGTGCGTCCACCGACCAGAACAATGAGATCACCAGGTTCCGGTACTGCACGCACGACATTTTCCACCGGCGCTGCGGCTATCACCGCACCGATCTCCATCCGTTTGGCAGCGTAACCAGGGTGGTAGATTTCCGCAACCTGGCCGGTCGCCAGACCGATCTGATTCCCGTAGGAGCTGTACCCCTTTGCTGCTTCTCTGGTGATTTTTCTCTGCGGCAGTTTCCCGGGAATAGTACTGGATAGCGGGACAGTGGGGTCTGCGGCACCGGTTACGCGCATCGCCTGGTAGACCCAGGATCTGCCGGAAAGCGGATCCCGGATGGCGCCGCCAAGACAGGTCGCCGCACCACCGAACGGTTCGATTTCTGTGGGATGGTTATGGGTTTCATTTTTGAACATGAGGAGCCATTTCTCCTTTACACCATCGTGCTCCAGATCAATCTTGATACTGCAGGCGTTGATCTCTTCAGAAACATCCAGATCATCCAGCAGCCCCTCTTTGCGGAGGACCTTCATCCCCATGGTTGCAATATCCATCATAGTGATCGGACGTTCAGCCTCAGGACAGACCTTCAGCCTCTCTTCCAGGTATTGCTTGAAGGCAGACTGGACCAGCTCCTCTGCCTGACCCGATGCGAACCGTATATCCTCGAGATGGGTGGTAAAGGTGGTGTGGCGGCAATGGTCAGACCAGTAGGTATCCAGCACCCGAATCTCCGTCTCTGTGGGTTCCCTGCCGACCTTCTTGAAGTACTCCTGGCAGAAAACCAGGTCTGCATACCCCATAGCCAGTCCCATAGCTGAGAGGAGTCCTCTCAGACCAGCCTCATCCTTTTCCAGAAAGCCCTGCAGAGACGCGATATCCGGAGCTATCGGGAACTCCATTTTCAGCTGATCGGGCTTAGCCGGATCAGCTTCTCTGGAATCCACAGGATTGATGCAGTACTTCTTGATCGCCTCAAAATCCCTATCCGAGAGATCTCCTGAAAGCTGATAGTGCTGCGCTACCCGCACTTCCGGACTTCTGCCGTGTGTGAGCAGCTGAATGCATTGCACCGCGGAATCCGCCTGCTGGTCATACTGGCCGGGAAGATACTCCACAGCAAACCCGCTGCCGCCGGCTGTCTCCGGGAGCATTTCATCAAAAATATCATCTAAATTTATCTCAGAGAAAATCGAACATCTGACCACATCAAAAAGCTCTTGAGGGACTCCGGAAATATCGTATCTCTGGTACAGGGTCAGATCTTCAAGAGCTTCTATCCCGAGAGCACTGCGAATCTCCTTGAGCAGCTTACGAGAACGGACGTCCTGATCTTTTTTTTTGCGGACATACAGTCTATGTACGATCTCAGCCATTGCCCCCCCGATTCTATCCTGTAGCTGGTGTAAAAATATGGTTAAGGTGTCGGAAAATCCATGTGAAACTGTTGCCCCCTTGTTAATCACATCCCTGACTGCGGTTCTTGAGTATCTTTCTTTCAACCAGAACAGCAAAGCCCAGCAAGGAGGTCCTCCTGTCCAGACCTATCCTCATCATTCCTGTGCGCGCGGAATTGGACAACGGCAATATTTCCTGCCTTGTCGGAGATATCAGCAAGCAATCCCGGCTGCCGGAAACTGTTTTTGTGGTTAATAACAGCCATGCCGAGCGTTACTATGAGTCCCCGGTCTGGAAGGAAAATTGCCGAACCATCACTTTTCTGAAGGAACAGCACAACTCTGATTCTTTTGTGATTGTGGATAAAACAGGGGGGATAGAGCGCAATATGGGAAAAATCCGCAACTCCGGGATGACGGCGTTTGAGAAACTTCGCTCTGATACAGCGTTGATCCATCTGGATGCGGACTGCAGGATCGCACCGCAATTTGTTGCAACAGTAATACGACAGCTTTCCATTAGTTCTTTCACTGTACAGCCGATGCTCTATCTCCCGTTTGACAACGACCCCTTTATCAAGCGGACCTTCTTCACCCATCATCTCCCCCTGCTCGCCGGTGAATGTGTGCGTCTTCTCTCAGGTCTTCCGGCAACGCGTCTGGGTGCACCACAGCTTGCCGCCACGGCAAGGGCGTGGAGCTGTATTGACGGTTTCCCGGAGCTCATTGAGGGTGAGGATTTTGAGGCAGGCCGCCTCTTATCCCGTGAGTTCGGGCTTTCCTGCAGCAACAGCGTCGAGGCGCTTGTGCTGACGGCCGACAGGATTACGAAGCGCGGGTTTGAATCCGCTGCGCGAGCAGATAGGAAACGGGACAACGCTGAGGACGCCGTCTCAGAACTCCGGTTTGATAATCCGCTTTTCCATCTTGCATCTGCCCTTGCTGCAGGGCGGATCGAGCTTCCTCAAGATCACAAACAAGCCGTTGAATCAAAGTTCGATATCCGCTTGCCTGATCCTGCAAGCTGCAGCGATGAGGGGTACAGTGCGGCGCTGCAAAGCGGACTCACTCCTTTTCTCAGCAATGTCGAGCGCTTCTCAGAAATCTGGAACCCTCTGATCGCGACTCTGTACAGCGGAATAGTCAGCAAAACCGCCGCACTGGAAAAGCAGGTGCGCTCCAGATACAATTTTACATGTGGAAGCGAAGAAGAACAGCAAATATACTGGCGTCTGGCTGCCGGGATGCTTGCTTTTCATGGAAGCGGCTGCAACGTATGATGGATAAAAAACAGGGGCCTTACTGCCTCACCTGCCGCCACTGCCGGGTGGAACAGGGGCATAAACAGCCTCATATCTGTATGCTCTGGGGTATCCGCACCGGTTCCATGCAATTGCCCAACCAGGCCATCTTCCAGGCCCTGCGGCGTAACTGTCAGTATTACGAACCCGGATTGGAAGAAGAGAAACCACCAGAGCAAAGAGGCGGTTCCGACGGACTGGATATCACTGTTTAAGCGTTCTGAATCCTGTCCAGGGAGGCGTCGCAGGAGGGGACGAAAAAATGGGCTTCCTTCCCTCCAACAGGGTGCTGCAGGCGCAAGGAGGTGGCCCAGGGCGCAAGATCCTCTCCCTGGTTCCACCTCCTGTCCCCGTACCTGTGATCCCCCCGGACAGGCAGCCCGGCAGCGGCGAGCTGTACCCGGATCTGGTGGCTGCGGCCTGTCTCCAGTTTGATCCTGAGCAGAGAGAGGTTAACTCCAGTCTGCTGAACGGAGTAGCTCAGCCGACCCTCTTTTGCTCCGGTACAGTTCTTATCCGTGATGGTGACCGTGTTTCTTGAATGGTCTTTGAGCAAATAACCGCACAATACAGCCTGTTGTGAAGCGGGGATCCCGCACACCACAGCAAGGTATTCCTTATTCGGAATACGTCTGCGGAACTGATCCGAGAGACGGGATGCCGCTTTAGAGGTACGGGCAAAAACCAGAACACCGCCAGTCGGTCTGTTCAGCCTGTGCACCATTCCCAGATAGACGTTACCTGGTTTTGAATATTTCTCTTTGATATAGGATTTAACCAGTAAGAGTAGATCAGGATCACTGCTGGCATCCTGCTGGGCAGGGATACCCTGCGGTTTGCAGATGGCGACCAGATGGTTGTCTTCATAAAGAACAGGAAATTGTATCATTTTGACACCGGCCCGTAACCCCACAGAGAAGAACCATCTGCTCACGCTCCACCGGGAGAGCGATTTCAGTGGCTGAGATCTCACCTTTGCGGTTCCTGTATAGGCGAAGAGATTGAGCACCTGGAGAGGCCCACCGCTGGCCTGGATTTTTTTTAATCTCCCGGTCCCGATTAACCGCCTGCTCAGGAAAGAGGCCCATGTGCTTGAACTCAGTCGGCCTGATAATTAATTTAAGATCCTGATAACAGATCTCCCGGTTTTCAGGCAGCCTCCATGCATCCTGCCATTGCCCGCCACCTGAGCTGCTTCTTCTATAAACCGCGTCTGCCTGTCGCCAGTTCGCTTTTCCGCAGGGCCAGATCGCCTGAGGATCCGGACGGACAACCGTAAAAGCTCCCCATTTTTCCAGCTTCTCTCCGTTTCCGGTATCCTAGCAGTCTGTAGTCATTCCATTGATCAGCAACTGTCATTTCGCCTCCACAACCCAAATATACCGCTCTCTTCATGACTGAGGATCCCCGGGAAAAATTTGATGTCCCCCCCTTTGCCATACTATTCTTAGTGTCAGAAAAGGAGAGGTTGATGTTTCATCTATCGTTCCAGCAATACAAATGGAATCTTCCCTTTTATCTGGCCGCTGCCCTTTCCGCGGGTTTTATTTTTCTGATCCCCATGAATGAGGATGTCGCCTTCACACCGCTTAAAGGGAGCAGCAGCAGTATGCGCTTCACCCGTTCCGGGATGGACAGGGTCATCTCTATCCCGATTCGCTTCTCAAAAAGGGCTCAGTCGTATCTGCCGCCGCTGCCCGATTTCCATTGGGATGATATCCCGGCAACCGTCGCCTTCCGCCAGGCTCTGCCTGAACTCTACTCTACCAATGGATTCGCCAGAAAAAGGCTGCTCTGTTTCGCACGGTTTATCAATATCAGCCGGATACAACAGCTTGAATCGCGCACCTTCTATTTCAACCTACAATACAACTCTGCTGACTTCACGAGAGCCCAAATTGTGCCGCTGATGCACAGGGCTGCAAAGAGCTTCTGCAAAGTGCTGGGGGAGCGGAAAATTCATTGTACCCCTGAAGGGCAGCCAGTGATGCGTGCAGCCGGGGATCCTGTCTGGAGGCTGTTCTTTGGTTTCAGCAAAACCTTGATAGTTATCCTTCCGCTCGCGATTCTGTTTCTGAGCCTCCTTCTGATCAGGAGGAAAAAAGAAACCACGCCGCTGCCGGCAACCATCATCTCGGCACTGGTATACGGATTCTATCTGGGTGCACATTTCATGCTGCAGGGCAAACTGTTTGTCCCTTTTTTGCTGCTTCTCGCTCTCCTGCTTTTTGCGGTACTCGCCCTCTACCGCAATTCCCTCACCACAGTTCTGAGATCCGCAGGCAAACTCTTCCTGATCTGGATTCTACTTCTTCTCCCTTTGCTCGCCGTGCAGCATGAAGAGATTTTTTCGCCGCAATTTCATCAACTCAGCACAACAGATAGCCGTATCAGCCAGAGAATATCCGTGACCTTCCGGAAAACGAACAGAAGAAAGGAACAGCCCTATTCCTGGCAGGCGCTTCCCGGGACCACCCTGTTTATGAAAAAAATACTCCTTAAGGAACAGGGGATGCGTTCCACCCGAATGCTCCGGGTATACCTGGCCAACCCTCAGTATCGCTGCTTCGTCTCCAGCGAGGGGCCTGAAACTCCGCCAGGAAGAGATACCCATTTTGTTATGGAATTTGACAGCAAAACAATCACTGCTGGAGGCAAAAGAAAAATTCCTGATGGATACTTTAAATTCATGTTCCAATATTTCCTGGAATCTTACGCCCGACTGCTTGCGGATATGGGAGGCTCCCTCACCGCCCTGGGAAAGCTGTACCGAAAATCGGACCTCCCCCGGGTCCCCTACCCGCTGAGGACCCGGGCACATATCGTTCTGCTGGTTCTGCTCTTGCTCTTCGGACTGATCTTCTCCGCTAAAAGAAAAGCACGACCCTGAGTCCGGCGACCACGGCCCACGCTTTCCCGTCCATTGTGCTGCCCGCAGGATGGTGGATCAATTGCAGATCTGGTGTGAATTCAAGCCAGGGGGCCAGCGGCAGTTTCCAGAACAGCTCCCAGAGCGATTCCGGGGTCCTGCTGCTGTAATGGCGCGCTGCGGAGTACCCGGCTCCCATACTGCCCCCCACCGTACTCCAGATCAAGCCAGCCTGAAAGTGCCATAAAAAGGAACCAAACAGGATGGAGACCGCATTTTCACCCTCTGCCCGGCTGTAACCGAAAAACAGTGACAGTCCCGGAATCCCTGCGGGGAGCAGACAATTAACTCCTGCCGCCGGTGTCAGCTGGTGTGTCCCTGATTCATCCGCATCCGATGCACCAATGATAACCGCGATCCTGAGCCCCTCTTTCCCGCTGCCAGGGCTTATTAGAAACTCGACCAGCCCGGTGTTACGAATAAAAACATGGTAACCGCTGTTTCCGAATGTCAGGCCAGTCCTGACCTGCAACCAATCAGTCAACCGGAAAGAGAGAAAAAAAGCAGGGATTGAGGAGGAGTGTTCCAGTTCCAGAAAGTTAAGGGCCAGCATCCTGGTGAAGTGGCTGCTTATAAAACCTGTGAGCGGGTCCCCAACGCCGGGCAGAGTCATGATTCCATACCCATGGCTGTGGATATGCCGGGTGTTTACCAGACCGGCAGCCAGCAGGAAGCTGCCCCTCTCCCAGCGAAAGAGCGCACTGTCTAACCGCAGTCTCGACCTGAGATCATGGCCGGAATCGATCGCCTTCCTGTACATAGAGATATCGTTGATCGGGGCGAAGGCGCCCGGTGTACCGTGAAGTGCGTTGCGGCCGCTAGAGGTAAAAATTCTTAAGAAAAACGAGGCGTTTGTATCAAAACAAAATACTCCCCACAAACGGAGTCGATTGGGAATCGGGGTAAGTCTGGAATCCCGTGTCCCGTTGAACTGCAGCATAGCGGCCGCATCCACCCCGAGCTCAAGTTTTTTCCCGACTCTGTACGCCTGAAGCAACTGAGTACAGAGCATGAACAAGAGAAGAGCTCTTCTAACGATTTGTCGCTGCACCAGAGGGTCCTAGCCCGCTGTTTGTTGCTATGCTGTTTGTAGAAAAGCTACTCTCCCCGTGGTAAATTCCGCAGGCGTCAAAGGGTTCAGAACCGCTTATATAGTACTCATTGTAGGTATTGGTACAGCTGTATGCCGCCAGCTTGCCGCTTTCCCCGCATACCAGTTGCGTGGTTATACCATCAGGTCTGGGAAAGGTATACTGATCACTGTTCCAGAAAGTGCGATGCATGAAGGAGGCCCAGATTGGCCCTGCGGCACTGCCGCCGGTCATATTTTCAGGCAGAGGGGTTGTGTCGCTGTCATACCCGACCCAGACCGCGGCAACCGTGCGTTTCACATATCCGCAGAACCAGGCATCACGAAGTTTGTCCGATGTGCCGCTCTTGCCGGCGGCATTGAGACGGAGTCCGGAGACATTTCTAGCGTATCCGGCGGTACCTCTGGAAGAGAGCACATCCCGCATCATCTGCGTGGTGATATACACGGCCCGGGGATCAAGTACCAGGTTGGAATCGCTTCTGAAAAGAGCATTGTCGTTATCAAAGGAGAGCGTATTCGGAAGGCTGCTGGTGGATGTTTTGCTGATCGGTGCCACAATGGGTTGAGAGGATTCAAAATTATATAGCAGCTTGCGCTGCTTTTTTCCATCTTCGAGTGTGACCCTGTGGATGCTGCGGATGAAAAGCGGTTTGACCCTGTACCCGCCTGACGCCAGCGTACAGTAGACGCGGGCTGCACCAATCGGTGTGAGCTCTACAGAGCCGAGAGGAAGCGAGAGAATCGGCGGAAAACTCTTTTTTCCGAAGAAGATTCTTCCCAGCCTGACGGCCACCTTTTCCGGGCCGAGGCGGCTTATCGTCTCCACAGCAACAGTGTTGATAGACATACTCAGCGCTTTGCGGATGGTGATATCTCCTGCGTAGATATCGTCATAATTTTTCGGACTCCACGGTTCCCCGTGGTCCATATACTCTCTACGTTTATCCTGTATCACGGTTGAGGCTGTAATGGTATTGTTTTCCAGTGCTGTTGCGTATACGATCGGCTTCATGGCAGAGCCGAACTGACGGTTGGCTTTAATCGCGTAGTTCTGCTGTCTGTCAAAGCGGAAGTTTTTACCCCCGACCATAGCCAGAACATAGCCGCTGGAAGCGTCCATGGAGACCAGAGCACCGTGGATCGGTTTCCTGCGCTCCTTGAGATACTTCTCCTTCTTCAGCATCCAGCTGTTCAGAAATCTATCTTTTTTCTTTTTATCTTTTATCCGCCGGTATCGGTATCTAAAGCCTCTGGTCTCTGTTTTGAGCCAGCGTTTGATCTCCTTATCCCTGGCATCCTCTATAACGCTCAGCCCTTTGCGGACTGCTGTTTCTGCATTCTTCTGCATATTGACATCCAGAGTGGTGTAGACCGCCAGCCCCCCTTTGATGATTTCTTCATCTTTAAAATATTTCTGCAATTTCTGGCGGATAAACTCGATGAAATAGGGCGCTTCGTTTTTGCTCATGTTCCAGAAAGAGACATTGGGGGATTTGAGCTTCTGTTCCAGCTTGCGCCAGAATGTCTCGAAACTACGGTTGAGCACACTGGGCCGTACATATCCGAGCTTCACCATCCGGTTGAGGGTCTGGAGATGCTTCCGCTTCGCTGCATCGATATTGCGGATCGGAGAATACGCTTCCGGTCTCGGGATAAGTCCGGCGAGCAGGGCGGATTCATACGGATCGAGCATCTGCGCCGGCTTCTGAAAATAGAATCTGGAGGCAGCCTGCACTCCGTAGGTCGCATGGCCGAAATAAACCTCATTGAGATAAATCAGCAAAATTTCATTTTTGGAGAAGCGGCTCTCCAGCTCCTTGGCGCCAAAAAACTCAAAAATCTTTCTTGCCAGAGATATATCTCTGTTGGTGAACAGCAGCTTGGCCAGCTGCTGGGTGATGGTGGAGCCGCCCATTTTTCGGCCGCCTATGAAATACTCCCGTGCAGCGTTCAGAACCCGTTTGATATTTATGCCGTTGTGGTTATAGAATTCCGTATCTTCCATGGCAATGACGGCCTGCTTGAGCAGTTTAGGGATCCGGTGCCCTGGAACGTATTCCCTTTTCTCCGGAGAAAATACGCCGATCACCCGTCCGTAGCGGTCGTAAACAGTGGTGGGAACACTTTTCTGCTTTCTCACCGCCTTACGCCGATCAACCTGGACAATATATCTCTTATACTTCTCCACATTGCGGATCAGATCTTCCCGTTCCCTGTCCCATTTGAGATAAGAGGTGAAGACCAGGAATCCGACCAGCATCACCGGGACCAGTAATACCAGGGAAAGAAAAAGAATAATTTTTATATACCATCTGGCCTGAAGAATTTGACGAAACAGTCGCATCAGTGACTTCCTCCGTTGTTGCTCCTGCTCCCTGTTGTTCTGCTCTCACTGCTGCTGGTGTTGCTCGCTATTGTTCCGCTCCCGCTGCTGTTGGTCACTGCAGCCAGGGGGAGGGTTTGCCCGGCCGGAAGAGTTCCGGGGGCTGAGCTGCGCGCTATCAACGTATAGGCCTCCCGGGCATTAGCATGAAAACCTTCTAACCCCGCCACCCGAAGATAGTAGACCGCAGGGCCGACAAGATCGGTCATGATAGACTCCCCTTCACTCATCCCTGAGCCGTTGACGCTTCTCAGTTCTTTCCCGGAAGTATCAAAAAGCCCGAGTGTGAAATCCACGCCATTGACGCCGCTCAGAGAGATCCGCAGATGCTGGTTTTCCGATATCCGGAAAGAATACCAGTCTCTGTCCCCCTGAGGGTAGAGAAACCCCTTTTTTTCGCTGTTCAAATTGAGCATGTTCGCTGTCAGCCGGCTGTTGTTGTCTCCAAATTCTCCCATGAAGCTGGCTTCATGGATGCCGATATACAGCTCATACGGATCATCGCTGTTTTTCCCTTTTCTGGAGCCCACGAGAATATAAAATATCTGGTCATAGGCTGTGCTCAAGAGCGGCAAATTGGCGATGTATTCCGGCTCTCCAGCCCCACTGAGATTGATCGAGATGAGCTGGTTGCCTTTTCGATCGAAAACCTGAATAAAGGAGTCCACATCCGCAACATCCTTAAGCCTGGCGGACAGGATGTACCTGCCGGGGTGCGGGATCTTGAAGGAATACACATCTTCATCATTGGATTGATTGAAGAATCCGCTCACCTTCTCGCCCGCATCAACGGGATTGGCCTCCCGAATGGAATCATTGGGTTCCATCTCCTGCCCTTTCTGGTAGGATTCCACATCCACCCTGAGGGTGTAGGGTGCGCTGTGGCTGCCGGAGAAGACCTTTTTAGGGTGAAGGAGAATATAGTAGTCACCGCCTTTGCGGATTCCGAGCTTGTTGATACTTTCGCCCATATGCATACCCGAGGAATCGCTCCTGCGGATCAGAGTACCTCTACTGTCCAGTAGAGAGAGGACAATATCCGTACCCGGAACACCTGTGACCTTTATATCAATGACAGTTTTATTGGTAGCCGTCACCCGCAGTTTGTAATAATCACGCTCTCTGCGGCCACCTGCCGCCAGGTTACCCATAGGGGAGAGGTAGCCCTCGATGGAAACAGCAGCTTCCACAGGAGTGGCGTTTCCCAGGCTGTCATTCGGTTCAATCTCCGTAAACTCACTTCTGCTTTCGTTGAGCAAGGAGAGCGTATATTTTGCCGGAAAACGCCCCTTCCCGCCCGCTGCCGCCCGGACTACGAAATAATAGTTGCCCGGATACTGAGCCAGGTTGGCCATCTCTTCGCGGACGGACTTCCGGGCCGGACGTATTCTTCCCCGTCTCGCTCCGGTGGGCAGACAGAAATCATCAACTATTTTTATGCATTCTCCATTTTTAAAGACAACGATTCTCAGGTCAGAGCTGCTTTTGTGTTCCAATCTCAGACGTATCACTCGGTTGACCTGCTTACCGCCACTGATTGTGAGCAGGAAAACATCCTTATCCTGAAAGCGGCGTACCTCACCGTTCACGACATCTCCTGGCCTGACAGGGAGCGCTTGTGCAAAACTGTTATTGGGCTCACGTTCGGAACGGGAAGTGCCACACCCTGTTATACTCGGAAATGAGAGAAGTAAGCTGAAGAAAACCGCTGATCGCATCAGGCACCTCGGCATTGGTTTGTGCAGGATTACAGAACCGGCCTATAGTCCACTCTGTCTGTAAAACTACAGGGAACAGCAACATGTTTCAAGGCATTTACAAACCATCTAATTATCAGTGATGTAATGAGATAGGCTATCGGTTAAACCAGTTTTTCTTTGAGTCATATATAAAATTCAGTATATTCTCCAGGAGAACTTATGTGCTGATTTGTACCCAAACTTATAATATTATAGAAGGAGTCCCCCACATGAACCCTCAGTACGACGCACTTCTCAAAGAGAAGATGAGTGATGAGAGCTACTCCAGGCTTACAGCACTCAATAATCAGAAGATTTACGATTTCATCGGTCAATTCGCAGAGCACTGCGAACCGGCTACCATTTATGTCTGTAACGACAGCGAAGAGGATAATCAGTATATCCGTGAGATGTCGCTGAAAAAAGGCGAAGAGCACCCGATGGCTTTCTCCAGGCAGACTATCCACTGGGACGGATATAATGATCAGGCTCGTGACAAAGGCAACACCAGGTACCTCGTCTATCCGGAAAACCTGGAAAAGATGAAATCTCTGAACTCTCTCCCTTATGATGAAGGACACAAAGAAATCATGGACATCGCTAGAGGCAACATGAAGGGCAAAGATGCTGTGGTCAAATTTTTTGCCGAAGGCCCCACAGACAGCCTCTTCACCATCCCCTGTGTTCAGTTTACGGACTCCTGGTATGTGGCTCACTCCGAGTCCATCCTTTACCGGAGCGCCTACAGCCACTTCCTCCATATGAAGGACGATGAAAAGGATGGTTTCTTCCGGTTCATCCACTCTGCCGGGGTTCTTGATGAGCGCGGCTGTGTGGTCAACCTCGACACACGCCGCATCTACATGGATACTCAGAACAATATCGTATACTCCATGAACGCACAGTATGCCGGAAACTCTGTAGGTCTGAAGAAGCACTCCATGCGCCTGGCGATCAACAAATCTGCTCAGGAAGGGTGGCTCTGTGAGCACATGTTCCTGATGGCCTGCCTCGGCAAAGGTGGTCGCAAGACCTACTTCGCCGGCGCCTACCCTTCTGCTTGCGGCAAGACCTCCACTGCGATGATTCCAGGAGAGCAGATTGTTGGTGACGACATCACCTACTTCCGCAACATCGAGGGCGAGTTCCGCGGTGTGAACGTTGAGCAGGGGATCTTCGGTATCATCAAAGACGTTAACTCTACTGATGACCCGGTTATCTTCAGCAACCTGATGAAAGACCAGGAAGCGATCTTCTCCAACATCCTTCAGGGTCCTGATAAAAAACCGTACTGGCTTGGTTGCGGTATGGACACGCCGGACAAAGGACTCAACCATAACGGCGCCTGGAAAAAAGGGGACAAAGACGCGAACGGCAAAGAGGTCGGGATCGCTCATGGTAACGCCCGCTACACCATGCGCCTGGATTACCTCGACAACTTCGATGCTGAAGGCTTCAATAACAAGCAGGGGGTCAAAGTGGCAGGTGTTCTCTACGGCGGACGCGACAGCGACACCACCGTTCCGATTGAAGAGTCACCCTCCTGGAGGGAGGGCATCCTTCTCAAAGCCGCTACCCTGGAATCTGAAACCACCAGCGCTACCCTCGGCGCCGAAGGGGTCCGCAATGCGTCTCCGATGGCGAACATGGATTTCGTCTCCTACCCGCTTGGAGAGTACACTCTCAATAACATCCGGTTTGTTGCGGGGATGAAAGAGGAGCCCAGAGTGTTCAGCACCAACTACTTCATGCGCAATCCTGATGGCAATTTCATGACCGGTAAACTGGCTAAAAAGGTCTGGCTGCACTGGGCTGACGGCCGTGTTCACGGTGAATATGATGCGCTGGACACCCCGACCGGAAAAATCCCGCATTATGCAGACCTGAAGACGCTTTTCAAAGATCTGCTTGATGAGGATTTCTCTGAAGAAGACTACACCTACCTCTTCACTTTTCGCTGCACCAGATGGATCGAGAAGCTGGAAAGGAGCAGGGCTTTCTTTACCAGGATGGACAGCAACCTGCCTGCGGAATTGACCGCTGCATGGGACGCAGCCATCAAGACCATCTCCGCAGCCAGAGACAAATACGGCGACGAGATCAAACCCGGCGATTTCAAAGGCCAGCTGGTCTGACCGGGGAGTGAAACAAGCCGCCTTCAGGGGTGGCTTGTTTTGCTTACACACTGAGCGATCGCACCGATCATTTTCTCTCTGGCAACCGGCTTGATCAGAATTTCGTCGAAAAGAGATTTATCAACTGAGAAGAACGGTTCATCTTTCAGATGGCTGGTAGCGAGGATTACCGAAACGTCCGGATACAGCCGCCGGATTTCCCGGCATAAGGTCTCCCCATCCATCTCCGGCATCTTCAAATCGGTAACCACAGCGCTGATCCTCTTTCCCATCAGAATATCCAGAGCTTCTTTCCCTGACGAAGCTGTCAGGACTTTCCAGCCGTCCCGGGAAAGCCGTCGCTGCTCCATCTGCAGGATGGCATGCTCGTCATCCACAAGCAGTATGGTTCCGCCTGATTCCTCGAAATTGGTGACATTCTCCGGAGAGAGCTCCTCATCGATCGCTCCGACTGGCAGATAGACCCGGAAAATGGTTCCTTTGCCCGGCGTGCTGTCAAACAGGACATGTCCGCGTAGCTCTTCAACTATCCCGTGCACAACCGAAAGGCCCATCCCCGTCCCCTGATCCATGGGTTTGCTGGTAAAAAAAGGATCAAAAATCTTTCCCTGAATCTCCTGAGGAATTCCCGTACCGGTATCCTCCACCTCAAGACAGCTCCATTTTTCTGCATGCGAGGCGCTGTCCGCAACACAGGCGGGAATCCTCGCCAGCCCGTCAAAGGAGATCTTGAGCTCTCCCCCGCTTTCTCGCATCGCGTCTACGGCATTGGTGCAGAGATTGAGGATCACCTGATGCAACTGAGTCGGGTCCGCCATGATACAGGAATTTTCTGATCTCAGAAAACAGCTGACTTTTATGCTGGAAGGGATAGCGGAGCGGAGAAGAGAGGTCACCTCCTGGATAAGGGATACCACATCCACGGGAAAGGGAATCTGTTCGTCCCGGCGGCTGAAGAGCAGGATCTGCTTGACCAGTTTTTCCGCTCTTCCGGCGGCGATCAGCACCTGTTCGATATTCTCTCCCGCTTCACTGCCCGGGTCCAGATCATCCTGCACAAGCTGCGTATATCCTGTAATGGAGGAGAGAATATTATTGAAATCGTGCGCAATCCCACCTGCCAGAGTGCCGATAGCCTCCATCTTTTGAGCGTGCATGAGCTGTTTCTCATATTTAAGCTCTTCAGTTATATTTCTGCCCACGCAAACAAACTGGACAATTTCTCCGCTGGCGCTGCGGATCGGCGATATAGTCACATCCTCAACGTATTCCGTGCCGTCTATCCGCTGATTGTGGATCCTGCTCTGCCAGACATCATAGCTGAATACACTTTCGACCTCTTTGCCCTGAAGCGGTTTTTCTCCGTCAGTTGATCTGAGGATCTCAAACGGAGATCTGCCCAGGTACTGTTCCGGTTGATAACCGGAGATGACAGAAAAAGCCGGATTAGCGAAGGTCAGGTTGCCCTCAAGATCGGTCAGCAGGATCGTCTCCTGGACCTGATCGACAGCAGCACTCACCCGCAGCAGTTGAGACTGCGCGGTTTTTCTTTCCGTGATGTCGATATTGAATCCCACCAGGCCAGAAACCTCTCTCTCCTCCATGATGGGTGAGAGGATAGTACGATAATAACAGAGGGAATCGTCGCACATCGTTTTCCACTCCCTGTCCACAAGGCGGCCGTTTCTCCCCTCTTCCAGCATCCGGCTCCAATCAGGAATGTGCTTTGCCGGATATTCTATTCTGTCGATGTTTTCCCCGACCATCTCCCCCCAGTATCCATCCCTGCTGATTCTATTCTGCAAGGTTACCACACCGACTGCATTAAGAGAGAAAAATTCAAAGGGGATGCTCTCCACCGAGGTCATCAGAAGATTTCTGCTGTTCTCCAGTTTTTTTCTGGCGCTTTTTTGCTCCGTGACATTTCTCAGCAAGGCGAGGAATCCCCGCAGCTTCCCTTCTCTGGTATAAAGAGGAATGCCAGTTATCTCATAGACCATCAGATCACCGGCCTTGCTCATACTGTTGAATTCAACACCGGAGAAGGTTCGGGGGGTCTCCCGAAGCTCTTTGTACAGAGCCATCAGCCTGAGCCTGTCGGCATCCTGAACCAGATCAAGCAGATTTCTCTTAATGAGATCTTCAACTTTGAAACCGCAGACACTCTCAACATTGGGGCTGCAGTAGATGTAAGTGAGATCAATATCGAGCTCTATAAGGAGCTCGTGGCTGTTTTCCGCCATAGCGTTGAAAAAAGCCCGGCTCTTTTCCAGAGCAACAGCCTGCTCCTGAACTCTGCTGTTTAACTTGCGGTTAGCCTCTTCGAGATCTTCACGGAGCTGCTTCTTCTCCAGCGCTGACTCAATAGCCACCATCAGACTGCGGAACTCAAAAGGCTTGCGGATATAGTCCACATTCCCCAGTTTCATCGCCTGGATGACTATGTCCATATCCTGTTGCGCGGAAACAACGATTACGGAGAGACTCTGCTGTCTTTTCCGCATTCTCTCTATCAATTCTATCCCGTTCATCTCCGGCATTATGAGGTCCGTGATCAGAATATCGATGGGCTTCTCTAAATACTCTTCCAGTGCAGCTGCCGCTGATGTCACCGTCTCCACGGAAAACCTTTTTCTATCCAGAAGCCTGATGATCAGTGAAAGATAGGAGGGTTCATCATCTACAAAAACCAGTTTTTTCAAAGGCAAAGGAAACTCCGGAGAGCAGGTGTTGTCAATGGATTGGAATTGCTATCCAGAAAGTATTGTACCCGGCTCTTCTTTTTTTGCCAACCCTTTTTGATTGATGATTACATTTGAGATAATTTTTAAAATCCAGCGATCCTGTAAAAATGTAGTGCGAAAAACAGGGCGGCTGACCAGGCTACTTGACGCAACACAGCCATACTGCTGAACAGGCTGTTTTTCTAAGAGGTCTCATGAAGAAGTTCATTGATGAATGCACTATAACCGTCAGCTCCGGTAAAGGCGGTGCAGGTTGTGTCTCATTTCGCAGAGAAAAATATGTGCCCAGAGGCGGACCGGACGGCGGTGACGGCGGCCGCGGTGGGCATGTTGTTTTCATCAGCGACCACAGGATAAAAACACTCTACGATGTACGCAGGAAGCAGCGGTATAAAGCCGGAAACGGCCGATCTGGACTGGGCAGGAATAGAAGCGGCGGGAAAGGGGATAGCTGCATCATCAGGGTTCCAGTAGGGACCATTATCACGGAAAGAGAGAGCGGGATGATTTTCGCCGATTTCAAAAAAAATGGCGAAGAATTCGTCGCTGTCCACGGCGGCCGGGGGGGGCTGGGTAATCAACATTTTGCAACCTCTGTCAACCAGACTCCCGGATATGCGCAACCCGGTCTTCCCGGGGAAGAGCTCATACTCGACCTCGAACTCAAGATCATCGCGGATGTAGGCTTAATCGGCTTTCCGAATGCCGGAAAATCAACGCTCCTCAAAGCACTGTCCAGGGCCAATCCAAAGACCGCCTCCTATCCTTTTACCACCCTGAACCCCAATCTTGGTGTGGTGCAGGATCCCACCAGGCCTCCGTTTGTTGTTGCTGATATCCCCGGAATAACCGAGGGCGCATCTGAGGGCAAAGGACTGGGAATTAAATTCCTCAAACATATTGAACGGACACGCTTGCTTCTGATCGTGGTGGATTTGTTTTCCGATGATGCACAGACGGCAAAGAAGACCCTGCTTCATGAGCTGGAATCCTTCAGTGCAGAGCTGATGCAGAAACCGATGCTGTTTGCAGCCAATAAAGTAGATCTGCCAGAAGCCAGAGAGGCCGCGGCGTCTGAGAGAGATTTTATTCCCATCTCCGGCGCCGCCCATATCGGGCTTGATCCTCTGATCGACAGCATCTATCGCACCCTCAACCGGGTCACTGCAGAGGAACAGAGTGAACAGTGATCGCAAAGCTCTCAGCTCTGTCAAACGGGTTGTCCTGAAAACAGGAACGACTCAGATCACCACTGGTGGTGCTATGGATGAGGAGAAGATCCGTATGGTCGCCCGGACAGTAGCTCTGATCAGGGAGAAAGCCGAGGTGATTCTGGTCTCCTCTGGTGCTGTCTCAGCGGGGATCGCTTCAGCCGGACTGCAGATAAAGAAGAGCCTCTCCATCCCCTACAAGCAGGCTGCTGCGGCAATAGGACAATCTGTCCTTATGCAACAGTATACTCTTGCCTTTGAAGTTCACGGCATGCTCATCGGACAGGTACTGCTTTCCAAAGACGTGATGGAAAACCGGGAACGGTATGTGAATGCCAGTAATACCCTCAATACCCTTCTCAAAATCGACACCCTCCCCATTGTTAATGAAAACGACACCGTGGTTGTTGATGAGATCACAGTGGGCGATAACGACAGGCTGGCTGCTATGGTTGCACAGCTGGCTGACGCGGATCTGCTGATCCTCCTCTCCGATGTGGACGGCTTCTATCGCAATTTCGGGAAAAAGGGTGCAACGCTTCTCTCTGTCATTGATACCATCACAGAGGAGATCCGGGAGATGGCAGAATCCGAAGGGAGCCGCTACGCGACCGGCGGAATGGTTAGCAAGCTGGACGCCGCTCTCATGTGCCAGAGCGCCGGTATCCACACTATCCTGACTCGTGGTGGAGATCCAGCCTCAGTAGCCGCGATCCTGTCAGGGGAGAGTATCGGCACCTTCTTTCCGGCCGACACAGGTGGATTGAGCGGGCGCAAGCATTGGTTGCTCCATTATATGCCGACCAGAGGCAAACTGATTGTGGATAACGGCGCTGCCGCTGCTCTGATCAATAGCGGCAGCTCATTGCTGCCCAGGGGGATTGTCGCTGTACAGGGAGATTTTCGGGCTGGTGACGGGGTAGCGGTTACCAGGACCAGCGGCGAGGAGCTCGCCAGGGGGATAAGCAATTACGGCAGAGAGGACCTTGTAAGGATCATCGGTAAAAGGAGTGAGCAGATCCCTGAGATGCTCGGTACAAACGGGGCTCCGGAAGCTGTGCATCGGGATAACCTTATCCTCACTCCTGATGAGCAGCACAACAGCGATCACCCTTGAGAATGGAGCTCCTCCTGCAGCGCCTTGAGTACCGGATCTTCTTCGGGATGCGATTCCAGATACAACGCCCCCTGAACCAGCTCACCGCGAGTGCGGTCTCTAACCCGGGAACGCCGGGCCCGATGCAGCAGTTCATCCCGTTCCCTGCGGTACAGATACCCCAGTTTTTCATCCTCAAGGAGGTCCGAACGGTCGACCCCCCCCTGCAGCAGAAGACTGTCCGGCAGTTCCTGCAGGATTGAGGCGCAGTCAGCAGAAAGAAAAGCGTGTTCCACAACAGCGTACCGAAGGAGTTCTTTGTAGGAGCGGATGCCCATCTCCCGGTCCTTTTCTTTCAGAATGCAGGGGCCGAGCCCTCTGATCTCTGCCGCTCTCTTCCCCTGATTTTGCAAATAGGTAAGCGCCTCTGAGACAAGCCATGTGGTTTCGCAGGAGATAAGCGGCCGGGCGATCCCCTCTTTGCTGGAATATTTGTACTGGTTACGCAGCAGTGTATAGCAGCTGCCCCCCCAGAGCCAGCCAGGTTTGATGGTCAGCCTCCCCTCCTCTTCAAGGATCAAGGAGAGCGGATACTCCACCCTGCCCGGCGGGAGAGTGACAGCGGTGGCGATAACCGAGTGCGGTGCTCTACTGAGATCGGCAGGGTATTTCACGGAGCAGCTGAGTCCGAAAAAACAGCCTTCTCCGATGAAGATCTCCTGGTCAGGGGCCCGGCAGGTATGGTTGGAACCGATATTGGCCCCATAGCCGACATTGCCCCTGCCATCCGGCCAGATAGCAGCGATCAGGAGCGACTGGTGGTGCATGGCAACCAGGGGGCCCAGAAGCGAAGAGCTGACCTCTCCCTCCCCGATGCCACAGCCTGTCCCGCAATAGGAGCAGGTCACCCTGGCGTGCCGTTCCACATGACATCCGGTTTCAAGACAACTCCTGACAACGACAGCCTGAGTGTCCACACGACTTCCGCTTGCGACAACACTCTGTCTGACGATCGCACCACCTGTGATGGAAGCCGGATTTTCTATTGTATCCGCCAGAAAAGAGCCGCTGACTTCACAGCAGTTCTCCAGCACAGAACCCGATCCGATCAGGCAGTCCTGGATAAGCGGCACTCCGCTGATTCGCGATCCTTTGCCGATCAACCCACTGCTTTCTTTTATCCAGGAAAGGTACTGCTCCCTCAGTCGGAGCATCTTCTGTACAGCGGCCTCTCTTTTCTCTCCGCAGCACGCGTGCAGGGCGTCCTCCACAGTGATTCCCGGAAGGATAGGAATTTCCCTTCCACCCATTTCATTCCCGGGAATCAGATCATAGCTGAGCCAGCAATTCGGATCCACCGTATAGGTGACTCTTCCACAATCCAGTAGAAGAGAATTCCGTTCGACGTGGTAGCCGGCGAGAAGCGTCACAGAAGAGATAAGGCAGTCGTCCGCAACAGCAGCATCGTGCAGGGTACTGTTATAGATGCCGGTTGCCAGAGGCGGAAACTCCGCTGCATCCAGTCGTGAGGAGAAAGAACCGAGAAAACAGTGTCCCTCAAAACAGGAGTTCCGGATATGGGTTGCCGTGAAGGAAGCCGTGACCAGAATATTGTCCCAATCCGGAGAGAAGTTTCCGGCATCTTCGAGTGCAGAAATCTCTGAACTGGAGAGCGATCGAAGCGGAGAAGAAAAAAACAGGCTATGCGGCGCTTCCCCCGATTTGCGCAAGCGGGAAAAGAAAGTCTGGTGCGGCAGATTATGAATTGTATCCATAAGAACGAGAAATGCCGCCTTCCTGTTTTCTTACTCCTGATTCCTGCCAGTATACCAGGAAAAAAAAACGATGTACAGACACTGAAGAGTCAGAAAAATTGAGATAATCCACTGTAACAACCACACCTGATTACTGATGCAGAAGAGCATCACAAAGCAGGCGAAGAAATCCCGACGAAAGATGAAGTTCATCCCGAAGACAATTTTATTGAGAACAGCAAACCAGCCCTTTTTTGTGCTTTCCGCTTCAAGATCTTTGATGATCAGCAGCATACTGCCGCCTTCACCTCTTCTCTTAACATACCGGCTCATCATGTAAAAAAGAAGTCCGATGAAAATAAAAGTCATCCCGCCCAGTACCAGGAAGGTCAGATTGTGCGTCTTATTGTACAGGCCGATCGGTAATCCGATGAAAAAACTGAAGTACCCGAGCTGATCACAAAGGGTATCTATCCACTCCCCTTTATCCGAATCGCTGAAGGATAGCTTGGCAACCTCTCCGTCACAGCCATCAATGATGGAGGTGAGTTGAAAAATGAGTCCGCCTGTAAGGAGTTTCCAGTAATCGCCTGTAGCAGCAGTCGTGGCGATAAGGATCGCCCCCAGAACTCCGAGACCAAGGTTAGCGAAAGAGATACTGTTGGGTGTCAGCCGCAGCACGAGAAAGAAGCGGGTCAGACACAGGGAGACGTAACGATTGAAATTTCGGGAGACAAACCCGTCCGTCGGCTTCCTCATAGAGACAAGCAGTGCCCGACGCGCTTTCCGGTACGTTGTTTCATCTGTGACAGACAGCGCTCCCCAGCCGGGGAATGCCGTGGCCTCTCTGGATACCTGGAGCGCGATCTTGTTATCAAAGTAAGCCTGCAGCTGCTTCTTTGCAGATGCAGCCGTAAGGAACTCAGCGGCCCAGGAGCCGTCTGTTGTCTTCAAGGTCCTGGTTGCGGCAGCAGCGGATTGCAGAAGCCGGGCAGCGCCTTTCCAGTCAAAAACCGTTGTATCCCGGATCAGGAGGAACTTCCCCTTTGTGGCGGCAAGTTCCCCTTTGTTCCGTACTACGGTGCAGCTGATCCCCTTTAACTTCAGAGGGCGGCTTCTATTGATGATGTCTTCGCTCCGGCTGGAGTTGCACGGAACAGCCACCCGGATGTCCCTGATCCCGGCTCTGGAAAGGGAAAGGATGGCCCTCTCCAGCAGAGTCAATCCGAGCAACCGTTTCCCCTGCTCCGGTGCTGAGAGGATAAGTACTTTTACGTCCATAGAAAATGAGTGTCCTTTGTGATTGCGAACTGAATTATAAATTTGCCAAAAATTATGGTCCCAATTTAAAGAAGTCAACGACAGCCCCGCCTCCGACAGGGAAGAAATTATTTCTCCTGCTGATAACGACGTATTTTACGGTTCAAAATCCGAATTACAGAATCAAGATTTTTGCGGCGAAACAGGAGGCGAAACATTTTTCTATAGTTATCCACTGTGCCGATGCCGTCGATCTCATAATCCACAATTTTCCATTTCCCGCCCAATCTGCGAAGGGTATAATTCAGATTCACAGTATCTGTTTTGTAGAACGCTTTAGTCCTGACAATCGCAGCCCCGCCTCTGTAGCGGATTCCGAGATAGCGGAAATCTCTGGCCCGGTATCGGCCGGCCTTCTTCACAGAAGAGACCCTCAGCAGCTTCTGAAAAACAGTATCAAAACGGTTCTTCTGAGTTGCGTTCAGAGTGGACGGAAGCCACATCATGACATTTTTTGACATTGTGGAAAAACTGGTGACACTGTTGATCACTTCCATAAGAGCTTTTTCCGTAACAGAATCGAGTTTGCCCTGCTTATTGCGTTGCATGTTCAGAGCCTGGGAATTGGACCATCGGACAACCCGCATTGGATCAGCAGCTGCAGCAACAGAAGAGAAGAACAAAAGCAGCAGGAAAGCAACTACTGTTGATTCAAAATGTGATCTTTTCATATTTAAGCCACCTCAGAGTGAGCTTTGTATCACCTATGACATAGGCTAATCGGGCCAGAGCTTCGCCGCACGCGAGCTCCTGCTTGATGGTTGCCCTTTCAAGCTTGAAATATGTTGTATACGATTTGATGAACTCATTCAGTTTGCCAAGCCCCATCTCCCAATTATCACCAGCAAGCCGGTACCATGTTCTGGAGTTTTTCAGTGATTTCCGCACAGCGAAAAGGAGTTCAAACTCTTTTATCAAACGGCTGTGCGCTTCCCTTATTTCCAGAGCGATTCTGGCCTGCAATTGACGGGATTTTTCCTTGAAAGAAAGAAAGCTAATCCTGGCTTTTTTGACCCCATCATTAGCCTGCCAGAAATTAAGTTTCCAGCGCAATCCCAGGAATGCCCCGAGCCCTTTATCATTGTAATCGTCATCATCGGGACGCTTTCCTGCCCAGCGTATTCTGCCCCCGGCGGCGATGAAGAAATCAGGGTACCGCATACTCCTGGCCAGATTGAGCTGTGCGACTGCTGCCGTGGAGGCAAATTGCAAAGCTCGAAGTTCCGGACGGTGGTTACTCCCGAAGGCAAGTGCCCGGTTCACATTGAACTTCTTATAGTCGAAGTCCGGGAAAGAGACCGCTTCTGTACTCAGAGGGGCGTTCCCCTGCAGCTGCAGGAAAATGCGGATAACCGCCGAAATCTTGCGCACCGCCTCGACTGCAGAGTGATACTGTTGTTCAATAACAAAGGAACTGCTTCTAACATTCAACAGATCCACTGCAGTGATGTCGCTCTCTTTTTTCCTGGAATCCCGTTTAACCTCTTCAAGCAGTTTGCGGTACTCTTTGCGCAGTTTTTCCGCTATTTCCTGCCCCTTATTGGCCGCTCGTAGATTCCAGAACATCCGGATCGTCTGCAGAACGAGCTTCTCACGCACAAGCTTTGCCTTCACTCTGGCTTCATCAATTCCATAACCGGCCAGCTCCCTGGCATAGCCGACCTTGCCGAAAGTATAGAGCGGCTGGAGTGCTTTCAGTTCGAAACGGGTGAAGGGGCCAAGGCCATCAATAAACTCCTGGTCGCTTTCAGGGACTACGCCGAACTGGACATCGAAATTCAGAGTCGGGAGAAGAGCTTTATGCCGGACACTCTCCAGCTGCAGTTTCGCTTTTCTTATTTTAAGCTGTTCATTCACGAGCAGAGGATTATTGTGGAGCGCTTTTTTGAGCATACCGCTGATAGTGAACTGTATGGATGCTGCTGAGACGGCAGTCGCTGAAATAAAAAGCGTAGCAGCAACCAGGATCAATATTCTGTTCATACTCTGCGACCTGTCCAAAAGCAGCACCCTTTTCAATGTTTCATAACCTATCTGACTGACTCCTGCGGTTACGATACTCAATACTACACCCCCTGACATGAAAAGTCAAAAGCGGGCAGGACTGCGATCCTTTCTTTACCTCATTTTTCACATCTGCTCAAAATTTTATTGAAGCTCTTCCTGCTATTATTGTTGAATTACAAAATAATGACTATGTTATAAATCTGGACAGTCAGGATGCGGCAGGACCATTGGTCCCCCTGTTCTTGATATATCCCATACTGTGGGGTACTCTTCTTTCTAGAGAAGCAGCTATCAACTTTTTCCGATCAAGGAGGATGAGATCATGAAGAAAAGGTTATGCATTATTCCTGCGGCTCTGTTTTTTCTCAGTACGAGCGGGCTGAATGCAACAAAGTATAAATTCGACTATGACCTTATAAGCGATATCAGAAAAACATATGTCCTGTTTCTTAAATTCAGACTCTATTATCACGCTTCGGCAAGCGCCTATTTCACCTCCTGGAAATGCTCCGACGGTGTGCAAAAGTTCCGTTTTGCCGGTCTCCCGGAGAGTGGCTACCGCATCCGCACCCACAGACGCGGCTCCAAGCTGTCAGTGGTTACTGCCGCCTACAGTTTTGCAAACGCAAAGGCAGCCTATTCGAAACGGATAGCCTCATTTAGAAGCGAGACCCCGTTCTATTCCAGAATGATCAAGACCATTGCTAAAAGACCCTTCAAAATTCTCCCTACCAGCAGCCGGTCGATCCTGTTCAACAGATACCCGGACGGGAACTATGGCGACTACGGATTCAATCTAAAAATGATAAAACCGGCGAATATGAAGCGGTACAACGATTCCTTCAATATCTACCGCCTGCTTCTGGAAATGGTGAAAATGATGAGCCATAAAGCGCTGCCAGGGCCGAATATCCGTTCGCTTCCTGAAATTGGAAGCAGCTGGAAGAGCCCGCAGCTGAACTTCGGCAAGGCGATCGCCAGGATATCTTACCTTGCGGACCATAAAGGGAAGAAGTATTTCAAGTACAGACAGAAGCGCTCTTTCCGGATGACCTATAGAGTCCTCTCCCGAAGGAATGGCCGCATAATCATAGACGGTACCGGTAGCCCCCGGGTCTCCATCGGAGTGAGTATGAAAATACAGAGAATAAACAGGAAGATCGTTATCCGTCAGCGAGACGGGATGTTGATCAGCGAACGGTTCCAGATGTCCGCTAAAAACCAGGATAATCTCGGCTGGATCTTCCGCTCCAGATTGCAACTTTTATAATGGTCTCTCAGCTCCAGGAAGTTGTATTATTCCTATGAATAATACACCGTTCAGGGGGCCTGGATGTCAGAATGACTGTTAGCGATCTCGGTCCGGCTGTACCTGAACAGCGGAATTCTCAACAGCAGGCTGGTTGTATCACGTGAGAAAAATTATCCAGAAAAACAGAAGAAGACGTCGAAATCCCTCCCACAGCATACTCCTGCAAAAAATACTCCGAAAGGGGCAGGAACGGCAGCGGGTTATGCTGGTCCCCCACTCCGGTAAAAAAATGCTGACCTTCCGTATCCCCAACTACTCTATCCTCATCACACTGCTTACTGTGATCTTTCTGGTTGTTTTTTCCATCATCTCGCTTAATGAGCATGAAACCGATCTGACCAGGATAGCCTCCCTCTCCTCCAGGACTTCCAGCCATCAGCAGAATCTGCGCCTGTACCGGCAATACAGTAAAACAACAGACCGGGTGCTTGCCCCTCTTTTTCGGGAGACCAGAACGCTGGCAAAAAATATCGGAGGGGTGGGGGCCACTCCAGACGATCCATCTTTCCGCATACACTCCTTCAGCAACAGCAACTTCTCTGCGCAAGCCAATCCGGAGATACTCAGTTTCAGCCGTATCGGTCATCGACTTTCTCTGACTGTCAATCAGATATCCAATACAAGGCTCTTTCTCAGTAATCTCCGTCTCAATTCACGGAACACTCCCTCTATATGGCCTGTTGCCGGTAAGGGCTTCATCACTTCCCCATTCGGCCGCCGCCGCTCTCCTTTTACCGGGATGTGGCAGCACCATACAGGGGTGGACATCTCCTACTGGCCTGGAAGTCTGATCCTCGCCGCAGCTGACGGTTTCGTAGAGGAGGCGGGATATATGGGTGGCTACGGACTCTGTGTGCTCCTGCGGCATAAACACGGCTTCCGTACCCGATACGCACACCTGAGTTCTATCCGGGTCTCCGTAGAACAGAGCGTCAACCAGAGCCATATTGTCGGAACCATGGGTTCCACCGGTCTCTCTACTGGATACCATCTCCACTATGAGGTGATCCTCGGGGTACGTCATATTAATCCAGCGCCTTTTCTAATAGACAGAGCCAGCCTGTAATTATCGAACGCGGTTGCCTGGCAAACGAACCCACGCCCGCAGGTTGCGCAACTTTCAGGAGCTAAAGAGATGGACCAGAACAGAGAATACGGACAAGAAACAATCCGGGCACTTGAAAATTTTGCGGTCCGCACGGCTTCAGTCCCTGAGCCTCTCCTGCGCGCGCTGATAGAAATCAAAAGAGCCGCTGCTCTGGTTAACCTGGAGTGCGGTTTTCTGGAAGAGGCAAAAGCAGATGCCATACGGGCCGCCTGCGAATCGCTGCTCGCGGATTTCCCGGAGGGGGCCTTCCCGCTTCCTGCAATACAGGGGGGGGCCGGGACATCCATCCATACTAACGTCAATGAAGTGATCGCCCATCGGGCTTCTGCACTGCTTTCTTCTGATGGCTGCAGGGTTGTACATCCCAATGATGATGTCAACCGCTTTCAATCCACCAACGATGTTTTCCCTACAGCGCTTCGCATAGCCGCGCTCCGGGGGTTACAGCGGCTTTCTGAAAATCTGGCCGATCTGCAGAGTGCATTACAAAAGAAGGAACAGGAGTTCTCATCTATATTGAAAATCGGAAGAACACAATTGCAGGAGGCTGTACCTGTAACCCTGGGACAGGAATTTGCAGCCTATGCAGAAGCTTTTGCCAGAGACCGCTGGCGAGTCTACAAAGCTCAGGAGCGTCTGAGGCAGATCAACATCGGCGGAACAGCGATAGGAACCGGGATCAATGCACCCAGGCTCTTCATCTTCAAACTTGTGGAACTGCTCCGGAGGGACACAGGCCTGGGCTTGGCCAGAGCAGAAGACTGTATAGAGGCGACACAGAATGCGGACCTTCTCGCCGAGGTCTCCGGAATCCTGAAAACCGTAGCTGTCAATTTCATGAAAATATCAGGTGATCTCCGCCTGCTCTCTGCAGGTCCGAGTACAGGATTCGGGGAAATCATACTTCAGCCTGTTCAGGCCGGCAGCACGATCATGCCGGGGAAGGTCAATCCCGTTATTCCGGAACTGGCTGGTTCTGTTGCCATTCAGGTAATGGCTCATGATCAGGCGGTGGTGCTGGCCTGCGGTTCCGGACAGCTGGAGCTCAATGCCTTCATGCCTCTTATCGCCTATAACCTTCTGGATGCCATCCAGCTGCTCAGCGACTGCGCGCTCCTTTTCCGAACAAGATGTGTTCAGACGCTGCAGGCGGATGAGGATAGATGCCGGAGCAATCTGGAATCCAGCTACGGGCTCATCACCCTGCTTTCGCCCTATATCGGCTATGATGCAGCAGCAGAAGTTTACCGCTATTCCCGGGAAAAGAAGGTCTCTATCAGAGAGGCGGCAACCGGACTCGGACATTTTACTGATGAAGAATTGGATCTGATTTTTGATATCCGCAAAGCCACCTCCGCGGGCATCCCCGGCTCTTCACAGCTCAGGGAGCGGTTGGAGAGAGAGCTCCTGAGAGGAAAGGAGAACACGGATGCAATCCAGCCCTGAAAGCGAACGGCTCCATATCGGGATCTTTGGCAGGAGAAACGCCGGCAAATCCAGTCTGATCAATTCTCTGACAGGTCAGGAAACTGCGCTTGTGTCCCGGACCGCAGGAACGACCACAGATCCAGTAAGCAAGGCGATGGAGATCCTCCCAATAGGACCGGTGCTGATAATCGATACAGCCGGTCTGGACGACAGCGGCGACCTCGGGCGAGCGCGGGTGCGAAGATCCAGAGAAGTCCTTCCGAAATGCGACCTGATTCTCCTGGTGGTTCACTGTGAAAGCGGTCCCTCACTGGAGTTTGAAACGAGCCTGCTGAAGGACATTGAAAAACAGAAGACTCCTGTTATCGTTGTTTTCACCCACTGTGACAGCAGCCAACCGGATCCCGGGAGCCTTGACAAAGTGACCCTCCAATGGAAACTTCCGGCGGCGGTGATCAGCAACAGAACCGGTTCCGGAATTGCGGCGCTGAAGAAGAGCATCATCGCCAATGCAGACACCAACCAGGATCTCACCATCGTCGGAGATCTGGTTTCTCCTGGTGATACCGTTGTCCTGGTTATACCGATCGATGATGCGGCACCCAGAGGACGGTTGATCCTTCCCCAGGTGCAGATCATCCGCGATCTTTTAGACAGTGACGCCATGGCTCTTGTGGTCAAGGAGAGGGAACTCAGCGCCGCATTGCATACTCTGGCCCGACCACCGAAGCTGGTTGTAACGGATTCTCAGGCGTTCCAGAAAGTGGCTGCCGATACCCCGTCATCCGTTCCCCTCACCTCGTTCTCGATTCTCTTTGCCAGGTATAAGGGGGATCTGGAAGCTTACATTGAGGGGATCAGGGCTATCGATCGGCTGCAGGACGGAGACAGGATACTGATCGCCGAAGCATGCACCCATCATCTACAATCCGACGATATCGGTACAGTCAAGATCCCCAGATGGCTGCGCGACTCCACAGGAGTCGAGCTTATTTTTGAAAAAACAGCGGGACAGACCTTCCCCGAAAATCTCTCAGAGTACGCTCTGGTTATCCACTGCGGCGGTTGCATGCTCAACCGCCGTGCTGTACTCAACCGCATGAATATCGCGGGTCAGCAGAGCATCCCGATAACCAACTACGGAATGGTTATCGCCCGCACCTTCGGCATCCTGGAACGGGCGCTCGCCCCCTTCCCGGTTGCAACCTCCCTGTACCACGATGAGATCTATTAAATGCATTGCGTTTTTTTATGTAAGAGTATAGCAAAGCGCAGAGTCAAGATGCCGGCCCGGATAATCGCCGTCCCCAGCGATCTGTCTCAACAGGGATACCTTTGCTGCAGCAGGGGAGCAAAAATACTGCAGAAATAAGGGGGCTTCACAGAGAGATGACCTTCCACTTCCCGTCGATCTTTTCCAACCGCCAGACACGGTTAATGGTGGGCGTCCCGGAGCCGCGGGAACGTTTTTCAATGAAGGAAATCACGGCCTGTCTTTTTTGTGCGAACAGGGTTATTCTTCGAACGTAGATTTCAACAAAAAGTGTACCGCTCTTTCGGAATGCAGCAGCCCGGGTCAGGAACTGTTTCCTGGCACGAGGGTTCTGTAAAGCACGGAGCAGGGGAGCACCACCCAGCTGTTCCAGATATTGCCGGTAATCCCCTGCAATGCGACTCCTGCAAAGATCAGAAACGCTGGATTCTATTCGGCTCTTTTCACTGCCGCAGGAGAGAAGGAGCAGAGCAATAATCAGATTAACGAATAACAGTCGCAATTTTCCACCTCTCTCCAGTGTGGACCAAACGCCAGCGGCGTGTTGCTCCAACCGGTCTGCCGTTTCCCCGATAAAAAAGAAAAATGCAGAGCACAGCTTTTCCATCAGCTGAATACATGGATCGGATAAACAGCGGTTCGCTGTTTTCCGGTCCTCTTAGCTTTGCATAGAAGCTGTTCAGCAGGGCACGTCTGGAATACACGCGCAACAGGGTCTTGAGTTCAGGGCCGCTCAATGCCTGCGAAAGGCTGCGGATATCTTTTCTTTCGGCACTCCTGATAGCTGTTCTGATACAATTCTCCGGAGTATCTGCGCCGCAGGCTGAAAACAGAAGAAACATCAGACAGATACAGGGTGCAATTTTCAGATCCATACAATATTATACATCTGCTCTCCAGTTGATACAAGCGTCCATGCCTGAAAAAAAATTGACTTAACAAATGTTTTTACTTAAATTAATGCATAAATACATTGATTTCGGAGGGATTTATGTCCATTCTGCCCCTGGGAGACCGTGTTCTCGTCAAGATTTCTGAAAGTAAAACCAAAACTGAAAGCGGGCTGTACATCCCCGACACTGCACAGGAGAAAACCCAACAGGGCGAAGTCGTCGCTATTGGTGAAAGTGAAGACATCGTTGTAAAAGTTGGCGATGTGGTCCTTTACGACAAATATGCGGGAACCAATTTCAAAATCGAAGAAACGGAGCATCTGATTCTCCGCAATGAGGATATCATCGCTAAAGTACAGTAGTGACTTCTACGATGATCTGCACAAAAAAGGGGTGTCCCGATGTTCCGGGACACCCCTTTTTTGTGGTAGCACCCCTGTTTCTTTAGCTTCAAAACAGGATGAACTCTTCCGATAATGGTACCACCATGCCAGAGAGAACTGTTGTAGCTGTTTTTATCTGTATCGCGTGCACTCTTCTGTTCGGGACAATCTTCCACTGGCTCTACAGACAGCGAACAGCAGCCATCCGCACCTATCGCATTAGAACTGCGTACGATTATGCTGAAGAGAATATCTGTAAATGCTCACAATGGGCTCCAGGTGGAGAAGAATTTTCCTCTGCTATCAGACCGCTTTCAGAGGAACAAAAATATTCTCCTGCTCTCTATCACAGACATCAACAGGGACCCGAAATTCTTAAAAACTCGAATCCATGCAGAGAATATCAACCGGTATCCGGCGCTGCTGCTGCGGGAAGAGGCTAAATCCACCATGCTCCCGAATGGGGCCCTCGGGGATGCACAGGAGAAACCGAGCATGTTCCATTACTCCGTGGCGCTGGACAGAGAGTCAAAGAATTCTCGTACAACCCGTTGATCTACAGGCGCAACAGAACAATACATATCAGCTGCTTCCTGACCACTGCGGTTGTGACTGTTCTGCTTGTTGCTCTTTTTTTCCTGATCAGCACGCATCTCCGGAAAACCGCTGCTCCATGCTATCAACACGGTAGCGGAACAGGAGGACCGGGATCTTGAATACCTGAAAACCAGAAACGCGCTCCTGAAAAAAGAAGAGAGGACAAAACCATCAGCTCCACCTGCAGCTTCGGGGTAGTGCAGCTTGCCCACGGCAGCCGCAGTACAGGCAGCGCTCTCTAATCCGCGCTTTCCACCAGCAGGGATCCGATAAAAGACTGCCTGTCAAAGGGGAGCAGATCATTCACACCCTCGCCCATTCCGAGCATCAGAATCGGCAGTTTCAGTGTTCCGGTGATGGAAAGCGCTACCCCGCCTCTGGCGCTGGAATCCATTTTGCTGAGGATGATACCGTCGAGTCTGACAGCGGCATGGAAGGAGCGCGCCTGTTCAAAAGCATTGCTCCCTGCTGTAGCGTCCAGAACAGCCAGCTTCAGATACCGGTCCCCGGGCCCGGTCTTTCTGGCGATAATTTTATCGATCTTCTGCAATTCTCGAACCAGGTTCTCCCGATTGTGGAAACGCCCCGCAGTATCAGCGATCAGGGTATCCATTCCTCTGCTTCTGGCTGCCGTCAGAGCGTCGAAGACAACGGCCCCGGGGTCAGCACCCTGTTGCTGCCGTATTAGCGGAGTATCAACCCGTTTTGCCCAGACCTCCAGCTGATCTATGGCTGCGGCCCGGAAAGTATCTGCAGCGGCAAGGAGGACTTTCCGCCCTTCAGCCTTGAATTTCGAAGCCAGCCTGGCGCAGGCTGTGGTTTTTCCAGAGCCATTAACCCCGAGAAGCATATAGACATAGAACCCTCTCTCATCGGTCACCGGAGCCGGAACATTCATCCACTCATTGAGGAATTCCCGAAATGCCTCTTCCCTGCTCCTGCTGCTAAAAATATTTTTTTCTTTGCAGAGGTCCCTGAACCCTGCAACAATATTCAGAGAGCTCTCCACTCCAACATCAGAGCTGATCAGGATCTCTTCAAGTGCATCGAAAAAGCCCCCCGCCTCTTTCCTCGAACGAAAGAGAAAGCCCAGTTTACTCCCCATATTTTCCCGGGTCTTCTGCAGGCCTTTTCTAAATCTGTTGACTACTCCCATTGTGTTGCTCCCTAAAATCTCCAGTTGACCAACAAACCGCCCGGAGCGACAGCCGCGTATACAGAGGGCGGGCTCTCCAGCGGAGCACGCCCCAGATCCCGATCATCAGCCATCATGTAGCGCACCAGGAAATACGCGCTCACAGCCATACAGCCAGCGGTCGTCCAGAGAGAGATATCAGCCGCAATATCGAAATCCCTCACCTTATTCCTCAATGAGGAGGCGCTGCTTCCTGACTTCGAGTACTGATGCTGATAGTCCTCCCGCTTGATGTAACAATAGGTGTAGGACAGAAGAGAGACCCCGCCTGCCCAGAAAAAAATATTCATCCATTTCTTGTGTCGCTTAACCTGCTGCTCAATTGTCAGGGCACCTTCTATCTTCGGGCTCAGGGTAATGTTGACAGTCTCTGTTTTGTTGCGGAGGATCTGAATTCTACTGTACTTCCTGTGATAGTTCTCCCTCTCAAGGGAGATCCTGTACAGACCGGTTGCCATATTGGTCAACGTGAGCGGGGTTTTGCCTTTGAACAGAAGGTCCACCCTCACCTCCGCGCCCGGCGGATGAGAAACGATCTGGATAGATCCTGTCCCCCTGATTCTCGTCAGCTTTCGTTTGAGCAGATACTGTTTTCCTGGTTTGAGGTTGATATCCAGACGCAGCTTTTTATATCCTGTCTTGCGGATAAAGAGCTCGTGGTTGGTCGCAGTTGTGAACGGAAGCAGCAAAGGGGTTTCCCCCTGATAAAGCTTGCCTGTATAGACGACCGCTCCGGGAGGATCAGTCACCACTTTGAGCGGGACAGTGCTGAACCGGACCATTTTTTTTCGCATCTGCTGTATCATGGTTTTCAGATTGAGCAGGACCTGACCATCAGGGTACACCTGACGGACAGAGTGGATAGTGCGCCCGCTAATGGCGCTGTAGAGGTGCGCCCTGACGGTGATCCCCGCGTTTTCAATACGAGAGTAGTCCCCGAAGAGAAGATAGTGGAAGCCCTTATCCCGGGCTATCTCATCCAGCGTCTGCTCGTTCTGCCGGATAACTGTGGAGGAAAACTCAAGCTGTTTCCTGCCAGAGGCCCTGGCTCTTCCCCGTTCATAGCGGTTTTCCGCTATCGGCCGTGCCACCGGCTTGCCATCTTTCGCGAGAGAGAGCGGCGCAGTCCCTTTTTTTCGAAACGGCAGTACTCCGGCCTTCCGTTCCCACCTGATCTGCTCTTTGACGCCAAGAATCTCCTCTTGCAGCACAAAGAAATCGCTGTTTTTCTTGAGCCCCTCTTTGAGCATGAGCGGTAGCGAAAGCCCGAGGTAATCCAGATTGGTGCTGGAACTCCTGTTTTCAAAAAGCAGCAGCCCGACTTTATACACATCGAGGAAGGAGACCGCCTTATTGGTGACTGTTGCTGTTTCGAGGCTCATTCCGGAGAGAAGCAGCGGACAGTCGTACAGGAGGCCCAACAGCAGAACAATTTTTTTCACGTCTTACGCTCCTTCTTTTCCGCTACAGGAAAAAGAATGTTATTCAAAATTAAACGATAACCCGGTGAATGTGGATAATTATCGAGATTGGTCGGCGGATCTCCGATGAGGTGCTGATAGTCTTCAGGGTCATGGCCTGAGTAAAAAGAAAAAAAACCCTTGCCCAGAACTCCATGGATATAACGGACGCGATCAGTCCCGGGGGTCTGTCCGAGGATGGTGACCCCCTTTTTTATCCGGGTTTTCCGGTATGCACTGGTCTGCCCGAGAAACCCCCTGACCACCCGGGTATGGTTCTGCACCAGCATGGAGGGGAGCGGATCAATCCTGGCTGAAAACGGGAAAAGAACAAAAGAATCCTTCCTCAGGTTGAGCCCCAGCTGCCGCACATTGATGTCAATATCGCTGTGAGCATATCTGGAGGCAGAGGTTTCCAGGCGAAATCCGGTAAAAGCGAAACAGCGGCTGAAATCCAGCTTTGTTTGCGCACCCGGGGTCATTGCTGTTCCGTCCAGCTGAGCGGGAACAATATCCAGGCCAGCTGCAGCAAGCGCGATATCCAGCGTCTCTGTCGCCGAGCACATCGCAAACAGGAATCCGCCCTTCCGCACATACTTGCGAATCTTTCGGGCCACTGCGAGCTTGTGGGCTGCAACAGACGGGTAGCCTGCCGCTTTTGACGCCCGGGTGAAGGCGGCCACCTTTTTTCTGTACCAGGCGTGATGCCTGGAGGAAGCATAGAATTTCCCGAATTGCCCGGTAAAATCCTCGTGATGGATATGGAGCCAGTCAAAGCGGTTCAGAGAGCCGGAGAGCACTTCCGGATCATAAATTTTCTTATAGGGGATCCCGGCGTACTGCAGTACCAGAGTGACCGCATCATCCCAGGGGTCCTGCCCGGGGGGCACATAAACCGCCAGGCGCGGGGCTTGTTCCAGCAGCATATCATTCATGTCCCGGCTTTTAATATACCGTTTGAGCGTCGGGTAACCGCCTGCAGGCAGCGCGCCGGTCGTTACACCGGTAATAAGCGCCGCCCTCCGGGCAAGGATATTGTCCGGAATAAGAAACGAACCACCCCGGTAGTTGAGAAGCCAGCGGCAGTTGTATCCTGCCTTCAGAAGCCTGAAAGCGAGACCGTATGCCCGGAGATGGTTGGCCTGAGAGCTGTCCATGGGCACCAGAAGCCACCCGGGGCCTGCCAGAGAGGCAGAAGAGAGAAGCAAAAGCAGCAGCAGAGCGCAGTGTAAGAGAAGAGCCGCTCCTCGCATATTCACTGCCTGGCCCGAAGGTATCCATAGATAAAGGGGTCCAGACCGCCGTCCATCACAGCTTTCACGTTCCCTGTTTCGATATTAGTTCTGTGGTCCTTCACCAGGCTATAGGGCTCAAAGACATAGGAACGGATCTGGTTCCCCCATGCGATATCCGTTTTTTCCGCTGATTTTGCCTCCAGCGCCGCCCTTCTCTCCGCCCGGACCTGTTCATAAAGACGAGATCTCAGAATTTTCATCGCCATCTCTTTATTCTGATGCTGGGAGCGTTCGTTCTGACAGGCCACCACGATTCCGGTAGGCTGGTGGGTGATCCGCACAGCAGAGCTGGTTTTATTGACATGCTGACCACCTGCGCCAGAGGCCCGGTAGGTGTCGATTCGCAGATCAGATGACTCAATTGCAACCTCGATATCTTCTGATACCTCCGGCGAACAGTGGACTGAAGCGAAGGAGGTGTGCCGCCTGTTTGCAGAATCAAACGGGGATTTGCGGACAAGCCTGTGGACCCCGGACTCTGCTTTCAGATAACCGTAGGCGTAGGGACCGCGAACCAGAACCGTAACCCCTTTAATACCGGTTTCATCGCCGGGCTGGGATTCCAGAATTTCCGTTGTGAAGCCGAACTCCTCCGACCATCTGAGGTACATCCGGAGGAGCATTTCCGCCCAGTCGCAGGATTCAGTCCCTCCGGCACCAGAATGGATAGTGAGATACACACCGCTGCCATCCATCTCATCAGTGAAAAGATTCTGGATATCAAGGGTCTCATAATTTTTTTCTGATTCCTCCAGGAGAAGGGAAAGCTCCTCTTCGACAGAGTTGTCCCCCTCCATGGCGGCGAATTCCGCCAGTTCTACACCATCAGCGATCTTTCTTCTGAGTTCTTTCCAGGGGTTGATCTTCTTTTCCAGCCTGGAGATTGCCTGCGCCAGCTTCGATGCTTCCGTCGGATTATCCCAGATAGCTGGATCAGACTGCTGCTCTGCAAGCCCTGCGAGCTCTTTTTCGATCAGTTCGATATGCAACGATTCCCAGCGATCAGTGATACGCTGACGCATTGCCTGCAATGAGACGACAAGCTCTTCAAGCATCAGATGCTCCTGTGATTTGCTGCAGTTCAGATGTTAACCGGAGTCTGCGGTCCTGGTTTCGCAACAGGCTCTCTGGCGTGAGGTGCCTGGCGCTCTTTGATCATTCTGCAATTCCCCTCAAAAACCACCCCGTCAGCTATTTGCAGTTTTGCAGTATTCAGATTGCCGTGCAGTTTGCCTGTTGTCATCATTTCAATCCGGTCCCTGGCAATGATATTGCCGCGTACGGAACCTTCCAGAATGACTATCCCGGCTTCAATATCGGCTGCAACCTCCGCAGTTCTGCCGATATAGAGAAAGCCATCCGTTTTAATTGTGCCCTTGAATTTCCCGTTGATCTTCAGGGAATGGTCAAAAATCAGATCACCCTTGAAGTCGGTGTGTATATCAAACGTCGTGTCCACCAGATTATAGTCAATGTGCACAAGAGGAGTTACTTTTTTTGTCATGCTGCAGTTCTCAGATCACTATTTTGTTTGCATCACAAACACCCCATCCCAGTCAGCAGGCGGAGGGTTCTGGATATAGGTCTCACACCGCGTGATGTACAGATTGGTCGGTCCGTCGGAGGGATCCACCTCATGAGCGGCTTTGAAATGCTCAAGTGCAGCGCTGAAATCACGCTGCTTATACAATTCTATACCTCTGTTATAGGATTCCAGAAGCTGCATTTTTTCCGCTGATAACATGATACCCTCCCCGTGTATTGTGAGATACATCAAAACGGTTAACGGGTAAAACTTACCACATGAACCGCGTTTAATAAAGAATTTTCATCGAGTGGAAACCCACTGCCCGCCCCTGCTGTGGTCAAGGGCCGCATAGTGCAACGGATTGATTTTTCGGTTGTAGTGGCGGATTTCAAAATGCAGATGCGGTCCTGTGGAATATCCACTGGACCCAACCCGTCCCAGCAACCCTCCTCGTTTCAAGCTCTGACCATTGCGGACGTTCAAGGCTGCCAGATGGCCGTAAAAAGTCCTGTACCCGAAAGCGTGACGGAGAACAACCAGCCGACCATAGCCGCCAGCCCGGCCGGAAAACTCAACAACCCCCTCATGCGCCGCCCGTACAGCTGTCCCCCTGGGTGCTGCAAGATCCAGCCCTCCGTGAAACACCAGCCGGCCGCTTATCGGGTCGCGCCGCAGTCCAAATCGGGAGGTCAGCCTTGCCAGAGGCAACGGACAGGCGAAAGCGGTGCCGTAGAAAAGCGCCTGTTCCAGAGGCCGCATATGAGCGCCTGGAAGGAAGAGCGCTTCCCCTGCACCCAGTGTCCGCCCATAGTAGCGGTTGAAGCGCTGTATATCCGCAACAGGAACACGGTATCTCCGGGCAATCCAGCGCAGAGAGCGCCTCCTGCGGGCCCGGAACATCAACCCCTGGAAATCAGGGATAAGGAGAATCTGTCCTGGTCTGGTACTGTGGATAAACACCAGAGCACTGCAGCTGGCAACGCTATCTACGGAAATGCCCAGCCCGGAAGCGACCGTATACAGGGTTTCCCCGGGTTTGAGCCTGTATTCCGTTAACCTGAGGGGGGGGAAGGGGAAACGACTGTAATACCTGCCACGGTATCTCCGGGAGAAATGAATGGATTTGCTGAGTCTGACAAAAACCCGATCACTCGCATTGAACACATACAGCCTCTCTCTGTAGCTGGAAAAGAGGGGGGAAGAGAGCATAAAGGGGATCAGGAAAAAGAAGACACGGCCCATATCACTATTTTCGACAGCAGCAGGGGGTTCTTTACCTGCTCAGAGGCTGGAGAGACAGGTTCGCCCCCTGCCTCTACGGGGTTGCATTACTCCAGCTTGACATCCATGGCCATATCCATGTCACGGCTCTCTCTCATCCCCTGGAAGCGGACAGAGATGGTGAACTTCATTTTGCTCCGTTCCACCCGCCCTGCACCGGCATTGAAGAGCATCCAGCCATCCATTACAGGGGCCTTCATCTTCACTTCTGCCCTGCCGGGAACAAAATCAATTTTCATATCCGGTTTAAGCAACACTTTTGTTCCATCTGCTGATATCGATTCGACCGTGAAAGCGAGCGAGACATTCATCTGCCTCGTCCCTCCTGAGTCCCTGGAATACCCGATGCTTTTAAATCTATCTCCGACTTTCACCGGAGCTGCCGGAAACTGCGGCATACCGTACCGCTCAATATTAGCGATCATGGCGTTGATCGCATGAAGCAGCGCCTTATGACCCGAGAGCCGGCTAAGCATTGTATCCATATCCGCCCTGACGGTCTTCCCTCTCGGGGTGATAGTCATGCGGATTGGTTTACCGACAATTTTTTCAAACAGGACCCCCACTGAAGATCGAGAAATTGAGGATTTGTCTGCTGAATCAAAACGCATACTCTCATCCGGGCCATCCATGGACACACGGGAGATGCTCATGGTGAGCTCGTAGTTGCCTTCGCTGTTTTTACCGCTGCCCTTAATCTGGTATCCCATGGTCATTCTTATTGGTATCTCTCCAGCAGTTTTGCCCATGCCAGCTATCTTCACGACAATAACAGAGGTGATGCTATACCTGTCGATCCGTCCCTTGCTGAATTTATACCTGAGCAGCACAGGCAGCGTACTGCTTCTTGCAAACTTCGGTTTTTCCCTGTCAACCGATCCTTCCCCTTTGCACGCAAAAAGAAGCACGGTGAGCAGCGACAGCCATATCACTTCTTTCATTCTCTGCCCTCTTCTGAAGTTTCTACATCTGAGTAGATACTACCTGACCAGAGATAGGGGGTCAAGCTCGATTAGAGCTTTCTCTTTGACATCCCGGGCCATCCACTGTACAATCGTGGCAAAATCATGCGGAGAATTCATGGGGTTCCTTATCTCTCTGGGCCAATGGTCCATCAGCAAGTTCACGTATGTCACAGATCTGTCCGCTCTTTTCTGGAAGTCTTTTCTTGTATTTTTCCGGCCTCATCCATATGGGCGTAAGGTCATTTTTCAGAATACGCTCAAACAGATCGTCTTCACAGGGGTGGATGGTCTTCCGGTTGTCTCCACAGTATCTGCACTGCTGGCTATGATTATCATCATTCAAGCGTACACCCTTCTTCCGGCGCTCGGAGGGGCTGCGCTTGTGGCACAGCTGCTTGTCATCGTCATTGTACGGGAGCTGGGACCCATTCTGACCGCCTTTATTGTCATAGGCCGTTCCGGCACAGCGCTGAGCACAGAAATCGGAAATATGAAGGTTGCCAATGAGGTGGATGCGCTGCGATCTATGGGGATAGACCCGATCCGTTTTCTGGTGGCCCCCAGATTGATGGGAATGGTCATTTCTATGCTCCTCCTCGGCATCTATTTTGATGTGATAGGAATTATGGGTGGGTTCATTGTCGCTCAGCTGCAGATTGATATGACTGTCAGCGTGTTTCTGAACAATCTCCTGCAGAGACTCAAAGTGGAGGACCTCTATATCGGCCTGGTCAAGAACCTGTTTTCCGGATTATCGATCGCATTGATAAGTTGTTACCATGGGATGATGGTACAGCGCTCCAGTACTGAGGTCCCGCAACGGACGACGAAGGCTGTTGTGAGTGCTATCCTGTTCTGTATCTTTTTTAATGCTGTCTTCACAATCGCATTTTATATCTAGGAGGCTGGATGCCATTTCCGATTGCAGCCCAGAATGTGTATCTTACCTATGGAGGAGAACCGATCCTGATCGATATCTCCCTGTGCATCAACCCGGGCGAGACCATCTGTCTGCTCGGTCCGAGCGGAAGCGGGAAAACAACACTGCTAAAGGTATTTGCCGGTCTGGTGGAACCGACTCACGGCTCTATCCTTTATGAGAACACAAACATCTATAAAACCAGGGAAAAACGATATCTTAAATTTCAGGAGAAGACCAGTTTCCTTTTCCAGGATGGAGCGCTGTTAGCCAATATGTCAGTCTTTGACAATATCGCCCTTCCCCTCCGCTACCATTCAAGAAGAGAGGAGCGTCTGCTCACGGAGATGGTACATACAGTTGCCGCGCCCTTTAACCTGCTGACCAGAATGGACAAGCGACCGGCCACCCTCTCTGTCGGTGCCCGGAAACTGGTTGCACTGGCCAGGACCCTTGTCACAAGTCCGGAAATCATCTTTTTTGATGATCCTACAGACATCATTGACCGCGCTTCTGCCGATAAGGTATTAAAAGAGATAAAGGCCAGGACGCTTGACAGGAATATCTCTATCATACTCTCTACCGGAGACATAGAGGTCGCCAGAGAGCTGGGAGGTAGAGCTGTTATTCTCTACGATGGACAGCTTCTCATCGAGGGAACTCTTGACGAGATAAACAGCTCAGATGATCCTTTTATCATGAAGATCATGAAGAGTATTGAACAGACATGATAAACGCTATGATTAAGGGGAGATTTCATGAGTTTCAAATTCAGGAATCTTGAAAAAATAGTCGGGCTCTTCACGCTTATGGGGCTGGTTATCCTGCTCATCACCATCATTTTGCTTGGCCAGGAACAGCGCTGGTTTGCAGAGAAGATAACACTGAAAACTGTCTTCGATACTGGTGAGGGATTGGCGAAAGGGATGCAAGTCAAGCTCAACGGGCTGGAAATCGGCAGATCAACGGACATAAGGTTCACAACAAACAACCAGATTGAGGTGAGTTTTACCGTTTATGAGGAGTATATCAACAGCATCGACAGCGACAGTTATGTTTTCCGGGAATCCACTTCTCCGCTTGGCGGCAGCTATCTTAAGCTCACCCTGGGTACACGGAAAGGGCATAGATTGAAAAACGGCTCCTATCTTCTCTCACAGGATTCGGACCATGTGCAGACACTGCTGGCAAATGGTGTCATCCCGCAGCACAGCTCATCGCTTAACAAGATCATCAAGAATATCAATCAGCTGACCGGACAACTGGCTGCACCGAGAGGTCCGCTCTTTAGCACTCTGCGCAATCTCAAACAGCTGACAGCAAAAATGAGTTCCGACAGGGGAACAATGCACTATCTTTTTACAGACAGCAGCCTCTACAATGAGATTATGCAGACCATAGCGGCCCTCAATAAAGTCGCTATCAATGTGCAGGTGCTCTCCTCCACAATCCGAGAGACTTCTCCCAATATCCGCAATATTATTCTGGATGCAGAACAAGGGATGAACGACACGACGAAGATACTCAACAGTCTGCAGCGTTATTTTACCGTAACAACTCCATCACGCACCAGTCCGGCACAGGAACAAAACGCTCCCCTGGCTGTGATCAAAACCGACCGCAGGGAAGAAAGATAAAAAGAGTCCGATATGTGTGATCGCCAGTTTTACACAATTTTCATCAGCACGATCCTCCTTGTTTCTGGATGCAGCGGCCCCACCACACAACAGACGAAACCAGGGCACAGGGGTACTCAGGCCCCTGTCTTTGTTCCGAAGGGGGCGTCTCAAACAGCGATTCTGACAGATGCCCGTGCCCTGGCCAGCAGTGCGTTAATCTACTACAAAAAAGCTCAGTATGAAGCTGCGGAGAAGGAGTACCACAAAGCTATTGATAAACTTGTGCTCATTGACAATCATATCGAGATAGGAAAGGTTAAGAACAACCTGACCCTGATTTACATCAAATTGAAACAATGGAAAAAAGCAGACCTATCGAGCAGAGAAGCCATCGCTGTATTCAAAGGACGCAAGCTCTACCCGGATCTTGCCCGCAGCCTGGCAACCAGGGGCAGAATTTTCGAAGGCAGAAGGAAGTACAGGAAAGCCCTGGAATTGTACTCCCGGGCACTGGACATTCTCAGCAAACATCGCGGGAGAGCCGCTTTTGTTGCCGAACAGCTCTCTAATATCGGTTACGCGCATTTCAAACTGAAACAGCACAAGCGCGCTTTGTGTTATTTTGTCCAGAGCGCGACTATCCACAACAGAAACCGCAATTACAGCGCTCTGGCGCAGGATTATACCTACCTGGGGAAATCCAGCCTTGCTCTTAAACGGACAAACGATGCGATGCGCTATTTTCAGAACGCGTTGATCGCGGACAAAGTGACAGAGAACCCTTTCGGAATCGCGCTCTCGCTGCGGCATATATCCGACTGTTATTTTCTCACCGGTAGAAACAGAGAGGCTGCCGAACACCTTAGCAGATCAATCCGCATCAACACCGTTCTAAAAAGGACCCGAAAAATTGTCACAGATCTTAAACAGCTAATCCGAATATACAAAAAGATGGATGATATGAAAAAAGTCCGGCAACTGAGCGCATTCTACAATAAATTGAGAAAAAAAATTAATTAAGATACAAGCCTTTTCTTGCCGAACAGGTGGAGAACAGGTATTATTTTTATTATGGATCCATCACAGATAGTGCAGGTAAAAATTGAAAATATTTCGCTCAGTAATCTCGGTTTTGTGATCTTTCTCAGAAAGGAAGGTGACGAGAAAGTGCTTCCAATCTTCATCGGCGCTCCGGAAGCACACTCCATTGCTGCCGCCTACAACAACCATAAATTCCCGCGCCCCCTGACCCATGATCTGTTTAAGAACATCCTTGAACTTCTGGAATGCACGATTGAGCGGATCATCATCACCGATCTGGTGGAGAGCACCTTTTATGCAAAGATCTATCTCAATAAAGAAAACGAAAATATCCAGATAGATGCCCGCCCCTCTGATGCAGTTGCCATGGCCCTTCGCTTCCGGGCACCGATTTTTGTGAGCAAAGGCCTGATGGAGAGTTCGGCAATCCGCATCAATCAGGATGAGATGGGGGAACAGGTGGACACGATCCAGCAGCTCAAAAACGAGCTTGACCAGGCTGTTCGGGATGAGCGTTACGAGGACGCGGCACGAATTCGCGATGAACTGAAAAAGCTGCAGAACGACAACTGAACGCATTGCACACAAGCTCAGATAACGGGGTCCTGAAGGCTGCAGGTTCACCCTCTACAACAATCACCCATTATCTCTAAAAATATCGATCACCTCTCTGGAGAACAGCCTCAACCGGTATTGCATAGCCGCATTACGGACCGCCCCGCTTTTAGCCGGGAAGAGGATCTTTTCCAGCGAAAGGACCAGGTCCGCCGTGTTCCGGACAATGGTGAACACATTGTCGATGACCTGCATGATTTTAACAGGTAGATCTTCGCTTTTTATAGTGTAATCGCGCATCGTGACCCAGATTTTTTCGATCTCAGTATTAAACACGCTCAGAAACAGAAACTGCTGCAGCAAACCCATGAAACCCTGCGGGGGATCATCCTTATCAATATCTCCGGGCACAAGGTGCTTTATCCGATGGATATGAATCTTCTCAGAGCGCATCACGTCATTCATTTTTTTCTCTATATCTATATATAACTTCTTAATCGTCTCAAAACCAGCCTCAACCCGCATCTTATAATCCCTGTTTTCCCGGTACTGGAAGTCATACAACTCCAGCAGTCCACGGATCGTATCACATGAGGCGGGATGAAAGGCCAACCTCTCCAGAAGATTGTCCCCTGTAACTATAAAAGCAGCCCGCTCCTCCTCCCGTTTTTCTTCAAGCTTCTTCTCATTTTCTGTATACAGCGCATACTTTTTTTTAACAACGTCATGAATTTCATCGGAGTACTTTGATATCTCATTGCTGATCCCTAACTGCGCTGTTTCATCTTTCTTGTCGAATCTGCTTTTTATCAAAAAACCATCAACCGCTTCTTTGAGAACACGAACCGGCACCAGAGCGCGTCTGGATTCATCAAAACGGATAAGATAAATTTCTTCTGGACTGACACGATATGCTTTCTCCAGTTCTTTGACTATCGAACGCCCTTGATTGACTTTTTGAAGCAGTTTATTATAAATCAGATCAAATTCCGCTTTCCCGGATATATTCGAAATTGAGTATGTATACCCTTTAAAAGTAAAACTTTCCATATTTTGCTCCCGCTGACAGATGCTCGATATCCCATGATACCGCACTGCCGGATATTAATCAAAAGGAAAGTCCTCCGCTTCTTGAGGAGCTCATTATCGAATGCAACAGCACGGATATTATAGATTACAGCCGTATAAAAAAAGTTACAATTTCCTCCTGTCAGTCCACGAAAAATCGAGTAATTTATTAGAGAGTATGAAAAGTTATACAATGGCAATGCTGTTGCTTCTCCCTGCTGCAGCGCTTACCGGACTCTTCAATAGAGCGTATGAGCCCGGAATCAAAAACCTGTACGAATCCGATCTGGAGAGAAAACTTTTTAAGCGTTTATCTCTCAGTAAATCTATTTCCCGGGCTCTTTACAAAGCCGCCCTGATTGCATCAGGTGTCAAAAGCAAACAGGACATTCAAAAGTACAGACGTCGTTTGCGCACTCTCTTCATTTCTCTTAAAAGCAGATCAGCCAGTATGAAAAACAGATACAGACGATCCAGAGAAATTCTCAAACTGCTGCACCAGACTGTTCTCAGACAATACCGCTCTACCAGGACAACCCTGCTCAATGTTTTTAACAGTGGAGAGTTCAACTGTGTCTCCTCAGCATTTCTGTTCAATACTATTCTCAACAGACTGGGGTATAAAACCAGAGCGGTTACTATTCCGGGTCACGTTTACTCTCAGGTGTACATTGCCGGAAGGTGGATAGATGTGGAAACCACTATGCGTAAGGGCTTTGATCCTATGCGCAGAAACGGTATGCCGTCAATTGCCGGAGACAGACAATTTGTTCCTGAAAAGGGCGACAGGAGCAAACGGCGATTCATCAATAACATAAAATTTGTCGCTCTTTTTTACTACAATCGGGCAACCATAAGTTTTTCTTCTTCAGACAGCAGCATCCCTTTCCGGTTGCTCTACAAGGCGATGAAAATTTACCCGCAGCACAGGGCCTCGGAAAAAAACCTGACAGCTGTTATCGTCAACTGGGGGACAGCGCTTATTCGTTCTGAGAAAAGCGAGCGGGCGACTGCAATAGCCATAGAGGGCATTCGGATGCTGGGCGGTAAAACGGTATTCTACAAACTCATCCAGGAGGCACTCCTCTCCGATGCCCGCTCAGCTGCCAGGCGGAATAACTATAAAGAAGCGATCAAAACACTCTACCGGCTGGTGAAGTTGCTTCCGCTGTACAGGGGTAAGACCATTCAGGAAATTCAGGGGTATTACGCACGCTGGGCCCAGCATCTGCTTAAAGAAAACAAATTGCACGACATGCTCTATGTGATCAATAGCGCCTCAAAGAAATGGCGTTCATCATTCTTCAAGGAATTCAAAATCCACCTTGTGAGTCGTGGAGCCCTGCATTTCTTCCAGAGCAGCAATCCTGCCGGAGGGCTCAGCTTCTATAACCGGAATATCCCCATATACAGGGAGGGCCGTGCGGCACGTATCAACCGGCAATACCTCTATACTCAGTGGGCACAATACGAGCTGGAGAAAAAAAACTTCGAAAAAGCCTATGCCGCATACTCTTCGGGGCTCAGGCTCTACCCGCGTTACACGGCATTCCGTCTCGGACAGAACAGAACCGCTGATCTGTGGCGGAAAGAGCTGCTGCACAGTGCTGCACAACCGGCTGTCTGGATCTCCAGGTCCTACAGCCTGTACAATCGATACCGCAACCCGAGGTTTCTGCATGGCATAATCAGTACGATTGAAAAATATCTGGCCCGGATGATACGCTCCCGACGTTTTGAGAAAGCGTTCCTCCTCCTCGATAAACTCCGCTACCAGAGCAGAAAAAATCCCGCCCTGCCCTCCTGCGACAGACTGATGATTCATCTGCTCTCTCTATGGGGAAAATCCTGCATTATGGAAAAAAATTTCAAAAAGGGAATTGAAGTTTACAAAAAAGGGCTGACCCGCTACCCGGGAACCGGAGTTTTCACGACCCCTCTGACTTCAGCGTATCACAGGTATGTGAGACAGCTGCTTGAAAACAACCGCTACAAGGAGGGGAAGAGGATGCTTCTGGAAGCCTTACACCGCTTTCCGGCCCACAAAGAGCTTCTTCAGATCAAAAGCTATTTCGCATCATCCAGCCGGTAAAGCCGTTTAAATGCAGTGAGCGAGAGGAGGAGCAGCAGGATAACCACTACCGTCATCCACATCAAGGCCGCAGCGAAAACATCCCCATACCGCGTGTAGAAGGTTAAACCGCTTCTTCCCCTCAAGGGGACAACTCCCTGAAGGATACCGATCGTATTGTTTTCCAGAGTAGCAACCACCCGTCCCCAGGCATCGACAACTGAGGTCACGCCGGTATTCGCGGCCCTGACCAGATAGCGGCGGTTTTCCACCGCCCGAAATATGGAGATAGCGAAGTGCTGAATCTGCGACTTAACGCTCCTGGACCAGTAATCATTGGTTGTATTGATAAGGAAGTCTGCTCCGCCGAGCACAAACATTCTGCAGATATCACCAAAAATATCTTCAAAACAGATTACTGCTGAAAACTTCTTCCCATTGAGATCAAAAACGACAAACCGGGAGCCAGGAGTGAAACTGCTGGCAATGGTGCTGGCCAGAATCTTTTTAATAAAACTAATATCATAAGGAAACCACTCCCCAAACGGGACAAGCTTGATTTTGTTGAACTGGTCCAGCAACTGTCCCTTGCTGTCCACCAGAAAAGCGCTATTGTACGATTTGCCGAACCGGCGGTCTGGCGCGGTCAGCAGTATGGCCTGTTCCAGCCGTGCTGGCAACCTGCGGAACCATTTCCCGAGCTCAAACTGACGCCTGATTACAGCAGCTAAAGGGTCAACTCGCAGTTTTTCCCACTGCTTAGCAGGGAGGCGCGAGTGGTTTCTGTAGAAAGCCATCGCCCGTCTTGCCATCTGTGTCTCTGACCAGATCACCAGTTCCGGCGGGCGGAGCAGCAGAGGCAGCATAGATGGGTCCCCTGTGTGAGAAAGGCCGGAGACAAATCCTGGCGCAAAACTCTCCTCCCTCATGGCCGCGATTCTGGAAAGCATCTCAATTTTCCCGACTGTACGCCAGGTCCTGTACCATCCTCTCCAGTCGGTTGCGGGATCTGTGAAACCCTGTACCATTGCCACCCGCATCCCCTTCTCAGGTCCGGTCTCCAGCAAACGCAGCCCACCATATCCAAGAGATAAGAGCAACAGAAAAGCGGTAACCCCGGCGAAACGTTTTGTATCGATCAATCCAATGCCCCGGCAGTTGAAGACGGCCAGGGCAAGAGTGCAGTTCACAAGCAGGATGAGAGCGGAAACGCCGTACACGCTAAAAATATCCGCGATCTGGATAATGGGCAGGAAACGATACTGGGAATAGCCGATAACACCCCAGCTGAACGCCAGAAAGCCTCTGGATCGGAAGAACTCGACCCCAATCCAGGAGATAATCAGAATAAGCGGTGTGCAGGCGGAAAACCGGACTATCCGTTTTTTCCAGAGTGCGGCGAACAGAAACGGCAGAGAGTAATAGAGTGCCAGCGCCGGTATCGCGGTGAAGAGTGCAAACGGGTGGAAAGTGTGCATCCAGTACGCTACTGACAACCAGAAGCTGAGGCCGGAGAGGAACGCATAACCCCACGTTCTCAAAGGAGAAATCCCGAAGCTGAGGGTGATAAGAGGCGCGATGGACAGCCAGGCCAGAGGGAAGAGATCTGTTGTCGGAAAGGCAAGACCGGTCACAAAGCCGGAGAGTAGACTGAGCATAAGCCCCGCGAAATAGCGGGCAGCCGTCAGTTTCCCCTCTTCCCAGAGATATCTTTCAAAAAAAGTTCTGATCCGTTCCAGCATGGTACAACCTCCCCCGGGCAGAGCAAAAATAGCCTGTTAAGCGGAGGAGGTCAAGCTCTCAGGAGCAAATCACCTGTCGTCTCTGTCCAGAGCCGCTCTATTGAGCTGGCGTACCCGTCTTCTGGCGACTTTGAGCGTATGCGGGCCGCTCACCTTATATCTACCCGGGCGATAGGCGCTTCTGTAGTACCGCCAGTCTTCATATTCAGGATCCCATTTCCGGTTTACATAATGAATCCTCCCAGGAAATGCCGGATTTTTTCTCCACAACCAGAGTTCTCCGCTGTCGATATCCCGGTCTTCAAAAATCTCAGCATAGTTGTAGGGGATAGAATCATCCAGGTAGTACCTGCCACGGTAATAGTAGTAATAGCGACCATTGTAGTAGTAGCGTCCTCCGATGTAGACGTACCATCCTCCTCTATAATAGAAGTGGTATCTGCCGTCGACCAGACGGAACCGTCTGCGATCGCGGTAGTAGCGGCCATTGGAATAATAATAGTAATGCCCTCTCCGATAATATCTGCCTCTGCGCAGAGAGTAGTACCTGCCCTGGTGATAATACCTGCCGCTGCGGATGACTCTGTGGTCCGGGTAATATCGGCCTCTGTGATAATAGTACCGCCTGCCTCTGTAATAATAGCCGCCTTTACGGTAGCGGTATCGGCGATGGTAGAGTGTATACCGGCGCTGCCTGCGGATAGAATATCTTCTGCGACCCACCCGTTTTGCGGTAAGTGTGCCTGCGGGAAGTGCAAAGAGCACAGCCAGAAAAGAAAGTAAAAACCAGCTCAGAATAACACGCATGATAGTCTCCTCATAACATTTTGTTGTTACCCTCAGAGACAGCCTTGTGCTGAAAAGGTCACACTTTTTTCCATGGTTTCTACAATCTATTGCTGCAAGAACAGCAGGGGAGAATTCGGCGTACTCGCCTCAGAGCTGGAGGAGGAAACAAAAGGGTGGGGAAACATCTCTCCCTGAGTGCGGATACCGTGAGTTTGATGCCAGGAATGGACCAATCTGTTATCGTGATACAAACGTCCAGAGCATGCGCAGACCCCACCTGATCCCGGTAAATCCTGGCAAAAATCAAAAAAGAGGGGGACCTGCGGCCCGCTTTGTACAGGTGTGATGCTCTACCAGAGGCAGCCGACCTGAAGCGCAATATCAGAATACGCCGCCCCATCAAGATCGAGGGCTCTGTACGTTCCATAAATGAGAATACTGCTCTCGCTACTGATTGGCAGCGCGTACCCGGCACCAATCAGAAAACCGTATCCCCAATCCGTGCTGGCTGAAACTTCTCCTGCAGTAACCACCAATTTTGCCCCACCCAGATCTGCACGCAGAAAAAAACCATCGCCAATGAATTTGAAATAATACTCCAGGCTTAGCGAATACAGAAGAAAATTCACCGCGATCTCACTATCGCTGCTCTGAAAGGATGCGAAGTTTATCCCTGCTCCAGCCAGCGCATGTTCGCTGAACGGCAGGTAAACCCGCATATCAAGAGCCAGCTTGATATCAGTATCAAAAGAGACCTCCTCCAGCTTATTTTGAGCAATATATCCAAGTGAAAACATAAAATACCAGGATTCCAGCTTACGGCCATCCAGCTGCGTCTCTCCTTCAGGACGAAAAAGGCCATCCTCCTCCTCGCCTTCTGGATGAGAACGACCATCCTCTTTACGGCCACCCTGCTCCTCTTTTTCAGGTCGGACACGGCCATCCTCCTCTGAAAAAACCGGGGCAACAGAAGTCATGAGTAGCAAACATGACCGCGATCCATACTATTTTTCTCTTCATAATTCTAAATCTCCTTATAGATCTTTGAAATCTACAAATCAGTCGCTATAGCTTAAAAATATATATGCGCAGAGTCAAATGAAACTTGTTCATTTTTCTGATATTGCGTGATTAAGGAATTAATGTATGCATATATACTGTTGATAATCTGCAGCAGCTCTCTATCCCCCTTTACTCCGGCGCTATGCGCCAGTACACTTATTACATCAAGGAGACCCAATGAACGCGCTACTCGCCTACATCACCATGCCCACTGAGGAGGAAGCGCTCGCCATGGCCAGAACGCTGGTTGCGGAGCGGCTTGCGGCGTGCGCCAATATCCTCCCGGGCATGCGCTCGGTCTACCACTGGGAGGGGAAAATAGAAGAATCCTGCGAAACTGTGCTTCTCCTCAAAACAAGGGAAGAACTCAAGCAGCAGATTACAGAGCGTATTACAGCACTCCACCCGTACGAGTGCCCCTGTGTCGTCTTTACAGAGATAACCCCAGGCCATCGCCCCTATTTTGATTGGATACTGGAGGAAACCAGAAAACCGTAGTTCATAAGACCCTTCCCGAATCAGCAATGCAGTACCCTCAAATCAAAAAAATCCACACTGCCTCATCGACTCTTTTGCCCCTTGATGCGGACCGTCCCTGTGAACACGATCTCTCAGGAGAGGAACGGACTGCCGCTCATTGAGCAGGAAAACTGCGGTCTCTCGCCCGGCTCCTGCCCCTCCGTGCGTTCTAGAGACCAGAAGGCCGGCACTGCCCTAACGGAACATTTTAAGCGGCCGTTTGGGTCGCTTGTAGACAAAAAGGAAGGGGATCTTCATCTTCCCCTTTTCCCGGAATTCGTAGGGGATAGGCCCGAAATTCCTCGCCTCTTCCACAGCGATCAGACAGGCCCTATCCAGAGAATGCTGACCATAGGATTTGACGAGGTCCACCTTTACGACATTCCCATCCAGATCCAGCTCGAAAAGGACCAGTACATTCCCCTCTTTGAGCAGACCGTAGAAATGCTGGAACCAGGGGAAATACTGATGCCATTTCTTTGAAATCTTGCGAACCATGCTGTAGAAATAGGCGGAATGCCGGTACGCATGGGTCCCGAGGCTGATAGTGCCATCATTGGAAAAATTGATCAGCAATTCCGTACTCAGGCTGCGGAAGCCGGGCAACTCCTGAAAGATGGAGAGTGTGTCCCGGGAGAAGCGCCGCTGCTCCTCTGTCAGACTGCCCTCAAAGCTGGCCAGACTATCGCCGGACAGCTTTGTCCCGTCCTTCATCTTGCGCATATTCGGCGCTTTGCCCCGGGGTTGTGGCGAATTTTCAGCGCTCTGACCCCTCCGCCGGATATTTTTTCCAGGGAGCGGCTTCTTGTCCGGGCGTACCCAGCGGCGGCTTTTTTGGGCAGTGGTCCGGCCGGAAAAGGCGTTCTCCTTCTCTGAAATATACCGGGTGTGGCGGCTCAGACGGCTTGTCCTTTCTAACTGTGTCTTCACCGGGATGACAACACGGGGATAATCCTTCCGGTACAGCTCCGGATTGAGCGCCAGAGTCACCCGCTTCTCCCCGGGCATAAGCAGCCTCTGCCTGGGGCCATCCGGAGGAATAACCCCGCTGAAGATGAACGCCAGAACAGCGAGCCCGAAAACCAGATAGAGGGTCAGCCCCCCCTTAGCATGGGTAATCTGCTCCATGCTAAGAATTTAGCATGGAACCGCCCTGGAGTTCAGGAGAAAATCGAGTTTTTCTGTAAAAAAAGGTATCCTGGTGAGGCTACCTCCTGGCCAGATACCCCAGGACAACAGCTTCCGGCGCCTTACCCTCCAGCGGCACTGCGGACTGCTCCTGAGCCTGAAGATCCTTAAGCAGAATCGTCCCCTGCTCCCACTCATCACCTCCGACAAAGAGAGCGCATCTCGCCCCGCTCCGACCCGCGGCTTTGAGCTGCTTGCCGACCTGCCGGCTCCCTTCAGAGACTGCTGCCCGGGCACCAGAGCCGCGCAGGGAAAAAAGCAGTCTGGAGAGTTCCTTCTCCTTCGCAGGATCAAGGAGTATCAGAAAGATCTCCGGAGCGGTTTCTGCAAGGGAGAGCTTGCCTTCCGCCTCCAGAGAGAGGAGCAGCCTTTCCAGGCCAGCAGCGCCGCCAACAGCCGGGGTACTCTGTCCGCCACTCTGCTCAATCAAGCTGTCATAGCGGCCACCACCGACAATGGTCGCCTGCGCTCCGATACCGGCATGCACAATCTCAAAAGCGGTGCGGGTGTAGTAGTCCAGACCGCGGACCAGTCGCGGCTGTTCCGTATAGGCGATCCCGAGGTTTTCCAGCTCCTCTTTGAGCGCGCTGTAGGAGTCTGTGCACTCTGAACAGAGGCTGCCTGTCACCGGGAGCGTTCTATCCAGAATCTCCTGACAGGAGGGCAGCTTGCAATCCAGCATCCTGAGTATGTTTGTCGTGTACCTATCGTTGCAATCTTCACACAGCTGCTCCAGCCTATCAGCAAAATATTCCTTGAGCTTTTTATGATAAGCGGGACGACAATTCGGACAGCTGACGCTGTTTATCAGAAGGGCCATACTCTCCAGACCGAGCCTGCCCAGCATGGTCCAGAACAGGGAGATCACCTCTACATCCGCATCCGCCCCGGCTGAGCCGAACCGCTCCACCCCGAACTGGTGAAACTGACGGTATCGGCCCTTTTGCGGCTGCTCTGCACGGAACATAGGGCCGTAATAGTAGAGCCTGAGCTGCAGGCTCTTCTTCCTCAGACTGTTCTCAATAAAACTGCGCACAACAGAGGCTGTCCCTTCCGGTCGAAGAGTCAGCTCTCGCTCCCCTCGATCGGTGAAGCTGAACATCTCCTTCTGGACAATATCCGTCACATCACCGATCCCCCTGACAAAGAGCTCTGTTGTCTCAAACAGCGGAGTGCGGATTTCCCCATAACCGAATGCTGCAGCGGTCTCTCTCAGAGACTGTTCCAGATGCTGCCACGCTTCACTGCAAAAGATGCCCCTCCCCAGCTTCCCCGGGAGCATATCATTGGTTCCCTTAATCTTCTTGATCATCATCAACTCCTGCATCAAACATTCATATTGTATTCCGGGTGGATGGCAAGTTCAGCGTCTACCCACGAATCAAGGGGTTCCCCTGTTTTTCCTCTCCTACAGTAGTCTTCGGCCCATGCCCCGGATAGACAACAGTGCTCTCAGGAAGAGAATAGATTTTCGTCTTAATTGAGGACGCCAGCAGATCCATATCCCCTCCAGGCAGATCCGTACGGCCGATACTGCCCTGAAAAAGGACATCGCCTGCAAAAAGATGCCCATCTGTATACAATCCGATGCTCCCTCTGCTGTGGCCGGGAAGAAAGAGCACAGAAAAACGAAGAGACCCCGCTTCCAGGACATCCCCCTCCCGGAGAACATGGTCCGCCTTTCTGGAAAGCGAGAAAGGACCGGAAGCAAACCGGGAAAGGTTACGGGCCGGATCAGTCAGGCAATCAGCATCCGCCTCCCCGACGTACAGCGGAATCCCCTGGTTAATAAATTCCTCAGCGCCTCCTATATGATCATAGTGGCCGTGGGTGAACACAACAGCATGCAGGGTCAATCCCTCCAGAGCTGCGTGTAACTCAGAGTCAGGGGCACCCGGGTCCACCACAAGAGCATCTTTCCCATCACGAATAAGATAGGCGTTGGTCTGGATAGGCCCTGACGGAAAACAACTCACCTCAATCATGATTTAAAACTCCTTTTTACTGTCCAGCAGAATCGTGACAGGTCCACGGTTCTCCAGGGTTATATCCATCATTGCCCGAAACTGGCCGCTCTGCACTCTGAGCAGATAAGTAGATGCGCATTCCAGAAAGTATTCATAGAGGTCCGAAGCGCGCTCCCGGGGGGCCGCGTTGGAAAACGAGGGTCTGCGGCCTTTGCGGCAGTCGCCAAAGAGGGTAAACTGAGAAACAACCGTCAGAGTGGCATCCTGCAGATCAAGAATGGAGCGGTCCATCTCCCCGCCCGGGCCTTCAAAGAGCCGGAGGTTGACGATCTTTTCGCACAGATACGAGGCATCCTTCTCCCCGTCACTCTTACCGATGCCCAGCAGTACAAGCAGGCCGTTCCCGCTTCGGGCAACAGCCTGTCCCTCAACAGCAACCCGGCAACCGGTCACCCTCTGTATGACAGCGCGCATCTTCTCCCCTTATCTAAACTGCTTCAAACGCTTGAGCATTATGAACAGCAGATCCCGCTTCCCGCCCCCGGGGCTGTCCACCCCCAGAACAGAGCCGAACACTTCCACACGGCTGCCCGCCATAAGCCTGGGAATATCGCGCCCCACAACCACCACATCAATGCTCTCCTTTTTTCCGTTATGATACCGTGCAGGAGCGATCTGCAGAAAAACAGCGTTGGTTTGCATGACAGTTCTGGAAAACCATTTGACATACACATTGGAATAGAGCCAGGGGCTGCTGGTTATCGAATCCGCTGTGGGATTAAATTTGAGACTGTCCGGATCCGGATCCCGGATAAATCGCACCAGATTGCTAACCATAGTACGGGTCATATCATCCGGAGAAGAACTCATCAGCCTGTTGAAAACAAAACGACACTCATTGTACTCCCGGTTGTCCAGTAGCCCCTTGATCCGGGTGACAAGGGCGGAACCTTCTCCGTCTCCGAGCACCCGGGCGCTGGTGTCATATTTTCTGTTGACGGCCCGTTTGAGTCTGCGGCCGATATCTGTATTGAGCGGCACTTCCCCGGGATACCGATAACTGCGTTGACGCGCCTCTCCCCAGGGGATCCGTATGGGCGGTCTGGAGCAGAACCGGGGTCCGAATTCAACCATCAGCATAAAAGCACTGAAAATAATGATGGACAGCGAAAGAAAACGCAATGTACGACGTGATGTTTCCGACTGTTTAAAACGGACCAATTTCGGAAGAGGAACAAATTCCGAAGGGTGGATGACAACCTGCAAATTTTCAATAGAAGCGGACTCCTTAATCCGCTCAAAATTCTTCTTCGCAATTTTATCTTTTGGGTACTGCTTCAAAAGATCACAGAGGACCTCTGTGGCATCCGCGATCCGGTCCGTCTTCATATAGACAAAAGCGAGACCATTCATCGCTTCAGCATTATCCCGAACCAGCTGCAACGCTTTCTGAAAATAGCGCTCCGCCTCATCCAGATAATCGAGATAGAGAGAAGCGATCCCCATCTTAATAAAGAAGGCCGGATTCCTCCGGTCAATGCGTACCCCTTCGCGAAGAAGATCAATAGCATCTTCAAACCGCCGCCTGGAAAGAAGCGCTGTCCCCTCCTCAAGAAAAGGAGCGGCCTTCTCCTGCTCAGTTATGATTTCATTGCCGGCTTCCGTTCTACTCTTCTTTACCAAGGCCAAGACGCTCCCGGATCTTCTTCACACGCTGAGCAAGGGGGACACCCTCATCTTTGCTTTTTCCCAGGAAAAAACCGATAATGGCGACCAGCAGAATAAACAGGGTCTCCCAGAATCCGACAAGAATCATAAGCAGCCCGGTCAGGAAACCGGCCAGAATACCGACAAAGCGCCAGGGGTTCTTCTCAGCCAGATTGAGCAGATCCTTCATGAACTCCGACATAAGCGCTCCTTTAGACCCACTGGCTACCGAGGACCCGGCCCACCTGGATGGATATTCTTCTGACTTCCGGTATCCCGAGAACATTTTCCAGGGATCCCCTGACTCTGTTACGAACCTCCTCACAGATAATGAGAACATTCTCATCCGGATGGAGTTCGACTATCAACCGGACGACCACTGCCTTACCCCATTTTCGGACAACAGCGGAGGCGCGATCAACCAGGCGGTGCTCTTCTGCCTCCTGAACCGCAAAAGATTCAATCGCCGAAAGACGGAGTGAGAGCGGCTCTGCAGTAGCCGGTACCGTATAACGACAGGTTTTCAGGCGCCGCCTGTTCCAGAGATAGAGCATAACAAAAGGGAGAAAAAGGAGAAAAAAACCGAAAGCCCCGAGAACTGTCTTCATCGCCTTGTGGTCTTTGATCCCCTTGAGATAACTGCTGACTGTCTGCAATCTGTCGTAGGAAACGAATTCCAGCAGACAGAACAAGCCGGCGGCAAAAAGCAGGCTGAAAGCAAGGATACGAAGAATTTTCGATATGATTTTCATTTTCCGGATTATCTCATTTTCTTTTTCTGCTGACAACAACCGGAGCAGGCATCACACGCTCAACAGCTACGGACACCATGGAAACAGATTCACAGCAATACTGCTCCACTGCCTTGCGCACGGCAGTCTGAATATAGGCGGAGAGTCTCACCAGATCCGTTCCATAAAAAGCATCCACGTGTATTTCAAACTGTAGCGTACCGGACCTTTTCCGTATTCGAATCGCTCTTTCAGGAGTCCCTTCAGAAAGAGAGGAGACCCCTTTCACCTTGAGAACTGCTTCCGCTGCAGTCATTCTGATGGCTGTAACGGAAATATGATACCGATCAGCTGCCGGAGCGGGAGCAGCTTTTCCCGTTCTGGTCCCGGCCAATTTTTACGACTCCGGCTGGAGCTCGAAATCTTCCAGAAACTTTGTGGTCGCCTGACCTGCCTGAAAAACCTCGTTGGTCATAATCTGCTTGTGTATGGGGATTGTTGTCTTCACCCCTTCCACAATATACTCACCGAGACAGCGCTGCATCCTCCGGATCGCCTCATCTCTGTCCTCCCCTTTTACTATGAGCTTGGCGATCATGGAATCGTAATGGGGAGGGATCTCGTACCCATCGTAAACATGGGATTCCACCCGGACCCCGAACCCACCGGGTACATGCAAACCGGTGATCTTCCCCGGAGAAGGGATGAAATTCATGAAAGGATTCTCAGCATTGATGCGGCATTCAATGGAGTGGCCGCTCATCACAACATCCTTCTGTTCATGGATCAGCCTCTCACCTGCAGCAACACGGATCTGCTCTTTGACCAGATCAATACCTGTCACCATCTCACTTACCGGATGCTCAACCTGGATACGGGTGTTCATCTCCATGAAGTAGTAGTTAAGATGCTTATCAACGAGAAACTCGACAGTACCGGCTCCGGTGTAGCCGGCGGCTTTAGCTGCATTCACGGCGGCAAGACCCATCTTCTCGCGCAGTTCAAGGGTCATGATCGGCGAGGGGCTCTCCTCGACAAGCTTCTGATGGCGGCGTTGGATGGAACAATCGCGTTCCCCGAGGTGGATGCAGTCGCCTTGCTCATCAGCCAGCACCTGAATCTCAATATGCCTGGGCTCTTCGATAAACTTCTCAAGATAGACATCCCCGTTGTTGAATGCCTTTTCCGCCTCACTGGAGGCCAGAACAAAATTCTTCTTGAACTCCTCAGCATCCCAGGCCAGACGCATCCCTTTTCCTCCGCCTCCGGCTGTTGCTTTGATCATAACAGGATAACCGACCTGTTCAGCAGCTTCCAGCCCTTGTTCAAGAGAGCTAAGGATATCGGTCCCGGGTGTGATCGGGACATTGGCAGAGGAAACGGTTTTCCTGGCTGTGGCTTTATCCCCCATTGTGTCTATAATGTCTTTTGAGGGGCCGATAAATTTGATATCGTGTTCATGACAAATTTCCGAAAACTTACTGTTCTCCGCCAGAAATCCATATCCAGGATGGATCGCTTCTGCACCGGTGATTTCCGCTGCACTGATGATGGAGGGAATATTCAGATAAGAATCTGTAGATGCCGGCGGGCCGATACAGACATGCTCATCCGCAAAGCGCACATGGAGACAATTTTCATCGGCTGTTGAGTAAACAGCTACAGTTGTGATCCCCAGCTCTTTACAAGCACGAATCACGCGGAGTGCAATTTCACCTCTATTAGCAATAAGAACTTTCTTAAACATATGCCCCCCTAATTCTCGTCTGCAATCCGAACAAGCGGCTGATCGTACTCTACTGCCTGGCCGTCTTCAACAAGGAAGTCGGTGATTTTACCCTCACACTGACTGAAAACCTGGTGCACAACATTCATTGTGATCACAATACCTACCTGCTGACCTTTTTTGATTTTATCGCGCAGTTTGACAAGGGGTTTGGAATCCTTCGAGGCACCACGATAAAAATGTCCAACCCATCCAGAGAGGATATCATTACAGGAGGAGTGACTTTCCTCGTGTTGAGAGGCTACCGGAGCAGCAGTTGCCGGAATTGCGGAAGGAACCGATACGGGTTGAGAAAATGCATTTCTGACAATACGGATAGAAGAGCTTCTGGATGTTATCTCACATTCCCGGATGGACGTACCATCCAGAGCCTGCATAATAGAATCAAGTTTTTCCTTTTCCATTTTTTTCCTCTTTTTATGATAGGAATTCCGTCGTTTAGCGGATACAAACTATCGCCCTATAAAATTACTCAGCAGTTGTTGCCAGTAAAAGAAAAAAAAGCCGCCCCGGATGGAGCGGAGACGGCCCACGGTGTCTCTTTTCGAAGATTACTGCGAAATCCTGACCGCAGTAACAGCGCCCAACGCGGGATCAGCAAAATTTTCAGAAAGATCCAGCCGCGCGTACCCCATCCCTTTTTCGTCAAGAGAATCAATAGTCACCTGCTCTGCGCTGGTACCGCCGCCGGAATATTCAATATTCAGGATGAATAGCTGCGGCGAATCCATAAAGGTGCCTTTGATTCCAAAATAGAGCCTGTTGTTCTCTTTCACGGACACAAGATAGCCGAACTGGCCGATATTTCCCTTAGTAGAGAAGGGGGTGGCCACCGGTGCAGCAGTTTTTTCCGCAGCTGCAGCAGGTGCAATCTCATCTGCAATGGGCATGGTGGATTCTATGGAAGCAAGAATATCCGCGCCAGAGGCAGCATCTTCAGGGCCGCCCCCCTCTGCCAGATCGTCCATCGTGAGCGACTCATCC
>Ga0209785_1000057_pt1 | contig 58464 bp, 59 predicted proteins | sample WorMetG1BERMUDA2_FD_187403 | JGI IMG/M metagenome (GOLD analysis project Ga0209785, IMG submission 187403) | Marine gutless worms symbiont microbial communities from Max Planck institute for Marine Microbiology, Germany - Inanidrilus... ...
TCCCGATCTCAAACAGAAATATCAAGCCATGGTCACAGCCGGAAAACCCAAGAAGGTCGCACTCATAGCCATCATGCGAAAGCTCATCGAAATGGCAAATGCACTCATCAAGGCTGACAGAATGTGGGCGACAAAACTGGCTTGATCAAAACGGATACTCTAGCCACGCGCAATGACAGTCGCGCTCTGGACCCTTGCGGCGACGCTGGCCTTTGTGCTGGCGGCCGGCGTGCTGGTGCTGGTCACGCCGGTGACGCTGGCGCTGAACGCACGGACCGCGCCGGATAGGCGACTGACGGTGGCCTTGCGTTTTCTCGGCGGGCTGGCGCCACCGATCCCGGTGCATGATACGGCGAGGGAGCAAAGCAAGAAGGCAAAGCCCAAGGATAAACCCCGCAAGAAGGCGAAACGCGGCCGCCGTGGGCCGGGACGGGCAGGCCGCATGATCGCCGCGGCGCCGCAACTTGCCGCGGGGCTGTTGCGGCCGATCCACCTGGATCACGTCCGGGTCGACGCGGATATCGGCCTGGAGGATCCCGCCGATACCGGCCACCTGTTCGGCCTTGTGGCCGCGCTGAATGCCGCCCGACCGTCGGCGCGGGCCGTCTCGGTGACGATCCGGCCCGATTTTACCCGCCCGCGGCTGTCGGGTGAGGTCGATGCGCGGTTGCGCGTGGTACCGGCCGCCTGGATCGGGCCGTGCCTCCGCTTTGCGTGGCGTGTCTTCGGATCGCGGTCGTGACGATCGCGTTGGACGACATCATCCGGCTCGAAGGCGCCACCGTCGCCGCTCTGGTGCGGCGTTCGGTGCATGGCGCGGCCAAGCCGTGCATCTGCGTTTACGGCACGAAGCGCCCGGTGGCCATTCTCGTGCGGTGCGCCGATGCAACGACGGCCTTCGAGCCCGACGGCACGCCGATCGCGCTTGCCGATTTCGAGCGGCGCTTTCCCGGGCACCTTGCCACGTTCGAAGCGCGGGTGCCCTAACGCCGGGCAAGCAGCCAGATGAAAAACAAGCCACCGACAAGGCCGGTGATGACCCCGATCGGCATGTCCTCGGGCGCCATGACGGTGCGCGCGGCGATATCCGCCCACAGCAGGAAGACGGCGCCGAACAACGCGGACGCCGGCAGCACCCGGCGATAGTCGCCGCCAACCGCCATACGCACGATATGGGGCACCATGAGGCCGACAAAGCCGATAATGCCGGAAAAGGCGACCATGACGCCGGTGATCAGCGCGCCGACAATAAAGGTCGCCAGCCGGAAACGGGCGACGGGAATGCCCAGGGTCGAGGCCGTTTCGTCGCCGATCGTGATCGCGTTGAGATCTGCGGCCCGGGTCCACAGCCAGGCGCAGCAGACAACGAGAATGACAAACGGATAGATCAACTGCGACCATTGCGCCAGTCCGAGCCCGCCAAGCATCCAGAAGACCACCGTATGGGTGGCGCGCGGATCGCCCAGGAAGATCAGCATATTCGCCGCCGCCATGACAATGAAGGACACAGCGACGCCGGCAAGCACCAGCCGGCTGGCGCTGGTGGCGGCCGCGAATTGCGTCACGGCCAGTACCAGGCCGGTTGCCGCGAGCGCTCCGGCAAAGGCCATCAGCGGCACGGTGAGGAGACCGAGGAAAAGCCCCGTGTGAAGCAGCGCCAGGATGGCGCCGAAAGCGCCGCCGGAGGAGATACCGAGCAGATGCGGATCGGCCAGCGGATTGCGGGTCACCGCCTGCAGGCTGGCGCCGACGACGGCCAGGCCGGCGCCGACCATCGCCGCCAGCAGTGCCCGCGGAAAGCGAATGTCCCAGACGATAGCTTCGCGGCCCTGCGACCAGGTCGGTTCGACAAGGCCCGGCGAGATCGCGTTGACCAGGACGCCCCAGACCGTGCCAGTCGAGACCGGCACCGCGCCGATGCTGATCGCCGCCGAAATCGAGACAAGCAGCAATAGAGCGGCGGCGGCCAGCGTCGTCGCGAAGCCGACCGACGTCCGATGACGGGAAACCGCTTCCGCCGCGCTCTCTGTCATGGCGTCACTCGCCCCAGAAACCCGTTGCGAGTTGCTTGATCGCCTTGATATTGCGCGGTCCCGGTGTCGCTTCGACATAGTCCAGCACGATAAAGCGGTCGTTCGTCACGGCGTCCAACCCGGCAAAGGCAGGGTTGGACATCATGTAGGCGCGCTTTTCTTCGGCCGTGACGTTGCCGTAATTGACGATCACCACGACTTCCGGATTGCGTTCGACGACGGCTTCCCAGGTGACGGTCGCCCAGCTCTTGTCGAAATCGTCCATGATGTTGCGGCCTCCGGCCGCTTCGATCATCGCCGTCGGCATAGCATAGCGGCCCGCGGTAAAGGGCGCGTCCTCGCCGCTGTCGTAGACGAAGACCCGCAAGGGCTCCGCGCCGGTGTCCAGCGTGGCGGTGAAGGCGTCCAGTTCCTCGCGATAGCCCTCGACCAACGCCTCCGCCCGGTCCTCGACGCCGAAGATACGGCCAAGATTGAGAAGGTCGTTATACATGTCCTCCATGCTGACCTTGTTCTTCTCGCCGATATGGATGCAGCTCTCCGTCAGTTCGTAGACCTTGATGCCGAAGGGGGCCAGGGTCTCCGGCGTGACCTCGCCACCGACCTTCATGCCGTAGTTCCAGCCGGCGAAGTAAAAGTCGGCATCGGCGCCGATCAGCACCTCCTTGCTGGGGTATTTGGGCGAGAGTTCGGGCAGCTGCGCCACACCGGCGCGCATCTCCTCGTCCAGCGTCCTCCAGCCGGAGATGCCGGTATAGCCGACCATGCGGTCCGCCAGCCCGAGCACCAGCATCATCTCGGTGAGATTGACATCGTTTGAAATCGCCCGCTGCGGCGGTGTTTCGAACGTGACGCCGCGGTTGCAACTTTGCACCGTGGCCTGCGCCAGAGCCGGTGCGGCGAAGAGCGTAAAACCGAGAGCCAATATGCTGCGTTTCATCCTGTGTGGTCCTTTCAATCTTGCAGGTGGAACGTGAAATGCGGTGTGTCGCTCGGGCTTAGCCGTTCGCGACGTGCGCCGACGCGGAAGGCCCGCGAGACGAGATCTTCCGACAGCACCCTGTCGGGCGGTCCGAAGCCGAGCGTGCGGCCCTTCTGCAGCACGAGGATGTCGTCGCAGATGTCGGCCGCGACATTGAGGTCGTGCAGGCTGGTGACGATCGTCAGGTCGAGATCGCTGATCAGCGACAGAACCTCCAATTGGTGGCGGATGTCGAGATAGGTGGTGGGTTCGTCCAGCACCAGCAATTGCGGTTCCTGGGCAAGCGCCCTGGCGACCATGGCCCGCTGGCGCTCGCCGCCCGACAGCGTTCCGAACAGGCGGTGCCCGAGGCCGCTGAGGTCGAGGCGTTCGAGCGCGGCGTCGACGATCGCATCGTCGGCGCCGCTGCTCAGCGCGAAATTGCGTCGGTGCGGCGTTCGGCCGAGATTGACGATTTCCCGCACCGTCAGGGCGAAATCCGTCGGCTGCTCCTGCAGCACGGCGGCGATCTTGCGGGCGGCTTCGCGGGCGCTCATCGCCCAGATGTCGTCGCCATCGATCGCAACGGTTCCGGCGATGGGCCGGTGAAAACGGTAAAGCAGCCGAAGGAGCGTCGATTTGCCCGCGCCGTTTGCGCCGACGACGCCAAAGACACGGCCGGCCGAAAGCGTGAACGAGGTCGGAAGCAGGAGGATGTTGGCGCGGCTCGGCCCCCAGCTGACGCCGTCCACCTGGAGCGTCGCGGCCCTCATGACGGTGCAGCCCGGCCGGTTTCGGCCCCGGCGACGCCGCAATCGGCCGTCAGCTCACCGCCGGCGCGGCGGTCCGGCCCGTTGAGGCGGTGTCGGATACAGATCGTGATTCGATGGCACGGGGTCCGGCTCATCTCGCCCTCCGCGGCTATGCGGGGGGCGCAAGGGACCTGTCATATCAGCAACGAATACCGTTTTGACCATCATGGCCTCCTCCCGGAACACCCCGTCCGGTTTCGAGTGTCGATATGATGGCAGGTCTCCTGACTCGCGGGTCGTCGCTTCCCTGATCCTTCCCGGCCGTCCTGGCCAGTGGTCTCGACAGGGTCGCTCCTCGCTTACAGTTGCGGGGGCAGTCACGGAATTGGCGCCTGATGGCTACACCGCACCGTGTTCCCTTTTCATCCCGGTCTCGCCTTCGGCTTCCGGGAACCATCGGGAAGCGACTTTCACCGATTCAGAAAACGAAGTAAAGGCAAACCGGCGGCACGGGTCGAAATGATTTCGGTTTTTCCGCGGCGGACGCCTGCCGGCCCGGGTCGGCGGGCCCCGTTTTCTCAACCGCGCGGTTTCCTTCGCAAACGCCTGCTCTACTTCCAATCGATGAGGCCGTTTCGACGCGGCCGCGGAATGGGTATCGGACAGGTCAGACAACGCAACTCAATTGGTGCAAATCGGAGGTCGATCCTTCCATGCGGCATCTGTTATCCATCGGCGTCCTCCTGGCGGCGCTCGCGCTCCAGCCGCCTGCGGCGAGCGCGGACGATATCGAGGTCGATGTGCAGCTTTTCCTCGCCGTCGACGTGTCGCGGTCGATGACGCCGCGGGAATTGGAGATCCAGCGGCGCGGCTACGCCGAAGCACTGGTCAGCGAACCGGTCGTCAAGGCGATCGCCAACGGCCTGCTCGGCCAGATCGCGATGACCTATGTCGAATGGGCCGGATCGAACTCCCAGCGCGTCGTCGTCGACTGGACGGTGGTGCGGGGCCGCGACGATGTCGAGGCCTTCGCGTCGCAACTGACGGCTGAGTTCGACAGCGCGCTGCGGCGCACTTCGATCTCCGGGGCGCTGAATTACGCCACTCGCAGCATCGCCAATAACGGCTTTACCTCCTACCGCAAGATCATCGACGTGTCCGGCGACGGTCCCAACAATCACGGCAGCCCGGTGGTGCCGGCGCGCGACAATGCGCTGGCCCAGGGCATCACCATCAACGGGCTGCCGCTGATGACGCGCGAGGGCATGGGATCGCAGTTCTATCTCGCCGATCTCGATGAATATTACCGCAACTGCGTGATCGGCGGCCCGCGCTCCTTCGTCATTCCGGTGACCGAATGGGAGACCTTTCCCGAAGCGGTGCGGCGCAAGCTGGTGTTGGAACTTGCCGGCACGCCGGCGCCTCTTCACCGCGTGGCGGCGCGCGGCGCGCTTGCCGCCAATTACGACTGCATGATCGGCGAAAAGATCTGGCGCCGCTTTCAGGGCGACTTCTTCAACCCGTAAGGTCGTCTTGCACTTTGGCGCGATCGCCGATATGAAGAGGCCCTCGGCTGCGGCCGGCGCGTCCAATCCACATCTTTGATTATTTGTCCGCTTCGTGCATTCGCGGGGCGCCAATATCCGTTGAAAGGTCTTGTCATGTCTACTGGAATGCTCCGGTCGGCCCTCATACTCGGCCTGCTTGCTGCGGTGGGTCCGTTCGCCATCGACATGTATCTGCCGGCCCTGCCGACGATTGGTGCCGATCTCGGTGCCAGCGTCGCGGCGACGCAGATGACGCTGACGGCTTTTTTCATTGCGTTCGGCGTGGCGCAGCTCGTCTATGGCCCGCTGGCCGACCAGGTCGGGCGCAAGCCGCCGCTCTATGTCGGCCTGGCGATTTTCGTCATCGGCTCGCTCGGCTGCGCCATCGCCCCGTCGATCGGCTGGTTGATGGCGTCGCGCTTTCTACAGGGCATCGGCGCCGCCGTGGTGATGGTGGTGCCGCGGGCGATCATCCGCGACCTGCATACGGGCACTGCGGCAACCCGGCTGATGGCAATGATCATGCTGGTGATCAGCGTCTCGCCGATGCTGGCGCCGCTTGCCGGTAGCGGGCTGATCGCGCTCACCGGCTGGCGCGGCATTTTTGCCGCTCTATGCATTGCCGGAGCGCTCAGCCTGCTGATCACCGGCACGATGCTGCCCGAAACGCTGAAGCGGCAAAACCGTGTGCCGCTCAACATCGTCAATCTGATGCGCGGCGCGGCCGTGTTGTTCCGCGACCCGCTGTTCATGGGGCTGACCTTCATCGGCGGCTTCGGCATGGCCAGTTTCTTCGTTTTCATCGCCAGCGCGTCGTTCGTCTATACCGGACAATTCGGTCTGACGCCGACCGGCTTCAGCCTCGCCTTCGCGATCAACGCCATCGGCTTCTTCGCCGCCTCGCAATTCGCCGCGAGCCTTGGCGAACGGTTCGGCATGCGGCGGGTGGTCGCTGGCGGCGTGACGGCGTTTCTGCTGTTCACGGTGACGTTGGTCGTGATCGAGCTGGCCGGCTATGCCAGCCTACCGGTGATCGTCGCCTTCCTGTTTTGCGCAAATGCCGGCCTCGGCCTGGTCATTCCGACGACGATGGTGATGGCGCTCGATCCGCATGGCGAGATCGCCGGCCTCGCCTCGTCGCTCGGCGGCACGCTGCAGATGTTGGCGGGCGGTGTGGCGATCGTCATTGCCAGCCCGTTTTTCAACGGCACGGCGCTGCCGATGGTGCTGGCGATCGCGCTCTGCGCCGTCGCGGCTTTCATCCTGACGCGCCTTGTTTTGTCCGGGTCCTTGGCGGCCGACAAAAGCGGCGCGTCGGCTCACTCGTAGGGGGCAGCTCACTCATAGGGATTGTGCGGGTCGGCCGGAACGGCAAGCACCGGGCAGGGCGCGCGGCGCACCACCTGTTCGGCCGTGCTGCCACGCAGTGCGTCCAGGAAGCCGTGCCGTCCGGCGGTCGACAGGACGATCAGGTCCGCCCGACTGCGTGTCGCCGAGTCGATGATCTGGTCGACGGGATTGCCCGAGCGCGTAAAACGCTGGAAGCATTCCTCCAATCCGGCCGGGGGGAAGGTTCGGGGCGTGTTCTCCTTATCGCCGATATAGAGCGCCTCGATCCATGCCGGCTCACAACCAAGGCAGCTGAGAAAAGCGCCCGCCACGTCGATTGCCGGCTGCGGTTCGGGTGTCCTGTCGACCGGTACCAGGACACGGGTAAGGTCGAACGCGCCGGTGTCCGAGGCGACGAACCCGTCGACGCCGGCCGGCACGAACAGTGCGGCGATCATCCCGTGGCGTGAGGCGCTGTTCGGCAGCGCCCGGCGGACGATCTGCTCCGAGACCGATGGGCGCAGCCAGCGCGGCAGGCCTTCGCGGCCCTCCGTCGACAGCACCAGCAAGCCGGATTGCCTGTCGCCCAAAAACGCCGCGATGCCGGCGGAGGGGTCGGCGCTGTCGAGCTGTATCTTTCTGACCGTGACGCCGAGTTGCTCCCCGACCGCTTCCTGCGGGCTGTCCTCCTCCAGAAAGCCCCAGCGTGCCAGGGTTTCCCGCACATGCGGATACGGTCGCCAAATCGGCTGACGCGGGTGCTCGGCGTCGGCGTGGACGATGTCCAGCGACGATCGGTTGGCAAGCGCAATGCGCAGCGCATGTTCGAAGGCGACGCGGCTTGCGTCGGAAAAATCGGTGGGGTGGAAAACCGCCTCGATCGAATATGTTAACTGGTCCGACACAACGAACTCCCGATCTGACCACGACAGGGCTCTGTCACGCCGCCCTTTTGCCGATTGCCGACCCAAACGTCAATGATGCGGGAATCACCGGCGTGTCGTGTGACGGTGTCAGAAACACGGAGCGGCCGTTCGGCGGCTCCGTGCATCGGTGTCTCGACTCTGCTTCAACTGGCGTGTGGCGACCGCATTTGATGAATCGCGGCGCGGATCTTGCGCCAGTTTTCCGCTTCCTCCGTCTTGCCTTCGGCCTCTCTGGCGGCGGCTTTCTGCGCTGCCTCGGCCTCGGCCTTGTCACCATGCGCTTCCAACAACTGCCGCGCATGTTCGACAATAGTCACTGCATTCATGGTTTCCTCCATCGCTCCAAAACGATCCTGGACGGAGCCCCTGTCCGGCGCATTGACGCAGGTCAAAAGGCCGCCGCAACACCCGGAACGCACCGACCGCCGGCATCCCGGGCACAGGACAGAAACACCCACTGCGCCTGTGGCCAGCCGCCGGTATCCGACAGGGCAAATGTAGGGCGAAAGCGCCTGCGTTGCCAGATTGTGCGTGTGGAACGGCGCTTACGTGGAGGGCGCCAGGGCCGTCACGATTTCCGCCGCGGTGAGCGCCGCAATGACTTCCGGCCGCTTGTCCCGCACGGCATCGCCGCCGATCGGACAGGTCAGCCGGTCGGTGTCGGCACGCGCACCGCCGGCCTCGTTGACGTGCCAGCTCACGTAGCGCGCGCGTTTCGTTTTCGAGCCGATCATGCCGACATAGGCAGCGTCGCCGCGCGCCAGCGCCGTCTGCACGATCAGGAAATCCAGCGCATGGTCATGGGTGAGCACGACGAAGGCTGCCCGCGGCTGTGCCGTTTCGATCAGCGTCTCCGGCATCGCAACCAGCCGCTTGTCCACATCGGCTGTTGCCGCGTCGAGCTCGGCCTGCCGGGTCTCGATGAGCACCGTGTTGACGGGCAGCCGGCTCAGCGCGTCGGCGAGCGCCTTGCCGACATGGCCGGCACCGAACAAATAGACCTGGGGCAGGGCCGTGTCCTGCCGGCGCCGCTCGGCGACGAGCGCATCGGCGTCCGCCGCGTCGAGCCGGGTCAGCGTGAGAGCCACATGGCCGCCGCAGCACTGGCCGATCTCGGGGCCGAGCGGCACGGTCATCGTGCCGTTGCCTCTATTCGCGGCGATCAATGTCCGCGCCTCCTCGATCGCCATCATTTCCAGCCGGCCGCCGCCGATCGTGCCGAAGATCGCGTCGGGCGACACCAGCATCCAGGCGCCGGCTTCCCGCGGCGTGGAACCGCGCGCCTTGGCCACCTCGACCTTGATCGCCGTTTCCGATTCGCCCAGAAAACGCGACAATTGAGCGGCACGGGCGACCATCGGCCGTCAGGCCTTTTTCAGCCGTTCGACGGCCAGCAGGATGCGCTCCGGCGTGGCCGGTGCGTCGAGACGCGGACATTCACGGTAGCCGGCGACGCTGGCGACCGCCATGGACAGCGCCTCGAGCACGGAATTGGCGAGCATGAAGGGCGGTTCGCCTACGGCCTTGGAGCGGCGGATCGTGCGTTCCTTGTTGGTCGACCATTCGGCGAGGCGGACATTGAAGATCTTCGGCTTGTCGGAGGCGAGTGGGATCTTGTAGGTCGATGGCGCGTGGGTCCGCAGCCGCCCGTCCGCGTCCCACCACAATTCCTCCGTCGTCAGCCATCCCATGCCCTGGACGAAAGCGCCCTGCACCTGGCCGAGATCGACAGCCGGGTTCAACGACTTACCAACATCCTGAAGAATGTCGACGCGGTCGACATGGTACTCGCCGGTCAGCGTGTCGATGGTCACTTCCGAGACAGCCGCGCCATAGGCGTAATAGAAGAACGGACGGCCCTGGCCCTTTTGGCGGTCCCAATGGATCTTCGGCGTCTTGTAGAAGCCGGCGGCGGAAAGCTGCACACGGGCGAAATAGGCGCGCTTGATGAAATCCGCGAAGGAGATCAACTGATTGCCGACCCGCACGTGGTTCGGCACGAACGCGACCTGCTCGGGCGGTACGCCGTAATGGTCGCTGGCGAAGGCGACAAGCCGTGTCTTGATCTGTTCGGCGGCGTCGGCGGCGGCCATGCCGTTAAGGTCGGAGCCGGAGGAGGCGGCGGTCGCTGACGTGTTCGGCACCTTGCTGGTGGAGGTGGCGGTGATGCGGATGGTCTCGATATCCACCTGGAAGGCGTCGGCGACGACCTGCGCTACCTTGATGTTCAGACCCTGGCCCATCTCCGTGCCGCCATGGTTGAGATGGATCGAACCGTCCTGATACACATGCACCAATGCGCCGGCCTGATTGTACCAGGTGGCGGTGAACGAGATCCCGAATTTCACCGGCGTCAGGGAAATGCCCTTGCGCAGCACCGGGCCGGTTTTGTTGTGCGCGAGAACCGCCTTGCGCCGCGCCTGGTAGTCGGACGAGGTTTCGAGCTCTTCGACGATGCGGTGGATGATGTTGTCCTCCACCACCTGGTGGTAGGGCGTGACGTTGCGCTCGCTGATGCCGTAGAAATTGGCCTTGCGCACCTCCAGCGGGTCCTTGCCCAGCGCATAGGCGATTTCCTCGATCACCCTTTCGCCGCCGAGCTTGCCTTGTGGGCCACCGAAACCGCGAAATGCGGTGTTCGACACCGTATCCGTCTTCATCGGACGCGATCGCAGGCGCACATGCGGCAGATAATAACAATTGTCGCAATGGAACAGGGCGCGATCGGTGACCGGACCCGATAGATCGGAAGAAAAGCCGCAGCGCGCCGCAAACACGGCGTCCATGGCCTCGATGCGGCCGTCATCGTCGTAACCGACGTCGTAGGTGACGTGGAAATCGTGGCGTTTGCCGGTGGCGATCATGTCATCGTCGCGATCCGGCCGGATCTTGACGGCGCGGTTGAAGCGCTTGGCGGCGATTGCCGCGATGGCGGCGAACTGGTTGCCCTGGGTTTCCTTGCCGCCGAAGCCTCCGCCCATACGCCGTGTGTTGACGGTCACCGCGTTGGAGACGGTACCGAGTGCGTGCGCCACCATATGTTGCACTTCACTCGGATGCTGGGTGGACGAGTAGACCGTAACCTCATCGTCCTCGCCCGGAATGGCGAGGGCGATATGGCCCTCGAGATAGAAATGGTCCTGGCCGCCGATGCGCATCGTGCCGGAAAGGCGGTTTGTTGCCGTTCGCAGCCCCGCCTCGACATCGCCGTTCTTCAGCGTCAAGGGGTCGGTGACATGCGGATAGTCGGCTTCGATCGCCTCGACCACGTCGATCCGGTGCGGTTCGTCCCTATACGAGACCTTCGCCAGCGCGGCGGCGCGGCGCGCCGCCTCCCGCGTCTCGGCGATCACCGCGAAGATCGGCTGGCCGTGGAAGGCGCTGACGCCGTCGGACAGCACCGGCTCGTCGTGGCGTCCGGTCGGGCTGATGTCGTTTTCGCCGGGCACATCGGCTGCCGTCAGCACCCCGACCACGCCGGGTGCCGCGCGCACGGCGTCCAGGTCCATGGACGTGATTGTCGCGCGGGCCCGTTCAGACAAGCCGAGATAAGCATGCAGCGTGCCGGCGGGTTCCGCCATGTCGTCGATATATTCTGCCGTGCCGGTCACATGTTTGTGGGCCGAATCGTGCGGTCTCGGCGTATGCACGCCGCCGGAAATCCGGTTGCTGTCGCGCGGCTGCACCGTCATCGCTCACACCTCCGCCAGGGCGTCGGCGTGACGTGTGACCTGCACCGCCTCCCCCTTGGTTTCCAGGAAAAACCGTTTCAAAAGGTTGCGGGCGACGAGCAGACGATAGCCGGCCGAGGCCCGCCAGTCGGTCAGCGGCGTGAAATCCCGGTCGAACGCCGCCATCGCCTGGTCGATGGTCGCTTCGTTCCAGCGCCGGCCGATCAGAGCCGTCTCGACGGCCCTGGCGCGTTTGGGGGTGGCCGCCATGCCGCCGAAGGCGATGCGCGCCATCCGCACGTGCCCGTCACCGTCGAGGGCGACACGGAAAGCGCCGCAGACGGCGGAGATATCCTCATCGCGCCGTTTGGAGATCTTGTAGGTCGCGAAAAGCTCGTCCACCGGCAGGGCCGGCACGTGAACCGACGCGACGAACTCTCCAGGCCGGCGATCCTGCTTGCCGTAATCGATAAAAAAATCCTCCAAGGGAAGGGTCCGCGTCATTGCGCCCCGGCGCAGCGTGACGGTGGCGCCCAGCGCGATCAGTGGCGGCGGCGTGTCGCCGATCGGCGAGCCGTTGGCGATGTTGCCGCCGACCGTGCCCATATTGCGCACTTGCTCGCCGCCGATCCGGTCCCAGAATGCGCCGAGGCTCGGATAGAGCCGCGCCATCGCCGGGAAGACCTCCGTATAGGTCACGCCCGCGCCCAGCGTGATGCCGTCGGCGTTTTCTTCGATCGTCTGCAGCGCGTTGATGCTGCCGATGAAGACCGCCGGTGCGATGGCGCGCATGTCCTTGGTAACCCATAGTCCGACATCCGTGGAGCCGGCGACGATCGTGGCGTCGGGATGGGTTTCGAGAACCACCGCCAGATCGTCGACCGAGGCCGGCACGATCGAAAGCCCCTCGGGGCTGTCGATCTCGACGCGGCGTTCGTCGCGCAACGCGCTGAGCTTGGCGCGGATGTCGTCCTGGCCGGCCGTCAGCCTGTCGGCGCGGTTGTCGGCGGCGCCCATGGCCTCGGCCGCCTGCAGGATGGGTTCATAGCCCGTGCAGCGGCACAGATTGCCCTGCAGCGTCTTTTCGACCTGTTCGACATCGGCCCGCGGTGTTTGCAGCCACAGCCCGTAAAGCGACATGACAATGCCCGGTGTGCAAAAGCCGCATTGCGAGCCGTGATGGTCGACCATCGCCTGCTGCACCGGGTGCAGCCCGCTGTCCGGTCCGCTCAGATATTCGATGGTGACAACGTGACAGGCGTCGAGCGACGCCATGAAGCGGATACAGGCATTGACGGTTTCATACACCAGCCCGTTCGGACCGATGCGTCCGACGAGCACCGTGCAGGCGCCGCAATCGCCCTCCGCGCAGCCTTCCTTGGTGCCGGTCAGGCGCCGCTGCAGCCTCAGATAGTCCAGCAGGGTCAGGGTGGGCGTGACCGCGTCGAGCCGCACCACCTCTTCGTTGAGGATGAAGCGAATGTCGTGGCGCAGCGCCAGGCTCATGATCCGTACCCCATCGTTTGTCTTGTCGTTTTGCCTATCGTAGCGCGGTTTTTGCAAAAAGAACCAAGGCGGGCGCGAAAAGACTTTCAATCGATTCTAGAAGACTCGCGCGGGATTTCGATCATTTGCTTGAAAATGGTGGGTTTGGCACCCTCCTGACATCGGCTGTGAACCGCAGCCGGCCTTCTGGCGTAGGAAGGTTGAGAGTCAATGCGCGGTACCGCCGCGGACGGCATTCAAGAGGGAACGGATTTGTTTGGATCGGTGCAGTCAGCGGACCGGCGACCCAAGAGCGCCGGCGACGCTTTTCCAGCCGGTTTCCAGGCGGCGACGAAGGCATGGTTCCTGTCGCGTTTCGACGGCCCGACCCCGGCGCAATCGGCCGGATGGGCCGCCATCGCCGGCGGCGATCACACGTTGATCGCCGCGCCCACGGGCGCCGGCAAGACGCTGGCGGCGTTCCTGTCGGCGATCGACGGGCTCGTCGCCGACGCCGCCGACGGTGCGCTCGGCGACAAGACCCTGATCGTCTACGTGTCGCCGCTGAAGGCGCTCGGCAACGATGTCGAACGCAATCTCGCCGAGCCTCTGGCCGGCATTGCGGCCGCTGCGCGCGATCGCGGCACGGAGGTCGCCATCACCACGGCGGTGCGCACCGGCGACACCAGTCAGGCAGCGCGCGCCCGCATGGTGCGGCGGCCGCCGCACATTCTGGTGACGACACCGGAAGGGCTCTACGCGCTGGTCACCTCCAAGGGCGGGCGCTCGATGCTCGATGCGGTCAAAACCGTCATCGTCGACGAAATCCATGCGCTTGCGCCGGATCGCCGCGGCGCGCATCTGTCGATCACGCTGGAACGGCTCGACGCGCTGGTGGGACAGCCGGTGCAGCGCATCGGCCTGTCGGCGACTCAGAAACCGGTCGAAACGGTGGCGCGTTTCCTGACCGGCGGTCGCGATTGCGCGATCGTCGATGAGGGCCATGCGCGCGAGCGCGATTTGATGATCGAAACGCCCGGCGCGCCGTTGGCGGCGATCATGTCCAACGAGGTGTGGGAGGAGGTCTATGACCGGGTGGCCGCGCTCGTGGGCGCGCATCGCACGACCCTGGTGTTCGTCAATTCGCGCCGCCAGTGCGAGCGTGTTGCCCATCAACTGGCCGAGCGGCTGGGCGGCGACCATGTCGCCTCCCATCACGGCAGCCTGTCGCAGCCCTTGCGCCGGGACGCCGAGACACGGTTGAAGGCAGGCGATCTCAAGGTGCTGGTCGCCACGGCGTCGCTGGAACTCGGCATCGACATCGGTGATGTCGACCTCGTCATACAGCTCGGCGCCGTCAAGCGTATCGCCATGTTTCTGCAGCGTGTCGGGCGCGCCTGCCATTGGAACGGCGGTGTGCCCAAGGGCCGGCTTTTTCCGCTCAGCCGCGACGAACTGGTTGAATGTGTCGCGCTGTTGCGCTGTGTCGAGCAGGGCACGCTCGACCGGCTCGCCATCCCCGACCATCCGCTCGACGTGCTGGCGCAGCAGATCGTGGCGCCGACGGTTGCCGGGGAGTGGGCGGCCGAAGACCTGTTCGCCCTGATGCGCGGCGCCTATCCTTACCGGTCGCTGTCGCGCAAGGATTTCGACGGCCTGCTCGATATGCTGGCCTCGGGTTTCCCGACGGAGCGCGGGCGGCGCGGTGCGTTGCTGCACTATGACCGTGTCAATGGCAGGGTGAGCGCGCGTCCGGGCGCACGCATAACCTGTCTTGCCTCCGGCGGCAGCATTCCCGATAGCGGCGACTACACCGTGCGGCTGGAACCGCAGGGCGTGGTCGTCGGTGCGGTGGCCGAGGACTTCGCCATTCACCAGATGCCCGGCCATGTCATCCAACTCGGCAGCAACAGTTGGCGCATCCTTCAGGTAAAGGCGGGCGAAGTGCGGGTCGAAAGCGCGGCCGGCGAAACGCCCTATATGCCGGTCTGGTTCGGCGAGGCGCCGGCCCGCTCGGAGGAATTGTCCGATGCCGTCTCCGCCCTGAAGGCCGAGGTCGCCACCGCGCCGTCAGCCGAGGCGGCCATGGACATGTTGAAGCCGCATGCCTGGCTCGATGCCTTCGCCGCCGGCCAGCTCGTTGCCTATCTGCGCGCCGCCGGGGAAGCGCTGCAGGCCATGCCGACGCGCGACACGGTGGTCACCGAACGGTTCCTGGATCTTGCCGGCAACGAGCAGGTGGTTGTGCACGCACCCTTCGGCGCCCGCGTCAACCGGGCCTGGGCGCTGGCGCTACGGCACATGCTGGGCCGGCGCCATGCGGTGGACCTGCAGGCGGCGGCGACGGACGACGCGATCCTGTTGTCTTTGCCCGGTCAGGTGCGGTTTCCGCTGGCCGAGACCTATGAATTGGTGACGGCGGCGACGGCGGCCGATATCGTGGCTGAAGCGGTTCTCGACGTGCCGATGTTCATGATCCGCTGGCGCTGGGCGGCCAGCCGCGCGCTGGTGGTGCCGCGCCAGCGCGGCAGCTACCGGGTGCCGCCGCATATCCAGCGCACCGATGCGGACGAACTGCTGCTGACCGCCTTTCCCAGCCGCCGCGTCGTCCGGCCCATGCGCCTTGAGGGCCGACAGGGCGGGCTGCAATCGGCTGGTCGACCGGGCGGCGAAACCGACAACGGCGTTGCGATGCCGGACCATCCGCTGGTGCGCCAGACATTGCATGACTGCCTTCATGAGGCGATGGACCTGCCCGCCTTGATCGCACTGCTGCGGCGCATCGAATCAGGCGACGTGGCCGCGAGGGTGATCGAAAGGTTGCAACCGTCGCCGGCCGCTTTCAATGTCATCACGGCCAAGCCGCCGGCCTTCATCGACAACGGCGCGCTGATGGACCGGCGCGCGCGCAATGTCGGCGCTGAGCCGCCGCACCTCGCCGTGGAGTCCGGCCTTGCGCTGCACCCTCAGGCCGTTGCGCGGGTCGAAGCCGAACTCATGCCCGACATGCGTTCGATCGAGGATCTGGCCGCGCATCTCTCGCTGTCCGGCGTGGTGACGAAGCAGGAAGTCGAGGAGGCCAGCCCGTGGCTCGTCGAACTGGAAGCCGACGGCCGGGTGCGGTCCTTCACGGCGGACAACGGTGCGGTTTTGTGGGCATCGGTCGACCGGCTGCCGGATCTCGCGGCCGTCTTTCCGCAACTGCGTTCCAGCGGTGAACAAAGGGGAGGACGGTCACCCGACGATGCCCTGGCGCGCCTGTTGCACGGGCGATTGGAGACCAGCGGACCGGTGACGGCCGGCACGGTCGCGGCCGATCTTGGATGTCCCGTCTCGCTTGTCGAACAAGCATTGGACCGCCTTGAGGCAGAGGGGTCGGTGCTGCGCATTGCCCCGCACGGCGATGCGCCGGGGGAGCCGCGATGGTGTGACCGTCGGGTCCTGGCGCGTATCGAACGGATGACGCGCAACCGTTTGCGCGCCGAGATCGAACCGGTAACGCTGCAGCAATTCTATCGTTTCCTGCTGCGCTGGCACGGCCTGACGTCGGGAGACCGTCGGCGCGGCCGCGACGGCCTGGCCCAGGTGCTGTCGATGCTCGACGGCGTAGAGCTGCCGGCCGGCCTGTGGGAAGCCGATGTGCTTGCCGCCCGTGTCGGTGCCTATGATCTCGACGACCTCGACGAACTGTGCCTGAGCGGGCGGTTTGGCTGGGGCCGGCTGACGCGCCCGTCGGACGGCAAGGCGAAGCGGGTGGTGCTGTCGAGCGCGACGCCGGTCGCACTGTTCGACAGCGAGCATGCGGCCGTCTGGCGCGGCCTGTCGGCAGGGTCCGCCGACGGTCGTGGTCTGTCCGGCCCGGCCGAAAAGCTGCTCGACCAGTTCGAACAACGCGGCGCTTCGTTCATCGGCCAGATCGAGCGCTCGGTGCGCATGCTGAAATCGGAATACGAAACCGGATTGATGGAACTGGTGGCGCTCGGTCTGATCGCCTCCGACAGTTTCGCCGGCCTGCGCGCGCTGCTTGCCAAACCATCGAAATTGCGGGTCTCTCGGCTCGATATCGTCGGCAACTCCAATTCCGGCCGCTGGTCGCTGCTGCCGCCATCGGACCCGATCGACGATCCGGTCGCACGGATGGCGGCGGTCGAGACCTATGCGCTGTCAGTGCTGCGCCGCTACGGCGTCGTCGTGCGCAACGTGGTGCAGCGCGAGGGCAGCGGCGTTAAGTGGCTGGAACTGCTGCGCGTTCTGCGCCGTATGGAAGCGCGCGGCACGGTGCGTGGCGGCTATTTCGTCAACGGCGCCGGCGGCGAACACTATGCGCTGCCCGAGGCCCTTCCCCTGCTCAGGGAAGTCCGAGGCCGGGAGCCCGACGGGGAACTGACTGATATCTCGGCGGCCGATCCGATCAACCTGACCGGCGTGCTGACCCCCGGTCGGCGCATTGCGAGCCGCACCACACGCCGGATTCTGCTAAAGGACGCGCTGCCGGTCGCAATGGAGGAGCGCGGCAAGATCCGGCTTCTGGACGAGAACGCCGCCTTGACGTCCGGGGATCTGGCGCAGTTGCGGCGCGGTCCGGCGCCGGCCGCGCTCTCCGTGTATGGCTGATCGTAGCCATGCGTCTTAACGGGATGTGATCGCCGCGACGGCCTCCGCCAGATCGTCGAACGTGGCGTCCGGCACGGTCGCCAGCCCCTCCGTACAGCCGGGATGCCACTTACCCGTGCGCACGAGGCAGCCGGTGAGGCCGGCCCGCATCGCCGCCAGCACGTCGAATTCGGCGTCGTCGCCGATCATTGCGACCTGCTCCGGCCGCAGCCCCATATCGTCGACGGCGGCCTGAAAGAAGGCGGCGGCGGGCTTGCCCAGCATCACAGCCTCGACGCCCGAAGCATATTCCAGTGCGGCCACGAAGGCGCCGGCATCGAGGCTGAGTCCGCCATCGGCGTCGCGATAGTAGCGGTTGCCGGCCAGCGCGATATAGGCTGCGCCCGCCTCGATGCGGCGAAACGCCTCGTTCAGCGCGGCATATGTGAAGCCGTCGCGCGCGTCCGCGATCACGACGGCCGGGCTCTGCCCATCCGGCAGATCCTCGAAATCCGCCATCAAGCCCGGCTGCACGAGAAAATGCGGCGTCAGCGCGTGCCGGGAGAGATAGGCGCGGGCTGCGAGCGACGGCGTGAAGATGTCTGTCCGGTCGACCGTGACGCCAAGCCCATCGAGCTTGGCGCGGATCGCGTCCAGCGGCTGACTGGTGGTGTTTGTGAGGAAGCGGACGGCGCGTCCGCACTCCTTCAGGTGCCGAATCGCTTCGGTCGAGCCGGCGATTGGCGCGTCGCCCTGATAGACCACGCCGCCCAGATCAATGAGAACCCCTTTGATCTCTCTCATCGCGTCTCCATGCGTCGCGGCCGGCACGATTGTCCGGCTTGCACCGGTTCGTCCGTCTCAGCGGCGCCGGGCCTGGACGATCATACCGGCGATGGTCTCCTCGCCAAGGGCCTTGCAGGCTTCCAGGCGGTGCAGGCCTTCTACCAGCACGTAACGGTCCTTGTCGCGGCGCACCAGGATCGGCGTCAACTGGCCCTGTTCCAGCATGCTTTCGGCAATGTCGTCCACCGCGGTTCGGTTGAGTGTCTTCATGCGCTTCACCGGCACATAGATCTCGTTGGTCCTGAGGTTCACCTTTTCCATGACGGCGGAAGCCTAACACGGGCGGGGCGCGTCCGCACGTCGGTCAGTTGCCCAGGATCCCCGGCAGCCGCAGGCCGTTTTCACGGGCGCAGGCGATGGCGGTCTCGTAGCCGGCATCGGCATGGCGCATGACGCCGCTGGCCGGGTCGTTCCACAGCACGCGGGCAAGGCGGCGGTCGGCGGCCTCGGTGCCGTCGCAGCAGATCACCATGCCGGCATGCTGCGAAAAGCCCATGCCGACGCCGCCGCCATGGTGAAGGCTGACCCAGGTGGCGCCGGAGGCGCAGTTCAAGAGCGCGTTGAGCAGCGGCCAGTCGGAGACGGCGTCGGACCCGTCCTGCATCGCCTCGGTCTCCCGGTTGGGCGAGGCGACCGAGCCGGAATCGAGATGGTCGCGGCCGATCACCACCGGCGCCGACAACTCGCCGTTGCGCACCATCTCGTTGAATGCGAGGCCCAGCCGATCGCGCTGGCCGAGACCGACCCAGCAGATGCGCGCCGGCAGGCCCTGGAAGGCGATGCGCGCACGCGCCATGTCGAGCCAGTTGTGCAGATGCGGATCGTCCGGGATCAGTTCCTTGACCTTGGCATCGGTCTTGTGGATGTCCTCCGGGTCGCCCGACAGTGCCGCCCAGCGAAACGGGCCGACACCGCGGCAAAACAGCGGCCGGATATAGGCCGGTACGAATCCCGGAAAGGCGAAGGCGTCGGCGAAGCCCTCGTCAAAGGCCACCTGGCGGATATTGTTGCCGTAATCGAGAGTCGGAATGCCGCGGTTCCAGAAGGCGACCATCGCCTCGACCTCGACCTTGATCGAGGCGCGCGCCGCCTTTTCCACCGCCTTCGGATCGCTTTCGCGTTTGTCCTCCCATTCTGCCAGAGACCAGCCGAGCGGCAGGTAGCCGTTGGTCGGGTCGTGGGCCGAGGTCTGGTCGGTGACGATGTCGGGCGCAACGCCGCGTCGCACCATTTCGGGGAAGACATCGGCGGCGTTGCCGAGGAGCCCCACCGACTTCGCTTCGCCGGCGGCGGTCCAGCGGTCGATCATCGCCAGCGCGGTATCGAGATCGTCGGTGCTTTCGTCGACATAGCCGGTGCGCAGCCGGAAGGCGATCCGGTCGGGATCGCATTCGACGGCCAGGCAGCAGGCGCCGGCCATGGTCGCGGCGAGCGGCTGGGCGCCGCCCATGCCGCCGAGCCCGGCGGTCAGGATCCACTTGCCGGACAGATCGCCACCATAATGCTGGCGGCCGGCCTCGACGAAGGTTTCGTAAGTGCCCTGGACGATGCCCTGGCTGCCGATATAGATCCAGGAGCCGGCGGTCATCTGGCCATACATCATCAGCCCCTTGCGATCGAGGGCGTTGAAATGGTCCCAATTGGCCCAATGCGGCACCAGGTTCGAATTGGCGATCAGCACCCGTGGCGCATCCGGCGTGGTGCGGAAGATCCCGACCGGCTTGCCCGACTGCACCAACAGCGTTTCGTCGTCTTCCAGTGATTTCAGGCTGTCGACGATGCGGTCGAAACAGTCCCAATTGCGTGCGGCGCGGCCGATGCCGCCATAGACCGTCAGCTCATGCGGGTTTTCGGCAACCTCGGGGTGGAGATTGCTCATCAGCATGCGCATCGGCGCTTCGGTCAGCCAGGATTTGGCGCTGATCTCCGGGCCGGTCGGCGGGTAAATGTCGCGCTTGTTGTGACGCAGAGTGTCCATGGTCATCGCTCCCTCGGCAGAATGCGGTTGATGGTCCGTCCGTTTTCCTCGGCGTCGACCCAGATCAGCCGATCCGGTTCGCCGTCGTCGACGAGCACGTGATAGCAGCGCCAGCCGCCGCCGGGCGGCCAGCGCGAACAGTAGAAATCGTCTTGAATGCGCCATCGGCCCGATGACAGACGGCCGCCATTGTCGAACAGCGTGTCGCCATGGGGCTCGAAAGTCTGCCGGGTGCCGTCGCCGACAGCGACGATGCCAGGCAGGAGATTCCGGATCTCGGCGCCATCGAGCGGGCGTTCCTGCGCCAGGGCGGAAACCGCGATGAACAATGCGGCGATGAGCACCGGCAATCGCATGTCAATCTCCGCCGGTTTGCGACTGCGCCCAGCGCTCAATGGCTGTCAGCACGTCTTTCAAAGGCACTCGCAGCGCTTCCGTCTTGTGCGGATCGAGCGCGAAGGGTGGCGCTTCCGCCGACAGATGCGATATCTGCGTCAGTTCCATCTGGATGGCATGGAGGCCGTTTTCGGGCCGGCCGTAGTGGCGTGTCGTCCAGCCGCCCTTGAAACGGCCATTGACCGTGGTCGTATAGCCGTCAGCGTTGCGGCAGATATCGGCCACCAGGGTTTCGAGCGCCGGCGCGCAGGTGGCGCCGTCATTGGTGCCGATATTGAAATCCGCCAGCCGCCCGTCGAACAGGAAGGGCACCCGCGAACGGATCGAATGGCAATCATAGAGCACCGCGATGCCGTGCAGGCCGCGCACCCGTTCGAGTTCTGCTGCGAGCGCGGCGTGGTAGGGCGCATGAAAGGTCTCGATCCGCCGCGCAATCTCCGTTGCGTCGGGCGCCATGCCGTCCCGGTAGATCGGCCGGTTGTCGAAATCGATGATCGGGCACAGTCCGGTGGTGTTCTGGCCGGGATAGAGGCTCGTGCCGGTCGGGTCGCGATTGGCGTCGATCACGTAGCGGTGGAAGGTGGCGCGCACGGCGGTCGCGTCCGGCAGCAGCCCGGCATAGAGACGGTGAACCTTCCAATCCGTGTCCGCCAAGGCGCGTCCGGTGTCGTTCAGCGCGGCGGACACCGCATCCGGCACATAAAGGCCCGTATGGGGCAAGCCGAGAACCACCGGTCCGTTGCCGCGGTCGACCTCCACCGGCGTCATGACGCTTCTCCCAGTCGAATGCGGTCCGCGATGCCGCTTTCGGCAACCAACATGCCTGCTCGGATCAGCGTATCGGCGTCGGCGAGATCGTCGGCGAGATAGCGATCGTCCTTCAGCGGCGCGATGTCGCGGCGCAGCCGGTCGATCACCCGCTGCAACAGGTCGCTGGTGCGTAGCGGTGCGCGGAACTCGATGCCCTGGGCAGCGCACAGCATTTCGACGGCCAGGATGTACGACAGATTGCCGGCCATCGGTAGCAGCCGCCGCGCTCCATGCGCGGCCATCGAGACATGGTCCTCCTGATTGGCGCTGGTCGGCGTCGAATCGGTGCTGCACGGATTGGCGAGGTGCTTGTTCTCGCTCATCAGTGCGGCGGTCGTCACCTCGGCGATCATGTAGCCGGAATTGAGCCCTGGATCGGGCGTCAGGAAGGGCGGCAGATCGTAGTTCAGGGCCGGGTCGACCATCAGCGCCACGCGGCGCTGCGCGATTGCGCCGATCTCGGCCATCGCGAGCGCAATCTGGTCGGCTGCGAAGGCGACCGGCTCGGCGTGGAAATTGCCGCCAGAGACCACGGTGCCGGTGTCGACGATGACCAGCGGATTGTCGGTCACGGCATTGGCCTCGATCTCCAGCGTTGCGCCGGCTTGGCGCAGCAGGTCGAGACAGGCGCCGGTCACCTGGGCCTGGCAACGAATGCAATAGGGGTCCTGTACCCGCTCGTCGTCCTCGCGATGGCTCTCTCGGATTTCGGAACCGTCAAGCATCGCCCGGATCGCGGCGGCCGCCTCGATCTGGCCGCGATGGCCGCGCAGAGCATGGATTTCCGGCCGGGTCGGCGCGGTGGAGCCCATCACCGCGTCCTTGGTCAGAGCGCTGGTGACCAATGCCGACTGCGCGCAGCGCCAGGCCTCGAACAGGCCGGCCAGTGCGTAGGCGGTGGAAAACTGCGTGCCGTTGATGAAGGCGAGGCCCTCCTTCGGGCCGAGTGCGATCGGCGCAAGCCCCGCCGCCGCGAGCGCCGCGCCGCCCGACAGCGCCCGTCCCTCATATGTCGCGGTGCCCTCGCCTATGATGACGGCCGTCATATGGGCGAGCGGCGCCAGGTCTCCGGACGCGCCGACGGACCCCTGCACCGGCACCACCGGCGTCACGCCGCGCACCAGCATCGCTTCCAGCAGTTCGACCAGCGCCCAGCGCACACCGGACGCGCCGCGGCAGAGCGACAGGAGCTTCAGCGTCATCATCAGGCGGACAAGCCGCTCCGGCATCGCTTCGCCGACGCCGCAACAATGCGACAGGATGAGGTTGCGCTGCAGGGTCGCGGTATCCTCCGGCCTGATCTTGACGCTGGCCAGCTTGCCGAAACCGGTATTGACGCCATAGATCGCCGCATCGCCGGTGGCGGCGTCGGCGATCAGGGCGGCGGAGGCGTCGACCGCCGGCCGGCAGGCGCGGTCGATACAGATGGCGGTGTCGGCACGGTAGATATCCTGCAACTGCCGCAGCGACACATCGCCCGGCTCAAGCGTGACCGTCATGACAGATCTCCGACGATGCGCCTGTGGAGCGGATTGAACGCGATGCGGTAGCACAGTTCCGCCGGGTGCTGCACGTCCCAGACCGCCAGTTCGGCCCGCATGCCGGGATCGATCACGCCGGTGCGATCGTCGAGGCCCAGTGCCTTGGCCGCTTCCCGCGTCGCCCCGGCCAACGCCTCCTCCGGCGTCATGCGAAACAGCGTGCAGGCCATGTTGAGGCACAACAGCAGCGACGACACCGGCGAGGATCCGGGATTGCAATCGGTGGCGACGGCCATGCCAACGCCGTGTTCGCGGAACAGCGCGATCGGCGGGACCCGGGTTTCGCGCAACGTGTAGAACGCGCCCGGCAGCAGCACGGCGGTGCTGCCGGCGCTCGCCATCGCAGCGATGCCGGCCTCGTCGATATATTCGAGATGATCGGCCGACAGCGCGCTATAGCGGGCCGCGAGCGCCGCGCCGCCGAGATTGGAAAGCTGTTCGGCATGCAGCTTGACCGGCAGGCCGAGGTCGACAGCGCGTGTGAACACGCGCTCGATCTGTTGCGGGGAAAAGGCGATGCCCTCGCAGAACCCGTCGACGGCGTCGGCTAGGCCCGCGCCATGGGCTGCGTCCAGCGCCGGTAGGCAGACCGCATCGACATAGGCATCCGCCCGGCCGGCATAGTCCGGCGGCACCGCGTGGGCGCCGAGAAAACTGGTGCGCACACGCAGCCCGCGATGGCGGGCGATGGCGCGCGCCGTGCGCAGCATCTTCAGTTCGGTGTCGATGTCGAGACCGTAGCCGGATTTGATCTCGATGGTGGCCACGCCTTCACCGATGAGCTGGTCGACGCGGGGCAGGGCGGTTTTCAACAGCTCTTCTTCGCTCGCGGCACGGGTCGCCTCCACTGTCGACAGGATGCCGCCGCCGGCGCGGGCGATCTCTTCGTAGGTCGCGCCCTCGAGCCGCATTTCGAACTCCCGGGCGCGGTCGCCGCCAGCGACGATATGGGTGTGACAGTCGATCAGCGCCGGCGTGACGAGGCGGCCCTCGAGATCCTCGACGAGACCATCGCGAAACCGATCCGGCAGGTCGGCAGCCGGGCCGACCCATTGGATGGTGCCGTCGTCGAACGCCACCGCCCCGTCATCGATCAGACCGTAGGGCGCGCCGTCTGGCATCATGGTCGCGACGCGCGCGTGCACAAGGGTGGTGTCGGTCATGATCCGGCCGCGGTCCGTGATGAAGGGTTTTGCAATTCCGTGTTTTTATGTATATGCATAATAAGATTATGTCAACGAATTGGCGGTCCTCATGACGGGCATATTCGCACACCGGGCACTGCTGCCGGAGGGCTGGGCCGACCGTGTCCGCCTGACCTTTGACGAGGCGGGTTTCATTACTTCGGTGGAGTCCGGCGCGGCGGCGCAGGCGACCGACATGGATCTCGGTAGCGGCATCCTGCTGCCGGCGCCGGCCAATCTGCACAGCCACGCCTTCCAGCGCGCCATGGCCGGCATGACGGAGCATCGGTCCGGCCGCCAGGACGATTTTTGGAGCTGGCGGACGCTGATGTACCGTTTCCTCGACCTGCTCACGCCCGATGCGGTGGAGGCGATCGCAGCGCTTGCCTATGTGGAGATGCTGGAGGCGGGCTACGCGGCAGTGGGCGAGTTCCACTATGTGCATCACCAGCCCGGTGGCGCGCCCTACGATGATATCGCACGGCTGTCCCAAAGCATCTTCGCGGCGGCCGCGTCGACCGGCATCGGCCTGACCCACCTGCCGGTGCTTTGCAGCCATGGCGGTGCCGGTGGCGCCGGCCTTACCGGCGGGCAGTTGCGGTTCGGCTGCGATTCCGAGCGCTTCGCCCGCCTGTTTGAGGCGGCCAGCGATGCGGTGCGCGATGGACCGGCCGATTGGGCGATCGGTATCGCGCCCCACTCGCTGCGGGCGATCCTGCCGGAGCAATTGACCGAGGCGGTGGCCCTGGTTCCCGACGGCCCGATTCATATCCACATCGCCGAACAGCAGAAGGAGGTGCGCGACGTCGAGGCCTGGCTCGGCGCACGGCCGGTCGAGTGGCTGCTGGATCACGCCCCGGTCGACGCTCGTTGGTGCCTGGTGCACGCAACCCATATGAGCGCCGCGGAGACGCGGGCGCTGGCGCAAAGCGGTGCGGTGGCGGGCCTGTGTCCGATCACCGAGGCCAATCTCGGCGACGGTGCCTTCAACGGTCGGCTTTATCTGGCCGATGGCGGCCGCTTCGGTGTCGGGTCCGATTCCAATATCCGTATCGCGCTGTCGGAGGAGTTGCGGCAGCTCGAATACAGCCAGCGGCAGCGTCACGAGGCGCGCAATGTCCTGGCCGCGTCCGATCGGTCGACCGGACGGCTTCTTTACGGGAAGGCGCTTGACGGCGGGGCGCGGGCGCTAAAACGCGACAGCGGCGCCCTGGCCGCCGGCCTGCTCGCTGACCTTGTATCCATCGACGGCGACGCGCTGGCGTTGTGCGCCCTCAGCGACGACCAGATCCTCGATGGCTGGATCTTCGCTGCCGATGACCGCCTTGTCCGCGATGTCTGGTCGGCCGGCCGACATTGCGTGACCGGGGGCCGGCATAGGATGCGCGACGCCGTGGACGGAAACTATCGTCGCGTCATGAAAGCGTTGATCGAGGCGCTGTGACGGCCGATGGCATCCTATAAGGACATCCACAACATCCTGCTTGAAAGGATCACCGGCGGCGAATGGCCGCCGGGCCGCCTGGTTCCGGCCGAGGCGGATCTTGCCGAGGAATTCGGTTGCACCCGGGTCACCGTCAATCGTGCCATGCAGGCGCTCGCCGATGCCGGACTGGTGGAGCGGCGGCGCAAGGCCGGCACTCGTGTCGTCCGGCGGCAGAGCCGCGACACGGTGCTGACGATCCCGATCGTGCGCGATGAGATCACCGGGCGCGGCGGCCGGTATCGCTATCTGCTGGTCGAGCGGCGCGAGGCGGTGCCGCCGCAAAACATCCGCGCCGAACTCGGTCTCGCCGCTCGCGACCGGGCGCTGCATGTGCTCAGCCTGCATTTCGCCGATGGCCGCCCTTATCAGTTGGAGGACCGCTGGATCAGCGCGACCGCCGTACCGGGCGCGCGGACCGAATCCTTCGAGGCGGTCAGTCCGAACGAGTGGCTGCTGCGCGAGGTGCCCTACAGCCGTGCCGAGCACATCTTCAGCGCCGCACGGGCCACGGCGGAGGAAGCGCGCCTGTTGGAACTCGACGCGGATGAGCCGGTGTTCGTGATCGCCCGGACCACCTGGCTGACGAACGATCCGGTGACCCATGTCCGCCTGGTGCATCCGGGCAGCCGGTTTCGGCTGGTGACCCGCGATCAGCCGCCGGGCGCGTTGTGAACCCCGGGGCTCGCTGACTGCGGCAGAACGAAGACGGCATTGTCGGGCGGCGTCACCCCAACCCGTAGGTCGCATTCGAACACGGTGCGCAGCAGCGTATCGGTCAGCACCGCCTCCGCAGTGCCGAATCCGGCGCAGCGCCCACGATGCATGGCCAGCACCCGGTCGGAATAGATCGACGTCAGGTTAAGGTCGTGCAGCACGGCGATCACCGTGCCGCCGCGCGCTGCATAATCGCGGGCGATGTCCATGATCGCAAGCTGATGGCGGATGTCCAGATTGGATACCGGCTCGTCGAGAAACAGGCAGCGTGAGGCGCCGTCGATCACCGGTTCGAAGACTTGGCACAGCACTCGCGCCATCTGCACGCGCTGTTGCTCGCCGCCCGACAGTTCCTGATAGAACCGGCTGGAAAAACCATCCAGGTCGACGAGACGGAGCGCGCGGTCGGCCAGTTCGTCGGCTTCGTCGATGGGGTGGCCCGTGCGTCCGCTGGTGATGCCGAGCCGCACCACTTCGCGCACCGTGAAGGGGAAGGACAGCGTCGTGCTCTGTGCCAGGACGCCGCGCATCTCGGCCATCTGCCACGCTTTGAGATCGCGCACCTCCCGGCCATGAAACCGGATCGACCCGCGATAGGGCAGGTCGCCGGAAAGTGCCCTTAGGAGCGTCGTCTTGCCGCTGCCATTGGGGCCGATAATAGTGGTGACCCGGCCGGTTTCCGCGTCGAAGCTGACATCGGTGACAATCGGCGTTCTGCCGATCGCCACATTGGCATGTTCAACTGAAATCACTCTCTTTCACCGCTTCACAGATCCAGCACGCCGCGGCGGCTGAGCAGGATCCACAGAAAGAACGGCGCGCCGACAGCGGCCGTGACGATGCCGATCGGCAGTTCTGCCGGGGCGACGATGGTGCGCGAAACGGCGTCGGCGCACAACAGCAGGCTGGCGCCCAGCAACGCCGATGCGGGCAGCAGGTAACGGTGGTCCGGCCCGATCAGCAGCCGCAGCAGATGCGGCACGACGATGCCGACGAAGCCGATGCCGCCGCTGACGGCGACGGCCGCGCCCGTGGCCGCGGCGACGATGACGATGGCGGCCGATTTGAAGCGCTGCACCGAGATGCCGATATGGTGGGCGGCCGTCTCGCCGAGCGTCATCGCGTTGAGCCCCTTCGCCAGCACCGCGCTCGACAGCAGCGCCACGGCTATGATGGGCCCGGCCGCCAGCACCTTGGTCCAGGTCGCGCCAGCGACCGAGCCGAGGCCCCAGAAGGTGAGGTCTCGCAACTGCCGGTCGTCGGCCATGTAAATCAAGACGCCCGTGGCAGCGTTGGCGAGGGCGCCCAGCGCAATGCCGGCCAGCAGCATGGTGGCGACCGATGTGCGGCCGTGCCGCGTCGAAATGCGATAAAGCAGGATAGTGCTGATCAGCCCGCCGAAAAAGGCCGCGAGCGGCACGGCGTAGATCCCCAAGGTGCCGGCCACCACCGCAAGAGCACCCGATCCAAGCACGATCATCGACACCGCGCCGAGACCTGCGCCGGCTGAGATGCCGACAATGCCGGGATCGGCCAGCGGATTGCGGAACAGCCCCTGCATTGTGGCACCGCACACAGCCAGGCTCGCGCCGACGAGCGCGCCGAGCGCCATGCGCGGCATGCGAATGTCGTAGATGATAATGGAGTCGCGGATGCTCAGCGCGTAGTCATCTCCCAGCAGCGGCGACAGCCATGCCCTGACAATGGCGGGTGCCGACAGGCCCGATGCGCCCGTCGACAGGCTTAGCAGCATCGTCGCCGCCAACAGAATGGCAAGCACAACGATTGCCAGGCGCGCCCGGCGGGACCGATCGCCGGGGAAGCGCTCGGATCGTTGCGTCGGTGTCGGCCGCGAGGCCGATGCGCTTTGCAGCACTTTTAATGTCCCTTGCCGTAAAGTGCGCTCGACAGGTCGTTGATGGCCGATGCGGTGCGCGGCCCGAAGCCGAGCAGATAGAGGCCGCTCATGGTGACCAGTTTGCCATTTTGTGCCGCTGGTGTGGCGGCAAGCGCGGGATGTGACAAGATCCGTTCATGGGTCACCGCGTGATCGCCGGCCCGCTCCATGGCCAGGATCACGTCCGGCGCGGCGGTGATGATGGCCTCGTCGGTCAGCGGCTTGTAGCCCTCGATATCGGAAACGGCATTGATGCCGCCGGCCATCTCGATGATGCCGGCAGCGCTGGTGCTGAGGCCGGCGCCCATGATGCGGCCGTCGGTGAGGCTCAGAACGAACAGTACGCGCGGCGTTGCGCTGCGGCCGTTGGCTTTGGTTTCTGCCTCCGCAACTGCTGCATCGACCTCGTCGGCCAGTGCCGCGGCCTTTGCCGGCACGCCAAGCGCCTCGCCGACTGCCATGATCTTGTCGACGATTCCTTGCCGACTGTACTCATCCGGAATGATGATAACCGGTATGCTCGACTGTTTGAGGACGTCCAGGGCCTCGGGCGGCCCGGCTCCTTCGAGGGCGATGATTTTTTTCGGATTGATCGACAGCACGCCCTCCGGCGACAGCGCCCTTATGTAACCGACATTCGGCAGTTCGGTCGCCGCCTCCGGATAGGTGCTCGTGGTGTCGCGGGCAACCAGCTGCTCCTGTTCGCCCAGTGCGTAGACGATCTCGGTGATCGCTCCGCCGATCGCCACGACGCCGCCATCTGCGGCCGCGGCCGTTCTGCCGAAGGTCAGCGCTACGATTGCGGCGAGCAAGGCCGTCATCACAAAACTGCGTCCGTTCCAAATGTGCATGGTCATCACATCCCGTTTTATTGCGCAAAGGCGGTATCAGGCGGCGACATCGGGGTTCAGCCGCGGCAGGTTTTCCATCAGGAAACGCCAGTCGTCGCGCTCGTCCTCGTCGCGCGGGCGTTTGCCGAAGAATTGGATGATCAGTCGCTTCTTTCGATCATACGCTTCCAGCGAGGTAATATGACCGTAACGGTTCGGTTTTCGCACCGCCCAGACCTCTTCGATATGGTCGAGCCGCAAGTGAAGGTGAAAACCGGGATCCAGGACATTGAGCCACGGTCCCAACGGTTTGATGTTGCGAACCGGTCCGGTATGGATCTGGACGCAGCCGGGGCTGCCGACGAAACACATGATCGGCATCTCGCCATTGGCCGCGAGGTGGAGCATCGCCTTCAGCGCTCCTCCGTCCAGCCGCCAGGCGAATTCCGGATCGATGGCGCTGATCGCGTCATGGCGCGTGATGTCGAAGCTGCGCAGAATGCCGGCGAACTGATGGACATCGGTCATGGCCGCCCATTTTTCGCGCAACGTCGCGATTTCCTGAGGACCCAGCACGGTGCCTGTTTCAGACGTCGCCGTCGTCGCACACCGTTCCAGACTCTGCGACTGGTCGCTGCTCGTCAACGACTCCACCAGCGCATGATAGGCTGCGACATCCGAAGCGGTTCGCAGATGCACCTTATGAACAGCTTCTCCCCGCGCGTCGAAGAACTGAAGACTGCGACTGATGCGCTCACCGTTGTCTTTCTCGACCGCAAAGGCGTGAACCCAGGCGCCGCGGAATATGCGTAAATCGATATCGTCGCCCAAGACGATCGCACCGCGCGCGCTGGTGTGGACGCGGTCATAGATGCCGATTTTCTCATGAACGGCACTCTCGTTGCGCGTCAGCGCCATGACCTCGCCGAGCGCCTCCAGGCCGTTCAAGACATCGTTGACACGCGGTTCCAGACGGGTCGCCGACAGCCCGCACCAGGCCGTGATGAACTCCGCTTCCGAAATGCCGAGCTGGGACGCGAGCTCACGCTCGCGCAGTTTCGGATTGTCGGCGCGGGCGCGCCGAATCGCGTCCGGCGATGGCTTTTCGGCCCGGCGCCGCGGTCCGATCTGTGCCGATTCTTGCGTCGTCATGGCGTGCCTATTTATTAAGGACGAGCTTGTCCTGGCGGGTGATTTTCAGCCGATACACCGCGCCGTTGTGATCGATGCAGATCTCCCTGCGGCCATGGAAAAGATCCCCGCTTTTGAAGGTTCTCGCATTATCGGAGGACCGTCGATCCGTGTTGACGGTCTGCTCTTGCACCTCTTCGGGCTCTCCTGACACGCTGATCATCTCTGACCTTCCAATCCTGTCATGGACCGCCGCCCCGTTATTGCGAGCCTAGGTCCATGATTTAACTTGACATAATTAATCATGTTAACTAGGCCAGTGCAATACCGGACTAAGAAAGTCAAGTTTAAAGCGGGGACACGCCGAAAACGCTTCGGGTCCGGACAGCGCATGCCAGCGAGTCCAGCGGATCAGCCAGCCAAAAACCAACAATGGAGAGAAGACGATGGGTTTGGTTGGACGCAGGAGCGTATGGCTCCTGACGGGTTCGGCATTGGTTCTGGCCGTTCCTTATGGAAACGGCGTGGCGCAGGAAACGGATGATGATGGGGTAACGCCGATGGTGATCGACACCGCGACGGACGAGACGGGTCGTGTGACGCCATTGGACCGGCTTGTGGTTGGCGCCGGTGCCGACAAGGTGGCGATCGACACGCCGCAGGCGGTCAGCGTGGTGACGTCGTCGGATATCGACAATCTTCAAGCGACGGAAATCACCGACATCACCCAGGGCGTGCCCGGCGTCAACGCGGCCGGCGGTGCCAGCGCGCTTGGGCAGAGCTTCAACATCCGAGGCATTGGCGGTCCCGAGACGGCCGGCGAGGAAGGCCGGATCATCATCAATATCGATGGCGTCAACAAGTTCTTCGAGCAATATCGCATGGGCGGGCTGTTTACCGATCCGGATCTCTACAAGCAGGTCGAGATTCTACGCGGGCCGGCATCTTCGACCCTTTACGGCTCAGGCGCGCTCGGCGGCGTGATTAACTTCACAACCAAGGACGCATCGGATTTCCTGACCGATGACATTAACACCGCGCTGCGGCTGAAAGGGTCCTTCGCCACCAACAGCGACAGCCTGCTGGGGTCCACGACGCTGGCGCATCGTTTCAACGAAAACGCTGAAATCCTGCTTGTCGGTAATTATCGGACCGGCGGCGACTATGAGACCGGCGATGGCACCAAGATCACGGGCGTCAATGTCGAGGCGCCCAACGGCCTGGCCAAAGGCACCTTCACCTTTGGCGACAATATGGAGCAGGAATTGCGGGTGTCCTACCAGCAATACACCGCCATCGCCAACGACCAGGAATTCAACCAGATCAATGGCGATATCGCTCCCTTCGGCACGCTCGACAAGCGGGAGGTGACCGACAAGACCGCGATCATCGCCTATAGCAACGATGCTACCGACAACCCTTGGATCGATCTCAACATCCAGGCCTCCTATTCCGACACTTTCAACGAGCAGACCTCATCGAGCCCGTCGACCTTCTTCAATTCGGACTACGGTTACGAGACCTATCAGTTCAATGTCGACAACACGTTCGATTATCTCGGCGACAACTTCGAAAACTATCTGACCGTGGGCAACCAGACCTCGTATCAGGAACGCACACGCGACGGGTCGGATTCGTCGACCCATGCCGAGGGGACCGACTTTCAGAGCGGCTTTTTCGTGCAGAACGAATTCATCTGGGATGAAAAACTGACCATTATTACCGGGGCCCGGCTCGACTACCAGAATCTGTCGCCGGCGACCAATACGGTCATTCCGGCAGGCACCCCGGAGACCGATCACACCGGCTTTTCGCCGAAGATCGCGGCGTTGTACCAGTTCAACGACACCGTTTCCGTTTTCGGGTCCATTGCCCGCACCGAGCGCCTGCCGACGCTCGACGAGATCTATGACAGCAGCTCCGGCAACAGTAATTTCCATCTCGATCTGGAAACGGAAAAATCCAACAATTACGAGGCCGGTGTCGCCCTGTCCGGTTATGATCTCATCACCGGCGGCGACATTCTCCAGGTCAAGACGACTGGTTTTTTCAACGACATCACCAATTTGATCGAGAGCAATTTCGGTCAGGTGCCGCGATACACGAATACGGGCCGCGCCGATATCTACGGTTTCGAGGTCGAGGCCTATTACGAAAGCGATCTGTTCTACGTCAATGCCGGCTATTCCTTCGTGCGCGGTGAAAACAAGGACACGGGCGGCGCCCTGAATTCGGTCGCGCCCGACGAACTGGCTTTCACGGTCGGACATCGCATGCCCGAGCGCGGCATTGATTTCGGCTGGACAAGCCGTATCGTCGCAGCCCAGAACGACACCGCCACCCGCGCGCCGAGCAGCGCCTTCGACGTGCATGACGCCTTCATCAACTGGATTCCGGTCGATGGTCCGATGCAGGGTTGGGAAGCGAGATTCCGCGTCGATAACATCTTCAACGAGCAATACAAGGAGTATCTGGAAGGCTATCCCGGCGAGGGACGCAGCTTCAGATTCACCCTGGTCAGGCAATTTGGATGGTGATGATGGTTCACAAATGGGCAGCCATCGCGGCATCGGTCGCGATGATTCCGGCGGCGGTGCCGACCGTAGCGACGGCAGAGAATCCAGAGACCTCCGTGTCGCTTGAACTCAACGATTTGAGCGACAGTGCAACCGGCTGCCTGGCCACCTTCATGGCCAGAAATGCACTGCCCCAACGGCTCGACGAGATCGCTTTCGAAGTCGTGCTTTTCGATGCCGACGGTCGGGTCGACCGGCTGCTGGTACTCGATTTCAGTCCGCTGACCCGGGGCAAAACGCGCGTGCGGCAATTCGAGCTGGAAGGCGCGGAATGCGCGGGGATTTCGCGCGTCCTCGTCAACGATGCCGCCGCGTGCAGCGGCGCGGATGTCGCGCCGCATGCCTGCATCGAGCAACTTGAGACCACGGTACGGGTGCCCGTCGAATTCGGCAGCTGACCGCGGATCATCGTCGACACGTCGGGGGCGCATGACCCAATCGGCCTCTGAGGCAATAGGAAGAACAACATGCCGGATGGAGTGTTTGCGACGGCCGCCAATCTGATCGCGCTTGGCGGTCCGGTGGTGGCCATTCTAATCGGACTTTCCATTGTGGCGCTGGCGCTGATCCTTCTGAAAGTCTATCAGTTCGCCGTTTTGAAGGTCGGTTCCCATTGGTCGGCGGGCGAGGCCCTGGCGCTTTGGTCTTCCGACCGGCGGCGCGAAGCTGCGGAGCGGCTGACCGGGAGCCGCTCGCCCGTGGCGGAGGTTCTGTCCGTCACCATGCGGCTTGCGGCGCACGATTCGGTACCCAAACAGGTGATGGAGGATGAGGCCGGTCGTGTCGCCCAGGAGCGTCTTTATCGCCTGCGGCGCGGCTTCCGGGCGCTTGAGGCCATTGCGCAGATTGCGCCTCTCCTCGGCCTGTTCGGCACCGTTTTGGGTATGATCGAAGCGTTCCGGACGCTGCAGAGCGCCGGCAATGCGGTCGACCCCTCCGTGCTGGCCGGCGGCATCTGGGTCGCGCTGCTGACGACCGCGGTCGGATTGGCGGTCGCCATGCCGGTTTCGCTTGTCCTGACGTGGTTCGAAAGCCGGGTCGAAGGCGAACGCGTGGCAATTGAAACGATGTCGACCAGGCTGTTGTCGGAATGGCAGATGCTGCATCTGGCGCAGGAACCGGAACCGCAAAGCCGGATCGTGCGCTTCACGGAGCACTCGGGTCATGCGCATTGAGGCCGCGGGAAGGCGTCGACGCCGGCTGTCGATGACATCGCTCATTGACGTGATCTTTCTGCTGCTTCTGTTTTTCATGCTGTCGTCGACATTCACCCGCTTTGCGGAGGTCGATATCGTTGCCGGCCGCGCCGGCGAGAGCGTTGCCGCTGCGCGGCTTCCTGATGTGTTCATCCGCCTGGATGGCGAAGACGGTTGGAAGGTGAACGGTGCCCGGATGTCGGTCGAAAGCGCTCTTGACGAATTAGGCCGGCTGCAGACAGGAGGCGCCCGCACGGCTCTGGTCGTCGTCCGCGAAGACGTGACATCCCAGATGCTCGTCGATGCCCTGGAGCGTATCAGCGGTCGGGTCGACTTGCAGCTTTCCGTGGCGGGGTAGGACGATGAAGATACCCGTCACGACACCCCCCAAACAGCCTTCCGAAAACACGATCGCGCTGATCAACATCGTCTTTTTGATGTTGATCTTCTTTCTCATCGCCGGCTCGCTGACGCCGCCGCTCGACCCGGAGGTGGACCTGATCGATACCACCGAAGCCCGTTCGGCCGAGCCGCCGCTGGCGCTGTTTGTCACCGCAACCGCGGAATTGCGCTACCAGGGCGTCGTCGTGACGCCCGAATCCTTCATCGGCGGCCTGCGCGGGGCTGAGGCGGGACTCCGCCCTGTACCGGCCGAGGCCCTCGGCACGACGCCGGATGCGGGCGGGCCGGCCGTCAGAGTGGCCGCCGATGGCGCTCTGCCGGCGGTCCGTCTCGTGGAAATCATCGATCGGTTGAAGCAAGCCGGCGCCGGCAAGATCACGCTGGTGACGGAAAGGAAAATGCCGTGAAGCTGCGCTGGTGGCATTTCGGGTACGCTTTGGCGGCATCGGTGGCGATCCATGCGGTGGCGGACCACATGTGGCGCATCGAAAGGGATGTGGTGCTGGAGCAAGGCACCTCCACGCAGTTTGCCGTGCTCGGCTCGGCGATGGACAACATGATCATGGAAGGCGATGTCGTCGAGCCGGAGGCAGCCGACCCGCCACCTGTGCCGCAACAGGCACCGACCGCCGCCACAACAATCCCGGCGTCGCCGTCGAAGGTCGCCGAAGCCGCGGCGGTTGCTGAAGCTGAACCGGTTCGGGCGGCGATGACGCCGGCGGCGACTCCCGGACCGCTGGCCGCAGCGCCGCGGTGGACGGCCGTCGCCATCCCCGTCTCGGACACCAAGGCGCCGATTGTGGCGGCGGCCGAGGTCGATCGGTTTGAGATTGCGGCGCCGCCGGCCCGTGCCATCCAATCGAGCCGTGTCGACGGCCAGAACAACACAGAGATCGCAGTCGAAGTGGCAGCGGTCGATCTCGATTCAGCGGTGACGCAGTCCGTTTCTCCCGTCGCAGCGGCTCAAGCCGAGACATCCTTGGCGGCGGCGACGGCCGAAGCGACGGATCAGCAGACGGCTGCTCCCGTGCCCATGCCCACGCCGTCGCCGCTGCGTGCGGCCGAAACGCCGGACGATTCGGGTACCGCGCAAAGGGTCGAGGCGAAAACTGCGCCCGCAGCGCCCGAGAAAAGCTCCGAACAACAGGCCGACGCGGTGCCGGCTGACACAGCGGACAGTCGCCAGCTAGAGGCGCCCGCGGATCCGATCGTCGCGGCAGACGCCGTTGACGGGCGCACGGGGCACCTGATGGATGCCGTTCCAACCGGAACCGCGGAACACAGTGCGGCGCAAACGGTGGTGGCGAAAACGGCGTCCCGCGCAACAATCGAGCCGCTGGCAAGACCGGTGGAGGCGGCCCGCCCGTCAAAGTTTGCCGAAAACAAACCGGCACAGCCGGCACGACCGATCGAATCGGAAGTGACTGCCAGCGAACGCGCCGAGCGCCCGGAGCCGGTGAAGACAGCCGCTCTCGTCCGGCCGATCGAGCCGAACCAGCAGCGCATCAAGCCGAAAAACACCGTCAAAAAGAAGGGCGACCGGGGTGCAAGCAGTTCCACTGCGAAGAAGGGTGCGGCGACTGGCAGGGAAAGCGGGTCCGGCGCTTCGGCGGGCAGCAATGACAGTCGAAATACCGGTGCAGCCGGCAATGCGCGAGTGTCAAACTATCCTGGAAAAGTCAGACGAAAACTGCGCCGAGCCATACGCTACCCGAAGAAGGGCCGGGCCTCGAAGATCGCCGGGACGACGGTCGTGCGCTTCAGCGTCGCCGGCAACGGCAGCCTCATCGGGGCCCAGGTTCTGAACGGCTCGGGGCACGCGATGTTGGATTCCGCGGCGATCGCCGCCGTGGAGCGTGCCGCGCCGTTTCCCAAAATCCCGCCAGCCGCAAACCGGAGCAGCTGGACTTTTACCGTGCCTGTGGAGTTCCTGCCATGAGCGGCGCGCTTCGGGTGGCACGAGGCGGAAGCAGCGATCTCGCTTACACCATACGGAAAAGACCGCCGGCGAGGGCGGGTTCTCTGGTAGTCCCGAGCACAGCGCCGTGATGATGGGGCTGCGACACAATATAGCAAAGCGGCTGGAGGGGTGCCGTCTGGTCTATGTCACCCGAGACGGCGATGTGGATGACCGCCTGGGTCAGGTCGCGGAGTATTTTAGCCTTGATGTGACGTGGCTCCCGGCGCGAAGGATCGACGGCGGCGATCTGGACCCGACGGTCCAGGCGGCCGATTATGTGCTCTGTCCGAAAATGGCGATGCCGCCGCTGACGCGCGCGCATTTACGTTGCCTTTGCGAGCGCAATGGCAAGCCGCTCCTTTGCCTCAACAGCCCAAGCCGGACGTGTTTCAGAAACGCCATCATCAAGCTTGCCGCCGCGTTGCCGGAACACCCGTAACGGAATGGGGGAGACACTCGGCCATCATTGATGGAACCGGGCGGGGGCAAGCGCCGCATCGCGCGGTTGCGAGTGGACAACATATTGAACGAACAATACAAGAATGATCTTGAAGACGATCCCGGCTGGGGACGCATCTTCGGATCGACGCTGGTCGGGCAGTTCGGATGGTGATGACGGTTCACACAAGGATGGCCGCTGCGGCGGCGGTCGCGTTTTTCCTCGCAGCAGCGCCGACCGCCGCGACAGAGACCAGACCGGAGGCATCGCTGTCGCTCGAACTCAACGATCTGAGCGACAGCGCGGTCGGTTGCCGCGCGACCTTCATCGCCAGGAACGCCTTGCCGGTGCGGCTCGACGCGATCGCTTTCGAAGTCGTGCTGTTTGACGCCGATGGGCGGGTTGACCGGCTGCTGGTGCTGGATTTCGGCTCGCTGGCGCCGGACAAGACACGGGTCCGGCAATTCGAGCTGCAGGACGCGCGGTGCGACGGGATTTCCCGCGTGCTTGTCAATGATGCTGTCTGCCGCGGCGTCGGCGTCGAGCCGCATATCTGCATCGAGCGGCTTGAAACCAGCACGCGCGCGCCCGTCGAATTCGGCAGTTGATCCGGCACCGTTCGGCACCATGTCAGGATTGCAGGGCGCGACCGGCGTTTGAACAGGAAGGAAGCCTAGCATGCCAGACGGAATGTTTCAGACGGCCACCAATCTGATCGCGCTCGGCGGGCCGGTGGTGGCCATTCTGATCGGGCTGTCCATCGTCGCGCTGGCGTTGATCCTTGTGAAACTCTATCAATTCGCCACGCTGCAGATGGGCACCCATTGGGCGGCCGGCGAGGCGGTGGCGATGTGGTCCTCGGACCGCCGGCGTGATGCACTGGCGCGGCTGGCGGGCAATCGGTCGCCCGTGGCGGCCGTCCTGATCGTCATCATGCGGCTTGCCGCGGACCGGTCGGTGCCCAAACAGGTCATCGAGGACGAGGCGGGCCGTGTCGCGCAGGAGCGGCTGTACGGCATGCGGCGCGGGTTCAGGGCGCTTGAGGCCATTGCGCAGGTGGCGCCGCTATTGGGTCTGTTCGGCACGGTTTTGGGCATGATCGAGGCGTTCCGGGCGCTGCAGAGCGCCGGCAATGCGGTCGACCCGTCATTGCTTGCCGGCGGCATCTGGGTCGCGCTGCTGACCACCGCCGTCGGATTGGCGGTGGCGATGCCCGTATCGCTGGTGCTGACCTGGCTCGAAAGCCGTGTCGAAAACGAACGCATTGCGATCGAGACAATGGCGACGCGACTGTTGTCGGAATGGCAGATGCATGACCTCGACCGGGACAACGGACCGGACAACGAGATTGTGCGCTTGACAGAGCATGCCGGTCATGCGCGTTGAGGGCAGCTTCCAGCGCCGACGTCGGTTGTCGATGACGTCACTCATCGACGTGATTTTTCTGTTGCTTCTGTTTTTCATGCTGTCGTCGACCTTCACCCGTTTTGCCGAAGTCGACATCGTTACCGGGCGCGCCGGCGAGGCCGGATCGGTGGCCGCGCTGCCGGATGTGTTCATTCGCCTTGACGGCACGGATGGATGGAAGGTGAACGGCGCCCAGTTGCCGGTGGAGCAGGCGCTGGACGAACTGGCGCGCCTGGAACAGCGGGGCGCGCGCACAGCCTTAATCGTGATCCGCGACAACGTGACGTCACAGGCGCTCGTGGATGCGCTCGAGCGCATCGGCGACCGGGTCGCATTGCAGGTTTCGGTAGCGGGGTAAGGCCATGAAAGTGCCTGTCACCATGCGTCCGAGGCCGCGGTCCGAAAACACGATCCCGCTGATCAACATCGTTTTTCTGATGTTGATCTTTTTCGTCATGGCCGGCGCGCTTTCACCGCCTTTCGAATCGGATGTCGACCTGATCGAAACCGTCGGCGCACGATCGATCGACCCGCCGAACGCGCTCTTCGTTACCCAAACGGGTGTGTTGCGCCACCAGGGCGCGGTCGTCACGCCCGAATCCTTCATCGCCGGGCTGACGCGCGCTGAGAGCGGCGCCGCAGCCGGATCGGACGAGGCGGTCGGCGGGCCATCGGCGGCGAATGGGCCGGCCATCCGGCTGGCGGCAGACCGCGCTTTGCCAGCGGTCCGTCTCGTCGAGATCGTCGATCGGCTGAACCGCGCTGGCGCGGGCAGCATCACCATTGTCACCGAAAGGAAAGCGCCTTGAAGCTGCGGTGGTGGCATTTCGGCTGCGCGTTGGCCGTGTCGGTGGCTCTGTTCGCCATGATCGATTACCTTTGGCGTTTCGAACATATCGTCGTGCGGGAGCGGGGCGCGGCGCCGGTGCATTTTGTGGTTCGCGGCGCGACGCTGGATGAGGGTATCGCGCGGGACGACGCTGTTTCGCCGGACGCGGTGCCGCCGACGCGCGCAGGACTACGGGCCGTCGAAGCGCTGAGGGCGACACCGGTCCCGCCCTTGGAGCCGGTCGCCGCCGTTCCTTTGGCGCCGGCGATGGCGGCTGTGGTCAGGCCGGTCGACGGCCTGGAAACGAACCGGCCGGCGGAGCGCGTCGATCCGAAGCCGCAGCAGACCGGGCCGGGGAAGCCTGCCGAAGCAAGCCGCGATACGGGACCGACCGGTTCCGGGCAGCGGATCGGCGAGCGGGCCGACGCTGCCGGTCCGGTCGGTGAGACCGTAAGCCTGGACGCCGGCGACGCGACTGTTTCCAACTATCCCGCAAGGGTCAAGCGCCGGTTGGGCGAGGCGGTGCGCTATCCGATCGAAGCCCGTGCCGAGCGCATCGACGGCACGGCGGTCGTGCGGTTCATCGTCGCCGACAGCGGAGACGTCATCGATGCCGAGATCTTTGACGGGTCCGGCCACGAGATCCTGGATTCGGCGGCCATCGCGGCGGTTTGGCGCGCCGAGCCGTTTCCGAGGATACCACTGGCCGCCGACCGGAGCAGGTGGACCTTCACGATTTCGGTCGAATTCATCCTTCAATAGGCACGCCGATACGGATTCAGCAGTTGGCGCGGCCTAAGACGGCGCATTGAGACCGGTCACGCGGATCGGCCTGAACCCGGCGATCCGGCCGCCGATCATCCGAGGCATCTGGGCGCCGGACGGGCGCGTCCCAATGTCGCGCCTAATGCTCCGGATGACGCGGCAGGCGCGATGGCGCCGGCATGACCGTGCCGCGGTACACCGTCGTTCAGCGTTGCGCCGGCGATGAAAGACGAGCCTCCAGGCACGAAAGACAGGCCGCGTCGGGACAGCGACCCACTGCAAGATGTGAAATCCGCACGACGAGATGCGGCGGTTGCAAATGAAACCAAGCGCCTGAAATCTCTCGAAAAACAGTTTAGAATTATTCTAAATATATGAATTCATTGAGAAAATTTCTTTTTTTGTTTGACAATCGCCATTTTCGCAGCCAATTACGGAATACGGATGTGCGTCCAAAGCCATGCCCTTATGGACAATAGCCATGGAACCAGTCGGACTGACATGATTACTTGTCACTGCAATATCATCACCGAAAGCGAGATCGAGCAGGTCATTCTCGACATGCTGGATGAGGATTGCTGGCAGCTTATCGTCCCCCTCAAGGTCTACCACGCGATGGAAAAACGCGGCAAATGTTGCCGTTGCTTCCCCAACGTCGTCGATATAATCATCCGGACAACGGAAGGCTATCACGCGCGCTTTGACAGAAGCGAGGCAGATATGGTCTGTTTCCGCGAGAAGTTGTATCGGATGCGCACTCATTACCTGGGGGAATTCAATGAAAGGCAACGACAAGGTCATCGAGCGGCTTAACGAGGCGCTTTTCCTTGAACTCGGCGCGGTCAACCAATATTGGCTGCACTACCGGTTGCTGGACGACTGGGGCTATCAAAAACTCGCGAAGAAAGAGCGAGAGGAATCCATCGAGGAAATGAATCACGCCGACAAGTTGATCGAGCGGATCATTTTTCTTGAAGGCCACCCCAATCTGCAGACCCTCGCGCCGCTGCGCATCGGCCAGAACGTCCGGGAGGTGCTGGAGGCCGATCTGGCCGGGGAATATGAGGCCCGCAACGCCTATACCAAATCCCGTGAGATCTGCCGCGAGGAAGGCGATTACGTCTCGATGAACCTGTTCGAGGAACTGACCGCCGACGAGGAAGGTCACATCGACTTTCTGGAAACGCAGCTCGATCTGCTCGATAAGATCGGCGAAAAGCACTACGGCCTGCTCAATGCCGAATCGGCCGACGAGGTAGACTGAGCCAGCCGTGAGGCCGCCGACGGCAAACGCGCCCGTCCCGTTGCGGGCGCGTTGTCGTATCTTTGCAGCGTCGGCTCACCGGGTCAGGAGCGCCAGCAGGACCGACACCACCAGCATGACGGCGAAGGCGATGTTCGCGACCCGCGCCGTGACCGGGTCGCGCAGCAGCGTCGACATCATCGCGCCGAAGACGAGCCAGGCCGCATTGACGGCGACGATGACGACGGACAGCGCGGCGATCTTGGCGACTGCGTCGAGCACGAGGTCGCCCGCAAGCAGCCGCTGTCCGGCATAGACGGCCGCAATCGCGGCAAAGGCCTTCGGATTGGCGATCGCCAGCGCGAATCCCGCGGCGAAGGGCGGATGGTCGCGCCCCGCCGCCGCCTTGGCCAGCGGCGGCGCGGTGGCGATCTTGAACGCCAGATAGAGGATGTAGAGCGCGGCCGCGACGGCCAAGGTTCGCGCCAGCACGGGCTGCGCGACGATCAGGCCGGTGACACCGGTGGCGATCATCAGCAGCACGCCGATGGTGCCTGTTACGATCCCGGCCAGATAGGGCAGACCGGCGCGATAGCCGAAGGCCGCGCCGATGGCGGCCAGACTCAGCGTTGCCGGACCCGGGCTGCCCATCAGCGGAAACGCCGCCAGCCACAGCACCGTCAGGTCGCCAATCATATCGCTCTCCCGCTTGCGCGCAGGAGAACACCGTGCGTGCCGACGGTCTTGAACGTTTGTGCGTTCCGCCCGCGCTCAGCCGGGATAGAGCGCGCTGTCGACGCCGAGATAGCCGTCCCAGGCGAACCAATAGGCGACGTGGCCGGGCATCCGGGCCAGTCGCTCGCCGGCCGGGCCTTCGAGCACGTCTTCCCGCACCGTCCATGCGCCGCCGGGACCGGACAGGGTGCCCGATGTGGCGCCCGCCTCGAAACGCCGTCCGTCGCGTCGATAGGCGCGCACCGTGCGTGTCGCCGCATCGCCGATCAACACCACGTCCGTCGTGCCGACCCGGTCGTTGATCACCGGTGTGTCGGCGAAAGCCTGCAGCGGCCAGGCCTTGGCGGCACCGACATCGCGCATGCCGAAGACGTAATCCTTGCGTTTGACCCGGCTTTCGTCACCCACCCGTGTCGGGAACATCAGGTCGGGGCTGTCGAAATAGTCGCGATAGACGACGCCGGAGTCGTAATCGCGGCGGTGGCCGGTATCGAGCGATAGCACCTTGCTGTCCGGATGGCGCGTTTTCCAATCCTCCCAAGAGGTAATGACGACCGGCCGCATCTTCAGCTTGATGCCGGACCCGGCCAGCGGCCCGGCCACGGGTTCGCCGGTGAACTGGTTCCACAGGCTGTTGGTCTCGCGGTCGAACATCAGCTTGTTGGAGCGGTAAAGCAGCCCCGACGAACCGAAGACGAAGGGCGCGTCGCGGCCCTCCACCCGGGTTTCGAACAGAATGCCGGCGCCGCAGAGCGTGCAATAGGCGAGCGCCACCGGCACGCCGCCGATCTCCTCGTTGAACATTTCGTGCCAGCCCATGATGCGCAGCGGATAGGCGCGCACGTCGCCATTGATCGCCACGCCGAACACCAGATCGTCGTCGAGAAGATAACGCGCCTGGCTGGCGTCGATCAGCTTCGGATGGTCGAGCGACGGAATGCCGTCGACGGGCACGCCGCCCCAGGTGATCTCCTCGAGCCGGATACGCATCTGCTCGCGGCTCGTGTGCTCCGGGTCGAAGAACTGCATGAAGGCAGGGTCGATATTGGCGAAAAAGCCGAGCTTGACGTTGCGGTAGCTGTCATGCGGCACGATGTCGGGATGCGCCTCTTGCCACAGCATGGCGTCGTGCCAGGTGAGCAGTTCCTCGCCGGTCAGTTCCCAAAGCGCCTCCGAAATCATCGGATTGTCGCCGCTCAACCGCATGAAGAGCACCAGCGTCGGCAGAACGTCCCTGTCGCCACGCTCGATCAGCGCATCGAGCGCCTCGCGCCTTTGTATCGGACCACCCGTCAGGATGGCGACCGACAGCGCGCCGACATCGCCATCGTCATGTCCGGATTGATGCGCATTGGCCGGTGGCGCGGCGATCAGGCCAGCGGCCATCGCAAACCCAACGACCGCGCTGAGGAGGGTCTTTCGCAATTCTGTCATGTCATACTCCACTTGTCCTCAGGTCCATCATAGTGCCCGTGGTCGGCATGCATATGACCGGCCTTCGACTCATGTCACCGTTTCACCACGATGTGTTGTGATGTGAGCGTATCGGAGAGGGCGTCCTGCCCGTGTATTCGGTGCGCGTTTCCGCTTGCCGGCTGCGACGGCGTGGCTTCTCGAATGGCGCCATCATCGCGGCGGTCCTGCTGTTTTCCGGCACGATACGCTTTTGCCGTGTAGTTTTGTGGTGCCCGGTGCCGCCATTCGTTGTGCCGCCGAAGCCGCAGCGGCTGATTGAGTCGATTCTGCTCCTGAAGGGCCTTGAAGATCAGCGCCGACGGGCTCAGGATGCCGGCCAGCCGGCATGCCGGTTACGGCAATCGGGAGGAGCGATTTGCCATCGGACGGCGAAGGGCGATCATGTGCCGACGCAGGAGGACCTTGAATTGGCGCGATTTTGGAATGATATGTGTGAACGGACGCGGTCGTTCGGCGACCCTTCCACTTGAGGCGATTTTGATTTCATAGAAGCACGGATGCGGCGACCGGTGCGCTGAGAGGCATCCGGTCAGTGTGAGGATTTGAATGTTCGCGCTCGGCGGTCAATTGATCCTGTGCCTGTTTCTCGCCCTGGCGGCCGTTCCGGCGTTCGCCGGCGACTTGGCGGTGCTTGCGCGGCCGGGACCGTGGCCGGTGGCCGACCGGCTGATCGCGTATCGGGGTCGCGTCTGGTTTTCCACCGCTGTCAAGGGTGTGGACCATAATTCTGCGGATGTATGGAGTTTCGACCCGGCGCAGGGCGACGTTCGATTTGAACGCTACCTGTTTTCGCAGGACGCCGGTCGCCCGGCGGTGCATAAGGGGCTGCTCTATTGGCCGCATGAGGACATGCGCATCGGTGTCGGTCACGGCGTGGTCAGCGTCACCAATGGCGAGGGTTGGCGCAACCTGTTCGTGGCCGCCGGCGATCGAATGATGCACAGCCACGCCGTCACCGAATGGCGTGGAAAACTGGTGGTGGCCATGGCCGGCTGGAACAGCACACTGGCGTCCTCCGACGATGCCGGCAGGAGCTGGGACGTCCTGGTCAACGATCCGCCCCCGACCGGATCGTTTCACCGTTACAACGATGTCGCCGCCCTGAGCGACAGGCTGTTCGTGCGCCATTGGCGCGATGGCGGGATGGCTCTCACGGAATATCGCGACGGCGCGGTGACGCCGGTGGCTGGCTGGCCGCAGGACCGGTTCTTTTCCAGGTTTACCCGTTTCGGCGATTCGCTCTATGCGCTTGTCGACGGCGATGACGGCGGAACCGAATTGTGGCGTGTCGGGCAGGGAGACCCGGAGCGGATCGAGATCGATGCCGGCGCGCTGACCATGCAGAACCTGGTCAGCGATGGTGAAGCTTTGTGGATCGTCGCTCGCACCGATGAGGGCGGTCGGCTGTGGCGCAGCACCGATGGCGCGCGGTTTATCGCCGGTGACCGGTTTTCGGGCGGCCTTGCCTATAGCGCGGTGGCGCTCGGGCCGGGCCGGATTTACATCGGCGGCGAAGGTCTCGACGGCAAGGCGATCCTGTGGGGCCCGAGAGGCGGCGTCGCGGTTGCGCCGGCCGAACAGGCAGAGCTGCCGCACCAGCGACCCGAGGCAGCGGAACGCTTCGATGCCGTGCGGGAAGCACGGCGGCTGAGGCAGGTCCTGCGAGCGCCGGAAAGCTATAGTGATCACGGTCGTCCGCTGGCAGAGGCCATGCGCGCCGCGCTCGACGCCAATCCGCCGCCGGACTTTTTCGCGTCGCTGCTTGATGTTCGCGTCCCGGCGCGGCAGGTCGCCGTCTTCGGTGGCCAGGACAGCGTCCAAGCCCGCGATCTCGCCGCCTGGCATCTGTTTGCCGCCATGGCGCAGCATCACGTTGCGGCCGTGCCGCCGCGCTATCTGAGCGCGCCCTGGGAGCGACAGCCCAACCGGCCGCAAAAATGGTTCGATCCTCTGCTGACCGCACTGCATGCGGTACATCTGTCCGGGCAGAACGACCGCGCCACGATCGATGCGCTGATCGGCCGGCTGCACCGCACGGATGATCCCGACTGGCTGCGGTCGCAGGTCACCGGCACATTGACCGCCATCACCGGCCAGTCTTTCGCCTATAACCACCAAGCCTGGAAAGACTGGTGGGCCGAGGCAAGGACCGACTGGTCGTAAGCGGCAAAGCCAAAGGAACAGCCGCACAAAGCGACCCAAAGCATCCCACCCAGTCTCGTTTGCCGGCAGACAGCCAATGTCAGGAGTATGCCGACACGAAACGGCGCGGTTTCATCGCGCCATTCGGCAGGATTAACCCGTGCGGTTGTGTCGTCGCCTGAATCTTGCGGGCGGTGGCGCTGTGAGCGGAGATGTGGAAGTCTTTGTCACGCTCGGCAAGGATGCGGTCTCCGATCCAGAGCCAACGCCAAATGATGGCCTGGGCCGGATGCGCGGACTGTTGGAAAACAAGACGGGACGATGAGGATGTCGAACTTAGAAGGTGCGGAACGCGGCGAGCGCGACCCTTCCTGGCACAACCTCACCATCGAAGCCGCCCTTCAACGATTGGAGGCCGGATCTGGCGGTCTCGCTGACGCAGAAGCCGAGGCGCGTCGGGCCCGTATCGGAGCGAACGTGCTTCCTGACGCGCCTCGCCCGGGTCCGCTGCGCCGTCTGTTTAGACAATTCAACAACCTGTTGATCTGGGTTCTGATTGCCTCTTCGGCAGCGACCGCGACGCTGGGCCATTGGACCGACACGGTCGTCATATTGGCAGTGGTTATCGTCAACGCGGCCATTGGATACTGGCAGGAGGGCAAGGCGGAGCAAGCTCTGGATGCCGTGCGCGCAATGCTGCCTATCAATGCAATGGTTCTGCGGGACGGCCAGGTCCAACAGCGCCCCGCGGATGAACTCGTTCCAGGGGACGTCGTGCTGCTGTCGGCCGGTGACCGCGTGCCTGCCGATCTTCGGCTGCTCGAGGCTCGAGGCCTTCGGGTGCAGGAAGCTGCTCTGACGGGCGAGTCGGTACCGGTGGTCAAACAGACAAGACCGGTAGATCCGGCATCGCCACTTGGCGACCGTAGTTCGATGGCTTACTCCGGCACGCTGATTGCTGCCGGGCGATGCACCGGTCTTGTGGTCGCCACCGGACAGGAGGCACAGGTCGGACGCATTGGCACGGCGCTCCTGCGTATCGCACCGACAACGACACCATTGTTGCGGCAGATCGGTCGATTTGCCCGCGTTTTGACCGCTGTCATACTTTCGATCTGCGTCGCGTTTTTCGCCTTCGCGGTGGTTATGCGCGACTATTCTCCGCAATATGCCCTCCTTGCCATGGTCGGGATGGCCGTGGCGGCAATCCCGGAAGGATTACCAGCGGTCATCACGATCACACTCGCGATGGGCGTACAGCGGATGGCCGCTCGAAACGCCATCATACGCCGACTGCCTGCCGTCGAGACTTTGGGCGCGGTTTCGACCATATGCACGGACAAGACGGGCACGCTGACGCTGAATGAAATGGTTGTGCGCGATCTAATCGTCGGCGGCGATCGGCAGGTGATTGAGGTCACGGGAGAAGGCTACGCGCCCGACGGTCACCTTGAAATCGACGGACATGTTGTGCAGCCGGACCAACGGCATCCGGCTCTTGAGCTGATCCGTGCCGGGCTGTTGTGCAACGACGCTGAATTGAGCAGGTCCGCGGAGGGTTCGTGGAGCGTTGCCGGCGACCCCATGGAGGGCGCTTTGCTAGCCGTGGCTGCAAAGGTCGGCCTGGATGCAACGCAGGAGCGCGAACGTCATGCACGCACCGACGAGGTACCGTTCGGGGCCGAACACCGTTTCATGGCGACCCTCAATGCCTCTGCGGACGACACCTCCATTTTTATCAAAGGCGCGCCGCATGTGGTGCTTGCGAAGTGCGGCTATCTGTTGGGCGCGGATGGGCTGGAACCGGTCGATCTTGCCGCCTGGAACGCCGCATTCGACTCGCTTGCGCTGAGAGGCCGGAGGGTCCTCGCGTTTGCCTGCAAATCCGCCAACCGGCGGACGGCGCTGGGCCCTGACGATTTGCGATCCGAATTCGTTCTGCTCGGTGCCGCGGGCTTTATTGACCCTCCGCGCCCGGAAGCGGTTACCGCGATTGAGGAGTGTCGTCGCGCCGGGATAACCGTCAAAATGGTGACGGGCGATCATGCTTTGACTGCCACCGCCATAGCAAAGCAGCTCGGGCTGGAGGCGGGTGGCGAGGTTTTGACCGGCGCGGACATCGACGGGATGAGCAATGAGGAGCTTCGGCGCTGCGTGCGAAGCATTGGCGTCTTCGCGCGCACCGCGCCCGACCATAAGCTTCGTTTGGTGGAGGCACTTCAGGCTAATGGCAATACGGTTGCTATGACCGGAGACGGGGTCAATGACGCTCCCGCTCTGAAGCGAGCCGACGTCGGGATTGCCATGGGCATCAAAGGGACACAGGCCGCCAGGGATGCGGCCGAAATTGTTCTGGCCGACGACAATTTCGCGACCATTGCGGCGGCGGTCCGGGAGGGCCGAACCGTCTACGACAACGTCCGCAAAGTGATCTCCTGGAATTTGCCGACCAATGGCGGTGAATCAGTGATTGTTATGACCGCCATTCTCCTTGGCCTCACGCTTCCGATCACGCCGGTTCAGATCCTCTGGATCAATATGATAACGGCGGTGGCCCTCGGGCTCACCCTGGCTTTTGAACCACCGGAACCAACAGTCATGGATAGGCCGCCGCGCAGCCCGCAGGCCTCACTGCTCGATATGGAAATGATATGGCGCGTTTGCCTCGTGTCGATTGTGATGGCGCTCGTGGTGTATGGTCTGTTTTTTTTGACCGCCGAAACGGAGGGGCTTAGCTACGCGCACGCTGTCGGTCAACGTGATTGTGGTCATGGAGATTTTCTATCTTTTTTCCGTGCGCTACCTGCATCTGACATCGCTGACATGGTCAGGTGTTCTCGGCACACCGGCGGTTTGGGCGGGCATCTCTTTGACCGTTCTGGCACAGCTTGCATTCACCTACACACCGTTTCTCAACGCGACACTCGGCTCGCAGCCCGTATCGCCGGAACACGGCACCCTCGTCATATTGGCAGGTGTGGGTCTGCTGATCCTGCTGGAGGGCGAAAAGTGGCTGCGTTGGGCGCTGTTTCGAACGCGCCACGGGTTCTCAGCGCGCTGATTGTGCTTATGCACGCCGGAGTTTCAGCAGGAGCGACGCGACGGTCAACGCCAGCGCAGGTTCAGGCGGCCAGCCCGCATCACGTGTGGTTCGTTTTCCAAGCCTTCGGCGCTCTCATGATGACCAACCGCAGCGCCCGTTCCTGGATTTCAGCTCGCAGGCAGAGGCGCTAAGATCAAAGGCCGGGTTTCGGATATGTCGGCTTAATGAGGTGGGCTGAGAACCAGTCTCCGGCAAGATCGATGACGCTCTCGAGCGTTCCGGGCTCCTCGAACAGATGTGTTGCGCCGGCTATCATCTCGAGTCGTTTTTCGCAGGCAAGGCGTGCAAACGCCGCCTCGTTCAGTTCGATCACGCCGTAATCGGCGCCGCCGACAATGAGCAGTGTCGGTGTCCGAACCTTTTCGAGAGCGGCTTCGGCCAGATCGGGACGGCCGCCGCGCGAAACGACCGCCGCCACGTCGGCCGACATGTTCGCCGCGGCAACCAAGGCGGCGGCGGCGCCGGTGCTGGCACCAAACAGGCCGATCTGCAAAGGCCGGAGTTTTGCATTTTCCCGCACCCACTCCACCGCCTCGCCGACCCGGGCGGCGAGCAGCGGAATATCGAACACATTGCGCCGATCACGTCCCTCCGATTCGTTCAGAAGGTCGAACAGGAGCGTGGCAAAGCCGCGCGCCTGAAGGCGCGTCGCCACAAATGTGTTGCGAGGGCTGAAACGACTGCTGCCGCTGCCATGGGCAAACACAACAATCCCCTCCGCCCGCTCCGGGACCGTTATCAATCCCGGAAGCCCACGCGGGCCGACTGTCACGTTTTGTGTGCCGGTTGGGTCATTTCGATCTTTCATAGGTCGCATTGTCCGGCACTCTGCCGCTAGCGTTTTGACGCCGATCAAAAGCAGTCCCGTTGGCCGGACGACGCCTCTAAAAGACGATGACGTTTAAGCTGCTCTGATGGCTTGAGCCCGCGCTCAGGCGATGGAATGGCCTGTTTGGGTCACCCGCGTTCCTCGTGATCGGAGGGCGGACATCCACCGCTTCGCCAATTGACCCGTGTCAATCCCGAAATGACGACAGGCTGAATAATGGCGGACAGAAACATCGGTCGATGACTGTCGGGAATTGCGAGGACAGATCATGCATATGACAGGAATCAAAACGCTGGATCACGCTCCAGTGGTCGCTGCCGAGTGGTTGAACGATCTGCGGAAAACCGCCGGACTCGACACCAACAGCAAATCGTACATGCTCTTTCGTACGACTCTTCACGCCCTGCGCGATTGGCTCACTATCGATGAAGCCGCGCAGCTGGCGGCCCAACTGCCGATTCTCGTGCGTGGTATTTATTACGAGGGCTGGAATCCCTCGGCCACACCCGCGCATCCGCGAAGCAAAGAGGATTTCCTGCAGCGCGTGAACGCGGCCTTTTCCCGAGAGCCTCTGCCGGACGTGGAAGGTGCGGTGTCGGCGGTTTTCCGGTTGTTGAAGAAGCATATATCCGGGGGCGAAATTGACGATGTGGTTCAGGCCATGCCAAAGCAGATCAGACAACTCTGGTCATGAAACAGACGCTTGACATTTCAGCCTGACCAACGCTCGAGATGGTGACCCGGCGTCTGGAAGGGATGCGCCGAGGAAGTTGAACCATGCGGTTGAAGGTCAAGGTGTGCTGCCTCAAGGCCGCCCGACCCCCACCATCCCAATCGCTGCATCCGCGGCTCGTGCCTGTTCTGCATCGGAGCGGCTTTGGATCAGGGCCCAGCGTCACCCCAACGGCTTCGGTCAGTTTCTCGGTTCCGCACGGGATCTCGTCTCATCCCGCGGAGGTGTGGTGTGCCTGTTTCTGCGCTGTTCGGACTTCCTCAAAAATGTCCGCATACCGCTGTCACGCCGACCGTCGATGCCGGGTGTTAAGATCTGCTCCGGGCGGCCGGCGGCCTAAGCGTGATGTGCTGAGACCGCGCGCACAACCTCGCCACAAAGGCTTTGCGGAACGCTTTGTGCGATATCGCCCAAACTCAGCATACCGACCATGCGTTTGTCTTCGTTTAGCACCGGAAGTCTGCGGATCTTGTGCTGCTCCATGATCCGCAGCGCATCCTCGATTTGTTCGCTTTCAATGCAATATGTAATGCCTTTCGACATGACGTCGCGTGCGGTGAGCGACCGTGGATCCTCACTACCCGTCAAACCCCGGCAAGTGATGTCACGGTCGGTCACCATGCCAATGAGCCGGTCGTCTTCGCCGACAGGCACCGAGCCGACATCCTCGTCGTTCATGAGCCTTGCGATCTCGCCAAGTTTGGTATCCGGTTCGACCCACGATACACCGCTATGCATCGCTTCCTTCACGATCATCGTTTCCTCCTGAATAGATCGGCGTTTCCGCCATTTGGTCAAATGCATCACATCCGGAAGGGTGATTGTTGATCTGCGTCAATTGACCCGGGCCGCGCGTCGGCGCACCTCCTCGGCCGTGCCGGTCTGTTTCGGCGAGGCGTCACAACAGGATGGCTCTTATTGCCGACCAAGAGCGCGCGGAAAGTGAGGCTCAGGTCTCGATATGCAAACGTTTGATGATACGGTCCCGCTCGAGCAGCGCGTTTTTCGAACGTTTCGGGCTGGCGGCGGCGCATGCGTTGATGAGGCATTCGGCCACGACGATGAAAGTCGTCAGCGAGTTGGAAATGAAGCTTGTTTCGTGTGGCGCGAACACCGCCACCTTGGAATGAGGAACCAGCGGCGATGTGCCCGCATCGGTCACAGCGATCAGGATGACGCCTTTTTCCGCCGCGGCCTTCGCCGCTTCGACGACCTGTATGGAATAGGGTGCGCAACTCGCGGAAATCAAAACATCGCCTTTGGACAAAGCGCCGATGCCTTCGGCGATGCCCAGCGCGTTGCTGTCGAGCATGCTGATGTCCGACCGAATCATGCGAAGGCCGTAGACAAGAAAACTCGCAAAGGCGTGAAACTGGCGGATACCGTGCACCGATATGCGAGGGGCGCCGACAATGAGGTCGACAGCTTCCTCGATCTGCGCGGCGTCCAATCCGTCGACAAAACGGTCGATATTGGCCTGATTTTCGTGGCAAAGCCGTGCGGTCCTTGCCACAAGCGCCGCATCGCCGCCTTCCAAGGCTGTCCTCGCCTTATTGGAATAGAAGGCACCCGCCGGCGACATGGAGGCCTTCAGCATCACCTCCTGCAGCGCGCCAAAACCCGAATAGCCCATGGTATGTGCTAGCCGGGTAATCGTCGAGGGATTTACCTCGAGCCGCTTGGCCAATGATGTAATCGAGAGAAGTGCCTGGTCTCCCTGCATGTCCAGGATCTGCCCGAGTGCCCGGTATGCTTTGGGACCTAGATAGATGTCCGTTTCACCTCGGGCGATCCGAAGCATCAGATCCCGAAGTTCTTCGACGGAGCCAGGAGGGCCGGTGTTCGGCTTCCTTGCCGCGGTAGACGGGGACGTTTGTGAATTTGTCATAAACACTCCATTCAACCCGTTCCTTTTTGACCCGAAGCACTGCCGTTGCAAGCGTATTTTCGTGATCCGGGTCATCCGGATCCTCTCTGTGGATCGGCAGTCCGGGGCCGCTTTGGTCCAGCAACAGCGTCAACGCATCGGGCGATCCGGCCGATAGCAGCGAGGTGCCGCGGTCCTGTCGGTCCCGCGATGACTGCGTGACGACCTGCTCATCCATGCCGTTGGCGAGATGCAGCGCGTGATTGGCGTGGACGGAGGGGGTCTCGACATCCCAAATGGCCGGCGTCCCGGTTCCAAATTCAACGCTGACAAGCCGACCGATCCCTCTCTGAGCCAACGTAACGTGAAATCCGCCGCTTGGTGGGGCCGCACGCAGAAGGTCCAGGGCTGAGTCAATGTCGGGCGCGTCCAAAACGGCTCGGCCCAGGACCATGCGCGGGACCTTTGGAACGATCCGCAAAAGCCGCAGATTGTTGACCGCCTGAACCAGCCCGGCACCGGTGACGGCAAAGGTGTGGCCGGGCAGGGAGCCTGGATAGCAGAACGATGTAAAGGTCGACGCCGTGCTGCAACGGACCGCCGCCATAAAGCAGAAGCCGCGAAAGAACGGCAACCCGTCCTCGTTATGCGCGATTATGGGCTCGGTGCCCGGCAACTGGACTGTGGTGCATCCATCGGGAACGGAGGTCAGCAGATCGCCCCGGCAGTTCCAGGCGAAAACGGGGTCCAACGGTAACTCCAGGCCTTCGGCCAAACCTTCGAGTTCCGACCAGATATGCGGAAATCGCGCTTTGGTTTCGCGCGCCAATCTCTGCACCAGAGGCGCATGGACTGCATCGGTGACCGTTTTCCATATCTCGCTGGGGACCAGATGGGCATGCAGCGCATCGCGGCCCGCGGCCCCCAGCGCGCGCCCGATCTGTCTGTGATCGCCTTCCGCCTCTACCCAGCCGATATCGCAACCATCATTCGACATGCTGCAGAAAATCCCTCATCCGCGTGTTGGGCGGCGTGTTGATGACCTCGCGCGGATCCCCGTCCACCGCGATTTCCCCGTGCTCCATGAAGATGAGGCGGGTCCCGACCTGCTTGGCGAAACTCATTTCGTGCGTCACGACGACCATCGTCATGTGTTCCTCGGCCAACGACCGCATGACGTTCAGCACTTCCTGTTTGAGTTCCGGATCCAATGCCGAGGTCGGTTCGTCAAACAACATTACCCGCGGCTTCACGGCCAGGGCGCGGGCAATGGCGACGCGTTGCTGCTGCCCGCCGGATAACTCGGAAGGATAGTGTTTGAGTTTGTCCCCGAGTCCGACTTTTTCCAGCAGATCCGATGCGGTCTGTTCGGCCTCCGCGCGAGTCTGGCGCCGAACCCTTCGCGGTCCGAATGCCACATTCTGCAGGGCGGTCATTTGCGGGAACAGATTGAACTGTTGAAACACCATGCCGGCTTCCTGGCGGATCTGGCGCAACTGCTTGCTGCCGCCGGTCACACTCAGTCCATCGACGAGGATGTCGCCGGATGTGATCCTTTCCAGCCCGTTGATGCAACGCAGCAATGTCGATTTGCCGGAACCTGACGGACCGATCAGCACCACGACTTCGCCCGCCTCAATCGACAAATTCACCTTGTCCAATACCTTGACGGGGCCGAAATGCTTCGATGTATCGCGAAATTCGATGATGCTCATAGTATTTTCATCCGCCTTTCGATGAGGCGCAGCATCAGTGTCAAAACGCCAGTCATGATGAGGTAGAACACGGCGACGGCGGTCCAGATCTCGACGGCGCGAAAGTTGGCCGCCATGATTTCCTGCCCGGTGCGCGTCAGTTCGCCGACACCGATGACGATGAACAACGAGGTGTCCTTTAATGAGACGATGAACTGGTTGCCGAGCGGCGGTATCAGGCGACGGAAAGCCAGGGGACCGACAATGTAGATCAGGACTTCCCATTGACGCAGCCCGAGGGCCATGCCCGCTTCGGAGAGGCCCTTGCTGATCGACAGGACGGCACCGCGCACGATCTCGGCGATATAGGCGCCGGCATTGACGACGATCGCCATAATCGCCGCCGACATGGGATCGATACGGATATCCGTGAGGACAGGAAGGGCGAAATAAAGGAACATGACTTGCACGACAATCGGCGTGCCGCGGATCAGTTCGATGTAGACAAAGGCGATGGAATTGAGCAGCCAGCCACCATAGGCCCGCATCAATCCCGCAATTGCTCCGAGAAGTGTGCCGCCGATCAATCCGACAACCGTGATGTAAATCGTGGTGCGCGCCCCGATCATCAATTGGGGCAGATAGTCATAGATGACGGACCAGTCGGTCTCCATGGGAAGCCTCCGGAAGATCGGGGATCAGATGAGAGCGGGTGAGCGGGAAACCGTGTTCCCGCTCCGACTGGCGTGGCCCTAGTTGGAAGGGGCGCTGCCGAACCATTTTACATAGATCGCGTCATAGCGACCGTCGTTGCGCATGTTGGCCAGGGCGTCATTGACCTTTGAGACCAGCTCGCTGCCTTTCGGGAAGCCGATGCCATACTCATGCGCCATCAATTGTTCGCCAACGGCCTTGACATCGCCACCTCCGGCCTGAGCGATGTAATAAAGGACGTTGGGTGTATCGTGCATCGCAGCGTCGACACGGCCGGTGCGCAGTTCCAGATAGGCGTTGTCGACATTCGGAAACTTCCGAAGTTCGGTGCCCGTGAAATGCTCCTCCGCGTAGTCGGCGGCAGATGTCCCGGTCTTCACCGCCAGGGTTTTGCCGTTGAGCGACTCCGCACCCGTGATGTCGCTGTCGGCCGGAACCATGATCAAGAAGCCGCTGTCGTAATAGCCGTCGGAAAAGTCGATGACTTTCTTGCGTTCGTCCTTGATGGTGATGCCGGCGAGGGCGACGTCGACCTGTCCGGTTTGCAGTGCCGGTATAATGCCCGAGAAGTCCATCGGACGCAGTTCGTACTCGACGCCGATTTCCTCGGCGATGGCTGCCCACATGTCGATGTCGAAACCGACATATTCGCCGTCTTGCTTGAATTCGAAAGGCACGAAGGCGGTGTCAGTGGCCACGATCAACTTGTCGGCCAGAGCGGCGGTCGTCGTGAGTGCCGTCAGCAGGACAGCCGTGGCGAGGGTGAGAATGTTTTTCATGAGAATTCCCCGGTTTGTTTTTGGCAGGTCGCAAGCGCCAAGCGCCGCTCACGCAAAAATACTTGCATAGATACGTTATTGAAGCAAATAAAATTGCTTTCCCCGGAATCCGACCGCAATGCATCGGAGCGATGTCCTCGACCCGGCCGGCCGCCACGCGGGCAGCCGACCGCTATTCGATGCAGGGATCAGACGGAAAAATCTTCTTGGATGCCGGCGGCGAGGTGGTCGAAACCTTCGCCGAACACATGGCCGCCGACGTCAGCGCCGCGACAGGGCGCCGAAGCGCTAATGGTCCAGCAGCGGCTTGAGCGCGCCCGGGATATGGCCCTCGTTGATCAGCCAGCGGCGCATGGTGTAGCTGCGGCCGCCTTCCGCGTGCATCGGGTCGGCATCGGCAAGCGCCCGCGCCTCTTCCAGCGTCACCACGGCATAGATCATCATGCCGGCGCCCTGCATCTCTTCGCCGGAGTCGTCCGACAGCGGTCCGGCAAAGGCCAGCTTGTGTTCGTCCTGCAGCTTGACCTGATAGGCCAGGTGCCGCGGCAGAATGCTGCGGACCCTCTCGGGCGGCGCGATCGGCTTGCTGATGACCATCACAAACTCGGCGGCCAGCGAGCCGCGCCGGCGCGCTTCCTCGACATAGTCGCTCCATTTCGGCATGGCGGATCCTCCTTTACAATCCGCACAAAAAATATCGATAAAATTTGACAAAGCAAGAAATTGTTGATTATTTTGAAATGCATCGAGGAGGAGCCCATGCGTTTTCTGGTCGCCCGGGACGGGCAAACAACGGCGCTTTACGTAGTGGACGGACACAGGGCCTTCCGGCTGACCGGCCAGGCGGGTTTCGTCGGCACTGATTTGAGTGCCGCGATCGCGGCGGATCCGGCGCGCCTGCGGGAGGCGGTCGATGTGGCGATGGCCACCGAGTCCGAGGCACTGTCCGCCCTGACGCCGGCCTTGCCCTTTGCCCATTTCGGGAAGATCCTGTGCCTCGGCCTCAACTATGTCGACCATGTCAAGGAAGGCGGTTATGAGATCCCGACCTATCCGGCGCTGTTCATCCGCATGCCGCACTCGATGATCGCCGCCGGCGAGCCGATGGTCAAACCCGACTGTTCCGACAGGCTCGACTACGAGGTGGAACTGATGGTAGTGATCGGCCGCGGCGGCAAGCACATCGCGGACGCCGATGCGCTCGACCATGTGTTCGGCTACACAGTGTTCAATGACGGCTCGGTGCGCGATTATCAGCGCAAGACCCATCAGTGGACCCCGGGCAAGAATTTCGATGCGACAGGTGCGATCGGGCCGGTGGTCGTCACAGCCGACGCCTTGCCGGCCGGCGCCGACGGGCTGAAGATCCAATCCCGGCTCAACGGCGCAGTCATGCAGGATGCGACGACGTCGGACATGATGTGGCCGGTGGCGAAGACCATCGCCACCGTCTCCGAATTCACCACGCTGGAACCCGGCGACCTGATCGCCATGGGCACACCTCCAGGTGTCGGCCACGCCAGGAGGCCGCCGGTCTTCATGTTTCCGGGCGATGTCGTGGAGGTCGAGATCGAGGGCATCGGCACCTGCCGCAGTCCGATCGTCGCCGAACAGGATGCCGCGACCGGGGAGGCGGCGCAATGATCAAGCCGCCGCAAAAAGCGCCGGTGGGCGCGGAACTGGAGGCGCTACGCGCCGAAACGCATCGCGAGATACGACAATTGCGCCAGCAGATCGGGCGGCTCGGGCCGGACGAGATCAAACTGATCCTGTCCGGTGCGCGCTCCCACTACGCCTGGACGGACCGGCCGGTCACCGAGGACACGCTGCGCGCCATCTACGATATCGTCAAGATGGGTCCGACCAGCATGAACTGCTCGCCGGCGCGCTTTATCTTCGTGCGCAGCGAAGAGGGTCGCGAAAAGCTGAAAAAAGCGTTGAAGCCGAAGAACGTGCCCAAAGTGGCGGCCGCGCCCGTGACTGTGATCATCGCCCATGACGTGGAGTTCTGGCGCGAGCTTCTGTTTCTGTTCCCGCACGAGGACCGGCGGCCGCATTTCGACGGCAAGCCCGATTTTGCCGAGGAAACCGCGTTTCGAAACGCCACTTTGCAGGGCGCCTATTTCATGATCGCGGCCCGCGCGCTTGGCCTTGATGTCGGTGCGATGTCCGGCTTCTCCAACGCTATGGTCGATGAAGAGTTCTTCGCCGGCACGACGCTGCGTTCCAATTTTTTGTGTAACATCGGCTATGCCGATGAGACCGCGCTGTTTCAGCGGCTGCCGCGGTTCGATTTCGACGATGTGTGCAGTTTTGCCTGAGGAACGCGACCATGGCCATTAAGATGAAGACCGAGGTCACGCTGCGCGCCGAGGCCTGTTGTCCGTCCCACTCGCGCGCCGACATCGCGATCCGGGATCTGCGCTTCGCGATCGACGAGCCGGTGGCGCGCGGCGGAACCAATGCCGGGCCGACGCCAACCGATACGGCGCTTGCCGCGCTGATCGGCTGTACCAATGTGATCGGCCACAAATGTGCCGATGCGCTGGGCGTCGATATCGGCGATCTCGATATCGACGCCCAGTGTATCTTCGACCGTCGCGGCGTGACGCTGGAGGAGGAGATTGCCATACCGTTTCGCCGCATCGAACTGACCGTGCGCAGCCACGGCCCGGCTGATGAGGCCGCACTTCAGCGCGTTGCCTCGGAGGTGCGGAAATACTGCCCGCTGTCGAAGCTGTTCACGGCGGCGGGCACGGAGATCGTCGAAATCTGGCAGAAGGCGCCATAGCCGGTCTGCCGCCACGGCTGGTGGGAGACCGGCCGCCTGAAAGGAGGAGAAAATGCGCACATTGCTAACAAAGTCCCTCGTGGCGGGGGCGGTTGCCGTCGGGGTTTTTGCGCCCCTGGCCGCGGTGCCCGCTGCGGCGACAGAGACCATCAAGGTGATCGCCATCGACGGCTATCCGGAGCGGTCGATGTGGGTTAAGGAATTTGCCAGCTTCTTCATCCCGCGGGTCGACGAGGAACTGGCCCGGACCGGCAATTACAAGATCGATTGGCAGCAGGCCTATGGCGGCCAAATCGTCAAGCCGCGCGGCGTGCTCGACGGCATCAAGCTTGGCCTTGGCGATATCGGTATCGTCACGACGATCTTCCACAATTCGGCGCTGCCGAGTCAGGCGATCTCGGCGGCGACGCCGATGGTGTCCAGCGACGCCCGCGTCGTCGCCAAGGCGGTCGACGAGATCGCCAAGGAATATCCGCAGATGCAGGCCGAATTCGCGGCCCAGGACCAGGTCTACCTGGCCACCGGCGTGGTGCTCGACAGCTATCAGCCAACATCGACAAAACATCGGCCACCGAGAGAGGAGTTCCCGCTTCGTCGCCAGTCGTTTCTTTGTACTGAGGCTGCCGTAATGCATAGCGGATCTGGAGCGTGTAAAACCACTCTCCAGATTTCGA
>Ga0209785_1000058_pt1 | contig 56304 bp, 62 predicted proteins | sample WorMetG1BERMUDA2_FD_187403 | JGI IMG/M metagenome (GOLD analysis project Ga0209785, IMG submission 187403) | Marine gutless worms symbiont microbial communities from Max Planck institute for Marine Microbiology, Germany - Inanidrilus... ...
AGCATCTACATCGGTATGTGAAAGAATTCTCGTTCTGCCATAACACCGCCAACCTTGGCACCGTGCCCTTCATCGACATGACGATTGACCAGATAACAGGTAAGCGCCTGACTTACGAGAGACTGATTAATGTCTAAGCGGAAAGGCGTGATTGAGCCTATCGACGCCCCGTTTGATGAAGTCGTTTCGACTAAGGATAAAATCCTGCAGGAAACCATCCGGTTCGCCATCCCTGGCACGCAGTAGATAGCAATCGGTATCACCACGGAGCAGTTTGAACTTATCTGTCGGGGTTATGTCCAGGCCCTCTATGAAGGCGCACCCGGGAGATTGCCGTCCGCTGCGCCATACTCGCCGCGGCTCTCACGTGCACCGGCCTGGACGCACTTGTCGATGAGGCCACGGGCTACCAGTATGAACGGGCTGAGAACGCCCTGCAGCGCAAGCTGCGAGCCTTCAGCGCCGATGAACTCCGCGCCTGGGAAAAGACTTTCCCTGACGAACTTTGGGAAGAGTTCGGGCGGCTCACCAATTAGGCTACCCCCCTGCAGGCGCGCCCGAAGTGGTGGGGAAAGCTGGTGACTGAACTCATCTACGACACCATGGACGAGGACGTAGCCGAATATCCCAAAGAGAACAAACTGTCGCCCGGCGTCCGCTGGCACCGGCAGTATCCGCGAGTTGCGGGAGAAAGTGGCCCGGCACTACGGCAAGAAGCAGGTGCAGTTTACCCTGTTCCTCAAACCCCCCAAGGACTGACCTGTAGGGCCTGCGTCTTTCGCACGCCAGATCTGTAGAGGCTAGCTAGGTATATAGGTCCCATAACTTTAGCATCTTCAGAGTATGCTAAGGCATATGTTATGCTAGGTATTCTAGGCGTTCACACCTTTCGGAAGCTAAATTCACAGCAATTGTACGCTGTTTCGCGCACGATTTGCCGGCCTGGAAAATCGCTGAGCTGAGTGGTGGGGGCAAACAACTGATACTATCTGCCCCCTGACAACTGCCCCCTTGGGAGCGCACAAACTTGACTCATTTGTCAAAGTCCAAGGCAGTCGATCAGGGCGAGCGCGTATAAATTCCTAACCAAACATGACCTTAGCGCGGTAGTTGTCGTCCCAAGCGGCCTGGCGTCGCTTCTGTGCCAGAGGCAGGGAGGAGGGTTCGCGCTCAAATAGATTCATGCACAGGTGCCCAATTGCCGTCATGATGGCTGGTGCATTCCCTTTGCGAATGCGGCTGGCGTCTTCCCGGAACGCCATGTCAAGTCGCCAGTGAAGCCGATTTTCCACCCCCCAGTGTCCCCGCACGGCGTGCGGGAAACGGCACGCATCGAACAGGATCGCGTTCACAAAAAACGTCGCTCCACGGTTTCGGTCCTGCCGATCAAGCAGCTGCTATTGTCGATTGTTGGCTAGGATCGGTCGTTCGTGGGCGTCCAGTGGTATAGGATTCGAGCTCATCAAAAATAGGCTGGAGAATTTCCTACTCTTCATCAATGATGTCGCTATCAACGCTGTGAGTAGTAGCATATGTTCACCTCACTATCTGTTGATATTTTTGAGAGTCATTCTTATAGTCCGTCTTTCTATTTCCATAATATCTTCTCCGACGGGAGTCTTCGACTAAGTTTTCGAGTGGTGCAAAATCGGTTCCCCCTTTGTTCTTAATATCATTTTCCGTAATAAACTCCTTAGTTTGAGTGTCGATAGAAACAGGGAGAGATCTTTCGTCAAAGTTTTCAGTCATAACCGTTACCCTCCAATTCAACCTTTTACGCACCACCTGGTGCACTGTCCGGTCCTCGGATGCCATCTCGAGGTGTGTCTTCGGCAGTCTCTGCTGAAACGTCTTGACACTTCCGAACGAGCTTCACGTAAGGGGTCTCGGCGATGTGCTCATGGCGAATACAGTCTCCAGGCCGCGACGAGGGACGCTTCAGCTTGCCCAGGGTGCAGCGTCCCGGGTCCGTAATCTCGAGGTAGCCGATCTCGGCACAGGAGATTTCGGAAAAGCCGATCTTCCAGTATTGGCCCTCGCCGGGATCTATCACGAAGAAGTTGCGTATGACATGCTGGTGGAAAACATCACCTTTGACATATGCGGTAAAGCGAAATGCAATGTTGGCGATTTTGTACGGCAGCCGATTTGGTGAGTGTCAGTCCGAATACACGGGCATTCTTATAGGCGTATCTCTTGTGCAGGCTGAGAACGGCTTGTCGATTGTCGCCGGTGGTCACATCCATGCGCTTGACCTCGACCGCCTGCGGCTCTTTGCTCGCCCTGGCGCCTCTCGACGGGGTCTTTGCGCAATCGGTGAGAATCGCTACCAAAAGAACCAGGTAGAGGGACACGCCAATCTTGTGCATGGTTTCGGGCTTCAGTACGAGCGGATGTTTCTTTATCAAGGATACAGGACACGCTTATTCAGAACTGCCCCGTCCGGAGTAGGACCAGGGTACAGGCGTGCTCATGAGGGATCCGGGCGTCCTTGAGGGCGAGCTCGAGCGTGCGCGATTCGGTTCCCGGATTCAGGATCACCCCTCCTGGAGCTAGGTCAAAGATGTCCTCGACCATTTCCTTGCTGCAGGCGGGTCCGACATACAGGGTGAGAGTATGGACTGGCCTGCGGATCCGGTGCAGGTCGTTGACCACCGGGATGCGATCGACACGGCTCACCTTCGGGTGCACCGGAATCACCTGGTAACCGTGATCATGAAGCAGTTTCACCGCCTGATAGGAATACCGGGTCGGCTTCGGACTCGCGCCCAGAACGACAACGGTCTGTTCCTGCGGCTGCAGATGGTTTCGGTGTTGCATAGCATCTTACCCGCCATCAGCCACCGTGACCGACCAGGGTAAAACCCGCCCACGCCTTGGAGTGCGAGAAGCTGCCCGGTGCGAATGACAGCGAGCTGGCTCTCGCGCAATGCGTTTGCCATATGCCTACGCTGGAAGAGCTTTTTGAAGGTGTCCTTCAAGAGGACGCGCGTAGTCAAGGAGGGGACATCCCAGTGGCTGACGAATAGGTTTCTGGCCCCCGCGAAAAAGAAGTTGCGCGCTAGGCCGGAAAGTGTCTCACCACCGCTTTCTTTACCGCCACCACCGGTATCACAGGCGGACAGCACGACCAGATCCGCATCCATCTTCAGATCCGCTGCCACTTCGCTCGCCAACAGCAGACCGGCGGCTGCAGATCCCGATCCCCCGTTCGGGGTCGTGAGCAGCGCGGCATCGGGCAGGGGTAGTGGTGATTTTTGAAGTGATATCTAGCCAACAATCGACAATAATTCGGTATTATAGCGGTGTATGAAGAGTTTTAAACAAATCTCATGCATTTTAATACATTTTGAAAAAGACAACGTCTTACGTACGAAGCGTATCAACTGTTGCCGTAAGGTATTATTCCAACGCTCAATATGAACCGTTTCCCCCGTTTCTTAGTACTCAATGTTCGGCGCGAGACCCCAAACGTCCGTTCAATCCCGCGCATACTGGATCTTTCTTGATAAACGTTTATAATGAGTTCTTTCTTTTCTTCCGTTGCGCATTCTTTGCGCTCAAGTACGCCATAGGCACCACAGGCTTTACAATGATATTGCGAGCTACCGGACGCATTTGTGCTATTTTTACTGTATACTATTAGTCTCGATAATCATAATTGAAAACTCTTTGGTTCGTTTTATCAATGAACGCAATCGTTCAGACCAAGCGTATTCTTCCAGAAGAGAGGGCTAAAATCTAGAATCAGGTAACGGGAAAAACGGTGGCAATCGGAATGATTACCGATGAATCCATCTACTCTATCACTTCAAAAATCACCACTACCCAATCATCCAGGGGACCACGGAATAATCCAGGTCCTTCACCGTGGGTGGCATGTCCGTCACCAGCACGGCGAAGGGCAGGCTGAGCAGGTCTCCCGTCGGGATGGTGATGAAGTGATGCTTGGCGCGGATTGTGCTCTCGACCGGTCCGAACAGATGTCGATAGAGGTCATGTGCCTGCCGGACCGGATACGCCGGTACATCGGGATCTTCCACCGGCCGTCTCAGCTCGCGCACAAAGTACCGCACCCTGGAAGCGCGACAGCCAAGGATATACGACAGGGTCTCGTCCGCGCGGAGCCATTGCTGTACCGCTTGAGCTCCCTGCGCTTATTTGCATTCAGGCCATCGGAATCCAGGTCTCTTCGGATCCGCTCGCGTCGTGCCTGGGCATCCTGCAGCTGACTGAGAAGGTTGCTGACCTCCGCGCTTCCGGACTCGAGCCGGGCATAGACCTGAGCGATCTGCCGGGCCACCAAGGGGCTCGTTACCAGCTGCGCCGCCTCGAACAATTCGCCGGCAAGCCGCTTACCGCCGAATCCGTTGACATACTTCACGCCGATTCGAAAGTATGGGAACGCATCGTCGGTATCCACCGTACCGCGCTATGCGCTACGGTATCCCAAAGTATCGAACGTTTCGGGGTCGAGATCCACCTGAGCACCCACATCGACGACATCGCCCGGGCCAAGGCGGAGGGAAGCTTCGATAGCGAACAAGATTGCCAGGACCGCAGAGGTGTCGATGATCACCGGAGGCCGACTCGAAGTCGCGTTCGTATAAACCTGGAAAATCCATCATTGAAAGGAGGATTTACAAGGATTATAGTGTCGCCATGATTGATCGTCCCCAAGCCCTTGAGCGTGTTCGAGACCTTTTTCGCACTCACCCCGGTGTGGCGATCCTGGGTCCACGCCAGTGCGGGAAGACCACGTTGGCGCGCGTGATCGCGTCCGCAGAGTCCACCTATACCATCTTCGACTTGGAGTCTCCTATCGACGTACGCCGGTTGTCTGCCCCGATGCGCAACTTGGGGGCACTCTCGGGTCTTGTGGTCATCGACGAGATCCAGCGTCGCCCGGAGCTTTTCGAAATACTGCGGGTTCTGATCGACCGCCCCGAGGCCACCACCACCCGTTTCCTGATCCTCGGCAGCGCCTCGCCCAGCCTCGTCAAGGGGGTTTCCGAATCCCTGGCAGGTCGGGTTGGCTTTTTGGACTTGGGAGGATTCGATCTGCGCGAAACCGGTGCGGGGAGCCAGGACAGACTCTGGCTCAGAGGAGGATTCCCACGGTCCTTTCTGGCCCCCGACGACGCGGCCTCCTTCGGTTGGCGTCGGGATTTCCTGCGCACCCTGCTGGAGCGCGATATTCCGCAACTGGGTATCTCGATCCCCGCTGAGACGCTACGCCGCTGCTGGACCATGATCGCCCATTATCACGGGCAGATCTGGAACGCAGCCGAGCTTGCCCGGTCGCTGGGTAGCGGTGAGACCACCACCCGTCGCTATCTGGACATCCTCTCGGGGACCTACCTGGTCCGGGTCCTGCCGCCCTGGTTCGAGAATCTTTCCAAACGACAGGTCAAGGCGCCGAAGGTCTATGTGCGCGATTCGGGCCTTCTGCACGCCCTGCTGGAGCTGGAGACCGGCGATGACCTTTTGTCACACCCGAAGCTCGGTGCCTCTTGGGAGGGATTTGCCCTTGAACAGGTACTGACCAGCTTTCAGCGACGTGAGGCCTACTTCTGGGCGACCCACGGCGGCGCCGAGCTGGACTTGATGATTACCATCCGGGGAAAACGTTACGGTTTCGAATTCAAGACGGCCGACGCGCCGGGCCCCAGTCGCTCGATGCGCGTCGCTTTGCAGGATCTCCAATTGGAGCACCTGTGGGTGCTCTACCCTGGAAGCGACGCTTACGAGCTGGATGAACGGCTGTCCGTACTGTCGTTACGAAAACTCCCGACCCTCACACCAATGCCATTAAGTTAGGACAATGCCCGCAGTTTGACAGGGATTGTCGGAACCGAAAAACCATGAAAAGCTTCACATCCCTGTGCCTGGATTCCGGCAATCCCTGCCGGAATGACAGCTTAACCTAATGGCATTGATCCTTACACCTCTAGCCAAGCGTGTCGGGAAAAGCTGAAAGAAAAAGGAACGAAATTGCAGATGATATCAGGCAAGATGCGTCTGATGCTCCAACTCGTCGGTTATCAGGTGAAAGGTGTCTACACCGTAACTCGGTCAACTTGCTCAGGAAGAGTACCCGCAGCACACCTGCGAATCGTGCCGCCCCGCCGGATGACAGCTGTCCAAACTCATAGAGCTTGACCGAGGCAGCGAGACGGATCTCATTTGGCTGCCGTATCTCCCGAGAGCTTCAGGGACAACAGGGTGTCGTCAGGGATATCCAGTACCAGTTGGCTCATCGCTTGAGTTACTCTTCTCTATCCAGGTGTCGGATCAGGGGTTTATCGAGAGTCTTCCTTTTCGAAAAAAGGACAGGAACCGAGGTTCCGATCTTTTTCACAACACAGGGGCAAACGAACTTCCAGCGCGTCAACCGTCCCCAGTGCGCAATTATGCTAGAAGCTGCACAATGTCTGCCGTTCATTTCACCGTCCCCGATGAGCTAAAGAATGCCTTTAATGCCACGTTTGCCGAACAGGACAAGAACACGATGATCACCGACCTGATGCGGGAGGCAGTAGAGCGCGCCAAGTACCGAAAACAGCGTCATGAGGCCATTCGGCGGATATTGGATCGTCGTTCTCGCGCACCGGTCCGGTCGGAATCCGAGATAGCGGCAGTGAGGCGCGAGGGACGTCCGTGAACTTGGTCGTTGAGAGCTAGGGAGCAGACCATGGTTGCGAGCTCCCGCGCGGATGCGGCCTAGTACCCCATTTCACCTTATTTTGCGCTCTCAGCGAGGTGAGAAGCGGCTAGATGCAAGGCGCGCGAGCACAGGAATAGCGAGCCCTATTTCAAGCTCGCGCAACGATGCAGGTGGTTGCTTCTCGCCTCGCCCGAAGGGGGCCCCGCAGACACGCCCGAGCGCTACAGCGCTTGGCAACAGAGTGAGCTATTCTCGGCGCGCTGTGCCTTGCCTTGGCGCGTCCGGAGGGGCTCTGAGAATGCAAAATAAGGTGAAACGGGGTACTAGGCGATCGGGGCAAACAGCGGCTCGAGATCCTCGGCACTCAAGGACCCCGCCGCGGCGCCGCCCCCCGCCAGTATGGCGTCCGCCAGCGCTGCCTTGCGTGCCTGCAGCTCCGCGACCTGCTGCTTTACCGTACCTTCGGTGATCAGCTTGTAGACGAATACCGGCTTGTCCTGGCCGATGCGGTGGGCGCGGTCGGTGGCCTGGTGCTCGGCGGCCGGATTCCACCAGGGATCATAGTGGATCACCGTATCCGCCGCCGTGAGGTTGAGCCCGCTGCCGCCGGCCTTGAGGCTGATGAGGAACAAGGGGATCTCCCCGGCTTGGAAGCGGTCCACCGGCAGGGCGCGGTTGCGGGTACGCCCGGTAAGCTTCACGAAGCCCCGGTTCTCGTGCAGGCCACTGCGCATCAGATCCTCCTCGATCAGGGCCAGCATGCTGGTGAACTGAGAGAACAGGAGTACGCGCCGCTCCTCATCGCGCAGCTCCAGCAGCAGGGTCCTGAGTAGCTCCAGCTTAGCGTAGCCTTTCACCTTGCGAGCGCTTTCGAGCGGCACCAGTCGTGGGTCACAGCACACCTGACGCAGCTTGAGCAAGGCATCGAGGATAATAATGCCGCTCCGGGCCAGGCCCCTGCTTTCCACTTCCCGGCGTACCCGTTCGTCCAGGGCCAGACGCAGGGTCTCGTAGAGGTCGCGCTGATCGCTCGCCAGGGGTATCTCGCGCAGGATCTCCGTCTTTGCCGGCAGGTCCGCGGCCACCGCCTCCTTGGTACGGCGCAGAAGAAAAGGAGCCACCCGGCGGCGTAGCTGCTCCTGACGGTGCTCATCACCGTAGCGCTCGATAGGAATACGAAACAGCCGCCGAAAGCGGCGTTCATCACCGAGCATTTCGGGCAGGAGAAAATCGAACAGGGACCAGAGCTCCCCCAGGTGGTTTTCAAGGGGAGTGCCGGTGAGACACAAGTGGTAACGGGTTTTCAAGGAACCGGCCGCCTGGGCGGCCTTGCTGCGGGGGTTTTTGATCGCCTGGACCTCGTCCAGGATAAGGAGATGGTAGGCATGGGGACCTAACGCCTCCTGGTCGCGGGACAGCAGCGGATAGGTGGTCAGCAGCAAGTCATGGTCCGGGATCGCTTCGAATCGGCGCCGACGGTCCGGGCTGTGGAGCAGCAGCACCTTGAGGGAAGGCGCAAAGCGTTCGGCCTCCCGCCGCCAGTTGAACATCAGGCTGGTAGGTGCCACCACCAGGCTGGGGCGGTCGGCGCGTCCGCCTTCCTGTTCGAGGAGCAGGAGGTGCGCCAGGGCCTGCACCGTCTTGCCCAGGCCCATGTCGTCGGCGAGGATGCCGCCCAGATTGTACTCCCGCAGGAACTGAAGCCAATCCAGCCCCCGGCGTTGATAGGGCCGTAACTCGGTTGCCAGTCCCACCGGTAAGGCCAGCTCCGCAAGGCCCTGGAACCCCTTGAGCCGCCGCCCCCACTCCCGTGCCACTTCTCCGCCCCGGAAGGTCAGCCGCGGGTCCGCCTCCTGCAGCTCCGTGAGCTGGGCCGCCTGCAGGCCGGACAGGCGCAGCCGCCCATCGCTCCGAAGGGACCGTTGCGGGTCGTAGAGCTCGATCAGGGTGGACAGGATGGGCCGCAGTCGCCCCGCGGGCATCAGGATCAGACGGCCTCGAGCCGTACCTGCAGCGTCTCCTCGTCCTCCATCCGGGCCAGCGTGGGTAACGAGAAATCGGCCTGGTAACGCTGCACCAGATCCACCAGGAGCGGCAGCAGGTCCAGGCGCTCACCGTCCACATCCACGCCCAACCCGACATCGAGCCAACGCCGCCTCTCGGACTCGGCGATCTCGATCCGCCAGCCCTGCTCCAGCAAGCGCGGTACATCGCGCCCCATGAAGCGCAGCCAGGCCCCGCCGTCGGGCAGCTCGACGCCCAGGCTGCGTATCAGCCCCAGTCCTTCCAGGGATCGGATCGCCGCGGACTCGCTAGCGAGGTCACGCCCGCTCTCGATCAGTACCCCCTGCTCGACGCGTTCGAGCGTCTCCTTCCTAGCCCCGGGATCCACGGCCCCGAACGGGGCCGTACCCGAAGGTCAGGACAGCGCTGTGGGACCAATCGGGCTCCGGTTTGAAGCCCCAATAGCGGCCCGCGATGCCCGCGTTCAGATTCCGGCTCCGTAGGTGCAGACAGGGGATAAGAGACTCGAATGCAACCCGGCGGCGCTCGGTGCGCGACGGCAGGAGCAGGGCAAGCTCCCGCAACGGCGCCGTCTCATGCAAGGCATCCGCGGACTGGGGAGTGAGCGCTGGGGCCATCGCGAGCAGGCCGGCCTCACGTTCTCCGAATCCGGTCTCCAAGGGACCGCACTCGCCGGTGTCGGGGTCTAGATACCAGGGAAGCAGTGCCGGGATCAGCGCGAGTCCGGGGCGATCGGCCTCCAATCTCACGTGCAGACGGGTGTCATCCTCCAGGCGCCACACCAGCTTGCCTGTCAAGGGTGCGGCCAGCTTCAGAACCGGGCCGTCCACGGCCTGCCAGTGACCGCGCCCGGTGAGTGCGATGGCGCGCAGGACATCGGCGCTGGCCTCCCCTTTCAGAGAGATCTCCGGCTGCGTGACGCGGTCCCGTCCGGCCTCAATCAGCAACATGATGCGATGATCCTCCGGCGTGGTGAAGCCGGCCCGGGACTGAGCCGAGATAGTATAGTCCTGGGGCTTACCATAGCCCCCGGCCACCAAGCACTGTACCTTGACGGCCTGCACCAGGATGCGCTGGAGACCGAACTGTTCCTCGCAACGCAGCAGGTAGAGCAACCGCCGCGGATCCTCACGAGCAGCACCGTCCGTTCCACGTGGCTGAGCCAATTGCGCACCTCCGGCGGTAGGCCGGAGGATGCAGTCGGCGGCAGGTGCGGTGCCGATTGCTCGCGCAGTGACGGCAGTGATAACAGCGTCGCCATTTCGGGGCCAGCTCGATGGCCTTGCGGTAGGCGGTTTCCGCCTACCTTAGGATCGGTCCAGGTCGTTCAGCTGGCGAATTCCATTATTATGGGGGAAGCGGTGCGCAGGAGCGAGATCGGCCTCGAACGTGCGGTAACCAAGTTCCTGCGCTCTTTATAATCGACGCAAAAGTAGCTGAATAGTTACATCTCTCGTGCGTAAAGCCTTCGCAACTAGGCTACGAGGAGGAGACCTACTTGGGTAACGTTCGGATCGAGGAAGTTTGCGGTGATGGCGGTCCCGAGTGGTCTACCGGGTTCTTCCTGCCACGCCAACCAAGTGTGGATTAGAGCTTTCGGCTTATCAGGCACCTTGAAGCGTTGCTCCCCTTCGGAGATTGAATCCACGCTGGCTTGGACATGGGTGTAGAGCCGACTGTCCGGTGGCACGAGCAACAACAAGAAGTCTTCCGAAATCCCTGTCGTCCGGTTGTCGGGCATGATCCAAATGCCGACGCGAGGCAAAAGCTTGTCTGCCGGTGGCTCCAAGAAGGTTCCTTTCAGGTCCGGATTCTCTCTTAATTTAGCTGTTGGCTACTTAGAGAAGACTACGAATCACGCGAATTTCCGCGAATCGATTCGCGAGGATGTAGTGGTGATTTTTGAAGTGATAGAGTAGATGGATTCATCGGTAATCATTCCGATTGCCACCGCTTTTCTCGTTACCTGATTCTAGATTTTAGCCCTCTCTTCCGGAAGAATACGCTTGGTCTGAACGATTGCGTTCATTGATAAAACGAACCAAAGAGTTTTCAATTATGATTATCGAGACTAAAGTATACACCTGTCGAAAATGTCAGAGCGAAGATCTCGTTAAAAATGGCACAAATGCGTCCGGTAGCTCGCAATATCACTGTAAAGCCTGTGGTGCCTATGGCATACTTAAGGGCAAAGAACGCGCAACGGAAGAAAAGAAAGAACTCATCATAAACGTTTATCAAGAAAGATGCAGTATGCACGGGATTGAACGGACGTTTGGGGTCTCGCGCCGAACATTGAGCGCCTGGTTAAAGGAACAGGCGAATGACCTCCCACCCCTTGAAGAGACGCTACAACCTGTTGAGTGCAAAAAGATTCCTGTGCTGGAGATGGATGAGTTGCGGTCCTTTGTCTTTCGTAGCAAAGACAAAGTGTGGGTCTGGATTGCCATGAATAGAGAAACCCGAGAAATCGTCGCGAGCAGCAACATCGCCCTGTGGGTAAAGAAACGGGGGAAACGGCTCATATTGAGCGTGAGATTTGTTTAAAACTCTTCATACACCGATATAATACCGAATTATTGCCGATTGTTGGCTAGATATCACTTCAAAAATCACCACTACCTATTCTGGAAATCTTTGCAAGCTGCAAAGATCTCTCCCTCCGGGTAACCGTTCAACCCCCTTTCGATCCTGATTCGAAGAGGAGGGGCTGAACGGTTACCCCTTCGGTCGAGATGACAACCTCTAACTTAATGGCATTGGGTTGTGGTGTAGGTTTTTCTGCGGGACGTGATAATTATACAGCCTGTAGGTTGGGATGAGGAACGAACTCCAACATCGAATAATCGTTCAGCCACCCGCTATTCTTACCATCCACGGCACAGCAGATTCCAGCAATCCCTGCCGGAATGACTAGGTAGGGGATGAATGGCTACGACCTTAGAGTAGATTTAGAGGATATAACAACATCTCTATAACAGAAATTCTCCCTTTTGTTGAGGCCTTACCGCACGCTGATAAATTATCAGCTGATGCAAGCCTTACTTACCCAACTTGCATGGGAAGAAGGGGTTTCTCTACAAGTGCAAGCTAAACCAAAGACGAATGAAGGCCAACGTATGGCAGCCATTCTTTAGCGCATGGCGGACAGACAGGTACTCTCTCATAGTATCGATCCCGTAGCTTGGCAAAAAGAAAGGGAATTATATACTTGACTCCACCCTGTGCGGATTTCAAGGTGGAAGACGAGATCAAGAAAAAGCGCGACGACCTGATTGCGGCCTTCGAAAAGCGTCTTTCACAAAGTCAGCATGCCGAGCGCCTGTTCATCATCCGCTGGCAGGTAGTGTGAACGGGCTGAACCGCAAGAAACGAATGTAGGAAGTACGTATGAGCAAACAATTCGAGAAACTGGTTGGGTTACTGAAGGAGCTGTTCCAGCTCGATCAGCCTGATCTGGATTTTGGCCTTTATCGCATCATGCACACGAAAGCCGACGAGATCAGCCAGTTCCTCGATAAGGACTTGCTGCCGCAGGTGCAGCAGGCTTTCAGCCAATACAAGACCGCCGACACGCCGACAAGGCCGAGTTGGAAAAGGAGCTAAGGGAGCTGGTCGCGGGGATTGGGAAAGCCGGGATGGACCCGGAGGAATCTCCGAAGGTCAAGGAGCTGAAACAAAAAATCGCGGATGACAGCGTCGATGTCGCGGCGCTCAAAAACGAAGTGTACGACCACTTGTTCAGCTTCTTTCATCACTATTACCACGAAGGCGATTTTCTGGCGAAGCGCGTATACAAGCCGGGCGTTTACGCGATCCCCTACGAGGGTGAAGAAGTAAAGCTCCACTGGGCCAATAACGATCAGTACTACATCAAGACCAACGAGTATCTGCGCGACTACGCCTTCACGTTGCAGCCCGGCGATGCAAAGAACCCCATGCGTGTTCACTATCGTTTGGTTGAAGTTTCCGAGGGAGAACACGGCAACATCAAAGCGGCGAACGGAAATGATCGGGTATTCATTCTGGCAACTGACGATTTCATTTTCGAAGAAGATGGAGAGCTCGTTATACACTTCCACTACCGACCAGCAACGATGAATGATTGGTCCGAAGACGGATTGGCGGGTGCTTATGCCAGTAAACAAGAGAGTGAGAGAGGTCCGAAGATTATCAAGATACTGCCATTAGAAAGTTACGAGGACGCTCTTAACAATTTGAGAGTCCAAAGAACGTCAGCACAAGAAGATTTGCTCAATCGTGATGACTCAAAAAAACCCGGTGGGCTACGTGAGCAATATGTTTTGAAGTATATGTTGGATGTAGAATCCGACGGTAGCAATTCCTTGCTTAACGTCAGTGGTTTTGATGACCCAATAGTTTATAAGTTGATAGTTAAACAGCCAGGTAGCGATGAAAATTGCGATGTTGATGTCGATTTACTGGAGACTTTCAATTATTTGATTGGTCTGACGGTGAACCACATTGCTGCCCCACAGACGTTCGGTGCGGCATTCAAACGTGATGATGAGGGGCGGCTCAGGATTGATGGCCGGCTCAAACAGGATGATGACGGGCCGTGGTGGTCCCGTACCGTGGACGGCATGACGCCGGACGGGCGGAAGACCCTTGTCATCTGGCGCAAGCTGACCGGCGATGCCGAGCGGGACAATTTGGTTCTGGACGAGTGTTTCACGCGCTCGGGCTACTCGACGCAGGATTACGAGTTCGACCTGATTCACGTCAACGGCGATAACAATCTGGAAAATCTCCGCCAGCCGGACGAGACCTGGTGGAAGGTGCGCCTCATCGAGGAGGATTTCCACCGCCTGATGTTCGACGTCGAAAACGTGTGAGGGAGTAGAGCTGATGCCTCTGCGGGGACGCCGGAACAACCGACCACAGATACCCTTCGCGTACAAGCTGGTTCTGACTCAGTGGATGTTCAGCCTGTTCGGCCCGCCGTCCACGGACGGGTTCTACATCTGGAACAATCGGAAAATTTCGCTGCTCGATGCGTTCAAGGAGAAGTTCCAGATCGGCGAGGATACGGCGGACGGTCTCGACGAGAACAATGTCCATCGTTTCCATACGGCGCTGGTCAACCAGACCGAAGAGCTGGAGGCGCTGCCGAACGACTTGTTGCTGGAATACGATCAGAATATCGTCAGGCACACGCAGCGCCTGAACGAGCGGCGAGGGCCCGATTGTCTGGAAGTATTTTCAGTACCTGACGCTGCTGTTCACGGAAGTATATCTCGACCGCTACTTCCATGATCCTGCTGCACTGCTCGCGTCGATAAACGAGCAGATCGAGCGGTACAACGAGGACAAGCCGGACCCGGACAAGGTGCCCCTGCTCGATGCGGCTGGGGATGTGCTGGCGCAGATCAACAAGCTCGCTTTCTGGAGCGCCACGGGCTCCGGCAAGACGCTGATCGTGCACGCCAACATCCTGCAATATCAGCATTACGTCGAGAAGCACAGGCGCAGCCGGGAGCTGAACCGGATCATTCTTCTCACGCCCAACGAGGGGCTGAGTATCCAGCACCTCGGCGAGTTTCAGGCAGCGGGCATTCAGGCCGAGCTGTTCAACAAGGACGGACGCGGCCTGTTCGCCGGGCGCGCGGTCGAGATCATCGACATCAACAAGCTGCGCGACGAAATGGGTGACAAGACCGTCGCCGTCGATGCGTTCGAGCGCAACAACCTCGTCCTTATTGACGAAGGTCATCGCGGTGCGAGTGCTGGCGAGACAGGCGCATGGATGCGCTTCCGCAACCAGTTCTGCGAGAAAGGCTTCTCCCTCGAATATTCCACCACTTTCGGTCAGGCAGTGAAAAACAGCACCGAACTGACGGCGCAGTATGCTCGCTGCGTCCTGTTCGACTATTCCTACAAATTTTTCTACGGCGACGGGTTCGGGAAGGACTACCAGATTCTCAATCTCGACCCACAGACGCAGGAGAACTATCTCGAACTGTATTTGGACGCCTGCCTTTTGGCGTTCTTCCAGCAACAGCGCCTCTTATGGTGAGGAGGAGTCTGCATTTCGGCCCTTCAATCTGGAGCCACCGCTCTGGATTTTCGTCGGGGGCAAGGTGACGGCGACGCTTGCGACCAAGGAGGCGTCGGACATCATCGAGATTCTCTTGTTTCTGTCCTGGTTTGTTGCAGACCGCCCCGGGAGCATTGAACGCATTCAGCGCATCCTGAATCAGGGCCTCGTTGCGGCGGACGGGAGGAATTTGTTGCGGGGCGTTTCGCTTACTTGAACGGCACCGGTTTGTCCGCCGCGCAGATATACGACGAGGCACTGGCCACGCTGTTCAATGCGTCGGGCGGCGGCGCATTTCACGTCGAGAACCTGAAAGGCATTACCGGAGAGATCGCCCTTCGCATCGGCGATAATGATCCCTTCGGCGTTATCAGCGTCGGCGACGACAGCAAGCTCTGCAAGATGTGCGAAGATCACGGCGCGCTTGTGGTCGGTGAGCGGGATTTTTCAGGATCGCTGTCTGCCGGAGGATGGTAGCGGCCGTCTCATATCGCCGTCCTCGAAACTCTCAACATATTCGTCATTAAGGCCGACTACATGGCGCAGTTCCGCGAATCCCTCGAAGAGGAAGGACTGCCGCCAAACGATGAGCGGATCGAGTTCCTGCTTCCGATCATTCGCAATCTGGGAAACAAGAAGCTGAAGACCATCCAGTTGAAGAAGACCATCAACGGCGTCAGCACGGAATTCGGTGATGCGTTCAAGAAGCTCGGGCCGATTCCGAGCTTGCGGAAGCCCGACCCGTCTGCCGAGCCCGCAATCCGCTATCTTCAGGAGAACCAGGTTGTCCTGAATTGGTATCCGAAGATTCAGGCCCTGAAATCGAGCGGTGCCACAGGTGGCGATCAGGACGCTGCGCCCTCGCACGGCTGGCTGACGGCTCATCATGTCGCCTTTCTCGACATGGACGCGCTGTATTTCGAACTGCAACGCTTCAAGGCAGAGCGCGCCTGGCACAATCTCAACCTTCCCCGCGATGCCATCACGGAGCTACTGCAAGACGCAAGCTGATATCAGTTGCTTATTCCTGAAGAAGAGCTTGCCTTCGACAGTTTTGAGAAGGTCTGGCTCTGGCAGGAGATCGCGACCGTGCTGCTCAAAAAATACTGCGAACGCTACTACTCGTTCCGCAAGAAGGAATGGGAGTTGCCGCATCTGGAATATCAGGACATCGACGGCAGCGACCCGAACTTCCCGTCCGGTGACGATGAACATCCCGACGGCTGCTATCGTATCCTCGTCGAAGAGTCTCAGACCGAGATCGTCGAGAAGCTCAAGGAGTTTAAGGCGCTGATTGATGCCGGAGACCTGAAACCGTGGCAGTTCGGCGGATTACGCGCGATCTGGTTCGGGCAGCACCTGTACGAGCCGCTGCTGCACCTTGCGGGATCTTCCGTCAAGATAAGCCCGGTTCCGCTGAACATGGGCGAACGCCGCTTCGTCGAGGATCTCCGCTCCTTCTTCGATACGAGCCCGGACGTGCTCAAGGACCGCGAACTCTATCTGCTCCGGAACATGAGCAAAGGGCGTGGCGTCCGTTGATCCCAAGGGTATCCGTAACCTCGGATTTACGGACCCTAAGATCCAGTTCTTCGAGACGTTGACATCCTCCCCCGCCTAAAGTCGGGGAATTCCTACGGCGCTCATTCCGACTTGATGCTGGGATGAGTCGCTTCGGTGGGTTCCTGCTGCTGGCGGCCTTACTGCACCGCTCACTTCACAGGCTAGCTGGGCGTGTCCCGCCCTGAGAACATTGATTGCGCCGACCACATCGGCATTTTCCTCGAATCCGCATTCCACACACTCGAAGCGTGCTTGTGTGCGAGGGAAAGAAAGCTCGTGGAAGCATGGATCGACTCTCTGCGTTAGGAGAAAAGCATGACAGATTTAGAAAAATGGGTAATAGTGAACTTTAAAATCAAAGCAGACTATGTGATTGATATTACCTTTAAGGATGGAAAATAACAGACTATCGATTTTGAGCCCGTAATAGGTAAAGGCTGGATGAAGCCGCTTGAAGATCCGGCCTATTTTCGTCGGGTGAAGCTGAATGATAGCGGGAACCTGAAATGGCCCAATGGGCAGGACTTCAATCCGGAAGCACTCTATGGTTGGCCACGGTTTCAGCAGCTTTACATAGAGGATATGAAATAGCAAAAAACAAGGGTCTAGATAACTTTAGCATCTCGATAGTATGCCAAGGTTATGTTATGCAAGGAAAAAACAGGTATTTCAGGCGTTCACACCTTTGGGAAGCTAAATTCAGAGCACTTATACGCTATTTCGCGCACAATTTGCCGGCCTGGAAAATCGCCGAGCTGAGTGGTGTAAGCCGCCCGACGATTAATCAGCTATTCATGAAGTTACGAATCAGGATCGCCTAGGTTTGTAACGCTTCACCCCCTCTATCCGGTGAGGGTGAAGTCGATGAATCTTATTTTGGTGCACGCCGTGTTCGTGGAAAAAAGGGGCGCGGAGCAGGCGGCAAACCGATCGTCTTCGGAATCCTGGAACGCCACAGGAAAGTGTCGGAAATCGTCCCTGACGCCTCCAGGAAGCAGCTACAGAGCGCGATCCGGGGTCAGGTAGCCCTGGAAGCATCATCCACTCGGACGGCTGGAGAGGCACCAATGGGTTGGTGGACATGGGCTACAAAAAGCATTTCCAGGTGCATCATGGTGAGCATGAGTTTGCCCGCGGTAATTGCCATATCAATGGCATTGAGTCATTCTGGTCATATGCCAAACGGAGGCTTGCAAAGTTCAATGCTGTTCCCCGACAAACGTTCCTTTTACACCTCAAGGAATGTGAATTCAGATTTCATCACCGAAAAGTTATCTAGGCCCTTTATTCCTGTGGTTGCCGTCAAGATTCGATCTCCTCAATTAATGCTAAGTTCCGTGCGATTATATTACCAAGTTGGCATGCAAGCACGAACTTTAATATACTCATCACTCACCGTGAGCAACCTGTCAAATCCCAGTATATGATAGATTTGTTTTTGAACAGAATGTGATCATATCCTACGCCGCAATTCCGAACCTTCGATGTTTCAGAGAGCCCCATGACCACTAAAACCGCTGATCTTTTTGATGACTATGGCGACCGGATCCGGGTCTGCGACCCCATCTTCCGGGATTTCGGGGGACACGCCCGCTTTTCAGGTCCCATTACTACGGTCAAGTGCTTCGAGGATAACTCCCTGGTCAAGGCCACCCTGAGTGAGCCGGGTACAGATCGGGTGCTGGTGGTGGATGCCGGCGGTTCCTTGCGCTGTGCGATGCTCGGCGATAGGATCGCGGCGAGCGCCGTCGAGAACGGCTGGCATGGGGTTCTGCTGTTCGGCTGTGTGCGGGATGCGGTCAAGCTCGCCGATATGGCGTTGGGCGTGAAAGCATTGGCCGCCAATCCGCGCAAGAGCGAGAAGCGCGGGGAGGGACAGCGAGACATCCCGGTGAGCTTCGCCGGCGTCTGCTTCCGGCCGGGCGATCACGTCTATTGCGACGAGGACGGCGTTCTGGTCTCTGCGGTGGCGCTGGAAGTTCCGGAGTGAGGGCTTGTCTGCCGCTAGGCAGGCGGCAATTTTACCCCGGTATCGACTGGAATCCGGAGTACCTGACGTAACACAAATACCAGCACCTGCAGCAAGCCCGCCACCGCTTCAGATGCGGCGCCACACCCATCTTCGTCAATAAGGTACATCGGGCCAGGGAAAACGCTGTTGCTACGCTGCATATGGGACGCAGATCCGGGTTTCCGATGCGGGAAGATAACCACAAAAAAACATGAACCGTAATTTTCGTGTTTGGGTCTAGATAACTTAAGAGGCTGTCTAAAAAGACATAAATTAATAGAAAATCACCCAACGGTCATTTTATAGGGCGTCTGGTTATTACAGATCTGTCAGAGAAGCAAGCGACTTGATGTGAAACAAACCTGAGCTTCACTCGAAGTTGGCTTGCGTTCGTAATCTTTACTTAATCGACGTGATCGAACTGGCCAGGCAAAGGTTCTTTCAACCACCCATCGACGAGGTAACACGTGGAAGCCGGGAAACCCTGTTTGTTTTCTAACGACCTCGATCAGGCATCCGAATTGGATGCCAGAACCAATCGGAAAGCTCCGGGCCGGAATAACCACTGTCAGCCCAGATTTTTGTGATGGTATGAAGGAATGAGAACAGATCCGTTATGAGCTGACGAGCTGCTTTCCCATCAAATACGTTGGCTGCGAACACCCGAACAATAATCAAACAACCTATTGTATCGACAAGGATATTTTTTCTTCCTTTAATGAGCTTGCCTCCATCGAACCCTGATTCCAGACAGGATTCTGAGGTTCCCTTGATGCTTTGACTTTCAATGATGGCTGCCGTCGGGTCTGGGTTTCGACTTTTTTTACGTAACTGCTGACGTAGCGCAGTATTGACTTTTTCCAACGTTCGATTGTCCGTGGACCAGAATGACTCAATGCCATTGATATGGCAATTATCACGGGCAAACTCATGCTCGCCATGATGCACCCGGAAATGCTTTTTGTAGCCCATGTCCACCAGCCCATTGTAGCCTCTCCAACCGTCCGAGTGGATGATGCTTCCAGGGCTGCCTGACCCCGAATCGCAGCTCTGTAGCTGCTTCCTGGAGGCGTCAGGGACGATTTCCGACACTTTCCCGTGGCGTTCCAGGATTCCGAAGAGGATCGGTTTACTGCCTGCTCCGCGCCCTCTTTTTTCCGCGAACACGGCGTACGCCAAAATAAGATTCATCGACTTCACCCTCACCGGATAGAGGGGATGAAGCGTTACAAACCTGGGCGATCCTGATTCGTAACTTCATGAATAGCTGATTAAACAGTAATGGGAAATCCCCCGGGTATGCCGTGGAGACAGCTAACAGTTTGAGGTTTGCGGGAAGCCATCCCGACTAGAGGCACTCTCGTACAGCAAGAGTTTGGCACGAGACAGGAAGGGTTTGACGTTTTTGAGAGTCCATCTGGGACACTCCGCTCGTGAGCCGCCAAGCACACGAGTGAGAGGAGGTCCCGATGGACGAAGCCGAAAGCCTAAGCCACTCCAAGTGGGAGTGTAAATACCATGTGGTTTTTATTCCGAAATTGAACAACTGAATCTGTGGCGCTGATTGACCGCCTTTAGGCGGTAGCAAATCGGTGGGGTCGCGTTCGCGCCCCCGAAAGCCGCTTTGAGCGGCTCACAAACGAAAGCCCCCGGCTTTGCCCGGAGATTGTTACTCGTCGGGCGGCTTACACCACTCAGCTCGGCGATTTTCCAGGTCGGCAAATCGTGCGCGAAGTAGCGTATAATCACTCTGAATTTAGCTTCCGAAAAGTGTGAACGCCTAAAATACCTGTTTTTCCTTGTATAACATATACCTTAGAATACTCTTAAGATGCTAAAGTTATCCAGACCCTCGTGTTTTTCATGGTTCCATACTCTATGATTTCGCCTTCTTACTCGCCTCCCATATAACCCCCTTGCACCTCGCTTTCCGAACGATTTACGGGTAACGGGTACACCGATGGCATGGGTTCTGGCAAAGCAGATCGCGACGGCGATCCAGTCCGGGTTCAATCGCCACTATCGGTGGTACCGGATGACGACCGCGGGGGCAAGGCAGTGGTTCGAAGACGCGGACTGGGAGGAGGTGCAGCGCACTGCCCGCGAGCGCATTAGTTTCTACGACCGGCATGTAGGCGAGACCATCGCCGGCTTGCGCTCCGAGTTCGGGATTCAAGACCTCGACGAACGCCTGTGGCGGCGGGTCAAGGTCGAATACCTGCGCCTGCTGCCCGAGCACCGCCAGCCGGAGCTGGCGGAGACCTATTACAATTCGGTCTTCTGCCACCTGTTCCACCGCACCTACTACAATAATGAGTTCATCTTCGTCTGGCCGGTGATATCCACCGAGCACCTAGAGTCGGAGATCCCTAGCTTCCGCTGCTACTACCCGGTCCGGGACGGCTTCGCTCAGATCCTCTGCGAGATCCTGTCCGGCTTCGGGTTTCGCCTGCCCTTCCGCACCATCCGATCCGATGTGCGCAATCTCATCCGTGCCATGCGGGTCCGGTTCCCGCATGGTAAGGAGCGACGCGAGAACTTCCAGCTCGTGGTCCTCAGCCAAGCCTTTTATCGCAACAAGGGTGCCTACATCATCGGCAAGGCCATCAACGGGGCTGACCAGATTCCCTTCGTCATCCCGCTGCTGAACGACGAAGACGGCAGTCTCTATGTGGACACTCTGCTTGCGGGCAGCGATGAGATCGGGGACATCTTCAGCTTTTCGCGCGCCTACTTCATGGTGGACACTGAGGTACCGGCCGCAATCGCGGAATTCCTGCGGCCACTGATGCCCCACAAGGGTAAGGCGGAGCTCTACACGGCCATTGGCCTGCACAAGTTCGGAAAGGCTGAATTCTATCGCTCATTCCTCAAGCACCTGCGCTATTCCAGCGACGACCTGGTGGTAGCACCAGGGATCCGCGGCATGGTGATGTGTGTCTTCACCCTAGCGTCCTTTCCCTATGTGTTCAAAGTCATCAAAGACCGCTTTCCGCCGCCCAAGGCGACGACCCGGCAGGCGGTCATGCAGAAGTATCAGCTGGTCAAACTGCATGATCGGGTCGGGCGGATGGCGGACTCCTGGGAATACTCGGATGTCGCCTTCCCCCGGCAGCGCTTCTCCGACGTCTTGCTGACCCAGCTTCGGGAGGAGGCGGCAGACAGCCTCTCGATCGAGGGCGATCAGGTTATTATCAGACACCTGTACATCGAACGGCGCATGCGTCCCCTCAATCTCTATCTGGAGTCGGCGAACGCCGAGCAGCTGCGACACGCGATTCGAGAATACGGAAACGCCATCAAGCAGTTGGCCGCCGCGAACATCTTTCCGGGCGACTTGCTGTTCAAGAACTTCGGCGTTACCCGCCAGGGCCGCGTGGTCTTTTACGATTATGACGAAATCTGCTACCTGACCGAGTGCAACTTCCGAACGATCCCGGAGGCACCTTTTCCGGAAATGGAGCTATCGGATGAGCCCTGGTACACGTCGGCGCCGGGGGACGTCTTCCCGGAGGAGTTCGCGACCTTCCTGCTCCCGGATCCCCTCATCCGTGACCGTTTTCTGGAGTACCACCGGGAGCTGCTGGACACCGCCTGGTGGCGTCGCCGCCAAGAGCGCATCCGTAAGGGATACCTGGAAGACGTGTTTACATATCCGCCAGAACGGCGTTTCCAGCACGCACAACCCTGATACGGGCAACGAAACGCCGATAACGACGGACTACGGATGTATCTACTTATGAGGAGGGCATCGGAGCGGACCCTGAGTCTACCGTGTACCCGGTCCTTTTCGTCTTGGCGTCACGGATCTTTACCGGTGTCGATTTCCTGCGGATGAGCATACGGTCGAACCAAGCATCGCCTGTGATCCGGTGCTCGAACGCGCGTCTCCCCGCTGAAATCAGCCGCAGCTCCCGCTGGGTGCAGGTAGCGGGAACCTGGAATTCAAATCCGAAGTCTTGCCATTCGCTGGCACCCAGAAAGCGTCCGCTTTCCCCCAGACTCTCTACCCGCGGCAGCAGACAGCGGGCGACCCACTTGAGCCCCCCTTTCGTATCCAGGTTGTCGGTACGGACCTTACCGGTCAGTTGGTACATGCCGGGGTTGAGGAACAGCGTTTAGTAGAGGCCATTGAAACGGCCCCGGTGCCGATCGAACCGCAAATGCAGAGACTTACTATCGTCATCGCCGTAGCTGTACTCCCTGGTGATCAGGGCAGTATGGCTGGCCCGGATGTGCCAACCGAGCCCCCAGCTGCTCGGATCGAGATCGAAGTCACCGTTGTAAAGCAGTCCCCATTCTTTCCGTTGCGCAGGGGTAAAACTGTTGACCCAGACATAGTAGGCCCGCCCGGTCAATCCATCCTTTTTGAGCCGGGCGATATAGTTTTTCCGCTCGGATAGCGTGACTGGTACCTGCCTCGATTTACGTCGCAGGGAGTAGAGGTACTGAACGGTTTCGATCCGGATTGCGCGTCTGGCGACCATGGAAAAAAGGAGTTCCACCACGGAGGAGGCGCAGCCGCAAGGGCCTCGTAGGCAAAGCGGGTATCCGGATTCTCCGCGAGCTTGAGGAGGAGCGGGAAGAGCTCGCGCTTTGTCAACGGGTAGGCCTCCATAGCGGAAGACCAATGGCGAATTGCCTAGGTGACATCATTCCGCAAGATCCAGTAGTTACCCACCTGCCGCTGGATTTTCGGATCCGCCGGCTGCAACCGCAAGGCCGTCTCGACCAGGGTATCGGCGTGCGTCCGGTCGCCTCGGGCAAGCGCGGCTCTGGCCGCAGCGAGGAACGGACGCGCGTCCATCATGCGGTGTGTGTTGGCTCGGATCAAAAGGGCGGCGGCATTCGGGTCGTCGTCGCACAATGCGATGGCTCGTTGATACAGGGCTTCCGGCCGGCGGCTATCCCAGGCGAGGGCCGAACTACCACGCCAAAAGGCAGCTGCGGCGCAAGATCATTAAAATCGACCAGCAGATCAGGAAGAAGACCGCCGCGGTAACCGAGAAATTCGAGGCCGCCCTCGAGGCCAAGGAACAAGAATATAGATCACTGAAGGCACGCACCGGAGAAGTCAGGAGCAAGATCCTCGCCCTGCGTGACCGCACAACCGACTTCCAGGCACTGAAACGGAAAGCCGACACCAACCGCGGGATCTACGACAGTCTGCTCCAACGCCAGGAGGAAGCCGGTGTCCTTTCCGCGGACGCCAGCAACAAAATCACGATCATCGACCGGGCATTGGTCCCGGGGCACCCCTTCAAACCCAATCTGTCCAGGAATCTGAGGATCGCCCTTCTCATAGGTCTCATCGGGGGCGTCCTGGTGGCATTCCTGTTCGAGCACCTGGACGACACCATCAAGACCAGCCAAGAGGTGGAAGAGCGCGTCCGGGCCCCGGTTCTCGGTGTGGTTCCATTCGTTTCATCATCAAAATTACCTGCTTCCGGCACGGGGCACATCTCGCTGGCCGCCGCCAAGGATCCCAGGAGTCCGTTCGCCGAGGACGGTCGCCACCAACCTTGCGATTGCCTTTGCGCGTTCCGGGGGCAAAGTGCTGCAGATATATGCCGACCTGCACTCCCCGAGCCTGCATCACGTGCACGAGCTTCCCAACACCCTGGGACTCACCAACCACTTCGCCGGCAACACCAAACCCGGAGACGTCGCCCAACCGACCCAGGTCGTCGGCTTGTTCGTCGTTACCAGCGGGCCCTTACCGCCGAACCCCATGGAGCTGTTGGCCAGTGCCAAGATGTTCGACTTCATGAGCCTGGCTGCCGAAAGGTTTGACTTCGTTATTATCGATGGCCCGCCGGTCATCGGACTCGCGGATGCCATTGTGCTCTCCAAGCTGGCACGGAGCACGATTTTCGTAACGACGATCAGACACACGCGCCACGGCACTCTCGAAGGGGCGGTAAAGCGTCTCCACACCGCGAACGCCAACATCATCGGTGCCGTCGTCAACCGGTTCGACCACGCTGGCGGGCGCTATGGATACGGATATGGTTACGATTACCATTACACATACGACTACGGGGCTCGGCGACCAGGCGGCAAGGCTTCCGAAACAGGTGTGACCCCGGCAACCACCCCCTATGGTCCAGAAACTATTGGTACTTGCATTGGCGTTCCACCGGGCGCCGTTGAACTTCAGCCAGCTGACCAATCCGGTGCGGCCCCTCCCGGCGGCCTTCGGCCAATAGCTGGCTGCGGTGAGCAGGGCGTTGGCACCGGGGGAAATCGAGGCCACGGCAGAGGCCCTCGACATGCCGCCGGAACCACTGAGAGTGACCCGCAGCTGTGACAGCATTACGACATGCACCTGCCGCCGGTGCCGGACGACGACCAAACCTGGAACTGTGTACCGGACTTCTTCGAGCCGAGCGAACCGGACCTGGAGTTCGGCGCATTTGCACGGTCCCCGCCGGGGCTATCCAGCCGTCTGGGTTAGGTCATTACTTGGCTGCTTGCAGCAGCCTTGGTTATCCTGCTCATACTCTAGGGGCTGTTGACATTTATCTGAGGGAGGGCGGTTGCGAGGAATTGGCGCGGCGAGGAGGAATAGCAGGCCTATTTTGACGAGCTCTCAGCGCCTGGATGATCGCATCGTCCATAACCTGCACGGCGGCAGGCCCCCTCCTCTTCATGGACTGATCGTATTCGGACCTAGCCTTGATGCGCTCCGCCTCGACTCGGGTAAATTCCCCGTTCAACGCATTGAGAGTTTGCATGAGGGTGCCGAGCCTGTCCTCCGGGTCGACGATCTCACGTTCCTTGGCATAAGCAACAAGCTCTTTTTCGGAGTCTTCGAGGTTGACGCGAGCCTGCGCGATGCGTACCTCGAGGAACTGCTCGGCCTGCATGCTGGCCTCGAACTGCCGTACCACGCTCATCTCCCGGTAGGCGTCGGCATAGGCGTTGGCGAGGGTCTCCGGTTTCTTCTGGTTGACGGGCCCATCGCCGGTTGGCCTCTTGCCGGCGTCCTTGCCCTTGATCCACGCCTTGAGGGTGTTCTTCCACTCCGCCAGCCAGGAGGGTTTACGCTTGGGCGGCTGCCTGTGCGGCACCGCCAAGCCGAGCCGATCGACAACCCGCTCCGCCAGGGCGCGGCTCCTCAGCACGTTTTCCTGGGTCTTCTGGTAGCGCCTCGCCTTGGTGTAGGACCCGGCGAGACCGCCTTTCGAACCCCCGCAGTCAAAAGGTCGGTTCCTCGACCTGCACACTCGCCGTGCTCCGGTAAATGGGGGTGGTGTTACCATAGACTCGGGCCACGTAGATCGCGCTTTTCCCCTTGATGTACCCGACCACTTGCGACACTGCATACTTTGGTGGAATCGAAATCAGCATATGAACATGGTCAGGCATCAGGTGCCCTTCTTCGATCCAGCTCTCTCGCTATCGAGCCAACTCGTGAAAACCTCCCCCGATATGGCGTCGCAATTGCTCGCACAAGATCCGGCGCCGACATTCCGGAATAAAAACCACACGGTATTTACACTCCCGCTTGGAGTGGCTTAAGCTTTCGGCTTCGTCCATCGGGACCTCCTCTCACTCGTGTGCTTGGCGGCTCACGAGCGGAGTGTCCCAGATGGACTCTCAACAAACCCTTCCTGTCTCGTGCCAAACTCTTGCTGTACGAGAGTGCCTCTAGTCAGGATGGCAGTCGGGATGGCTTCCCGAAAACGTCAAACTGTTGCTGTCTCCACGGCATACCCAGGGGATTTCCCATTACTGTTAACTTGGTTTCTGTTTCGGTGGGGTGGATCGGTTTTGGCCTGAGAACCATCGTTAATTCCTTGTTGTGGTGGTGGTTGAAGACGGAAAATAGTATAGTAAATACAGAAGGTTACGTGTTAACTTGATAGCATTGGGGCACACCTGCAGCGGCAGCCATTCGGGCTAGTGCGAGTGTCAAATCCACATTTACACGCCGATACTCAGCCACGGGATCCGCCGCCGAGTCCTGCATCACATGCACTCACGCGGCGCAATGCAGGATCACCCTTACATCTGCCAATGGCTGCGGCTGATCGCGTCGAGTGTCTGCATCTAGCAACGCTTGCATGACAACCGTTTCCACACCATCAGGCACGACCGCATCAGAACGTCGAACGACCGCGCCCAGTCGAATGCTGCGGTCAAGACGCAACCGGGATAGCAGAGCAGTACCGACAAAGCCTGTCGCACCCGTAACCAGGACACGAGAACGAGGGGCATGGGTCACCGTACTCATCGAGACACGATTCCGGCCAAGGGGTGCACCACCTGAGGCATAGGTCTCGGCAGAATCTGCCATAGACCGAAAAGCACCTTTCCGGCCAGCGGAATGCCCGGTAGGATGGACTGCATCAGTAGTGCGAACCGGCGGCGGCCCTGATGAATTGCGGACGGGCACCGACGATAGCAACGGTCCTGATCACTTGTTCACTCCGGACCGGATCGTATCGACAATGGTTTGCTGGTCGGCACTTGGAAGATACGCGCTCATCGGCAGACTCATCACTTTCCGGGCAAATTCCTTCGCAACCGGGGTGCAGTCCGGGCAGCATAGGTGCCGATAGGCCGGCTGCAAGTTGAGCGGGACGGGATAGTGAACCGCAGTCGGGATTCCCGCGCGCCGGAACGCTGCCTGGACGGTATCCCTGTCATCGAGAATGATCGTGTATTGCGCGAACACACTGGTGCGGCCATTCCGCTGGCGAACGCGTGAAATGCCGGCTTTGTCCATTCGTTCATTGTACTGGCGGCCAATGGTGATGCGCCGCTTAATTTCCCAGTCAAATCGTTCCCGCTTGGCCAGAACAACCGCACATTGCAGGGTATCCATGCGACCGCCGACGCCAATGCGGGTGTGCACATAGCGCTTGTTCTGCCCATGTACGCGGATCTCCCGGCAGGCCTGGACAATGGTGTCGTCACTGGTGAAGATCGCACCGCCGTCGCCGTAGCAGCCCAGTGGCTTACTGGGGAAGAAACTGGTGCAGCCGATGGTAGAGAGGTTGCAGCTTTTGCGGCCTTTGTAGGTAGCGCCGAAGCTTTGCGCCGCATCTTCGATGACCGGTATGTTGCCGTGGCGGGCGGCGATGGTGTTGATTTCGTCCATGTCCGCCGGCTGGCCATACAGGCTGACCGGCATGATGGCTTTGGTATCGGGTGTGATGGCGGCCTCGATTTTGCTCGCATCGATGTTGCATGTATCGGGCTCGATGTCCACGAATACCGGCTTTGCACCGAGCAAAACGATGACTTCCGCTGTTGCGACAAAGGTAAACGGCGTCGTGATGACTTCATCACCCGGACCGATGCCCAGCGCCATCAAGCCGATCAGCAGCGCCTCGGTACCACTGGCCACAGTAATGCAGTGCTTGGCGCCGGTATACTTCTGCAACCGCTCTTCGAGCTCTCGCACTTCCGGCCCCAGAATGTACTGACCATGCTCGAACACCTGATCGATACGCTCCTGAATCTGCGGCTTCAGAGCCTCGTATTGGGTTTTCAGATCAATGAAAGGAATATTCATTTTCCTGGACCGGGGTGAGGGTGGTTTGTATGCAATGCCCACTAGCGTCTGGGGAAACTGGTTCTTCCATCTTGTAACCACTTGTAAGATAAAACAAAGTCGCCGATTTTAGGATGTCATCGACTTGAATCGATTTGCAGGTTTTGAAAAGATCCCGCTCCAGGAATCATGGAGATACCTCCAAAAGCGCCCAAATTGACGCAGGTCTCTATACAATCCTACAGATTCTGAGCCCGACTATGTGCGAAAAATATTGCTGAATCGGATGGTTATCGATGTGGACTACGATCTAAGCAATCTCGAAACAAATAACCATCTGAATTTATTCAATTAATATCCCGGACACTAGTGTGCAATGCCATTAAGTTAACTGCGGCCACTTGTCGTGGTCGGTCGGGTTAGGCGCATGCCCCAGCGTCGAGAGGTACAAACCAGTTTAGACGCGCCTTCGCCCGACAACCGATTTGGTAAGAGAAAACTACGAATCACGCGAATCCTCGCGAAATTGCTATCCCGAACCGAAGGGAGGGATCTTATTCGCGCCGAATTGCTCGCGTCCCTGCGGGTGTCGTACTTGATCTGCATGTAATTATTGCATATACATTTATCAGTGGAGTCAACCCTGCTTTCGGCTGCGGGGGGGAAAATAGTTGCCGGTCGCCGGCGACGGCAAAGTTGGGGTTCCACCGTCCTCCGCCATAGTTACTCTGTTCCACTGCTCCCGCAGCGAGGAGCCTGGACCTACCGGCAGCCGAGGTTTCCATCGCCCTGAAGAATGCAGGATACTTGCCCTCGAGCCCCTAGGAAGATGTCACAAAAGCCCATCCGTGGGGCGTAGCGCAGGCGTCTCGCCTGAAAACTGCCAAATTGCCGGCAGGTCTGCAGGCGGGGATGCCTGCGCTACAGCATCACTGGGTACCGGGAAACAGCTCGGTAAGTCCCTCGTTCCTGGCCTCGACCTTGTCGTAGAGGTCGTAGAGGGCCACCTGCAGGGCCTCTTCGATGACCGGGTGGTAGAAGGGCATGCGCAACAGTCGCCCGACGGTCAGCCCCTGCTCGATGCACCAGCACAGCAGGTGGGCCAGATTCTCTCCCTTGGGCGCAATCATCTCCGTACCCAGGATGACGCCGCTGCGCTGATCGGCATAGACCCGCAGCACGCCCCGGTTGTTGCCCATAATCAGCGCCCGTCCGACGGGGGCGAAGCGGATCTGGCCCACGGCGGTGGTCGCTTGGTCCAGGTCGTTCCAACGCCTACCCACGGCGCAGATGTTGGGGTCGCAGAAGTTGATGAAGAGGGGCACCTTGCGGCGGAAGGCGGTGACCTGGTCGCGGGCGGCGTTGTAACCGGCGATCTTGCCCTCGTCGCCCGCTTCGTGGAGGATCAGGTGTTCGCCGGTAACGTCGCCGGCGAGAAAGACCGGGAGGTTTCCCACCTGCATGCTGTTGCGGTCGTAGGCCGGGAGGCCACGGGCGTCCAGCTCCACGCCCAGATTCTCCAGGCCAAGCCTCTCGGCGTTCGGGACGCGGCCGATACTGCACAGGACCCGCTCCACCAGAACGCTGTTCTCGCCGGCCGTCACCCGCAGCTTGTCGCCTTCCTCGGCGATCCGGGCGGCCTGTCCCAAGTGAATGGGAAACTCCTTGCCCATCAGGTCGATGGCGCAGGTCGTGACCTCCGGGTCCTGAGTACCGGCGATGGTGGTGAGCTGGTCGAAGCCTGTGACCTCGACGCCCAGGCGGTGCAGGCTCTGGCCCAGCTCCAGACCGATGGTGCCCAGCCCGATGATTGCTATGGAGGTCGGCAGGTCCTCCAGCTCGAAGAGTTCGTCGGTCGTAAGGATCCGCTCACCGAAGGCCTGCCAGTCCGGGGGCACCAGGGGCCGTGAGCCGGTGGCGACGACCACGCTCCGGGCGCGGATGCGCTGTCCCGCGACCTCCAGCAGGGTGGGCTCGACGAATCTGGCATAGTCCCGGATAAATCGGTTCGGGGGCATCTTGTCAGTGGACTTGCCGAGCACCCGCTCGACGAAGGTGTCCCGCAGGTCCTGGACGTGCTCCATGGCCTGCCGGCCGTCGAGGGTCAGCTCCCGGTGCCTGGCGACGCCGTACTTGCCCAGGCGCAGCCGGCGGTGATAGTCCTCTGCCACCTGGATCATAGCCTTGGAGGGCATGCAGCCGACCCGAGCGCAGGTGGTTCCGGGCTCGCCGCCGTTGATGAGCACGAAGGACTTGCCGGCCCGGCGGATCTGGCCGAGGGCGTTGAGGCCGGCGGTGCCCGACCCGATGACGGCGACGTCAACGTTTCTCTCTTCCATTTTGAAACTCCTCGCTTGGACATTGATGACTGACGGGCATTTTATACCCGTCACATCCGGATTTTCCGCCACGAGGTCAAGGAACAGATGCGCCCGATGGCCTGTGCGAGCTGTTCCGGTTCCTGATCGTCCAGGTGGGAAAACAGCTCCTCAGTGGTACGCTCCAGGTAGGCAATGTGGGAGCCGCGCACGAGCTCTTTGATCTCCAGCAGCGAGCCCGGCTGCATGCTGAACTCACGCAGGCCGAGCCCCAGCAGCAGGGGTACGTGGTGGGGGTTGCCCGCCATTTCGCCGCACATGGATACGGGGATGCCGCGATTCCGTCCGGCTTCGATTGTCATGCGGATCAGGCGCAGTACCGCCGGGTGCAGGGGGTCGTGGAGATGGCTGACGGTATCGTCTATGCGGTCGACGGCCAGGGTGTACTGAATGAGGTCGTTGGTGCCGATGGAAAGAAAATCCAGCCGACGGGCGAATGCCGTCGCCCACAGGGCTGCCGCCGGTACTTCGATCATGCCGCCTACCGGCATGTGCGGATCGAAGGCGAGTCCCTCCTGGTCGAGCTCCCGGCTCACCTGCTCGATAAGAGCGAGGACCGAGTCGAGCTCCCGAACGCTGGAGAGCATGGGGATCAGCAGACGTACCGGACCATGGGCGGAGGCGCGGAGGATGGCGCGCAGCTGGGGGCGGAACAGCTCGGGCTCCCTGAGGCAGAGGCGAATGGCGCGCAGGCCCAGGGCAGGGTTACAGGCCGGTGGACAGGTGGCCGAGCTGCCGTCCACCTGTTTGCCCACCCCCAGGTCCATGGTACGGATAGTGACCGGGACCCCTTCGAGGCCGTGGATGACCTCCAGGTAAGCCGCCAGATGTTCCTCTTCGTCCGGCAGGCTGTCCCGGTTCATGCAGAGAAACTCGGTCCGGTACAGGCCGACTCCGGCGGCCCCATTGGCCTTGGTGGCTACCGTATCCTCCGGGAACTCGAGATTGCCCAGCAGGCTTACCGGAATGCCGTCGGCACTGAGCGAGGGCTCCCTGACCAGGTGTTGCAGGCGGGCCCTGCGTTCCTCGCGCATTCGCAATCGCTCTCGGTAATGCGCCAGGATCCCTGCGTCCACGTCTGCCAGTACGACGCCGGCCTCGCTGTCGACCACTGTCGTCTCGCCCGGGCGAAAATAGCTGGTGACGTTGCGTACCCCCACCACCGTGGGGAGGTTCAGGCTGCGTGCCAGGATGGCGGTATGGGACGTGGGTGCGCCGTACTCGGTGACGAAGGCCGCGACTTGCCGTTGGCGCAGCACCACTGTGTCCGCGGGGGAGATGTCATGGGCGATGATGATACACTCGCGCAGATCGGCGTTCTCCTTCGGGGCCGAGCCCCGTTCCCCGAGCAGGAAGCCGAGGATGTTCTGCACCACATGGTCCACGTCGTCGCGGCGGCTCCGCAGGTAGGGATCCTCCATGTCCTCGAATACCTTCATCAGGCTTATCCGGTGTTGTTCCAGTGCCCACTCGGCACTGAAAGACCGTTCCCGGATCAGGGCCCGCACCGGATCCACCAGGGCCGCGTCTCCGAGCATGAGCAGGTGCGAGTCGATGAATTCGGCCACCTTGACCGGGGTCGAGGGTGGAATCTGGTCGCGCACGGCCCGCAGCGCCTCCCGCGCCGCCGCGAGCGCATCTTCGAGCCGTTGCAGCTCGCCGGCGACCGCGGCCGCATCCACGCTGCGGGGGGTGACCGCCAAGGGGCTGCAGTCGAGCAGGAAGGCAGGGCCGATCGCGATCGGCCGCGTGGTTGCGACGCCGAGACCGTAGCAGGAGAGGGTCATTCGTCTTCCCCGAAGCGGTCGGCGATAAGCCGTTCCAAGGCGATACCGGCGGCGGTTTCATCTTCGCCCTCGATCAGCAAGGTAAGGGTACTGCCTTGCGCTGCGGCAAGCATCATCACGTCCATGATGCTCTTACCGTTCACCCGCCGCCCTTTCCACTCCAACCGGACCTGACTGGTGAAAGCGCCGGCACAGGTGACGAGCTTGGCGGCGGCTCGGACATGCAACCCGAGCTTGTTGATGATCTCGATCTCTTTACGGATCACGGCAGCTCCCGATGGCGGACCATGACCTGGTGCTCGCTGGTCTCGAAATGTTTCCTGAGCTGTTCGGCGATGTAGACGGAGCGGTGTTGGCCACCGGTACAGCCGACGGCGACGGTCAGATAGCTACGTCCGTCCGCCTCGAAGCGGGGAATCCAGCGGTCGAAGAAGCGCGCGAGATCACTGTGCATCTCGGCGACTTCTGGCGAACCTTCCAAAAAGCGGGCTACTGCGGGATCCAGACCGGTCAGCGGACGCAATTCCGGCTTCCAATGGGGGTTGGGCAGACAGCGCACATCGAAGACGAAGTCCACGTCAGGGGGTATACCGTGCTTGAAGCCGAAGGTTTGGAGCAGAATCGAGACCTTGTGCGAGGTATCGTCGCGGAGGTATGCGCGCACCAGATCCCGCAGCTGATGGACGTTGGTATGGGTGGTGTCGATGCGCAGGTGGGGGTCACTCAGGATCGGCTCGAGTAGGCTGCGTTCGAGTTCGATGGCCTCGGCCAACGGGCGATCAGGAGTAGTCAGGGGGTGCTTGCGTCGGGTTTCGCTGAAACGCTGGATCAGGGTTTCGGTCTCGGCTTCCAAGTACAGGAGGCGATACTCGAAAGGTCCGTTGCAGAGGAGCTCCAGCCGCTCCGGTAGGCTATCCAGTCGTTGTAGTTGATTCCGTGCGTCGATGCTGACAGCGGTCTTGGCGAAGACGTCATCACTTGCCTCCTCCAGCCCGGTGACCAATTTCTTGAGTAGGAACAGCGGCAGATTGTCGATGCAGTAATATCCGAGGTCTTCCAGCGTATGCAAAGTGACGCTCTTTCCCGACCCGGACAGCCCACTGACGATAATCAGCTTTCTTGCACTCATCTTAGGTGATTTCCGGAAACCTTGAATTTTTCAAGGTGCCCTTATGTCGCGGGGATTGTCCTCAAGTCCTTCCAAAAGGGTAAGGATCTGCTCTGCCGAGGTGGCTCGGCGCAGGTCCCGGCGCAGCTGTGAACTACCGAGTCCGGATGCCAACTGCGAGAGTAGCTGCAGGTGTCTCTCATCAGCCGACTCGGGTACCAGCAATGCGAAGACCAGATCGACCGGTGTGTTGTCGATGGTATTGAAGGCAATTCCCTCCCGTAGCTGGACGAAGGCACCCACCGCCTCGGTTATCTCCTGCATGCGGGCATGGGGCAGGGCGACGCCGTGACCGAGCCCCGTACTACCGAGACGCTCGCGGTCGCACAGACGCTCGAACACGGCTTTCGGGCTCAAATCCGGATCGGCGCTTGCGAGCAGCGTTCCGAGGACTTCCAGGAGACGCTTTTTGCTGCTTAGTTCCAGGCTGTGGTCGATGCGGTCGGCAACGATGAATTGGGGAGGAAACATCGGATGTAGTTCCCGATAAGGTGGTGAAGTCGTTCGGTAAACCTATCGTATCCGGGGGTACGGGAAACGAGGGAGATCTAGGGACATCTATCGAGTCCGCAGGCAGGACATTCAGATCGTTTCCGGGTCCTGGTCGAATCCCTTATGGCCATTGCCCCGATGATCGCTCTTCTTCTCTTTGTGCTTTAAGACCTGACGATCGAGCTTATCGATAAGCCCGTCGATCGCCGCGTACATATCCCCGTGGACCGAGTCTGCAAAGACCTTGGCGCCGTTGATGTGCAATGTGGCCTCCGCTTTTTGGCGCAGCTTCTCCACACTGAGGATGATGTGAATGTCGAGGACGTGATCAAAGTGCCGCGCCAGGCGCTCGAATTTACTGTCGACATAACCTCTGAGCGCCTCCGTGATGTCGACATGGTGTCCCGTCAGGTTGATGTGCATAGCTTACTCCTGAAGTTTCCGAAGGTAGTGCCAACCCTTGCCCCAAAGCTTCCGGCGGTGGGAGTTGCGAAGACTTCGCGGCCTTAGAGGCTGTCTGAAAAAAGACCGTAGGCGTAGGCTGGGTTGAGGAACGAAACTCTACCGCTTTAAATCAATGTGTTAGTTTTCAGACAGCCTCTTAAGGAATCTCCGTCAGTACGGGCGCCTACGCTCGTTCGAGGACGGAACTCCCAAGCGCTCCCGGTACTTGGCGACCGTCCGCCGCGCGACATTGATGCCTTGTTCGGCAAGGACCCTCGCAATCTGGTTGTCGCTCAGCGGATGGCACGGGTCCTCCGCGGCAATCAACTTACGGATACAGGCACGCACCGCCGTCGCCGAGCGCTCATCGCCGGAGTCCGTGCTCACGTGGCTCGAAAAGAAGTATTTGAACTCGAACGTGCCTCGGGGTGTACCCATGTACTTTTTTGTCGTTACCCAGGAAATGGTGGAGTCGTGCAGCCCCAGTACCTCGGCGACGTCGCGCAGCACCATGGGCTTCATCGCCTCTTCGCCGTATTCGGGAAAGCCTCGTTGCATTTCCACGATCTTCGCGGCCACTTTCAAGACGGTATCGTTGCGGTTGGCCAGGCTGTTTACAAACCAGCGTGCCTCTTGGAGATGCCTCCTGAGACGTGTGTTGTCATCGCTCCGGTCAGCGCGCCGGATCAGCCTAGCATAATCCGGGTTCACTCTAAGTTTAGGCACTGTTTCCGGATTCAGCTCGACAATCCAGGTATTTTCCCGCTTACGCACGATAACATCAGGGATGATGTACTGCGGTTCGGGGTTCGCAATCAAGGCCCCGGGCCGCAGGTTCAGAGAGCGGATCAGGGCGATGATTTCGGCCATATTCCGCACAGACAGCCGCAATGCGCGCCGGATGTGCTCCGTGTCGTTTCTTGATAGGGCTTCGAAGTAGCAGTCGCAGAAATCGATGGCCAGATCCCGAATCCCGGTCCCTTCCGGGAGGTGGCGGGGCTGGATCAGCAGACACTCGCGTAAATTGCGCGCTCCCACTCCGGGCGGCTCCATGGCTTGGACCCGATGGAGCACGACATCGACCTCCTCCGGCGCCAAGTCCATACCCTCAAAAGGTATCGAGGAGCTCCTCCGGTGTTACGGTGAAATAACCATCCTCGTTGATGGCATCGACGATGGCGGTGGCAATTGCCAGATTCGTCTCATCCAACCGGCTCAGGTTGAGCTGCCAGTGCAGGTGGTCCCTGAGCGTTGGTGTCTTGCTCTGGCGGGCAAAGATATCAAACTCGCTGACTTCCTGCCCTGGTGCACCGCTGCCCAGCAGATAATCGTCGTAATGATCGGTCCATTCGACGTCGACCGGTAGCTCATCGGGAAGCAGCATACTCTCGGGTCGTACCTCCGGCTCCGGGTCAGCAGCGGTACCCGCCGCCTCTAGGGACTCGCACAGCGACCGGACGCCGAACCGCTCCACTTCCTCGGCGTTCTCCAGCATCAGGTTGGAATCCAGCACCTCCTGGATCTCTTGCTGCAGATCCAACGTCGACAACTGCAGGAGGCGAATCGCCTGCTGCAGGTGGGGGGGCATGGTCAGCTGCTGACCGAGCCGGAGCTGAATCGACTGCTTCATCGGGAATTTAAGACCTGAATTAGTCCGAACCGATTCTAGCCCATTCAAAGCGTGAAGTGCTCGCCCAGGTAGACCGCGCGCACCTCCGCGTTCTCCAACAGCTCCTGCGGCTTGCCTTCGGCGATGACTCTGCCGTCATTGATGATGTAGGCCCGGTCGCAGATATCGAGGGTCTCACGGACGTTGTGATCGGTGATCAGGACCCCGATATTGCGATCCCGCAAGTGGGCAACGATGTTTTTGATGTCCCTCACGGCGATGGGATCGACCCCGGCGAAGGGCTCGTCGAGCAGCATTACTTTCGGGTCCATCGCCAGTGCACGCGCGATCTCGAGACGCCGGCGCTCACCGCCCGAGAGGCTCAGAGCCAGAGATTCGCTCACATGGGCGATGCCCAACTCCTCGAGCAGATCCGACTTCCAGTTCTTCCGCGCCTCCCGGTCGAGGTCCGGGCGCATCTGGAGGATCGCCATCAGATTGTCGCCGGCGGTGAGCTTGCGGAAGACCGACGGCTCCTGGGCAAGGTAACTCAGTCCCTGGCGGGCGCGGGCATGCATCGAGAGCAGGGTGATGTCACGTTCCTCCAGATAGATACTCCCCTGCTGCGGGTGAATCAGTCCGACAATCAGGTAGAAGCAGGTGGTCTTACCGGCACCGTTGGGCCCGAGGAGACCGACGACTTCACCTGCGTCGACGTTGACGCCGACACCTTTTAAAACCTCGCGGTGACGGTAACTCTTGACCAGATCGACCGCCCGCAGAGTCGTTGTCATCGCTGCCACGGGGAGATCGTAATCTGCACGCGCTCCTTCCCCTTGGCGATGGTTCCCGCTTTGATCCGATTGTGCACCCGGTCGTAGACGATACGGTCATTGCGGAAGGTATCCTCACCCTGAAACACTATGGCCTGGCCGATGAGGGTAAGTCGGTCCTTAGCCCGATCGTACTCCATCCGCAGGGCCGATGCCTCGACCGGTTTCTGTTCTCCCTCTACCAGTTGCAGATAGGTTACGGGATCGCCGATCGCGATGATGAACGTGGGCCCGTTCTCCGAATCGTGACGTACCCTGACCTGATTGCCCCGGAGCTCCATGCTGCCCTGCTTGACGAAGACGTTTCCCGTATAAACGCTCATTGATTTGGCCTCGGAGAATTCCGCACTATCCGCCTCCAGGTAGAGCGGTTCCTTATAGTCCTTTTCGAGGGCCGGCAGAGACCGCGGCACGAAGAATAACGCCGGCAGCAAAATCAGTACGGCCAAGTCGATGAAAGCGCGGGGAACGCTCATTGGCATCAGCGCATTTTCTCAGTCAGTCCGGAGACGAATATCTCACTGCGGACACGCCCCAACAGGGTTACCCGCAGATCCTTTCCCAGCCGAACCCGGGCACCGTTTTCCGCGGTCGTCCAGTCGTTTTCGCTCGTGATTCGCACCGGTTGATCCGTCTCGGCGTAATTTTCGACGTCCCGCTTCAGAAGTACCTCGCGGGTCTCCAGGTGCACCGGTCGCGTCGCCACTCCGGACTCACGGTCGATGTACACCTCACCCTGCAGCCGGATCAGATTGTTGTCGCTCGAGATCCAGGCCCTCTCGGAACGTACCAGCCAAGGTGGACCCGTCTTTACGTACAGGGTCAGGATGGGGGCTTCCAACTCTTTGCTGTCATCGTCAGGGTAATGGCGCAGCTCACCGGCAGTCAGGTGTCTGTTCGGCATTCCGAACTCGTCCATCGTGGTAACACTGAAGTCATTGACCGTATAGTCGGGACGGCGTTCCCGCCCGTCTTGTTTCGGGCCCGGAGTCTCCTTGTCCCGGTATAGCCACCAGGCGAGTACTCCGACCACCGCCAAGGCCAGGATCAGGATGCGTTGGCGTGTAAACAGTATACCGGGTCGCTTTGTCATGGTCAGGCTAGGATTCCTTGACGGACCCGCCTCTAAATGATGAATGACGAATGCGGAATGATGAATCCAAGTTCGCAGGCGTGGGGAACAGGGTCCACGAAAGACACGAACGGATACGAATTCAGGGCACTTTGAAAAATACGGTTTTCGTCAACGGAACATCTGAATAATCAATTGGTTAGAGTCGCTTGATTGGTGAAGATACCGATTTTTCAAGGTGCCCTTCAATACGAATGAGGGTTCGTGTCCTTTCGTGCTTTTCGTGGACTTCTGGTTTCCGTACCAAAATTCACGCCTCGTCGGTCTGAGGCGAGGCCTCGTTAGAGGTAACGTGCGGTCATCTCGTACAGGGTGTCTTGAGCCTCCATGACAAACTCACACAGCTCACGTGCGGCACCCCGTCCACCGGGGGAGTGGGTCTGCCAATGGGAATGGTGCCGGACCAGCGGGTGGGCATCGGCAACGGCGACCGCGAGACCTACTCGGCGCATGATCGGCAGATCCACCAAATCGTCTCCCACATAGGCGATCTGCTCATCGTTCAGGTGCAGGATCTTCCTGAGCTCCCGGTAGGCCTGCAGCTTGTCGTGCTGCCCCTGATAGACGTGCGTTATCCCCAGGTGTTCCATCCGGGTGCGCACCACCGCTGAGGTCCGGCCCGTGATGATGGCCAAGGTGACGCCGGTATGCTGCAGCATCTTCATGCCGTGACCATCCCGGGAGTGGAACGCCTTGTACTCCTGGCCGTCGTCACCGAGGAAGAGGCTGCCGTCAGTCAAGACCCCATCCACGTCGAAGATCACCAAACGGATCCGTCTTGCCCGTCCGAGAATATCCTGCATACCTGATGCTTCGGTTTATGGATTGGGATCTGTGGACATTTATCCGGGCGACATCCTTTTTACCCGCAGATTGTCACCGATGATTACTGTTCTTCATCTGCAAAAATCAGCGATTCAAAACGCGACCGAGGTTCCTTCCGCACAATCCCCCTCCCTGGCGAGGGTGTCGCAAAAGCCTATCCGTGGGGCGTAGCGCAGGCGTCCCCGCCTGCGCTACTTTCGCGACACTCTCCCTGGCGGGAGAGGGGTTGGGGGGAGGGTGAGTGAAGGGCGGTTGGCAGCGTAGATGTTGGGCACGCCACTGTCCTTGGCGGCTTTGCCCAACTACCTCGAATTTCCAAACGCCTGAAACCGGCCGTTCGGCTCTGAATGTCAACCTACCCTAACCCCGAACGGACAGCTCTATGGCCCGTCCGGCACCTGCTTTCAGACGGCTAATCCTTAGTCTCTCTTGTTCTCGGCTTCTTACTGTCGCGTTTGCACGACTTGCGGTGTTCGGACTTCTTGTCGCCTTTCTTTTCTCCTTCGCTCCCGTCCTTCCTTTTGTCGTCGGATTCGAGCGACTCGTAGAGTTTGCTCCTTGTCTGTTCTTTACCTTCTTGCTTTCGAGCTCCTTTTTGGCGTCGGATTTCTTCTCCTCTATCTTATTCTCTTAATCTCTTGCTTTCGAACTTCTCCTTGGCGTCGGACTTGACCGAGCTGTAGGGTTTGGACTTACAGTGACCTTTGACCGGCACCCCGTCCGTACGCTCGTACGACCCCACCCAGATACAACCTTTTACTCCGCATGGGTTCCGTTTGAGGCCCTTGCATGCCGACTTCGCCTGCACGGCCGCACCGCTGAATGAGAGTCTGCAGGCCAATGCGAAGGTAGCAGCGTCGGTTGGTGGTTGCTTGGTACCGGCCGGAAGACTCGCGGGCCACAGTGCATAATCCCTCCGGGATGAATGCCCGTCCATCCGGTGGCACTGTTCGGGAAGATAACAAACCAGTCTCGATGTCACTATCTTTTTCGGTCGACTACCCGGCAAAGATTCGGGTTCCTCTAAGGATCCTAGCCGCCCCGGAGCCGGGCGATGACCGATGCCGTCGAGGGACGCACCCCTCGCCACAGGAAAAAAGACTCCGCGGCCTGCTCCACGAGCATGCCCAGACCGTCCAGGGCACGGGCAACGCCCCGTTCCCTGCCCCAGCGCAGAAAAGGGGTAGGCGTGTCGCCGTAGAACATGTCATAGGCCCAGCCGCCTACGGCCAGGCAGTCCCGAGGAATCGCGGGCACGCCCCCGTCGAAACCGGCGGAGGTAGCGTTGATGATAAGGTCGAAGCCTGGTCCGCTCAGTCCCTCCAGCCCACACCCGCTGACTCGATCCGCCGCGGCGGCTGCGGCCAGGTCCAGTGCCCTGGAGACGGTGCGGTTAGCGATGACCAAAGCCGCCGGTCCTGCTTCCAGGAGGGGGAACAGCACCCCGCGGGAGGCACCCCCGGCCCCGAGCAGGAGTACCCGTTTGCCGCCGAAATCGAAGCCGTGGTTTCCGGACAGATCCCGCACCAGGCCGATTCCGTCGGTGTTGTCCCCGCGCAGGCGACCGTCGGGGAGCAGGGTCAGGGTGTTGACCGCCCTCCCGCGCTCGGCCTCGGGACCGCGCTCGTCGACCATCTCCCAGGCCTGCTCTTTGAAGGGCAGAGTGACATTCATACCCCGCCCACCCGCGGCGAAGAAACGGTGCACGTCTCCGGCGAGGTCGTCCGGGTTACCCAGGATGTGTCCATACGTCATAGCGTGCCGCGTCCGGCGGGCAAACTCGGCATGGATGAACGGAGACTTGCTGTGCACGATAGGATTGCCGATGACGGCGTATTTGTCGGCCATGTTAGAGTTTGTTGACATTTAGCCCACAACCGTCAACCGCCCCTTAACTCCTCGGCAGCCGCGAGGACATCGGCCACATGGCCTTTAACCTTCACCTTCTGCCACTGCCGGCGCAGTACGCCCGCTTTGTCGATCAGGAAGGTGCTGCGTTCGATGCCCAAGTACTCCCTACCGAACATCTTCTTGGGCTTGATGACGTCGAACAGCGTGCACAGGGCCTCGTCCCGGTCGGAGACCAGATCGAAGGGGAAGGAGTGTTTGGCCTTGAAGTTCTCCTGGGCCTTGAGGCTGTCGCGGGATGCGCCCAGGATCCTGGTGGAAGCCGCCGCGAAGACATCGGCGGCGTCCCTGAAGTCCCACCCCTCTGTCGTACAGCCGGGCGTGCTTGCCTTCGGATAGAAAAAGAGCACCAAGTTTTCGCCACGAAAATCGGACAGCTTCGGCGTCTTCCCGCCGGTGGTCGTAAGCCCGATATCAGGTACGGTATCGCCGATGGTTAGACCCACTCGTGATCTCCTCCGAAGTTGTTTGGTCAATCAGGATTGTTTACCCCTTCAGGGGCTCAAGTACCGCATCCAGATTCAGCCCGTCACAGTAATCCATGAATTCCTCTCGGAGCCCGGCGATGGGCTGGTTTGCCGGGATACCGACGGTCATATGCACGGCGAACATCGGCGTTCCGGTATGCGCGGCGGCGTAGGTGCTGGTAGTCAGGTCTTCGATATTGATACCGCGCTCCGAGAAGAACCCGGTCAGGCTGTTGACGATACCCGGATGGTCCATGGAGATTACGTCCACTGCATAGGGTAACAGGTCGGCCTCGACGGTTCGCTTTCCGGTACGCTTGGAAATGATGGTCATGCCCAGCTGCCGCTCGAGCTCCGGCAGTGCGTTCTCGACCTTGGCCACGGTATTCCACTTGCCCTGCACCAAAAGGATGGCCGCGAACTCTCCGCCGAGAACCGTCATGCGGCTGTCTTCGATATTGCAGCCCTGGTCGAGGATAGCCTTGGACAGGGTGTCCACAACGCCGGGGTGATCTTCCCCGAGGGTGGAGATCACCAGATATGTCTTCTGCGCAACCATGGTCTTAAATTCCGAAATCAGGTCTTGTGAGCGGCTGGATAGGGTCAAGTTTAGCATGGGCGCAGTTGGGTTGTGTTGCTCGATCAGAGCAGGATAATATGGTTATTTCCGCATACCGGAGCTGTGCCTAATTTATGTTTCGCGGTAGCATCGTTGCCCTGATTACGCCCATGTTCGAAGATGGCCGCATCGATGGGGATTCCCTACGTCGGCTGGTTGATTTCCACGTGGAAAGCGGCACTTCGGCAATCGTCGCCGCCGGAACCACTGGGGAATCCGCGACCCTGGATGCAGAGGAGCACTGCGCGCTCCTGCGGAGCGTCGTCGAGTTCGCCGCGGGTCGAATCCCGGTGATTGCGGGTACCGGCGCGAATTCCACCACCGAGGCCATTACCCTGACCGAGTGCGCGCACCGGGCCGGAGCACAAGCAGCGTTGCTGGTCACACCCTATTACAACAAGCCGACCCAGGAAGGCTTGTATCTGCACTTCAAGGCCGTCGCCGAGGCCGTGGAGATTCCACAAATCCTGTACAACGTACCGGGCCGGACGGCCTGTGATCTGTTGCCCGAGACCACGGCGCGGTTGTCGCAGATCCCGAATATCGTGGGCATCAAAGAGGCAACCGGGGATCTGGACCGACTCGGCCGTCTGCAGTCCCTGGGTGCGGAGGGGTTCGATCTGTTGAGTGGTGACGATGCGACCGCCTGCGAGTTTATCCTCCAGGGCGGTCACGGAGACATCTCGGTAACCGCCAATGTCGCCCCCCGGCTCATACAACAGATGTGTGCCGCGGCCCTGTCCGGGCGGCATGACGAGGCACGGGCGATCAACGCCCGTCTCGATCCCCTGCACCGCGCTCTGTTCGTGCAGTCCAGTCCGATCCCCGTGAAATGGGCGGTGGCGGAGATGAGGCTATCATCGCGGGGGATCAGGTTGCCTCTGACCTGGCTGACGGAGGACACACAATCGACTGTGCGATCCGCCATGCAGCAGGCGGGCGTCCTATCAGAGTGACTTGCAGGCGATAAACGACGTTGGACGAAAAGACCAGCAAACAAATGGGTAGGTTCCGGTAGATGGAAATTGCCCGAGAATAGTGCCTTCGGTCCGGTCCGGCACAGGGCTTTCCGACCAGGTGGAGAGCGATCTCGATGCGAAATGCCACGGTTCTCTCAGTATCTGTGACGGGCGTATTGTTGCTGCCAGCCTGCGGTAGTTTCCCGGCTGGAGGCGGTTACCTGCCCGATCAGCGCCTGCAATACAAGAAGCAGCGTGAGGCGGCGGAGAATCTGGAGGTTCCGCCGGACCTGACCGCCGGTAGCTTCGATGACACCATGGACGTCCCGCCACCCGATGGGACCGCCACCTATTCCGAGTATGTGGGCGGGCAGTCAACACGACGCCGGACCGTGGGCAGCAACAGGGTTCTGCCGGAGGTGAAAGACGTCAAGCTGCACCGCGAGGGTAATAATCGTTGGCTCGAAATCAAGAAACCACCCCAACAGGTATGGCCGAAGGTGATCGGCTTCTGGCGTTCCCAGGGTATCCCGCTGGTGGAGCAAGACCCTTCCACCGGCATTATGAAGACCGATTGGTTGGAGAATCGAGCCGACATCCGCCGGGACTTCATTACCAACATAATGAGCAAGGTGGCGGAGGGACTCTATGCCACCGGCCAGCGGGATCAATACCGGATCCGTATCGAGCCGGGTCTGCGGACCGGGACGACCGACCTGTACCTGACCCATCGCGCCATGGAAGAGCGCATGCGCAGAAATACGGCGGGAGAGGTTACCTCCTCCGTCTGGGAGCCGGCCCCGACGGATCCGGGAAAAGAAGCCATCATGATGCGCCGGTTCATGGCCTACCTCGGCGTCTCCGGGCAACCGACGAGCGGATCGGTCGCTCAAAAACAGCAGGCGACCAGAAGCGCCAAATCGCGACTCGTCAAGGGCCCCGACGGGGAGAATCTGCTGATCATTTCCGACGAGTATCGGCGCGCTTGGCGCCTGACCGGGGTAGCCCTGGATCGAATCGGTTTCGCAGTGGAGGACCGAAACCGTACTCGCGGGATCTACTATGTCCGATACGACGATCCCGCACGGGGCAACAAAAAGAAGGGCTGGGGTGCGAGACTCGCGTTCTGGCGTCACGATGACGAGAAAGACGAAAAAGGTGCCGTCCAGTACCAGGTCAAGATCATGAGCGACGGTCCCCGGACGCGCGTTGCCGTGCGTGACCGGATCGGCCAGCCCGCCCTGGCCACCACCGCGGATCGTATTTTACGGCTGTTACAGGAGCAGATTCGCTGATTCCCCGTTTCAGCCTATTTTGCTGTTTAAGGATCGGTACGGTAGCGCAGGCGTCCTGCCTGCTGATGAGTGATGAATGATGAATGCGGATGGGGGATAAGAAAAATAATCCTGTTAATCTTGTCCTATTAGCGGTTGGCATGACGATCATGTCAACAGCGCCTAGTACCCCATTTCACTCTATTTCGTGGATACGAGTCGGCGGGTACACCAGGTTCCCTCATCCTAACCGGTCCTTGAACGGTAGTGGTTAAATTCAAAGTGACATGGTTGTGCGACTTAACGATTCGACCCCCACTGCTTTTGCCATCCCTGGCGCCTGGATTCCGGAGGCAATCCCTGCCGGAATGACGGGGTAGGGGTCAGCAGACTTCATCACTTAAAATTTAGCCACTACCCCTTGAACATGCAAAATATGCCGAAACGGCGTACTAGGGGGCGTTCTCAATTAAGCCGGGTCATCGCAAAAACCAAGAACGTAGCGCAGGTGTCTCGCCTGCACCCGCCGGCGAAACGTCTGCCCACCTGTGTGCTCTGCGGTGTCCGGGGACAGGGTGAGTTGGATTCGTGCGCCTCCTGCCTGGCGGATCTCCCGAAAAACCGGCACTGCTGCGATCGGTGCGCGTTGCCCCTGGCCGCCGAATTACCACCGGGTACCCTGTGCGGTGAGTGTCAACACCGTCTTCCGCCCTACGCGGTTTGCCATGCCGCCTTCCGTTACGAGGGGGCCGTGACCGCCTTGGTAGGTGTGGTCAAGTTCCGGGCCCGTCTGAATCTGGCCAGGTTGCTCGGGCAATGCCTGACGAACGCCCTGCGCGAGTGCGCCGCCGAGGTGCCGGAGCTGATTCTGCCGGTACCCCTGCACCCGAAGCGACTGCGCGAGCGCGGCTATAACCAGGTCCTCGATATTGCCCGCACCATCGGCCGCGAGCTCTCAATCCCCGTAGATGCCCATAGCTGTGCGCGCGTCTTGGCCACACCGCCGCAGGCCGGATTGACGCAGAACGAACGCCGACGTAACCTGTGTGGGGCATTTCGGGTCCTGCGGCCACTGGGCACCGAACAGGTGGCGATCCTCGATGATGTAGTGACCACCGGCAGCATCGTCTCGGAGCTGACCGGGGTGTTGCTGAAGACCGGGGTCGAGCGCGTGGATGTTTGGGCGGTGGCGCGTACGCCCTGATCTCCGCCGGATAGGTTCCATTGAGGGCGATCACAAGGATCACCCCTACATCCCATACTTCCCGCGGAGTAGGGGCGAACCTTGTGTTCGCCCGGATGGGTTTGCCCTGACTTCTCAGCAGCGCGATGTTTCCGCGGGCTGTCGCGTACTCATAGGGTAGCAAGCCCCCGTGCCAGGTCGGCTTTAATGTCCTCGACCGCTTCCAGACCGACTGCGATTCGGAGCAGACCTTGGCTGATCCCTGCTGCCTCCCGTTCTTCATCGGTAAGCCGGCCATGGGTAGTGGTGGCGGGGTGGGTGATGGTGGTCTTGGTGTCGCCCAGGTTCGCGGTGATCGAGAGCAGTCGCGTCGTGTCGATGACCCGCCATGCCACCTCTCTGCCGCCGCGGACCTCGAAGGCGACGATGCCACCGCCGGTGCGCTGCTGGGTTCCGACCAGGTGGTGCTGGGGGTGGGAGTCGAGCCCCGGATAGAAGACCTGGGTCACGCCGGGTTGTTCCTCAAGCCAGCTGGCGAGCATCTGGGCATTGCGCGCGTGGGCCAGCATCCGCAGCTCCAGGGTCTCCAGGCCCTTGAGGAAGACCCAGGCATTGAAGGGGCTCATGCTGGGACCGGCGGTGCGCAGTACACCGAAGACTTCCTCGCCCACCAGCTTACGGTCGCCGATTACGGCGCCGCCGATACACCGCCCCTGCCCATCCAGGTATTTGGTGGCGGAGTGCATCACTAGGTCTGCCCCCAGGCTCAGGGGACGCTGCAGGGCCGGGGTGCAAAAACAGTTGTCCACCACCAACAGGCAGTCGTGGGCGTCGGCAAGATCGGCTAGGGCCCGGATATCTACCATCTCAGTAAGGGGGTTCGAGGGGGTCTCCAGAAACAGCATCCGGGTAGCAGGGCTGATCGCCTTTTCCCAGGCCTCCGCCTCCGCTAAGGGGACATAGCTGGTCTCGATCCCGAAGCGGGTCAGGTAGTTGTTGAACAGGATGGTGATGGAGCCGAAGATGCTGCGGGAAGAGACGATCCGGTCTCCCGCCTTCAACAGCCCCAGGCACAAGCTCAGGATCGCGGACATGCCCGAGGCAGTCGCGACGCAGCACTCGCCCCCCTCCATGGCCCTCAGTCGTTCCTCGAAGGCAGATACGGTGGGGTTGGTGAACCGGGAGTAGATGTTTCCGGGCTCGTCGCCGCTGAAGCGGGCCGCCGCTTCGCGGGCGTTGGCGAAGACGAAGCTGGAGGTGGTGAAGATGGGTTCGCTATGCTCGCCCTCCGGCGTCCGGTGGTGCCCGGTGCGAATGGCGAGGGTGGCCAGTCCAAGTTCGTCCGCGGTGCTCATCGATAGCTCTCTATGGTTTGAGACGCTGTTTGGTCAAAACGGATCTCGGTCCGAAGATGCGATTCACTATGGGATGTTTGTCTGCGTTCAGCACCTTGATAGGCGGCGCGTCTCATGTGTTATGCTCTATTTCTGCCTGTCGAATTTTGCATTATGTATGACTTTGCGACAGACCCTTCACAGATAGATAGGCGAAAAACAGTCGGATGGATAGAGATAGCCCTCACCCTCCTCATCTATCACGCGGATTTCGTGGTGCTTCTCTGCCTCTTCGTCTAGCAATGATTGATAAACCTTCCACTGTTCAAGAGACGCCTCATTTCTCCAACACTCGCGCCACATACGCGTCGCGCCACATACGCGAAACCGCCAAAGCCGATCTTCAGCGCCTCGACCGCGGCGTGGCGGCGTCCCTGCTCTTCCGGCAGCGAACGCAAGTAGACATGAAGTCTTCGTGCGATTGATCGTAGCCTTAAAACCCGTTCATCAGATTACCGGTATCTTGTACTTCAGGTAGGCTCATTCTCCTATGAGAACATCGTGTGTTCAACTCGCTACCGACATTTTTAACGAATTCACTAATACTAGACATGTCTAACTTGTTAGTGAATCGTTCCTATGTAATGCATCTTCTATGCATGACTCTGGAACAGCCTTTTTGGAAAGTAATCGTCTTGCCAGTTTAGTAGCGCTTTTCGTTGTTTCGAGAATGGGAATACCTTGAACAATAAGTAACTTTCTTTGAGCCGCACTTGGATCTCCTGATCCAATTTCTTCCAACACCAACTCAGAAATGTACGCTTCAAATGTTTCCCTATAATCATCCCACCATTCTATAGTGATTGCTTGCCGGGCGGATATTACTACATCCTTGCTCGGGCGAGCGGTAATGTAGCTGATGAAAGATGATTCGAGATAAACTGATTTCATTCTACGATATCGGCACAGCCCGAACAGCTAATGCTGTTCCGCAATCCAGCGACCAAGCTCTGCGACAGTGGCGCGTCAGCAAGAGCGACTTCTTAGGCAATGCGTCGACACTCTACTGATTGGCCCCGCAGCACCGCTTGTGCTTCTTGCCCGACCGGCTCAGTTTGCTTGAGCATGACTGGCAGCCTACCCAGGTGCAAGTGCCTATAGAGATCGTCAAAGAGGCTTGAGTAGTCAGGACCGAGCTGTAGCTAATCGGCCTGCGTATTGGTCGCAGAGTCAAAGCCATCATGCATCATGAAATATCCAGCGTAATCGAGATCATCATCGGAGAATACCTTTCCATGAAGCATGATGCGTTGCTCTAAATACTTTCGAAATTCTGCCGGCCCCCAGTTGAAGTAGGACCCAGCCTCCGCGAGATTGGAGAGGTCGATAATGTTGACGGCCCAAGGGTAAGAATCAGCCGTGTCTTTTTCGAGCAGAAGAGCCAGGTTCGTAGCGAGCGACCCGAAGTCGTCACGGGTTACACAAACGGCAATAGGCAACTTTGATGGGTCCGGCAACAGACGACCAACATCGCGGCTACGCGCGTCATAGAGAGGCACAAGGTCACCGGCCTTCAGTTTCCGAACAATACGATTGGCCTGTACGAGGGCTTTTTGAATTCCCTTATCGGCTCTGAACGCATCTCGGAGGCGAACGAACGCTTTGTCGGGATCCCGAAAAGGCTCGGTTGGAGGCGCAGCCTTTTCCTCAATAGGAAGACACAAACCATCATCGACAGAAATCTGGGTCCTGAACCGTGTCTTTCAAGGCATCTAGCGACCACTCTTCCTGTGCTTGTTCGAGAAGCTTAAGTCGTTTCTCGTGCTCTACTTGGGCCGATTCTTGAAGGTCGTCCAGCGACTTTTGAAGTTGATCAGATATCCACTGGCAGATAGCGAGCGCCTGGCTTGCGCTGATCCCGATAGCTTCTGTGAGTTTGGCGTCGAATGGCACTAAGTAGGTTGTTATGCGCTCTTCAATTTGTTGAACCGAAGCCAACAAACCGGTATTGAAGTAATGAAGGAAGGCCGGCATTGACACTTCCCGCACCTGCACCTGTACCTGATACCACTCCGGGGAGAGGTTCCCAAGCTGCTTCCTTGTCGGCATGTAGAGGCGTATGTATGCGGAGAATAGCCTTTCGAGAATGGATTTCGCCTGTTCCCATTCGGCCTTACCGAAGTCGCTGGATTGTGTGGGCTCCGGTCTGGAGAGGAGGACCCCCAACAGAAAGGGAATCTGCTTGGCTGGAGACGCCAAACGCCCTTTCGAGTCATTACTGTGGGCAGTATGCATGTGGTACGCCAAGCACCACCCAGCGACGAAATAGGTCGAACAATTGGCCAAAAGGCCGCGGAGCTCGGTCAGACCCGCCGTGATCTCTTGTTCCAGCGTTTGTTTTGGATCTATTGCTGGCATCGCGCTTTTAAAGTAGCCCAAAATGAGGTTATTTTTCGGTCTTCAGGGCGAATAACAAGTCTTATTTAACGAAAAATATCAGAAAAAGGAACCATTTTGGGGGCACTTTGAAAAATACGGTTTTCGTCCACACTACATCTCAATAATCAACGGCTTAGAGTCTCTTGATTTGTGAAAATACCTATTTTGCAAGGTGCCCTTGGGAGATTTGCAGCCAATATCACTTTTAACCAGACAGCTTCTTAACGGACAAACAGGGCGTCGAGGAACTCCTCGGCGTCGAAGTGACGCAGATCCTCGATCTTCTCGCCGATCCCGATGAACCGGATGGGTATCCGCAGCCGGTCGGCGATGGCAAACAGAATGCCCCCCTTAGCCGTGCCGTCGAGCTTGGTAAGGGTAATACCCGTCAGCCCTACAGCCTGGTCGAACTGAATCGCCTGACTGAGGGCATTCTGACCCGTGGTCGCATCCACCACCAGCATCACCTCGTGGGGGGCCTCCGGGTCGATCTTTTTCATGACGCGGGCGATCTTCACCAACTCGTCCATGAGGTTATCCTTGGTATGCAGTCTCCCCGCCGTGTCCGAGATGAGCACATCCATCCGGCGGGCGGTGGCCGCCTGCAGGGCGTCATAGATCACCGACGCCGAGTCCGCCCCCTGGTGCTGCGCGATGACCGGCACCCCGTTGCGTTCCCCCCAGGTTTGGAGTTGCTCCACGGCGGCGGCCCGGAAGGTGTCACCGGCTGCCAGCATGACCTCGTTGCCTTCCTCTTGGAGCCGCTTGGTCAGCTTACCGATGGTTGTAGTCTTGCCGACCCCGTTCACTCCTACCACTAGGATAACCTGAGGTCGGCCGGGGGAAGGTTGGCGTACCGGGGCCTCGCACCGGTGCAGGATGACCTCGAGCTCACTCCGCAAGGCACCCATCAAGACATCCGGGTCTGCGAGCTCACGCCATTTCACCCGCTCCGCGATCTGGTCGATGATGCGGCTAGTCGTATCGATCCCCACATCCGCGGTCAGGAGTTGGGTCTCCAATTCCTCGAGTAGGTCCTCATCGATACGCTTGCGGCCGCGGATCAGATCACCGATATTCGTAGTGAGCAGCGTGCGCGTCGTCGCCAGACCGTCCTTCAGACGCGACACGAGGCGCTGCTGGCGCTCCTTGCGTTGCCCTTCGTCCTCTTGCTTCTTCTTGCCGAACCCGAACATCTGTGCTGGCTCCCGATCCTGGACCTCCGACATGAACCGAATAATAGTGGTTGGTCGAACCACCGGCCTCGACCCCACTCCAACGAAACTATCCTAGCAGTTTGAACCGCAAAGGCGCAAAGAGCGCAAAGATTTTTGTAGGGTATTCCTATCTGTGAAAATCTGCGTAATCTGCGGATTAAAAACGGATACAATCCACCGAATAATCACACTGGAGTCGCTATGAGATCGATCCTGATTCTGCTCGGGGTGCTGGTCACTCATCTGGCCGCAGCCGGTTCGCAGGTGCACGAAAAAGTGCTCGACAACGGCCTCAAGGTGTTGATGAAGCCTGATCATCGGGCCCCGATCGTCACATCCCAGGTCTGGTACAAGGTCGGGTCCAGCTATGAGCACGGCGGTGTGAGCGGTATCTCCCACGTGCTGGAGCACATGATGTTCGGCATGACCTTCAAGGGTTCTAAGAGGCTCGCCCCCGGCGAGTTCTCGCACATCATCGCGGAGAATGGCGGTGACGAGAACGCCTTTACCGGTCGCGATTACACGGCCTATTACCAGATCTTGGCCAAGGATCGGCTCGAGGTCGCCTTCGAGCTGGAGGCCGAGCGTATGCACAACCTCACGCTACCGGAGGAGAAGTTTGCCAAAGAGTTGGAGGTGGTCAAGGAGGAGCGCCGTTTGCGCACCGAGGATGCCCCCGAGTCCCTGACCTTCGAGCAGTTCAATGCCACTGCCTACGAGGCGTCTCCCTATCGGATCCCCATCATCGGCTGGGCCGACGACCTGGAGCACCTGCAGGTCGGTGATCTCCGTGAATGGTACCGCAGGTGGTATGCCCCGAATAACGCCACCCTGGTGGTAGTGGGTGACCTGGAGCCGGAAAGGGTCTTCAGGCTTGCCAAAAAGCACTTCGGTCCCTTGAAGCCGAGACAGGTACTGCCGCCGAAACCACGTGGTGAGCCCGCGCAACGCGGTGAGAAACGGATCCGAGTCAAGGTACCGGCCAAGGAGCCCTATCTCATTCTGGGCTATAAAGCCACCGCCCTGGGACACGGGGGAGAGCCGTGGGAACCCTATGCCCTGGAAATGTTGGCCTCGGTGTTCGATGGTGGCAGCAGCGCCCGCTTCAGCCGCGAGCTGGTGCGCGGCACGCGGGTGGCCGCATCGGCGGGTGCCGATTATGGCCTCTTTACGCGTCTGCGCGGGATGTTCCTGATCGACGGCACTCCCGCTAAGGGGCGAACCCTGAAGGCACTCGAGCGGGCTTTCCGGGCCCAGGTCGAGCGCGTACAACGCGAGCCGGTGACGGCGTCCGAGCTCGAGCGCATCCGTACCCAGGTCTTCGCCCACAAGATCTACAAGCAAGACTCGGTCTTTTATAAAGCCATGCGGTTGGGACTCCTGGAGAGCGTGGGCCTGGGGTGGCCATTGTTGGAGCAATACGTCGAGCATCTGCGTCGGGTAACCCCGGAACAGATCCGGGCCGTGGCGCACAAATACCTGGTCAAAGACCGGCTCACGGTGGCCCTGCTGGAGCCCCAACCCATGGATGGCAAACAGCCGCGATCGAATACGGTGGGAGGACACGGCTATGCGCACTGACAGAATCCGCATCTTCTCCATAGCCTGCGCCTTGTTCGGTCTCGCCGTTGCGAGTGCCGCCGGGGCGGGACCCGCGATCGAGACCTGGGAGACGACCAAGGGCGCGCGGGTCTTCTTCGTCGCCGCACCGGACCTGCCTATCCTCGACGTCCGGCTGGTGTTCGATGCCGGCAGCGCCCGCGACGGCAAGCGTTCCGGTCTGGCCTCCCTGACTGCGAATATGTTGACGCAGGGGGCCGGGGTGTGGGACGCGGACACCGTTGCCGAACGGATCGAATCCGTCGGGGCGCAGTTCTCCGCCGACGCCGACCGCGACATGGCGACCCTGTCCCTGCGTACCTTGGCCCAGAAGCCCGCCCTGGATGAGACCCTAGAGACCGTAGCCAAGAGCCTGTCCGAGCCCAGGTTCGACGCGGCCGATTTCGAGCGCGTGCGCGAGAACCGCCTGGTCGCCCTGCGTCAGGACGAGCAGGATCCGGGCATCGTCGGATCAAGGGCAATCTACCGCCGGATCTTTGGCGATCATCCCTACGCTGCCAATCCCGTCGGGACCCTGGAGACGGTAAGCACCATACGGCGCGAGGATCTGGTGGAATTTCACCGACGCTACTATGTGGCCGGCAATGCGGTAGTCGCCATCGTCGGGGCCCTCTCGCAGGAGCAGGCGAAGGATCTTGCGAAGCGCCTTACGGTCGGTCTGGACACTGGCGAGCCGCCACCCGCATTGCCGCCGGTACCAGATCTCTCCGATCCCATCCTGGAGCGGCTGGACTTCCGATCGACTCAGACCCACGTCTTCGCGGGACAGCTCGGGATGCGGCGGCTCGACCCGGACTATTTTCCGCTCTATGTGGGTAATCACATCCTCGGGGGCAGCGGGCTGGTTTCTCTGCTCATGGACGAAGTGAGGAAGAAGCGGGGGCTGTCCTACAGCGTCTACAGCTACTTTCTACCCCTGTCCGAGCGTGGCCCCTTCCTGATGACCCTGCAGACCAAAAACGATCAGGCCACCACGGCCCGCAAGGTTCTGATGGACACGGTGCGGCGCTTCCGGGAGAAAGGGCCGACGGAAAATGAACTGGCAGCTGCGATCAAACACATCACCGGCAGCTTCCCTCTGCGTATCGCCAGCAACAGCAAGGTCGTCAGTTATCTCGCGGTAATCGGCTTCTATGGTCTGCCCCTGGACTACTTGGACCGCTTCAGCGAACGGGTCTCCCAGGTGCGGGCCGAGCAGATCCGCGGTGCCTTCAACCGCCGGGTCCATCCGGACCGGTTCGCCACCGTGATCGTCGGGCCGCGGAAGGAGCGTGTGACCGGTGCCGGGGAGTAATACCCCCAGACATACAAAATCCGGAGACAATATCCGTCTGCGCCGTGGATGTGTCTTAATAGAAGTTTGTGGTTCAACAAATCAGGCGCGGTTGGGCGAAAAAGTGGTAGTGGTAATTTTTGAAGTGATAGAGTAGATGGATTCATCGGTAATCATTCCGATTGCCACCGTTTTTCTCGTTACCTGATTCTAGATTTTAGCCCTCTCTTCCGGAAGAATACGCTTGGTCTGAACGATTGCGTTCATTGACAAAACGAACCGAAGAGTTTTCAATTATGATTATCGAGACTAAAGTATACAGCTGTCGCAAATGTCAGAGCGAAGATCTCGTTAAAAATAGCACAAATGCATCCGGTAGCTCGCAATATCACTGTAAAGCCTGTGGTGCCTATGGCGTACTTGAGCGCAAAGAACGTGCGACGGAGAACTCATTATAAACGTTTATCAAGAAAGATCCAGTATCGCAGGATTGAACGGACGTTTGGGGTCTCGCACCGAACATTGAGCGCCTGGTTAAAAGAACAGGCGAATAACCTCTGACCTCCCACCCCTTGAAGAGACGCTACAACCTGTTGAGTGCAAAAAGATTCCTGTGCTGGATGTGGATGAGTTATGGTCCTTTTTCTTTCGTAGCAAAGACAAAGTTTGGGTCTGGATTGCCATGAATAGAGAGACCCGAGAAATTTTCGCCTCTGCCTGCGGTGATCGCACCGAAAACACCTGTCGGATACTCTGGGATCGCGTACCGTCTGCTTATAAAGAAGCCATCGTTTTCAGTGATTGTTGGAGTGCGTATCAAGCCGTCATTCCGAGCGAGCAACAGCGCCCTGTGGGTAAAGAAACGGGGGAAGCGGCTCATATTGAGCGTTGGAATAATACCTTACGGAAACAGTTGGCACGCTTCCTACGTAAGACGTTGTCTTTTTCCAAATGTGTTAAAATGCATGAGATTCGTTTAAAATTCTTCATACACCGCTATAATACCGAATTATTGCCGATTGCTGGCTAGATACCACTTCAAAAATCACCGCTACTAAAATCGAAACCCCTGCGCAGTTTTCGCGTCGGCTGTAACCTTATCACGTGCAACGGGTATAGCCGGCAATCCCCGGATTACCGGACACCTTTTTCAGCACCGGAGTATTGAGCTTCTCGAGCTTGACCGTCTTCAGGTCGCGCAGGTACTCGGCGACCGTCTCCCAGACGGGTTCGCCGGGGGCTTGGGACCCGACGGTGGCCCAGCCGGCGACCACGTAGGATTTATCGGCCTCGATCCTGATGCCGTCGTCCAGGGCCATGTCGCCGATGCGCTTGCCGATAGATGCGCTGGGGTCGCACTCATAGTCCAATCCCCCGACGCGGACCATATCTCCGCCCTGTTGCATATAGGGGTCCGGGTTGAAGAGATTGTCACAGACATCTTCCAAGATGGCCTTGAGCTCGCTACCCTTCATCTCGCGGCGGTAGGTCTCCGGGTAGGTAATGCAGGTCTGGTCCATGACATGGTCCATAGTAATCGTCTGGCCCGGCAGCACACTCGTACCCCAGCGAAAACCGGGTGACAAGTCGATCTGGGCGTCCTTGACCTTGCGCAGGGCGTCACAGATGAGCTGATCAAAGGTCCCGTTGAAGTTGCCGCGCCGGTAAAGCACCTCCTCGGTGGTGGCCAGCTTCTCCTCCAGTCGGTCCCGGTAGGGAGTGCGTACCTCCTCGATGTATTTGGTCATCTCGGCATCGGGTGCGAGCAGGTTGGAGAAGACCGGCAACAGACGATAGCGGAAATCGCGCAGCTTGCCGTCCTTGACATCCAGGTCCATCGCTCCTAAGAACTTACCGTTGGAGCCGGCGTTGGTGACCAGGGTCTTGCCGCCGGGGTTCGCCACGATACTGGGGGCCGGTATGCCGTCATGGGTGTGGCCGCCGAAGATGACATCGATGCCGGTAACGCGCGAGGCCAGCTTGAGGTCTACATCCATGCCGTTGTGGGAGAGGACCACCAGGACATCTGGTTTCTCCTGTTCTCGGACCTGGTTCACCATCTGTTGCATGTGTTCGTCCTGAATCCCGAATGTCCAGTCCGGGATGAAGCGCCTCGGATTGGCGATCGGGGTGTAAGGAAATGCCTGACCGATGACGGCGACCCTGACGCCACCGACGACCTTGATGGTGTAAGGCTGGAAGGCCAGACCCGCATCCTCATCGAAGCCTGCGAATTCCGAGAATCGGTAGTCGAACAGGGCCTCGTCGCGCACGGCAACGTTCTGGGCCACGAAATCGCCCCTGAAGGTGCCGATATTCTCGATTACCTTCTCGTCACGATAGGTGAACTCCCAGTGCCCGGTCATGACATCGACCCCCAACAGGTTGCAGGCGCCGACCATGTCCTTACCCCGGGTCCAATAAGCGGTCCCCGATCCCTGCCAGGTATCGCCGCCGTCCAGCAACAGGCCGTTACCGTCGCCGCGCTCGGCGCGGATGTGGTCCACCAGGGTCTTGAGATGGGCAAAGCCACCTACCTTGCCGAATTGCCGAGCGGCCTCTTCGAAGCCCAGGCAGGTAAAGGCATGGGCCTCGATCCCACCCGGCTCGATACCGAAGTGTTTCAGGAATGCCTCGCCCACCACATGGGGCGCCTTGCCCAAGGCTGTGCCGACGCCCAAATTGACATTGGGCTCGCGGAAGTGGATGGGGTTGAGCTGGGCGTGAGTATCGGTAATGTGCAACAGCGTGACATTACCGAATCTGGGCACCTCATAGAGATCCGAAGGCCGCCGCATCGCGGCGAATGCGGATGCCGGCAGCATACCGGCCGCGCCGGCTATCCCTAAGAGCTTGATAAATTCGCGTCGTGCGAGCGTCATGGGACACGCCTCCTACGGCTGTCGAGAGCGTCGGGACAAGTTTGACGGATTGCGTTCGAAACCCAAAGGCTCACCGATCCTGCGCTCGCGCGCCTAGTAGTCTGACCACAAGATAAATTAGGATACTAAACTTAGAGGCTGTCTAAAAAGAGATAAGTTAATAGAAAATCACCCAACGGTCATTTTATAGGAGCGATTCACTAACAAGTTAGACATGTTTGGTATTAGTGAATTCGTTAAAAATGTCGGCAGCGAGTTGAACATACGAGGTTCTCATAGGTAGAATGAGCCTACCTGAAGTACAAGATACCGGTAACCTGATGAACGGGTTTCAAGGCTACGATCAATCGCACGAAGACTTCATGTCTACTTGCGTTCGCTGCCGGAAGAGCACGGATGCCGCCACGCCGCGGTCGAGGCGCTGAAGATCGGCTTTGGCGGTTTCGCGTATGTGGCGCGAGTGTTGGGGATGAGCCGGCAAACGATCTATACGGGAATCGGCGAGCTGGAGGCCATGGGCAACGAGGATCACCCCCCCACAGCGTCCCCGTGGCGGTGCCAAGCGCATCCGCCGTCCTGGCGGTGGTCGTCGCCAAGTCACCCAACGCCAACCGGGGCTGGGGGAAGTGGTA